>ERZ761602.2862-NODE-2862-length-25875-cov-5.078582_pt1 | contig 25875 bp, 24 predicted proteins | sample MGYA00512165_ERZ761602 | MGnify/ENA primary metagenome ERZ761602 (study PRJEB28899, sample SAMN02445085) | bioreactor sludge metagenome | biome: EBPR sludge; isolation source: Thorneside wastewater treatment plant | place: Australia: Brisbane, Thorneside...
AGAGCCCGAGCACGAGCAAGCTGCCGCGCACGAGCCGCCACGCGTTGGCGCGACCGACCGTGAGCGCGGAGAGCGTCGCGAGATCGCCGAACCGTTTCGTCGCGCGGTCCTGACGGTGCAGCTCGAGCGCGAGCAACAGCGCGGCCAGCGCGGGCAGCGCGAGGAACCAACGCAGCTCGGGCCAGCGCCACTCGACCGGCACGAAGACGCTGAGCACGCCGATCGCGGCCACCACGACGAGCACCGCGACGAGCCAGATCCACTTCGCGGCCGAGCCGTGGTGGTCGTGGTCGCGACTCGGTTCACGAGCGCGGGAGCTCACGGCCACCTCCGGAGCACGAAGAGCCCGAGCAGGAGCTCGAAGAAGAGCAGCGCCATCGCGGGCCACACGAACGCGGGGAAGAGCTCGCCGTACACGCGGCCGCCGTCTTCGATCTCGGTCTTCTCCAGCTCGTCGAGGATCCGGTGGAAGCTCCGCTCGAGCCCTTGGCGGTCGTTGACCCCGAAGAACTCGCCGTTCGTGCGCGCGCTCATGCGCTGCAAGAGCTCCGGGTTCACCGGGTGATTCATCAGCCCGAAGAGCGGCCGCCCGAAGAAGTCGGTGCCTTGCTTCACCGGCGCTTCGTCGCTCACACCCATGAGGATGGAGAAGATCTTCACCTCCATCGTCGCCGCGAGCTCCGCCGCTTGATCGGGCGAGACGTTGCCCGCGTTCGAGTCGCCGTCGGTCACGAGGATGATGACCTTCGACTTCGCGCGGCTCTGACGGAGGCGGTTGAGCGCGGTGCCCACACCGTTGCCGATCGCGGTGCCGCGACCGTCGATGAGGTCGAGCTGCAGCTCGCGGATCACCGTGCGCAGCGCTTCTTTGTCGGTGGTCAGCGGCATCAGGGTGAACGCGTCGCGCCCGAACACCACCGCGCCGATGCGATCGTTCGGGCGGCGCGAGAGGAAGTCCTGCACGACCGTCTTGAGCGCGTCGAAGCGGTTCGGCTGCACGTCGGCCGCCTCCATCGAGCGCGACATGTCGAGCACCAGCACGATGTCGATGCCGTCGACCTCGGTGCGATCCTTGGCGTGGATCGACTGCGGGCCCATCAGCGCGAAGACGAGCAGCGCGGAAGCGACGACCCGCAGGCCGGTGACGGATCCGTCGAACCAGGCGCGCCATCCGGGACGAATGGAGGCGAGCGTCTGGCCGCGGCTGACCTGCAAGCGCGGCCGCTGCCAGCGGTGGACGTAGTGCGCGGCGAGGAGAAGCGGCGGCGCGACGAAGAGCAGCGCGCCCCACGGGCGCTCGAAGCGGAAGGACGCTTCGTCGAGCGGCACCTCGTAGAGCCCCGCGACCAAGTAGGCCGCGGCGTAACCCGCGGGCACGAGGAATACGAAGGTCCACGCGAGCGGGAGCGTGTGTCGGACCCACGGCTTCACGACGGGTCCTCCGGATCGTTCGAATCACTCTTGGCATCACCGAGAGCAGGGCGCGGACCCACACGATCGGGATCGCCGAAACCGGGGAGGGTGCGCATGCGCGGATCGTCGGTGCGTGACGCCGCGTCGACACCGTCGGTCGTTCCGTCGGTCGAAGGCGTCGACTCGGGCGCGTCGACGAGCGTTCGGTCCGCGTCGGGAGTTGCCGGCGAGGTCGGCGGCATCGTTTGGGGGATCGCCGTCGGGATCGTCGGCGTGGGCATCGCAGCGGGGGGACGCGTGGCGGGGAAGTCCGTGGGAACGTCTGGCGTCGGCGGTTCGGGCACCCGAGTCTGCGGGACCACCGCCGAGCGCACGGGCGCGGGCGCGGTCGCCTCCGCGGCGGGGATCTCGCGTGTGGTGGGGAGCACCGCGGAGCGTACGGGTGCAGGAGCGATCGCGTCGCCGCTCGCCGAGGTCGTCGGACTCGGCGGCGACGGCGACGGAGACGGAGACGGAGACGCGGCGTCGAGGCGTGGCTCGAAGGTCGGCGCGAGGCGGGCGCCGGGCGGCATCCACTCGTCCTCGGCCCGGACCTTCGGGGCGGGAGCGGCGGGCGTCGCACCCGGCGGGGTCCACGGCGCGCTCGGGTCGAAGCCGGCGAGGCCTGCGGAGCTCTGCGGCGCGCTCGTCGTCGGCGCCGTACTGGCGGGAGGCGTCGCGACCGGACTGGGCACGGGCACGGTCGACGAAGGCGGCGGCGTCCAACCCGCGCTCGCTCCGGCCGCGGGCGGTCCCATCCAACGCATGTCACCGCTCGGCGGAGGCGGCATCGGCCCGGAAGTGCCGGGAGCGCCGGGAGCGCTCGGTGCGCTCGGCCCCGGCACCGTCACCGGCCCCATCGCGCTCACACCCGCGATCGGCGCCGTCGTCCGCACGACGCGGAACGCGCCTGCCAGCAAGAGATCCGATTGTTCGACCCCGAGCGGCGCCTTCGCGAACTTCACGAGATCACAATCGCGCAAGAGCGCGATCACTTCGTCGAGCGAGAGCCCGATCAATTTGCGTTTCTTCAGCTCCGCTACGACCTCGTCGGTCGTGCTCTCCAGGCCGTCGAACTCGTAGCGGCGACCGAGATACTCGCGCAGCGCGTCGCTCACCTGATCGACCCACGCGACCACACGCTCCTCGCGCACCGCGGCGTCTCGATCGAGGCGCAGCGCTTCGAGCTTCTCCAGCGCGACCTCCCACGGTGGGCGCGGCGGAGGCGGCGGCGCGGCGGCCTTGGCGCGCCGACGCCACCAACGCGCGAAGAGCCACGCGAAGAGCGCGCCGAGCAAGATCAGCCCGAGACCACCGGCGACCCACGCGAGCGTGTAGTCGTCCTCCCAGACCTCGACCGGCTCCGTGGGCGGCTTCGGCTCCGCGTTCGGCTCGTTGCCGAGCACGCTCCCCACCGGCACCCGAAGCGGCGCCGTCTGCACCTCACCGACCACGCCGTCGGCGGTCACGACGCGCAGGGTGATCGAGGGCAGCTCGTGATCGCCGGGCTCGAGCGCGAGCAGCTCCAGCTCGATCACGTGCGTCGCGCGATCGCCCTGCACCTCCACGCGCGGCGTCGGACGGTGCAGCACCTCGAAGGGCGCGAAGCTCTGCCCACGCGGGATGGTCACCTCGTCGCGCGCGGGCGTGGTCACACGCAGCGTCAGCGTGAGCACGTCACCCGTCATCAAGCCGGAGTCGGGCGTGAGCTCGACGTGGATCACCGGCTCGTGACCGGCGGGCAGCGTCGAAGGCGGCGGCGCGTCGGGCGGCTCGCTGGGCGGTGCCGTCGGATCGGCGGTCGGATCCGCGCTCGGATCGTTCGGATCGGTGGGCGTCGGATCGTTCGGCGGAAGCGAAGGATCCGGCGCGATCGGGCTCGGATCGTTCGGCGCTTCGGGAGCCGGTGTCGGCGCGGGGCTCGGTTCGTTCGGAGCCTGCGGCGCGGGGCTCGGTTCGTTCGGCGCCGGTGCCTGTGCGCGCGAAACGAGCGGGGTCAGCAGCGCGAGCAGGAGCGACGCACCGATCGACGCGCTCGCATAGGAACGTCGCCGATGCGGACGAGTCGCCTCACGGGTCGCATCCGTGCGCATCGCGTCCGCGCGAATACTGTCCGTGGGCATCGCGTCCCCGCTCATCGCGTCCGCCCCATGCGCGACTGCCGCCGCCGGAAGAGCTCGGCCAAGGGCCTCACGTAGTCGTCGTCGGTGCGCACCTCGACGTGGTCGATGCGCAGCCGCCGGAAGAGCTGCTCGCGCTTGGCCTTCTGCACGTGCACCTGCCGCGCGAAGGCGCGCCGTACGCGCGGGTCGCTGGTGTCGACCTCCACGAGCTCACCCGTCTCGAGATCCTCCACCAGCGCGAGCCCCACGTCGGGCAGCGACTCTTCGCGCGGATCGACCACCTGCACCGGGATCAAGTCGTGGCGCCGCGAGGCCACGCGCAGCGGCTTCTCGTAGCCCTCGTCGATGAAGTCGCTCACGAGGAACGCGACGCTGCGCCGCTTGCTCAAGCTGCCGAGCAGGTCGAGCGCGACGCTCAGGTCCGTGCCTTCGCCCTTCGGCTGCGCGTTCAGGATCTCGGTCACCACGCGCATCACGTGCCCGCGCCCCTTCTTGGGCGGCACGAAACGTTCGATGCGATCCGAGAAGAGCACGAGGCCCACGCGGTCGTCGTTCTTGATCGCGGAGAACGCGAGCAGCGCCGAGATCTCCGCCACCGACTCGACCTTAGGGCGACCCACGCTGCCGAAGCGCTCCGACGCCGAGAGATCGACGAGGAGCATGACGGTCATCTCACGTTCTTCCGTGAAGACCTTCACGTACGCTTCGTTCATGCGCGCGGAGACGTTCCAATCGATGAAACGGACGTCGTCTCCGTGCTGGTACTGGCGCACCTCCGAGAAGGCCATGCCCTGGCCCTTGAAGACGGAATGGTAGCTGCCCGCGAGCTGCTCGTTCGCGAGCCGCGAGGTGCGGATCTCGATCTTCCGGAGCTTCTTGACGAGATCCTTCGGGATCATGACTTCACGGGCCGACTGCTTCTCGAGAGAATCGAACGAGAGCGGGGAGGAGGTTCGGGTGGAGGCTCGACTTCTTGGTCGGGTCGGCGGGGTCAGCCGCCGACTTCAGGCGCCTGCGATCGCGGCGGCTCAGGGGACCTCGACCGCCTCGAAGATCCGGCGGACCAAGGCCTCGCTCGTGATCTCCTCGGCCTCGGCCTCGTAGGTGCGGATGATGCGGTGGCGGAGCACGTCGTGGCCGACCGCCTTCACGTCCTCCGGCGTCACGTAGCCGCGGTGCTTGAGGAAGGCGTGCGCCTTCGCGGCGACGTTCAGCGCGATCGACGCGCGGGGCGAGGCGCCGTGCGCGATCATGTCGCGAAGATCCTTGAGTCCCACCGAGGCCGGATCGCGCGTGGAGGTCACGACCTGGACGATGTAGTCCTTGATGCGCTCGTCCATGTAGACGTGGCCGATGGTGCGGCGAGCGTCGAGGAGCTGCGCGGGCGTGGTCACCTGCCGCACCGCGTTCGGATCCTGCGCTTGCGGCGTGGCGCCCATGAGCAGCCGATCCGCCATGCGCTCCATGATCTTCCGCTCTTCTTCTTTGGTCGGATACTCGACCTTCACGTGCAGCATGAAGCGGTCGACCTGCGCCTCCGCGAGCGGGTAGGTGCCCTCCTGCTCGACCGGGTTCTGCGTCGCCATCACGAGGAAAGGCGGGGTCAGCTTGTACGTTTGATCGCCGATCGTGACCTGCAGCTCCTGCATCGCTTCGAGGAGCGCCGACTGCACCTTCGCGGGCGCGCGGTTGATCTCGTCCGCGAGCACGAGGTTGGCGAAGATCGGGCCGCGCTTGGCGGTGAACTCGCCGCGCTGCTGGTTGTAGATGACGGTGCCCACGATGTCGGCGGGCAGCAGATCCGGTGTGAACTGGATGCGCGAGAAGCTCGCGGAGATGGTCTCGCAGAGCGTCTTGACGGTGAGGGTCTTCGCGAGGCCCGGGACACCTTCGAGCAGCACGTGGCCACCCGTGAGCAGGCCGATGAGGATGCGCTCGACCATGGTGTCCTGACCGACGACGACCTTCCGCACCTCGGTGAGGATGGCGTCGACGAAGGCGCTCTCGCGCTGGACGAGGTCGTTGATGGCTCGGACGTCGATGCTCATGGCGCTCCGTCTGTCTCTCGATGTCTCTGAGCGAGCGGCCTCCAACGTGGGAGGCCTACTTCGCGAAGTGCTTCCGCAACTGCGAGCCGACCTCGGGGAGGCGGTCGACCTTGGGTTCCGGATTCTCTCGTGATCGTCGGGGGATGGACCCCTTCGAGTGCGGCGGGGCTAGCACGCCGGGGCCGCGTCGAGCAACGGGGTCGGCGGTTGTCGGTCCGGCGTCGGTGCCGGGTGGTCGCCGCAACACCCGACCTCGCGTTCTTCTTTCGTTCGTCCTCCGTGTGTGGAGCTCCGTCCCCGGAGGTGCGTTCTTTCCTTCGACCCCGCGACCCGCTTGACCCCACGACCCCGCTCGGCCTACCTCGCGCCCATGGCCGACGCGATCTCCGAGAAGCTCTACTCCGAAGCCTGCGCGCTCCTTCCCGGCGGCGTGAACTCGCCCGTGCGGGCGTTCAAGTCGGTCGGCGGTACGCCGGTCTTCGTGAAGTCCGCCAAGGGGCCGTACCTCGTGGGTGCCGACGGGACCGAATACGTCGACTACGTCGGCTCGTGGGGCCCGATGATCCTCGGGCACGCGCACCCCGAGGTGGTCGCCGCAATCGCCGAGGCCGCCGCGAACGGCACGAGCTACGGCGCGCCGACCGAAGGCGAAATCCGCATGGCGGAGGACATCCGCGCCGCCTACCCGCACATGGAGATGTCGCGGATGGTGAGCTCGGGCACCGAGGCGACGATGGGCGCGCTGCGCCTCGCGCGGGGCTACACGGGACGCAACGTCGTCGTGAAGTGCATCGGCGGCTACCACGGCGGGGCGGACTACCTGCTCGTGAAGGCGGGAAGCGGCCTCGCGACCTTCGGCGAGCCCGACAGCGCGGGCGTTCCGCCGACCATCGCGGCCACGACCGCCTCGATCCACATGAACGATCTCGAGGCGGCCATGACGCTCTTCGAGGCTCGCGGCGCCGAGATCGCGGCCGTGATCGTGGAGCCGGTGGCGGGGAACATGGGCCTGGTCGCGCCCGAGCCGGGCTGGCTCGAGGGCTTGAAGGCGCTGTGCGAGAAGCACGGCGCGCTGCTCATCTTCGACGAGGTGATGTGCGGCTTCCGCGTCGCGTACGGCGGGGCGACCGAGCGCTACGGTGTGGTCCCGCACCTGACGTGCCTCGGGAAGATCGTGGGCGGCGGAGTCCCGGCGGGCGCGTACGGCGGGCCGCGCGAGATCATGAGCCGCGTCGCGCCGAGCGGGCCGGTCTATCAGGCGGGCACCTTGAGCGGGAACCCGCTCGCGGTGGCGGCGGGGCGCAAGACCCTCGAGCTGCTCCGCGCGCCGGGGACCTACGAGAAGCTCGAGGCGATCTCCGCCGAGCTCGAGGCGATGCTGGTCGCGGCGGCGAAGGAAGCCGGCGTGACGTGCACGGTGCAGCGGGTCGGCGCGATGATCACGCCCTTCTTCCACGACGGCGCGGTGAAGAGCTGGCGGGAGGCCGATCGCTGCGATCGCGCGGCCTTCGGTCGCTGGCACGCCGCCCTGATCGCCCACGGGGTGCACTGGCCCCCGAGCCAGTTCGAGGCCGCGTTCCCCTCGTTGGCCCATGATTCCGAGGCGTTGGAGAAGACGCGTCGTGCTCTCGGCCCGGCGTTCGCGGCGGCGCGAGGTTGATCCGATCCGAGCCTCCCAACGTTGACCGACCCCGAGACGGGTGCTAAACGGCGCCTCCCGCACACGGAAGAAGCGAAAGCGATCCCATGGCCAATCACGAGTCTTCGAAGAAGCGCATCCGCCAGACCCTCAAGCGCACCGAGCGCAACCGCCACGTCCGTTCGACGGTCCGTGGTTCGGTGAAGAAGGTCCGCGAGGCGATCACCACGGGCGACAAGACCAACGCGCAGGCCGCTCTCGCGACCGCCGTCCGCCGCATCGACATGGCCGTGTCGAAGGGCGTCTACCACCGCAAGACCGGCAGCCGCTACATCAGCCGTCTGTCCGCGCAGGTGGCAGCCCTCGCCTGAACAGAGCCTCTTCCGTGTGTGAGTGAAAACGCCCACCGAACGGTGGGCTTTTTCCTTTCTTGTGGGCTGCGGTCCTCGGCCTACGGCCTGCGGGCCTACCGCCCACGTGGGGAGGCTCTGCCTCCCCCGACCCCTCCGAGGGTCCTCGCGCCGCGCGTCCGCTGCGCCACGCTTCGCTCCTGGCGCGGCGCTGCGGCACCTCATGGGGGCTTCGCCCCCGGCGGTGACCCTCCCCGGACAGCTCGCGCGTTGCGCTCGACTTCGTTCGCTTCGCTCACGACTCGCTCCCAATCCAGCGACTTCGGAGCAGGCGTGCGCCGCAAATTTGGCCTCAGGGTTCCCCCGTGCTAGCCGCATGAGCCGACGCGGCCGGGGCGAAATCGGGCGCGTCGTGTGAATCACGAGCGAAACCCGCGTGCTCACGAGAGCGGCGGGAAGCAGCTCCGGTCGGCCGAGCGTCGACCTCCGAGGCCGCGAAGGGGGCGAATCCTTCGCGGGCTCATCTCATAAGCGGAGGCAGCAATGGAGCGAGCCAGGTCTCAGCGACTCGCGTGGTGGGTTTCGTGCGTCGCGATCCTCGGAGGCGTCGCGTGCGGCGACGACGACGGCGGGAGCGCGAGCGGCGGCGAAGGCTCGGGAAGCGGCGGCGCGGGCACCACCGCGGGCGCAGGGCTCGAGAACCACGAGCTGCACTACGACCTGCACGCGCACGCGCACCTCGCGGAGGTCGAGCACCACGGCCTCTTCATCGACTTCGGCACGCCCGCGCAGGCGAAGTACACCGTCGGCGATTGGAACAGCGGCTGGGGCTCGCGCGGCAGCGAAGGCGATCTGACCTTCGCCAACGTCGGCCGCCGCGCGCGTCTCTACGTGCACCTCGACCAGCCCACCACGCTCCAGGTCCGGCTGCACCTGCGTCCCAAGGGCACGCGCGCCGTCACGCCCTACGTGAACAACACGCAGCACCAATCGATCTTCTTCGAAGGCGACGGCTGGCAAGACGTGACCTTCACGATCCCCGCGACCGACACGCGGCGCGGTGAGAACTACGTCCTGCTCACCTTCGGCGGCGTCGAGACGATCGGCGGCGAAGAAGTCAGCGTGCAGCTCGCGAGCGCGCGCTTCGTGCCGGGCGACACCATCCCCGACGCAGAGCCGCCGAGCTGGGGTACCTACGCCGCGAGCGTGAGCCTCGGCGGCGCCGCGAAGCCGGCCGTCGTCTACGCCGCGCCGCACGCCTTCACCTGGTACGCGGAGATCCCCGAGAACGGGAAGCTCGCGTTCGGGGTCGGCCAAGAAGGCCAAGCGGGCGGCACCGGTCGCGTCTTCGTGACCGCGGAGGGCGGCGAGCGCGCGAAGGTCTGGGAAGGCGCGCTCACGAACGCATGGAGCGGACAGACCGTGGATCTCTCGGCGTACGCCGGGAAGATCGTGCAGATCCGCTTCGAGGCCGAGGGTGGCCAGGGCCGCGTCGCGTGGGCCGAGCCGCGGCTGATGCGTCCGCAGGCGCGGCTCGCGGAGGTTGGGCAAGCGCGCAACGTCGTGGTCGTGCTCGTCGACACCCTGCGTGCGAGCAAGCTCAAGGTCTACAACCCGCAGTCACGCGTGCGCACGCCCGCGCTCGACGCGCTCGCGGCGGAGTCGGTCGTCTTCGAGCGCGGGAACAGCACGGAGAACTGGACCAAGCCCGCGACCGCGGCCGTGCTCACGGGCTTGCACCCGATCGACAACGGTGCGCGCACCCAGAGCGCGGTGCTCAGCGACCGCGCGCTGATGGTGAGCGAGCACTTCCAGGCGAGCGGCTTCAAGACCGCGATGCTCTGCGCGAACGGCTACGTGTCGGATCGCTTCGGCTTCGACCAAGGCTGGGATCGCTACGTCAACTACATCCGCGAGAACCAGAGCAGCGACGCCTCGAACGTCTTCGAGCAAGCGAGCGCGTGGGTCACGGAGAACAAGGGCGATCGCTTCTTCCTCTACGTACACACGATCGATCCACACGTTCCCTACGATCCGGGTGACGAGTTCCTCTCGATGTACGACTCGCGCTCCGACTACGACGGCCCCGTTCGGCCGCGCATGACCGGGGAGCTGCTCGTGCAGGCGAAGGCGAACCCGCCGCAGATCACCTTCACGCCGAGCGATCTGCGCCGCCTGGAGGCGCTGCACGACGGCGAGATCAGCCAGCACGATCACCACTTCGCGCGCTTCATCCAGACGCTGAAGGATCAGGGGCTCTACCAGAACACCGCGATCGTCTTCATCGCGGATCACGGCGAAGAGTTCCGCGAGCACGGCTCGTTCGGCCACGGCCACTCCGTCTACGAAGAGCTGCTGCACGTGCCGCTCATCGTGCGTGCGCCGGGCGCGCCCGCGCGTCGCGTGGACACGCGCGTGAGCACGGTCGACGTCCCGGCGACGATCGTGGAGCTCGCGGGGCTCGACCCGATGCCGAACGTGACGAGCCGCAGCCTCGTGCCGCTGATCGCGGGCGGCGCACGTCCGGGCCCTGAGGTCGCGATGGCGGAGTTCCTCGACGAGCGCCGCGTGATCTACGCGGGGCAGTACAAGTTCTTCGTCCGCGGCAACCTCACCGCGAGCATGTTCGACCTCGGCACCGATCCGGGCGAGCAGAACCAGCTCGAGGTCACGGCGCACCCGATCGCGGCGCGCTACCTCCGCCTGCTCCAAGGTCAGTTCCTCGGCGCGAGCAACCGCGCGCAGTGGATGTCCGCCGAGCAGCGTGGCACCGCACGGCTCGAGTCGGGCGAAGCGCAGATGGACGCCGAGCTGCAGCAGCAGCTCCGCGAGCTCGGCTATCTGAACTGACCTTTTCGGAGCCAGAGTCGATCGAGGGGCGTCGGAGCGATCCGGCGCCTCTCTTCGTTCGAGGCGTAGAATCTCTGCATCCTCCTCGACGCCGCGGCGTCTTGGGAGGTAGGAGGTCCAAACCATGGACGAGCTTTCGAAGGACCGCGTGCGGTCGGTGGTGCGTGAGCAATACGGCGCGGTGGCGCGTGCGAGCGGGAGCAGCGTGCCGAGCTGCTGCGGGCCGGGGCCCGAGATCAGCGCGGCGCTCGGCTACTCGGACGAAGAGATGGCCGCGGTGCCCGACGGCGCGAACCTCGGGCTCGGCTGCGGCAACCCGCAGGCGATCGCGGCGCTGCGCGAAGGCGAGACGGTGCTCGATCTCGGCGCGGGCGCGGGCTTCGACGCCTTCCTCGCCGCGCGACGCGTGGGAACGACCGGCCGCGTGATCGGCGTCGACATGACGCCCGACATGATCGCCAAGGCGCGCGCGAACGCGGCGCGAGTCGGCGCGACCAACGTCGAGTTCCGGCTCGGCGAGATCGAGCACCTCCCGGTCGCGGACGGAACGGTCGACGTGATCCTCTCGAACTGCGTGATCAACCTCAGCCCCGACAAGGAAGCCGTCTTCCGCGAGGCGTTTCGCGTACTGCGGCCGGGCGGGCGGCTCGCGATCGCGGACGTGGTCGCGACGGCCGACCTCCCGAAGGAGCTGGCGGACGACGTCGCCGCGCTCACCGGCTGCGTCGCGGGCGCGGCGCGCGTCGAAGCGATCGAAGGATGGCTTCGTGCGATCGGCTTCGTCGACGTGCGCGTGACCACGAAAGAAGAGAGCCGCGCGGTCGTCGCGGAGTGGTTCCCCGGTCGAGGGCTCGAGCAGTTCGTGGTCTCGGCGAACATCGAAGGCTTCAAGCCCGGCGGGGTGCGCGCGACGACGTCGGCCAGCAAGGCGTCGTCGAGCGCGGCGTCGTCGGAGACGAGCGAGTCGAAGAGCACGTCGTGCTGCGCGCCGTCGTGCTGTCCGGAGACCAAGGCGTGATCGATGGGGCGAACCGCGGCGCGTGGCGCGAGCTGGAGCGTGAGCTGCGGCCCTTCGTCGCGCGTCGCGTGTCGCCCGCGGACGTCGACGACATGGTGCAGGAGATCTTCGTGCGCCTGCATCGCGGCGGCGATGCATTGCGCGACGAAGAGCGCTTCGGACCGTGGGTGATGCGGGTCGCGCGCAACACGATCCACGATCACCACCGCGCGCACGGACGCCGCTTGGCGCGCGAGACGGCGCATTCGACCTCGGAGCCCGACGAGGCGGCGGCAGGGATCGACGGCAGCGTCGAAGTCGACGGCAGTCCCGAGCAGGAGCTCGCGGCGTACGCGGCGCTCTTCGTCGCGATGATGTCCTCGCCGTACCGCGAGGCGCTCACGCTCACCGAGCTGCAGGGGCTCTCGCACCAAGAAGCGGCGGACGTGCTCGGCGTGTCTCTGCCCGCGCTCAAGTCCCGTGTGCTTCGAGGCCGCGCGAAGCTCCGCGAAGCCCTCGAAGCGTGCTGTCACGTCGCGCTCGACGCGCGTCGGAGGGTGATCGGCTTCGAGCCCCGTCCGGACGGCAAGCTCCCCGAAACCTGCTGCGCTGACGAAGGCTGTGGTCCGCGCTCGCGCGAGTGAACCGAGCGGTCCACGCCGCGTTGCACGCGGGTCTTCGAGCTCCGCGTGATCGTGATCGTCGCCACGACGTGAGCGGCGCCCGGGCGGCGAAGTCGTCGACGTGGAACGACCGAGCACGACGACCCCCGAGCGTCCCGTGGTGTCGAGGCCCACGCACGGGTAGGCTTCCCGTTCGGGAGGGGCGCGATGAACCGGACGCTTCGTTTCGCGGTGGGTGGGCTCTTGCTCGTGGCGTGCGGAGGCGGCACCTCGAGCGGCGGCAGCTCGGGGAGCGGCTCGAGCGGATGCGAGCCGCCGGACTGCGTCATGAACCCGGGGCCCTGCGAGATGATGCCCAACCAGCCGGGTTGCCCGGGTTACGTCCCGCCGGAAGGTGAAGGCGAAGGCACGGGCGAAGCGGACACGACGATGGAGGCCGAAGCTCCGCCGCAGGGTGTTCCGCTACCGGAGTGAGCTCCGGTAGCGAGTGCGGTGCGCGGCCGTGTGCGTCGCCGCGTCGACTCGAGCGGCGAGACGCTCACGGAGCCGACGGAGGTGCGAGCTCGGCCGCGAGATCGAGCAAGCGTCGCGCGCCGGCGGTATCGCTCGGTTCGTGGATCACGAGCGCGACGAGCCAGTCGCCGCCGCGACGGTAAGCGCCCGTGGTCACGTGCAGCGGGCCCCCGAGCTCCGGCAGCGTCGCCGTCCACGCGACAGCGGGCAGCGTCCGCCCCGCGAGCCGCATGCTCCCGCGACCGCGCACCTCCGGCGCGTCACCGAGCAAGCCGCTCGCGCGGAAGAACGCCTCCGCGTCGCGCTCGAGCAGCTCCGCGCCTTCTTCATCCGTCGCGAGCGACACCAACGAGAGCACGCGGACGCCCGCCGACTCGTCGACGAAGAGACAACCGTCGGGCGCGATCGCGAGCGCGTCCGCGGAGCCGAGCGGGATCGCGAAGCTCAGGCGACCCTCGGCGAGCGCGCAGACCTCGACGCGCGGCGGCGGCTCGGTCGGTCGTGCTTCGCGCGCACAGCCCACGAGCGCGAGCGCGAGCATGAACGTGAGCCACGAGTCGACACGAACGTGATCGACACGAGCGCGATCGAACCGCGCATGCCCGACCCGTGCGTGCCCGACGCGGGCTCGTGTGGGGAGGTCGAGGCCGCTCACGCGCCACGCTCCTTTCGGTAGCGCGCCTTCGCGCGACGACCCTTCGCCTTCATCGCGGGCTCCAGCACGCGCCGAAGTCCCGGCAGCAAGTACGCCGCCGTCGCGAGCGCGGCCGACGATCGAGGCTTCACGCGCTCACGTTTGTGATCCGCCGCGCACTCCACCACCAGTGCAGCGACTTCGTCCGCGGTGCTCATCGGCTGCGCGAACACCACGTCGGCGGCCTCTTCGAGCGACTCCATGAGGAAGCCCGTGTCGAGGATCGGCCCGGGTGACACGAGCGACACACCCACGCCCGTTCCGCGCAGCTCTTCGCCGAGCGCGATCGAGAACGCCCGCAGCGCGAACTTCGACGCCGAATACGTCGCCGCGTCCGGCAGCGGTGTCATGCCGGCGATCGACGCGACGTTCACGATCGCGCCGCGCGACGCGAGCAACGCGTCGAGCGCGAGCCGGCTCAGGATCAACGGCGCGCGCGCGTTCACGTCGATCATCGTCGCGATCTCCGCCACCGTCCGATCGCGCACCGGCCCGCGAAAGTGTGCGCCCGCGTTGTTCACGAGCACGTCGATTCCGCCGAGCTCCGCGAGCGTCGTCGCGATCAGGCGCTCGCACGCCGCGACGTCGCCGACGTCCGTGGGCACCACGAGCACGGTGCGACCTTCACGTCGAAGCTCGTCCGCCAGCGCTTCGAGCGGCCCCGGCCGTCGCGCCGCGAGCACGAGCTTCGCGCCCTCAGCCGCGAACCGCCGCGCACAGGCCGCGCCGATGCCTTCGGACGCGCCGGTGACGATCACCACGCGATCTCGGAAACGTGTCATGGCCGCGGAGGGTAGCAGCGACGCTCGCGCCGCGAGCGCGAAGCTCACGCCATGCCGAGGCTCACGACGATGTGCGAGCATCTGCCGCCATGAGCGGACGGGATCTGGAGAGCGGCGAGTCGACGCAGGTGAAGGGGTCGGGCTCGGCCGTGTACACGCTGAAGAACGACGGCGGCGTGTACTCGTGCACGTGCCCGGCGTGGCTCCATCAGAACGCGCCGATCGATCGGCGCACCTGCAAGCACCTGCGCGCGTTTCGCGGCGACGCGGCGGAGACGGAGCGGCTGGGCGCGGAGGCGTTGCCGGGCAAGCCGGTACGCTCGAGCGGCTCGTCGTCGAGCGCGGAAGAGAAGGGCGACGCGCCGCCGCTCCTGCTCGCGCACTCGTGGGACCCGAGCGTGGATCCGAGCGGCTGGTGGATGAGCGAGAAGCTCGACGGAGTGCGCGCGTTCTGGAACGGCGAGCACTTCGTCTCGCGGCTCGGTAACCGCTTCTTCGCGCCGGAGTGGTTCGTGGAGAAGCTCCCCAAGACGCCGCTCGACGGCGAGCTCTTCGGTGGCCGCAAACGTTTCCAGAAGACCGTCGGCATCGTGAAGCGTTTCGACGGAGGTGAGCTCTGGAAGGAGCTGCGCTTCGTGGTCTTCGACGCGCCCGCCCACGAAGGAACGTTCGAGGCGCGCATCGATCATTGCCGCGAGGTCTGCTCGCGCGCGGGCGACTACGCCTCGTGGCACGAGCACGTGGTCTGCCGCGACGTCGACCACCTGCGCGAAGAGCTCGCGCGCGTCGAAGCGCTCGGCGGCGAAGGCCTGATGATGCGCCGCCCACAGTCACGCTACGAATCGGGCCGCAGCTCCACGCTCCTGAAGGTGAAGACCTTCTTCGACGCGGAGGCGATCGTGGTCGGCCACGAACCGGGCGCGGGTAAACACCTCGGGCGGCTCGGCGCGTTGGTGCTGGAGCTCGAGAACGGCACGCGCTTCAACGTCGGCTCGGGCTTCTCGGACGCGGAGCGCGAGAGCCCGCCGCCCGTCGGCGCGCTCGTGACGTTTCGCTACCAAGAGCTCTCGGACGCTGGCGTGCCGCGCTTCCCGACCTACGTGGGCGTTCGCATCGACGGCGAGTGGAAGGGCCGCGCCGCATCGACGACCTCGCCGGCTGCGATGGGTGTGCAGCGCACCGTGACGACCTTCGAGCGCGTCCGCGACGGAAGGCGCGAGGTGGTGGAGCTCGAAGCGCGAGGCCGCGAGCTCTCGGTGCGGCGGGTGACCACGTTCGGCGCCGACGACGCCCTGCAGACGGCGCTCGACGAAGCGAAACGCGCGGCGCTCGCGGAGGGCTTCTCGCCTATCGGCAGCAAGAGCATGCTCGCGTCGGGCGTCGTCGAGGGTACGGCGACCGTAGGGTCGACGGGAGCGACCGACGACGCGCGCGAGCGCGACGCGAAGCCGACGTCGAACGACTCGAGCACCGGGACGTCGAGCGCCGCCCGCGCCGCGACGTCGAGCTCCGCGAAGTCGGCGAGCGACGCGAGCGCTGCGAAGTCGGCGGCTGACCCCGCCGACCCGGTCGACAAGTCGCCGGCCGCCTCGAAGTCGGCGGCTGATCCCGCCGACCCAGCCAAGAAGTCGTCGAGCGCGAGCGCGACGACGTCCGCGTCCGAAGGGGCGCGTCGCTTCGAGCTCGAAGAAGGCACCTCGAGCAAGTTCTGGGAGATCGAGCTCGACGGCTGCGACCTCACGACGCGTTGGGGGCGCATCGGCTCGAACGGCCAGTCGAAGACGAAGACCTTCGCGTCGCCCGAGAAGGCGCGCGTCGAGCACGACAAGTTGATCGCGGAGAAGACCGGCAAGGGCTACTCGCCTGCCTGAGCGGAGCGCCGAACGGCGAACCGAACTGGGAGGCGATCGCGAAGCCGCGCTCAGAACCGCCCGGTCACCGAGAGGAACGTCATCTTGTCGTTCGTCTCGCGCAGGCGCGCGGAGAGGATCTTCACGAAGTTCCAGAGGATCTCGTACGCGAGATCGCGATTGAGGAAGAGGAGATCCTCGAGCGCTTCCTTCGAGATCACGAGCAGACGACAGCGCTCGTGCACGCGCGCGTCCGCGCTGCGCGGGAAGTCGTCGATGAGCGCCATCTCGCCGAACGCGTCCCCGGGCCCGAGCACGGCGAGCGCTTCTTCGCCCATCCCGCTCACCTCGCGGCTGATCCGCACTTTGCCATCGAGGATCAGGTAGAGCGCGCTGCCCGCTTCGCCCTCCCGGAACACCACCTCGCCGAGGCGGTGGCTCTCCTCGCTCGCGATGGTGGCGATCGCGCGCAGTCCTTCGGGCGCGATGCCCTGGAAGAGATGAATCTTCGCGAGCGCCGCTTCGACCGCGGCGAGATCGGAGGCGGACATCGCTCGGAAACTACCAGAGCGGGCCGCCAGCCCGCCAGAAACGGGGCATCGCGCCCGCCGCGATCGACCCCGACCGCGTACGTGGGTGGAGCGATCGTCCACGAATGGCGCTCGCACGTCCGGCAAAAACGCCACATCGGGCAAGAAGAGCCCTGGAGGCATTGAGCGTCCAGCCTGGAAACGTGCAGAATCGAAGAGTGCTCGGCGGGGGACGTTCGAGCCGAAGGTGGGGGGTGCGCCGTGTCTCTATTTCACATCATGGACATCGCAGAAGGACTGCTGCAGCTCGACCCGGTGCGGACGTACGCACGGCGCGGGGCCGAGCAGGTCGCCAAAGCCGTGCGTGCGGTCGGCTGGATCGTCGAACGCGACGGTGAGGAGCCACTCCGGGGGGAGGGGGTTCCCGATGGAGAAGCGACGTTGCCGTTGCGGTTGCGCAGTGGACGTGAGGTCATCGGATCGCTGGGGCTCTTTCTTCCGCAGGATCGACGCCTCGCGGAGGACGAGCTCCGGGTCGCGCGCTGGGCGGCGCGGCTCTATGCGCGTGGTCTCGGCTACTCCGAGCGACTCGCGAGCGAGGGAGGACGTCGAAGCGATGAAGAGGTGGGCGACGCGCTCGCTCGCACGCCGCTCACGCCACGGGAGCGCGAAGTGGTGGCGCTCTTGCTGTCGGGCGCGAGCACCCGTGACATCGCGGACAGCACGGGCCTCACGGTCTCCACGATCAACACGTACATGAAACGCATCTTCGCCAAGCTCGGCGTGCACTCGCGCGTCGAGCTCGTCGCGCGGATCGCGGGAACGACGATGTCGGCGAGCTGAACGACGGGGCCGCGTGCGCGTCAGGCACGCAGTCCATCACACACGAACGTCGAGCCGAGAGCCGGTGATGGGGGTCGCCGGCTCTCGGTGCGTTTGGGGTCTGCGTCCCCGAGCTTCCGTCGCGCCGACGCAGGTAGGCGGTCGCGCTCGAGGCGATTCGAATCGACGGCGAAGATCGAGCCGCTCAAGCCGACGCGCGCGCGGGCTCCTGCGCGACCTCGACCCGCTCCGCCAAGTACTTGTCGACTCGGAGCTGCACGGTCATCGGCTGCTCCACCGGCGCCGCGTGACTGCCCCCACGAAGCACGAAGAGCTCCGCGCCCGTGATCGCCTGCGTCATCGCCTCCGCGAGATCCGGCGGCGTGAAGGTGTCGCGCTCCGCCGCGAAGACCAACGTCGGCACGTCGATCACGCCGAGCAGATCTTCGGCGCTGTGCTCCCCCGCCGCATCGAGCAGCTCGAGGAACACGTCCGGATCCATCACCGCGATGTGCTCCCAGTAGCGGCGGAAGTCCTCCTCGCGAATCGTCACCGCGTCGACCTCGCCACTCAGCTTCGCGAGCCGCAGCGCGAGCGCCGTCGGAACGCGTCCCCAGATCGCGCGCGCCAGCCCACGGTGTCGTTTCGCCACCGTGCGAATCCCCGGCAGCATCTGCGAGAGCACGTCCGAGCCGTGGAACGTGTGCGTCACGCGCCCGAAGCTCCCGCAGAGCAACACGAGCCCGCGCACCCGCTCCGGGCAGAGCCGGTAGAGCTCGAGCTCGACCTGCGTACCCATCGAGTGCCCGAAGAGCACCGCCTCCGGGATGTTCAGGCGATCCATCAGCAACCGCAGATCGCGCGCGAGGCCCTCGATCGTGAGGTTCGCGTGATCCTGCGGCGGTCCGCTCCGGCCGTGCCCGCGGTAGTGCCAATGCACCACCCGGCGCGACTCCGCGAGGTGTGGCTGGAGGTAGCGCCACACGAAGCCGTCGCATCCGATGCCGTCGTTGAGCAGGACCGGCACGCCTGGTCCGTCGCCGCGGCTCCCGAAGAAGAGGCGCGTTCCGTCCTCCGCCTCGACGAAGCCACTCTCGTCGTACTCCATCCCGTCCATGCTCACGACCTCGACGCGCGCTCGCGCGTGCCTCTCCCCCGAGCCGGCACGCGCGCGAGAGTCGGCCGACCCTCACGCACGGCCCCATGCATGGCACATCCGGAGCGTGATCGCCCGTCGACCGCTGCCGAGGCGGCCGGCTGGGTCGAGCATGACGCTCGTGGATGGCAGGCGCGCGCCCGTCAGGGGCCGGGACCTGCGCACGACGAGGCTCCGCTCATCGCGCGCTGGACGGGGTCAGCCCTCTTCGTCGTCCTCGGAGAACTGGTCGTCGGGGTCGTTGATCGACGGCAGCTTCTTGAGCTCCGGCAGCGCGATGCGGACGCAGCGCTGAACGATCCAGGAGCGCGTGCGGTCGAGCCGCAGGGCCTCGCGCTCGATCTCGTCGAGCATCGTCGCCGGGAAGTAGAGGCTCTGCTTTCGCTTGTCGGACGCCATGGTTCCTCGCTTCGTCTTGCGGCGGCGCGGTGTACGCTTCGAGGCGGCAGCGTAACACACAGCCCCCCGCGCCAATACACTCTCCGTCACCACACGGAGCCGTTCGAGAGACCGTTCCGGAGGGTCCGCATGCGTCGTTCTTCGAAAGGCCGTTCCTCGAAAGGCCCGAGCCGCAGCTCGATCGTCCCGGTTCTGGTCGCGCTCCTGCTCGGGCTCGGCCTCGGTCGGCTCGGGCCTGCCGCCGCCGATACCGAGACCGCGAGCCCCTTCCGCAATCTGGGTGTCTTCGCGCGGGCCCTCGCGCACCTCGAGGTCGGCTACGTCGATCCCGTGGACCAAGACGCGCTCATCCAGGGCGCGATCCGCGGGATGGCGAGCTCGCTCGATCCCCACACGATCTACCTCGACCCCGAAGAGTACCGAACGCTCGAAGCCGACACGGAGGGGCGCTTCGCGGGCATCGGGGTCGAGATCACGTGGCGCGACGGCTGGCTCGTGGTGCTCGCGGTGTTCCCGGGAGGACCCGCCGATCGCGCGGGCATCTTGCCCGGCGATCGCTTCTTGACGCTCGAAGGCCACCCTGCACGCGACATCCGCCTGCAAGACGCGGTGCGCATCATGCGCGGCCCGCCTGGCACCGACGTGCGGGTCTCGGTGCGCCGCGAAGGTCGCGACGAAGGCATCGAGCTCACGCTCACGCGCGCGTACGTGGAGGTGACCCCCGTCGAGGCGCGGCTGCTGCCGGAGCGCGTGCTCCACGTCCGCGTGCGCGCGTTCCAGGCGAACACCACGAGCACCCTGCGCGCCGCGATCGACGCCGCCGTCGACGAAGCCGGGCGGGAGGGGCTCGCGGGGGTGATGCTCGATCTGCGCGACAACCCGGGCGGCCTGCTCCGTGAGGCGGTGCTCGTCTCGGACGAGTTCCTGCGCGAAGGCGCGATCGTGACGACGCGTGGCCGGGACGGGCGGGTGCTCCAGAGCGCGACCGCTCACGCACGCGGGACTCGCCCCGACTGGCCGATGGTCGTGCTGGTCAACGGCTACAGCGCGAGCGCGGCCGAGATCGTCGCGGGCGCGCTCCAGGATCATCGTCGCGCGCTCGTGATCGGCACGACGACCTTCGGCAAAGGCAGCGTGCAGAACCTCGTCGAGCTCCCGGACGGCGGCGCGCTGAAGATGACGATCGCACGCTACTTCACGCCGAGCGGGCGATCGATTCAGGCCACCGGCATCGTCCCCGACGTCGAGGTGCCCGCGCTCAGCGAGGAGCTCCTCCGACGTGCGCGGCTCGAAGAGCGCGGTCAGCTCCGTGAGGCCGATCTGCGCGGACACCTCGACGGCGAGTCGCGACCCGACGCTGCCCGCCCCCCCCGCGAGGCCTCGCGTGAGCGTGGGCAGGGAGACGACGATCTGCTCGGCGACGATCACCAGGCACGAATGGCCCTCGAGACCTTGCGCGCGATCCTCGCCGATCGAGCCCGACGAGCCGAGTGACGCGCCGCCGATCGGGCGCGTCGGACCGGGTGACGCTCGACGCCCCTGAATCTTTTACGGGGCTCCGTGCACGCTCCGCACGGGCGTGGGCCTGAGGATCGCTCGCTTCTCGCCCATGGCCCCTTGTGAAACGAGGCGTTTTCACGGCACCCTGATTGCACCGGAGGTCGCACCATGGGGCGCAGCAAACCGAAGTGGAGACTCTGGACTCCGGACGCCGGGCGGGCTCTCACGCTCGTCGAGGACGTCCGAGGCGCGGTCTACACGGAATACATCCTGATCGTGATGCTGGTCGGCTTGATCGTGTCGGCGGCGCTCCTCGCGATCGGTGTGCCCATCTGGCGCGCTTTCCGAATGACGCAGCTCTTTCTGGGGGCACCGCTGCCATGACGCGACACGAGCTCGTTGGGAGGTGCCTGCGACACGTGCGCGCGCTCTCGCGTGACGAACGTGGCGGCGTGAGCACCGAATACATCGTCATCCTGATCCTCATCGCGATCATCGGGATCGTCGCGTGGGTCGAACGGTACGAGGCCGTTCGAAACGATGCGGACGAGCAGTACCAACAGTTTGGATACCCCCCCGAGGATTGATGCGGTGGCGATCGTACGGCGAGGTGAGCGAGTGACCTGGGCGGACGCGATCGAGCTGACCGCGGTCTTGGGCACTGCCGTCGCGGCCGGTTGGGATCTGCGCACGGGCCGCATTCCCAACTGGCTCACGCTCCCCCTGCTCGCGCTCGGACCCGCCGTCGCGTTGGCCCTTCACGGCGTCTCCGCGAACGGTGGGCTCCTCCAGTCGTGTCTGGGGATTTGCCTTTGCGGCTTCGTGCCGTTCTTCGCCCACCGGCAGGACCCGAACGGGATGGGAGGCGGAGACGTCAAGCTCTTCGCGGCCATCGGCGGACTCCTCGGGCCGTGGGTCGGTCTCGAGGCCGAGTTCTACTCGATGGTCGCGGCATCCGTCGGAGCGCTGGTGGTGCTCGCATGGCGTCGGCAGCTCCTGGTGGCGTTCGCCAACCTGTTCTTCATGGCGTTCAATCGAATCTTGCCCACGAAGTGGAGACGAGACGTCTCGGAATCCCTTCGTACTCAGCTCCGCGTCGGACCCTACATCTTCGTGGGCACGACAGTGGCGGTTGTCCTTCAACACCCAACCTGGATGGGGATCGCCCGATGAAGAGCACGACCCTTGCCAAAGACGAAAAAGGCGTCGCCTACGCGGAGTTCTTGATCGCCTTTCCTCCGATTCTCATCCTCTTCCTCTGCCTCGTGCAGTTGTCGTTGATGTACGTCGGCAAGCTGGCCGTCCGTCACTCCGCGAACCGAGCTGCTCGAGCCGCCGTCGTGGTCATCCCGGATGATCCTCAGTACTACGAGGATGAACGCCCGTACGAGGTGGATTTCCAAGACTCCGGGACGTCGACTCCCTCGGACTCTTTCTTCGGAGCGGGACTCGCCATGGGCAACGGGAGCCCGCGCATCCGGGCGATTCGGTCCGCCGCGTACACCCCGCTCACTCCGCTCGCGCCTTCCATCGAGAGCGTCACGGACGACGAGAGCGTGCGGAGCGCGTTCGACCGAGAGCTCCTCGACGCGCTCGCGGGCGCGTTCGTCTACAACCGCGGGGCCACCGCCGTCACCTTTCCCCCCGAGCCGGCGAGCAACAGTGCACCGTTGGAGACCTTCGACCGGCGCCAGATCTTGACCACCCGCGTCACCTACTTCTTCCACTGTGGCGTCCCGATCGTGAACCGTTTCATGTGCGAGGGCGCGCTGGAACTGCTCTTGTCGTCCGCCGGGGGATTCGCGGACGCGGTCGTCGGCTCGGTGACTGACGCGGACACGCGCGACGAGCTCTCCGGGATCCTCGACACCGTGCACGACTACTTCGGAGCTGGCTCCGAGGTCGCGGACGGGATGCGCGAGATGGGGTACGCGGAAGCGCCTTGGCTCCTCACTCCGTGGGCCCTCTCGGGAGGTCGCTTCGTGTTGCTTCGGTCGGAGGCGGTCATGCCGATTCAAGGGGCGGGGTACGACTATGAGTGACCACCGGACGAATCTCTACGGCGACCAACGCGGGGCCATGATGCTCCTCGGCATCTTCATGACGACGATCGTCATCGGGATGCTCTACTACCTCGCGGGTGTCGGTGAGACCATCACCTACCGAGAGCGCATGCAGGATGCGGTGGACTCCGGTGTCTTCGCGGGGTCGCTCCTCTACGCGCGAGCGATGAACGTCATCGTCCTGTTGAACATGGCGACGGCCTCCGTGTTCGCGGTGGCGGTGGCGGCCTATGCCGCGATGTTCATGCTCTTCTCGGCGGCCGCTGCCGCGAGCGCGGAGTGCAACTGGGCGAACTGGTCGCCGTGTTTCATCGCGGCGTGCCTGTCCGCGTGCGCGCCGCAGGCGGCGTGTGACGCGCAGGAGCAGCGCGACATCGCGATCGACGTCGCGGAGAACGCCCACAGCGCGGCGGGCCAAATCGCCACGGCGACGCGGATCGCGGCGGGCTTGGCCTCGGCCGAGATCATCATGGGTCGGTATCGTCCGCCGGTGCAGATCGGCTTCGGAATCGGGCCGGAGATGCCACTCGACGACGAGGACCCCTCGCGCGCGTGCTCCGAGATCCTGACGTTCAGCGGTCCGCAAGGGATCACTCGCGGCGATTCTCCTTGGCCGCTCGTGTCTCTGATGGCCTACGAGTTCGCTCGCCCGTACGCGAGTGATTGCGGAGGAACTCGGTACCTCACGCAGGTCATGCCGACCGGGATCGGGGCCACGCTCCTGTCTTGCTACATCATTCGATCCGACATCGCTGGCTACACGAAGAAGATCCAAGACGACGTTCAGATGGGCGGCCGGGAGTTTCAGTTCCGAGGGTTCGCCATGGCCCAAGACGATGCGATGCCGTTCGAGCCGAACCAGGAGCGCGTCGACTTCGTCACGTGGGGCAAGGAGGATACGAGCTCACTCGGGGACATCGTCGGGTTCCTCGAGGAAGTGAACCGCTTCTCGGTCGCTCAGTCGGAGTACTACTTCGACGGCGACGACGATCGAGAGATGTGGACTTGGCGGATGAACTGGCGTTCGCGATTGCGGCGCTTCCGGATCGGTTCCGGTGACGCCGGTGTGTGCCCGCCTTGGATCGCAGACGTCTGCGACCGTTTGAGCACATTGGTCATTCACTGAGGTCATTCACTGGGTGAATTCACTGGGAGTCGGCCAATGAACGAAAATCAGCTGAAAGACCACGTCGACGAGACCGAGCTTTCCGAGGCTTCCAAGCCTTCCGAGCGTCGCAGTCTCTTGCGCGACGAACGCGGTGGGATGTACGCGGAGGCGGTCATCATTCTTCCGGTGTTCATCCTGGTGTGGTCGTTGATCGCCTTCGTGAACCAAGGCTATCGACGCACGCTGGCGGCGGGAACGCAGACGCGGGGAGCCGGCTGGGCGCACGTGATCAACCAGTGTGAGGATGACGCCGAGCCCGCCGCACCCGTCGAGATGGAGGACGCGTCGGGAATGTACTCGGGCCTCTTGGGAACGTTGGCGGCCGTCGTGTCCGGCGGCATCACGGTCGCCCGGTGGCAGCCGTTGATCCTCGTCCGCGCCGAGACGATCGCGTTCCAGTTCGACGCGCACCGATACGTTCAAGTCGAAGAGCTGGCCAGGCCTCGTCCTCTCGGAGGAAGCGCCGTGCTCGGCCACCACATCGATCTGGTGTGCGACGAACAGCACGAGCAGGTCCACCTCACCGCCTGGATCACGGCATCCTGGGCATTGATGCGGTGACGGAGCCTGGCGTCGACGACACCGCAGCAGGGAGCTCCTCGGGCTCCCTCGCGCGTGAGCCGGAGGCTGACTCCCGGAACGAAGGAGCGCGGGACGAGGGAGCGCGGGACGAGGGAGCGAGCGAAGCTCCGGAAGAAGCCCCCAAAGCGACTTCGTCGGCGCCTTCCAAGGCGTCGGCTCCTTCCAAGGCGGTGGCCAAGCGAAAGCTGAGTCTGCGCGAACGGCTGGTGTTGTCGTTCAAGCGCATGCTCTGGGTCGCCGCGGCGGCGGCCATCTTGGCCGTGGCCACGCTGAGCCGCCTGAAGGACCAGGTTCACGACGAGCTGGGACCCTTGAGCGGCCGTATCGCGGAGTGGGCGCATTTGGCGGAAGCCTTCGACCCGGGGCCCGGTCGATCCGATGTCGCGCGCATCCTCGAGCTCAACGGGCAAGCGTTGGAGATCACGACGGAGCAGCTCGACGTCGACGTACCGACCGCACTCGCGGAGATGCGCGAGACCTGTCCGTCGGGGGACACACGGCTCGTGGAAGGTACGGGGTACTTCCTCTGTTTCGAGGAGCTCGGTGGGCTCGAGTGGTCGCGCCGATTCTCGGAGTTCGGCGAAACCCGTGACGTCGCGGACTTGGGTGAGGTTCGCTATGCCTACGTCGCCCCGCGCGACGGGGGGGCGTTCCGCGTCGCGATGCGCCCGTTGGGCAGCTTCAAGCTCGACGACTTGGTGCCGCACGCCGACCGGGACGTGGCGGGGCGCGACGCCCGTGGGGTGCCGCGACCGCCGGCGGGCCGCCGCGTGCTCGCGGCAGAGGAGCGTGGCGAGCCTTACGCGATCACGATGTACGGCGAGCTGGAACGCGACCCCGAGTCGCTGTTTCGCTGGTATCGTGATCGCATCGATCGCGAGCGATTCGTCGAGCTCGACGTGATGTCCGAGGCTGAACGGCTGGGCGAAGAGCTCGACGGGCGTATTCTGTATCTGCTCGACCGTCAGCGCCCCGCCTCGTTCGTGGTTCTGCACTTCGAGGCTCCACGGGGGAGCGCCCCCTTCAAGAGTTACGTCACGATCATGGAGGCCCGATGACCCGAGCCGCACAACTCCGCCGCCCTGCCCGTCGACTCGCGACGGCGCTCGGGATCGCCATCGCGTTGACGGCCTGCGAGGAGGAGCAGTGGGAGCCGTCCGCGCTCGGGACGGTCGATCTTCCGACGCATACTGCACCGCCCACGAACGGCGCGGCGCCGTCCGGGGCGGCTCGAATGCCCAACCTCCCAGCTGCGCCCGACGAGGAGCAACAGGCACGGATCGACGCGATCCTCGCCGAAGCCCGCGCGGCCAGCGGAGGAGGCGGCAGCGGCGGTGAGCGAGGTCCGACGCCACCCGCCTTTCGGCCGTACGAGGATCGGTTCGGGCCGAACGGGGAGGGCCTCTCGGGGGAGCAGGCGTTCCACCTGATCAACTCCGTGTTGGAGGCAGGGCAGAACGTGATCGGCGAGGACGTGACCCCGTGCGACCGCCTTCTGGCGATGGTGCAGGTGGCGGGACGGGCGACGGGAGACGAGCCCGTCGACGTCGAGACGGTGCAGAGGGCATGCGCCGACATGCCGCCGGAGGTGATGGCGTGCATGAAGCCGTCTCGTGACCAGACCCCTCTGGAGCAGCGGCGTTGTCGCACCTTGATCGGTCAGCCCACGTTCCTCGAGCGGCCCGAGCCGGACGAGCGCTCCAACCCGCCGCGCGGGTTCAACGACGAAGAGGC
>ERZ761602.2863-NODE-2863-length-25854-cov-12.854297_pt1 | contig 25854 bp, 14 predicted proteins | sample MGYA00512165_ERZ761602 | MGnify/ENA primary metagenome ERZ761602 (study PRJEB28899, sample SAMN02445085) | bioreactor sludge metagenome | biome: EBPR sludge; isolation source: Thorneside wastewater treatment plant | place: Australia: Brisbane, Thorneside...
CCGCTGCTGGTGATGCCGACCTACGACAACACGCTGCTCGACCAGACCTGCAAAGGGGCGGTCGCCAGGCAGATCGAGTATGGACAGCTGCGCGGCGTACCTTGGGGACTGTCGGAATCGGGCTACAACACGGTCGACGTGCATCTCAACTACCAGTACCGTGCCTTCGGCGTCCCCGGCCTGGGACTCAAACGCGGACTGGCCGACGATCTGGTCATTGCGCCCTATGCTTCGGCCCTGGCGCTGATGGTGGCGCCCGAGCAGGCCTGCCTGAATCTGCAGCGACTCGCGGCCGAGGGGTTCATGGGCCGCTTCGGTTTCTTCGAAGCGATCGACTACACGCCTGCACGGCAGCGCCGCGGGCAATCGCACGTGCTGGTGCGCTCCTTCATGGCCCATCACCAGGGCATGAGCCTGCTCGCGCTGGCCTATCTGGTGCTGGAGCGTCCGATGCAGCGGCGGTTCGAAGCGGAGCCGCTGTTCCAGGCGATCATGCTGCTGCTCCAGGAGCGCATTCCCAGGACGACGGCCTTGTTCACGCATACGGCACAACTCTCGGCGATCCGCTCGCCGTCGCTTGCGGCGGAAACGCCGATTCGGGTGTTCAGCAGGCCCGACACGGCGGTCCCGGAGGTGCAGTTGTTGTCGAACGGCCGCTATCACGTGATGGTCAGCCAAGCAGGTGGCGGCTACAGCCGCTGGAAAGATCTCGCCGTCACGCGTTGGCGCGAAGATCCCAGCTGCGATCACTGGGGCACGGTCTGCTACGTTCGCGATGCGCAGAGCGCTGCCTTCTGGTCGACCGCCTATCAGCCGACGGCCAAGCGCCCGCAGCACTACGAAGCGATCTTTTCCGAGGGGCGTGCCGAGTTTCGCCGCCGCGATACGCTTGCTTCCGGTGCGGCCGGCGATGGCGCAGACGATGGCCAATTCGAAACGCACACCGAGATCATCGTCTCGCCGGAGGATGACATCGAGTTGCGCAGGGTGCGCATCACCAACCGATCGCGACAACGCCGGGTAATCGACGTCACGAGTTACGCCGAAGTGGTAATCGCGCCACCGGCGGCGGACGATCTGCATCCGGCCTTCAGCAATCTATTCGTGCAGACCGAGATCCTGCGGGAACGCTGCGCCATCCTGTGCACGCGCCGGCCCCGCTCGCTCGGAGAGCAGGCGCCCTGGATGTTCCACCTGATGACGGCGCACGGAGCAGACATCGGCGAGGTGTCCTACGAGACCGATCGCCTGCGCTTCATCGGCCGTGGCCGAAGCGCCGCTGCGCCGCTGGCGATGAGCGACCCGGCAGCGCTTTCCTGCGGCGAGGGTTCGGTGCTCGATCCGGTCGTCGCCATCCGCTGTTCGCTGGCGCTTGATCCGGAGCAGATGGCCACCATCGACGTGGTGTCGGGCATCGGCAGCAGCCGTGACATGGCCTTGAGCCTGATCGACAAATACCAGGACCGGCACCTCTCGGACCGCGTCTTCGATCTGACCTGGACGCACAGCCAGGTGGTGCTGCGGCAGCTCAACGCCAGCGAGGCCGACGCGCAACTGTATGCGCGCCTGGCCAGCTCCGTCATCTACGCCAACGCCTCGCTGCGCGCGGACGCCGCTGTGCTGCGCACCAATCGCCGCGGGCAGTCGGGGCTGTGGGGTTACGGCATCTCCGGCGATCTGCCGATCGTGCTGCTGCAGATCGGCGATGCCGCCAATATCGATCTCGTGCGCCAGCTGGTACAGGCGCACGCGTACTGGCGCCTGAAGGGACTGGCGGTGGACCTGGTGATCTGGAACGAGGATCACGCCGGTTATCGGCAGCAATTGCAGGAACAGATCCTGGCATTCGTCGCCTCGGGCATCGAAGCGAGCGTCATCGACCGGCCGGGCGGCATCTTCGTGAGGTCTGCGGAGCACATCTCCGGCGAAGATCGCCTGCTGCTGCAGTCGGTCGCGCGTGCCGTCATCTCGGACGGCCGCGGAACGCTGGCCGAACAACTCGACTACCGTCGGCTCGCCGAGCCGCGCATGCCCCAGTTTGTGGTGAAGCGCGCCCAGCGCAGCGAGGACCTGCCCGACACGACTGGCGCCAGCGAGACGCCGCGCCGCGAGCTGATCCTGTTCAACGGGCAGGGAGGATTCACCCCGGATGGGCGAGAGTATGTCATCACCCTGGCGCCCGGCCAGGTGACGCCGGCACCGTGGGTCAACGTGCTGGCGAATCCGGGCTTCGGGACCGTCATCTCGGAGAACGGAGTCGGCTACACCTGGAGCGAAAACGCGCACGAATTCCGTCTCACCCCGTGGCACAACGACCCGGTGTGCGACGCCAGCGGTGAAGCCCTCTACCTGCGCGACGAAGAGAGCGGCCGCTTCTGGTCCCCGACGCCGCTGCCCGTGCGCGCGGCGGCGCACTATGTGAGCCGGCACGGATTCGGCTACAGCGTCTTCGAACACTGCTCCGGCGGCATTCGCTCCGAACTGTGGGTCTACGTGGCCATCGACGCCGCCGTCAAGTTCTCGCTGCTGAAAGTGCGCAACGAATCGGGCCGGCCGCGCAAGCTCTCCGCGACCGGCTATGTCGAGTGGGTGTTGGGAGACGTGCCCGCGAAAACGGCCATGCATGTGGTTACCGAGATCGATCCGCGCAGCGGTGCCCTGTTCGCCAGAAATCCCTATAGCGCGGAATTCGCCGATCGCCTTGCCTTCTTCGACGTGGATGATGCCAAGGGTAATCTGAGCGGCGACCGTACCGAGTTTGTCGGACGCAACGGCACGCTCGGCGACCCGGCGGCCATGCGCCGCTCGCACCTGTCCGGCCGGGTGGGCGCCGGCCTGGATCCCTGCGGCGCGATCCAGATCGGCTTCGAACTGGCCGACGGGGAGGCGCGCGAAATTGTCTTCCGGCTCGGCGTCGGGCGAAACGCCGATGACGCCGGCTGGCTTGTGCAGCGTTTTCGCGGCCCCTTGGCCGCGCGCAGCGCACTCGAAGCGGTGTGGCAGTACTGGAAGCACACGCTCGGCGCGGTGCAGGTGGAAACACCCGACCCGTCGCTGAATGTCCTGAGCAACGGCTGGCTGATGTACCAGACGGTGGCCTGCCGTCTTTGGGCGCGCAGCGGCTACTACCAATCCGGCGGCGCCTTCGGCTTCCGCGACCAGTTGCAGGATGTGATGGCGCTGATCCACGTCGAGCCCGGGCTGGTGCGCGAACATCTGCTGCTGTGCGCCAGCCGCCAGTTCCTGGAGGGAGATGTCCAGCACTGGTGGCATCCACCATCGGGCCGTGGCGTGCGCACGCATTGTTCGGACGACTACCTGTGGTTGCCGCTGGCGGTCTGCCGCTACGTGACCAGCAGCGCGGACATCGGGGTGCTGGATGAGCAGGTACCGTTCCTTGAGGGCCGCCTGGTAAACGCCGGCGACGATTCCTACTATGACCTGCCCGGGCGCTCCGCCGAGGCGGCCAGCCTCTACGAGCACTGCGCGCGTGCAATCCGCCACGGTCTGCGCTTCGGCGAGCACGGCCTGCCACTGATCGGCTCGGGCGACTGGAACGACGGCATGAATCTGGTCGGGATCGGCGGCAAGGGCGAGAGCGTCTGGCTCGGCTTCTTCCTGTGTGAAGTTCTCCGCCAATTCGGCACCCTGGCGCGTGTGCGGGGCGACGCGGCTCTTGCCGAGCGCTGCACGGGGGAGGGCGCGCGGCTGCGCCAGAATCTGGAACGCCATGGCTGGGATGGCGAGTGGTACCGTCGCGGCTACTTCGACGACGGTACGCCGCTCGGCTCGGCAAGCAACGCCGAATGCCAGCTGGATTCAATCTCGCAGAGTTGGTCGGTGCTCTCCGGGGCGGGCGACGCGCAGCGCTCGCGCCTGGCCATGCAGGCGGTGGACGAGCGCCTGGTGCGCCGCGAGCACGCGCTCATCCAGCTTCTCGATCCGCCCTTCGACAAGTCGAATCTCGACCCCGGCTACATTCGCGGCTACGTGCCGGGCGTGCGCGAGAACGGTGGGCAGTACACGCACGGGGCGATCTGGGCAGCCATGGCCTTCGCCGCCCTGGGCGACGCTCGGCGCGCATGGGAACTCACGGCGATGATCAACCCGGTGAATCATGCCACCTCGGCGCAAGGCATCGCCACCTACAAGGTCGAACCCTACGTCATGGCTGCCGACGTCTATGCGCTGGCGCCGCACACCGGGCGCGGCGGATGGAGTTGGTATTCCGGTTCAGCCGGCTGGATGTATCGGCTCATCCTCGAATCCCTCCTTGGCCTCAGGCTCGAGGGTGGCAGACTGCATCTCGCGCCATGCCTGCCCGCGAACTGGCCGGGATTCAAGATTCACTACCGCTACCGGGAGACCGTCTATCACATCGCCGTTTCTCAGGACAGCGTTGGCGAGCAGGGCGCGCACCTGGCAATGACCGTCACGGTCGACGGCGAAGAACGAGACGATCAGGAAATCCCGCTCATCGACGATCATCGCGAGCATCTGGTCGAGGTGGTCTTGTGTGCCCAACAAATCGCCTGGTGACGCCTACTGCGCGCATGGCACGGCTGCAAATCAGGCAAAGCCTCGACGACCCTTCCAGGCTTTTCCAATGCCAAGGCCCGGGTGTCTGGCGAGCGGGCGGGACGGTCCGGGCACAGCTTTGCGGGGTGCCGCAAAGGGCTCAGATCAGTCAGCGTTCGTCTACCGGCAGATCAAGGTCGTCGCTGCTCTCGTGCACTGCTTTGCGGGGCGTCGCCGTCGCCTCTCCGGCAATGACGACCCGGTTGCGTCCTTGCTTCTTGGCCGTGTAGAGTGCCGCGTCGGCGCGCCCGAGAGCGGCCTCGAGGGAACCTTTGGAGGCCTCCGCCAAACCCAGACTGAGGGTCATTTGTAGGCCGCTGCCATCGCCCAGATCGATCCAGTTGTCGGCGGTACGCTGGCGCAGTCGCTCGGCAAGGCGGTGCGCTTCCTCGATCGTGGTTTCTGTAAACATGAAAGCGAACTCTTCGCCGCCGTAACGACTCACCCAGTCCGACTGCCGCAGGGTGTGGCCAAACAGGTCGGAGATCGACTGCAAGACCCTATCGCCGACGGCGTGTCCGTAGCGGTCGTTGATGTCCTTGAAATGATCCAGGTCGGCCATGCCGACACAGATTGGCCGCGCATAGCGGTGAGCTCGCTTGATCTCCTCTTCGGCGAGGGCCAGGAAATGGCGGCGGTTGAACATCCCCGTCAAGCTATCCGTCGTCGCCAGAACGTGCAGTTCCTGGCGAGCTTTCTGGTTCTCGTGCATGACGTCCCGCAACTGGCCGATGGCACCTTCGACAGCCCTGATCTCGGCCATCGATGCTCTCGAGAATGGCGTTAGCGCACTCCCCGAACGCAACTCATTCAAGGCCTTGTCCATTTTCTGCAGGGGACGGATCAAGTGACGATGAATCAGGAACAGGAAACCGCCCAGAAAAACGGCGACCAGTGCCAGCACCAGCGCCAGCTTGAACTGGCTGTGCAGCATGATCGTCGCCATCAGCTGCAAATCGTCGGTTGCCAAGTTGGCCCCTTCGATCGAGAAATCGTCGGCCAGGAGGCTCAAGCGATTGGAGAGCGTGTCCCATTCGGCGTAGCGCTGCTCGCTCATGCCCTCGCGTGCTGCCTGTACGAGAAAAGTTTCAACTTCGCTGGCCAGGGCCGCCGTTCTGCGATCGGCCAGCATTGCCGGGTGGCTGCTCAGCAGACTGACGATGAACAAGGCCTGTTGGCGCGCGACGGGCGTGCGACCGGAAAAAACGCGCTCGCCGTCGAGGCGCAGCTGTTCGATGTTGCGCGCCAGGCGAAACTGCTCCAGCGTACTCGGGACGGTGCTGTTCAGCAGGCGCGCCGAGCTCTCCAGCACTTGCCGCTGGTCGCCCGCCAGCCAGAAGATCTGCGCCGCGAACGCAAGGCCGAAGAGGGACACGAGCCAGGCGAAAGCCTTTCCGGCTGGCCAGCTGCGCTGCATCCAGTGCTTACGGAGGAATGCCTGCCAAGCGCTCATCAGTACAGGTCGACGGGAAAATGCCGCCGCCAAAGGCGGGGATAACTGCCATCCCGCCGCATGTCGTCGAGCGCCAGATCGACCCGCCTGCGCAGAGCGTCGTCGTCGCGTGCGAGCACGATATGCACGCTGCCGCCCAATTCGTGATCAATGATGCCGGGGCCAATGAAAACAGGCGTTGGCTGCAGCGTGGCGTCGAGTTCGAGATAGGCGCCCAAGCCGTACATCAGAACGAAATCGGCCTGTTCCGCATTTAGCGCCTCGATGCACTCTCGCGCCGTCGCCAGGTCCAGTACTTGCAGGCGCTGAGTATCCGCAACACTGCGCAAGTAGGCGTGCTGCTGGGAGGCGCTGACCACAGCGACGCGAACGTCGCGTAGCGTATCGAGAGTGACCTCGCTAGCGGATTGCCGGGCAAAACGTTCAGCAACGGCGGGAGTCGACAGCAAGCGGCTCGAGGAATACCAGAGCGGGCCGCTGAACGCGACCTGGGCCTCGCGCGCCTTGGTCCGCAAGTGATTTCCGAAACCGAGTTCGATACGCTTGTCCTCGATTGCGGGGATGATCTCGGCGAAAGGCTGATAGGTATATACGCATTTTGCAGTCAGCCGGCGGCAGATTTCGCGGGCCAGAGCGAAGTTGAAATCCGCCAGCAGTGCCGTCGGTTTGGGCGCCGCTTGCGTATTGGCAGGCGTTTCCAGCACTGGCGCACGCGCAATTGCCACCCGCAATTCGAGGCCTACGGCGCTGCCAGCGCAGACCAGAGCGGCGCAGCAGAGAGCGCCGAGCCGACCGCACACGCCCGAACTGCCAGCAGGGAAACACATGCGTGCGGAGAGGGGAGCAGCCAACTGTCGTTACCTCAGCTATTGCAGGCGGAAGGGAAGGTACTCGGTGTTCAGGCGATCGAAGCGCCCATCGCGCTTGATCTGGTCAAAAGCAGCGTTGATGCGGTCGCGCAATTCCGGGTTTTTCGGATCGACGCTGAAGCACACATCTCCGCTCAACTCAGGCGCTTGCAGGACCGTGGTTTCCAGGCCGAGGGGCTGGATCGATGGATTCTCGCGCAAGCTCAGAGAGGTGGCCATCGGAATCAGCACCGCGTTGACCCTTCCTTCGCTCAGCAGCGCCGGAAATTCGGAGTGATGATCGACCGTGCGGACATTCCAGCCCTGCGCCTTGGCGTAGCGATATTGGGCGCTGCCCGCGACCGCCGCGACGCGGGCCGTCTCGGCGCCCGGCTCGACGCCCGCTTGCGCAAACCAGATGCTGTTCGAGCGATAGTACGGTTTCGAGAACAGGACCTTCGCCTGGCGCTCCGGCGTGGCCAGCAAACTGACCGCGGAAAAATCGAACTTGCCAGCGGCCACCGCTTCGACGACGTCGGCGAGTTCGATAACGCTTAGCTCGCAGCGGACTTTCATTTCCGCGCACAAGGCGCGCGCTACGCCAACGTTGAAACCCGCCGGCTTGCCCGTTTGATCGGTGTAGGACATGGGCGGAGAATTGGTGAGCACTGCGACGCGCAGGACACGCTCGCCGCTTTCTGCCAGCACGCTGCCGGCCAGCGCCATAAGCAGGAAGCAGCACGCCTGAATACCGGTCTTGGCCATCAGCTCTTTTCCATAGCGGTCGCAGAGACTTAGTCTAACATCCCCATTCTGCAATAGGAGCTAAGGTGATTAAACCCGGAGACACCCCAGGTCATGAAAGTCATCACCGTTTTTCTCTCAGTTGCAGGGCACATTCCGGCTTGCACGCCGGAATCGTTCGCCGGGCAGGGAGCATCCTCCCTGAAGTGTGGCGAACGCGATGCGCAGGCTTTTTCTTGTGCCGTGCGCGGTGAATCTTGTACCTTGTCGGGATGAACCTCGGCTCGCTGCTTTCATTTTCCTGGCGGATGCTCCGCCGTGATGCGCGCGGCGGCGAGTTGCGCCTGCTGGCGGCGGCGTTGGTCGTCGCCGTGGCGGCACTGACCGCCGTCGGTTTCTTCACCGATCGCGTGCGACAGGCGCTCGAACGCGAGTCGCACCAGCTTCTCGGTGCCGACCTGCTGCTCGTCGCCGACCATCCGTGGCCGGCGTCGTTTGCCGACGAGGCGCGCGCACGTGGCCTGGCGGTGGTCGAGACGCGAACTTTTCCGAGCATGGTCAGCCGCAGCGACGGTGCGGACATGCGTTCGCAGCTCGCCGAGGTCAAGGCGGTCAGCGCGGGCTATCCCTTGCGTGGCTCGCTGCGCGTTGCGCCGGCTCTGAACGTCCCCGACGCAGCGGCCGATGGTGTCCCGGCGAGGGGTGAGATATGGATCGACGAGCGTCTGGCGTCGGCGCTGGCGGCGCGGGTCGGCGACCGGATCGTTGTCGGGCAATCGTTGTTGCGCGTCGCTGCAGTGCTGACCCTGGAGCCCGATCGGGGCATCAATTTCTTCAGCGTCGCCCCGCGTTTGCTGATGACTCTCGAAGATCTGCCGGCGACCGGCTTGCTGCAGATCGGCAGCCGCGTCGGCTATCGCCTGCTACTGGCCGGCGATGCGGAGCTGGTCAAGCGCTATCAGCGCGACATCGAGACACGCCTGGCACGCGGCCAACGCATCGAAGACCCGCAGAACGGCCGGCCAGAGATTCGTACGGCCCTCGATCGCGCGCAGAAATTCCTCGGTCTCTCGGCCTTGCTGACGGTGGTGCTGGCTGCGGTGGCCGTCGCGCTCGCCGCCCGGCGCTACGTGCAGCGGCATCTCGATCCCTGTGCCGTGATGCGCTGTCTGGGTGCGACGCAGGCGCTGCTCCTGCGCCTCTACCTCGGGCAGTTCGCAGTCCTCGGGCTGCTCGCTGCCGGCCTTGGTTGCGGCATCGGGTATCTGGCGCATTTCGCGCTGCACGCCTGGCTGGCACAGTTGCTGGCCACACCGCTGCCGCCGCCGGGCACGCTGCCGCTGCTCCAGGGGGTGGCAGTGGGCCTGTTGCTGCTCTTCGGTTTTGCCGTGCCGCCCTTGCTGCAACTCAAGAAGGTTTCGACGCTGCGCGTCCTGCGCGGCGAGCTGGGTAGCCCGCAAGCCGGCTTGCTGGGCGGCTATCTGCTCGGCTTCGTGGCGCTGGCGGGCCTGATGTTCTGGGTCGCCGGCGAAGTCGCGCTGGGCGCCTACGTGGTTGGGGCGTTTACTGCCGCGGTGCTCGTCTTCTCACTGATTGCACGCCTGGCGATTCGCTTGGCAGCGGCGGCGCGTGGCGCTGCCGGGAGCGCTGGCGGCATCGGCTGGCGTTACGGCCTGGCCAGTCTCGAACGGCGGGCGTCCGCCAGCGTCGTGCAGATCGTCGCCCTGGCCCTCGGTTTCATGGCCCTGATGTTGCTGACCGTGACCCGTGGCGATCTGCTCGACGCCTGGCAGAGAGCCATTCCGCCCGACGCGCCGAACCGCTTCGTGGTCAATATCCAGCCCGAACAGGTGGCGCCAGTGCGGGCGCTACTGGCCGCACGCGGATTGTCTCCAGAACTCGCACCCATGGTTCGTGGACGCCTGACCGCCATCAACGGGGCCAGGGTCAGTGCCGCCGACTACAGCGACGATCGCGCACAACGCCTGATTGAACGTGAATTCAATCTTTCGATGCGGGCCGATCTGCCCGCGGGCAACAGCCTTAGTGCCGGACGCTGGTTCTCGGCGGCCGATCTCGGAGCATGGGGTGAGGCGGTAGCATCGGTTGAGGGCGGACTGGCAAGAACGCTGGACTTGTCCGTCGGCGACCGCGTGGACTTCGAAGTCGCCGGCGAAACGGTCGGCGTGCGAGTGGTGGGCCTGCGCAAGGTCGACTGGGACACGATGCGGGTCAACTTCTTCGTGCTGACGCCACCGGCAGTTCTGCAGGGCTACCCGGCGAGCTGGATTACCAGTTTCCACCTGCCTGCCGAGAAGACAGATCTGGTTAACCAGCTGCTCGCCGAATTCCCCAATCTGACGGTCATCGACGTCGCCGCCATCCTGCGCCAGCTGAAGTCGATCATGGACCAGGTGGCGCAGGCGGTGCAGTTCATCTTCCTGTTCACCCTCGCCGCCGGGTTCATCGTTCTCTATGCGGCGCTGGCCTCGGCTGCACAGGAGCGGCGTTACGAACTGGCGGTGATGCGCGCCCTCGGTGCCCGTCGGGAGCAGTTGCGACGTGCCTTGCTGGCCGAGTTTGCAGCGATTGGCGCACTCTCCGGCCTGATTGCCTCGCTAGGCGCCATCGCCATCGGGCAGTTTCTGGCGCGCGAGGCATTTCAGTTTGAGGTGGCGATCAATTTCTGGCTACCGCTGGCAGCACTTTTCTGCGGCGCGGCCCTGGTCACTGGCGCGGGCTGGTTTGCCGCTTCGCGACTATTGCAGACCGCTCCACTGGAGACGTTGCGCGCCGGAAGCGCATGAATCAGCCACAGAGGCGCATTCCGCCGCTGCAAAGCCGAGACCCCTTCCGTTATCATTGGTGTTCCACCGGCGCGGCCGCGTGGCGTTTTTTCGGGTTCGCTCTGCGGCCCTTTTCTTTACCAATCGCTGCGCGCACAAGGAGTTTGAGAATGAAGGGCAAGACATTACTGGTGTTGCGGCACGGGAAATCCGACTGGAGCACGGGCCAGGACGACTTCGATCGTCCGCTGATCGACCGCGGTCGTCTCGGTAGCCGCAAGATGGGAGCCTGGATCAGGCACCGCAAACTGCGCCCGGACCTCGTCCTGAGCTCGCCTGCCGAGCGCGCACGCGAGACGACCGAAGCGGCTTGCCAGGCGATGGGGCTGGCAGCGAAGAAGGTCCGCTGGGACGAGCGTATCTATGCCGCTCCGACCGAGTTTCTGCTGGCAGCGCTGGCTGATTGTCCGAAAGGCGTCGAGCGCGTGATGTTGGTCGGACACAATCCTGGACTCGAGGATCTGGTGGCCTACCTGGCGGAAGGCGAGCTCGATATCCCGGACGACGGCAAGGTCCTGCCAACATCGGCGTTGGCACAGCTGGAAGTGTTTGCGGACTGGCCGAAGCTGACACGCGGCTGCGCGACCCTGGTTTCGGTGACCCGTCCCGGCCAGGTGCCCGACGATCTGTCGGCCGAGGATGACGAAGACGACGAGGAGGACCAGGACGGCGAAAGCCGGCCGGTTCCGGACTATTTCTACACGCAGTCGGCGGTCCTGCCTTATCGCCTGCTCGACGGCAAGTTGCAGATCATGCTCATTGCCTCGCGCAAGGCAACGCGCTGGGTGATCCCAAAAGGGGTCAAAGAGCCGGAGCTTTCCTTACGCGACTCCGCCGACAAGGAGGCGCTGGAGGAGGCGGGTATACGTGGCAAACTCGACGATGAGCCGATTGGCGATTACGACTACAAGAAATGGGGCGGCATCTGCAACGTCGTGGTCTTCCCGATGGCCGTCAGCGAAAGCGTTCCCGAAGAAGAGTGGGAGGAGAGCCATCGCGAGCGGCGCTGGCTGGAGCCGAAAAAGGCCAAGCGCCTGATCGCCGAACCGGCTTTGCGAAAACTCGTCGATGGTCTGGTCAAGAGGCTGGCTAAAAGCCGCTAATGGCCGCGGCTGGCCGCTGACGAGACCCCGAACCGCTCCCGGCTGCACTCTTGGCGAAGCGCTGGTGGCGGCCCGAACGGACAAGCCGAGTCAGCCCGCCGACGCTGTCGGTGGGCCTGGCGATCAAATCACCCGCACGCGGATCACGCCCTCGACCGCCTGAATGGCGCGCAGCGCCTCGTCACTAGGCAGCGCTTCGACATCCATGATGTTGAATGCCAGTTCGGCGCGGCTCTTGTTCATCATGTCGACCACATTGACCTTGTTTGCGGCCAGCACCGACAGGACATGGCCAAGCACGCCGGGGACGTTGTCGTTTGAGAAAACGATGCGTGCGGTGCCGGGGCTACGCTCCATGCTGATCTTCGGAAAGTTGACCGAGTTCACGATGTTGCCGTTTTCCAGGTAGTCGACGAGCTGATCGGCCGCCATAACCGCGCAGTTTTCCTCGGACTCCTCGGTGCTGGCGCCGATGTGCGGCATGGCAATGACCTGCGGGTGGCCAAGCAGCGAGGGTTCCGGGAAATCACAAACATACTTGCCGAGCTTGCCGGCGGCAATGCTTTCCAAAACCGCGGCTGCGTCGACGATGGTGTCACGCGCGAAGTTGAGCAGGACGGCGCCGGGCTTGATCACTGCCAGGGTATCGCTGCTGATCATGTGCCGGGTCCCATCGACGGCCGGCACGTGCATCGAGACGTAGTCGGAACGCGCCAGCAGAGACTGCAGGTTCTCCATGCGGCTGACTTCGTTGGAAAGACGCCAGGCGGCGTCGATCGACAGTACCGGGTCGAAGCCGACCACTTTCATGCCCATCGCCAGGGCCATTTCGGCAACCATCGAGCCGATTGCCCCAAGGCCGACGATGCCCAGGGTCTTGCCTTTGAGCTCGTTACCGGCAAAGCGCGATTTTTCCTTTTCCACGCGCGGCGACATTTCCGCCGGATCCTTGAGATCACTGAGCGATTGAACGAAGTTCATGCTGGCAACGATGCCACGCGAGCTCAGTAGCATGCCGGCCATGACCAGTTCCTTGACCGCATTGGCATTGGCGCCCGGGGTGTTGAAAACGACGATGCCGAGCTTGCCGTATTCGGCGACCGGCACATTGTTCACTCCCGCGCCGGCACGCGCCACCGCCAGCAGCGACTGCGGCACTTCGATACCTTGCAGTTTCTGGCTGCGCAGGAGGAAGGCGTCGGGGTGCGCGATATCGCTGCCGACTTCATACGACTGACGCGGGAAACGATCGAGACCGCTGAGCGCGATCTTGTTGTAGGTTCTGACCTTGTACATGGACGTGTCGCTCGAAAGTGGAGGTTGGGTGGTGTGATTGCGCGCTATGCGGCGATTCAGGCCGTGACCTGCGCGTAGGCCCAGGCCAGCCACGGCATCAGCGCCTGCAGATCGGTGGTCTCGACGGTGGTCCCACACCAGATACGGATTCCTGCCGGTGCATCCTTGTACGAGCCGATATCAAAAGCGACGCCTTCGCTGTCGAGCAGCTTGACCAGTTTCTTGACGCGCTCGGCGTCGAGTTCGAGACTCAGGCAGACGCTGGTGTTGGAGCGCGTCGCCGGATCCTTGGCGAGGAAGGAAATCCAGTCATTGGCGGCGACGAATTCGGCGATCACGGCGAGATTGGCTTCGCTGCGCGCAATCGCTCCCTTGACGCCACCGATGCTTTCGATCCACTGCAAGGCGTCGAGGTAATCGGCGACACACAGCATCGACGGGGTGTTGATCGTCTCGCCGCGAAAGATACCTTCAATGAGTTTGCCGCCGGAGGTCAGGCGGAAGACCTTGGGCATCGGCCACGGCGGGCTGTACGATTCGAGACGGGCGACGGCGCGCGGGCTCAGGATCAGCATGCCGTGCGCGCCTTCACCGCCGAGCACTTTCTGCCAGGAGAAGGTCACCACGTCGAGCTTGTCCCACGGCAGGTCCATGGCAAAGACGGCCGAGGTCGCGTCGCAGATCGTCAGGCCCGCGCGATCAGCCGGGATCCAGTCGCCGTTTGGCACCTTGACACCCGAGGTCGTGCCGTTCCAGGTAAACACCACGTCGTTGGCGAAATCGACCTGCGTGAGGTCGACGATATCGCCGTAGTCCGCCTTGCGGGTGTTGACATTGGCAAGCTTCAGTTGTTTGACGATGTCGGTGACCCAACCCGAGCCGAAAGACTCCCAGGCCAGGACGTCGACACCACGTGCGCCAAGCAGTGACCACATCGCCATTTCGACGGCGCCGGTATCCGATCCGGGTACGACGCCGACACGGTAGCCCTCGGGCAGGCCGAGGATACGCGCCGTCTCCGAGCACGCCAACGCCAGGGTCTTCTTGCCAAGCGCCGAGCGGTGCGAGCGGCCAAGGGTGTCGAGTTGCAGGGCATTGACGTCATAAGCGGGGCGCTTGCTGCACGGTCCCGACGAAAAATTGGGGTTCTTGGGTTTTGCTGTGGCTTCCATGATTGCCTCTATCCGGGAGAAAGAATCCGCTGAACACGGGCTTGGCCAAGCACTGGCAGCCGGCGTTGAACAAGAGCGAGATTGTAACAGAGTGTCTTTTTCCGAGCAGCAGGCGAGCGCCCTACGCGGGAGTCTAGGGAGCTGCGCACAAGCCCTGTCCGTACCTGCCGTTGCGCGGACAAGGGAGCTTCGTGGGTCGCATCCGCGACTTTCACATTAAAGAAATCTGCGCCAGTGTCGTTATCGTCTGTTATGTGCCTTGGCTGGCGCGCGTGGTGCGCGGCAAACTCGATCAAGCGACCCTCGCTTCGCGCTGCCTCGGTTGATTGGCATTGCCTGGGCGGCGGCGTACCAGGCGCCCAGCCTGCGGGCCGATTTTGCACAGGAGCTTGCGTAATGCTCGAAATGATCGACGATGGCAATTTGCTTGCCGGCCTGTCCGCCGCACCGTCGGTCGACCTGGCGCCCGCCGGCGACCCCTGGAAAGTGCTGCTGGTCGACGACGAGCCCGACGTGCATACCGTTCTCCACCTGGCCTTGCACGACGTACGCATCGACGGACGTGGGCTGCGGCTGCTCGATGCGCTATCGGCGGAACAAGCCAGGCTGGCGCTGGCTGCGGATCCGGACATCGCCCTGATCCTGCTCGACGTGGTCATGGAAACCGACCGCGCGGGTCTCGACCTGGTACGTTACATCCGCGACGAGTTGGCCCGGCGGAGTGTGCAGATCGTTCTGATCACTGGGCAGCCGGGCTACGCGCCGCAACGACAGGTGGTCAGCGACTACCAGATCGATGGCTACCTGCTCAAGTCGGAACTGAGCGCCGAGCGGATCTTCGTTGCCGTACACTCCGCGATCCGCGCGCATCGCTTGATGCGCGAGCTGGACGAGACCCTGGCGGTTCAGCGCGAGAGCGAGGGCAACTTGATTCGCGCGCAGTCGGTTGCCCATGTCGGCAGCTGGACGTATGAGCTGGACTGCGACGAAATGCGCCTGTCGGCAGAAACCTGCCGCATCTTTGGCCTGCCCGCTGGGACGCGGGGGAGCTATCAGAGCTATCTGGCGCGCGTCTACCCGGACGACCGCTGCGCGGTCGAGGAAGTATGGCGGGCGACGATGGCCGAGGGCACGGTCTTCCAGCACGAACACCGAATCTTGGTCGGCGAGACGGTTCGCCATGTTCGCCAGCAGGCGGATCTCACTCGCGCCGCCGACGGTAGGCCATTGCGCTGCCTCGGAACCACGCAGGACATTACCGAGCGCAAGCAGGCGGAGGAGGAGTTGAAGCGCTCGAATGCCGAACTCGAACAGTTCAGCTACGCCATTTCGCACGATCTGCGTCAGCCTTTGCGAATGGTCGCCAGTTACCTACAGTTGCTCGAGATCAGTCTTGCCGAGCAACTCGGCAGCGAGCAGCGCGAGCAGTTCAAGTTTGCCATCGACGGTGCCAGCCGCCTCGATCGCATGCTGGTTGCACTGCTCGAATACTCACGCGTCGGTCGCCTGGGTGAACCGCCGGCGTGGCTGGAAACCCGGGCCATTGTCGACGAAGCCCTGCTTTTCCTGCAGCCGGCGATCGCCGAGGCGCAGGCGAAGATCAGTGTCCGCGGCCATTGGCCACGCGCCCGGGTGCGTCCCGATGAGATCCTGCGTCTGCTGCAGAACCTGATCGCCAACGCAGCCAAATTCCGCCTCGCCGGGCGGCGCCCGGAGATCCGGGTGGCCAGCCGGGTGGCGCGCGGTCACTGGTGTCTGAGCGTTGCCGACAATGGGGTCGGCATTCACCCTGGGCAGCTCGGCCGTCTGTTTCAGGTATTCCAACGCTTGCAGAGCCGTGCCAACTACGAAGGCAGCGGCGTGGGTCTGGCGCTGTGTCGGAAGATTGCCGAGCATCATGGCGGACGCATCTGGGCCGAATCGGCCGGAGACGGGCAGGGGAGTCGCTTCTGCGTGTCCTTGCCGCTGGCGGCGGAGGACGAATGAAGCCTGCAGAGCTGCACGCGGCAGTTTTTCAAACCACTGATCAGGCGGCGCCGGATCGGAGCGGAGTACTTTTCCGGCCAGCTTGGGTGGCAGCGATCGTCTTTGTTGCTGCCCTTAGCCTAGCGACAGGCCTAATCTGGCGTTACGAGAAGGTCCGCCTGCGCGACGCGCGTGAAGTAGCGAGCAATCTCGTGGCAGAGCGCGCCTACGCCATGCACAGCAGCTTCGATCGCGTGCTTTCCGCGACCTACGCCTTGGCCGCCATGCTGCAACAGGGCAATGGCCGCATTCCGCACTTTGAAGAGGCCGCTGGACAGCTGCTGCGCTACTACCCGGGAGCTGCCGCACTGCAACTCGCTCCTGGCGGAATCGTCCGCCAGGTGGTGCCGCTGCAAGGTAACGAGGAGGCGATCGGCCACGATCTGTTGAACGATCCGCAGCGAGCCAGGGCCGCGCGGCTGAGCGCTGACCGGGAACAGTTGGTGCTCGCCGGTCCTTTTCAACTGCTTCAGGGCGGTCTGGGGGCGGCGGGGCGTCTGCCCGTGTTTCTCGACGATGGCCAGGGTCAGCGCACGTTCTGGGGGCTGGCGATCGTCCTGATCGCCTTTCCGGAAGCGCTCGCCCCGGCCAGGCTGGCCGAACTGGTGGAGCAAGGCTACGCCTACGAACTGTCGTGCACGCCTCCCGGTAGCGATCAGAAGCAGGTGATCGCCGCGTCGTCCGGGGCGCAGCTGTTCAAGCCAGTGGAGCGCGTACTGCAGCTGCCGAACGCCACATGGACGCTGCGACTCGCTCCAGAGGCGGGCTGGAACGATCTCCCAGGGCTCTACTGGAAGGCCGCACTGGGGCTGCTCTTCAGCGCTCTGCTCGCCTGGCAGGCCGCATTGCAGGCGCGACTGTTTGGCCGGACGAGGGCTCATGAGCGAACCCTGGAGCAGCGAGTTGGACAGCGAACCGCCGATCTACAGCGCTTTGCCGAGGTCGTCGCCCATCACCTGCGCGAGCCGGCGCGCCTGGTCGCCAGCTACGCCAGCCGTCTGAACGGCCAACTCACGGGACGGCTTGACGACGATGAAGTGCGCCTGTCACTTGATTTCATCGGCCAGCAGGCGCGGCGACTGCAGGATCTGCTGCGCGACGTCGAACGCTATCTGGCCGCCGATCAGGCACGTGGCACGATCGCCCCCTGCGACGTCGAGCTGGCGCTGCAATCGCTGCTGGCGTCACTCACCGACCGACTCGCCGATGCCAAAGCCAGCGTCACCGTGCTGGGAACGCTGCCCGCGGCGATGATCGACCCACCACGTTTGCTGGAGCTCTTCCGAATCGCTCTCGATAACGCCTTGCTGCATGCTCACGGCGAACAGCCGCTGCGCATCGATATTGCCGGCGAACAGTTGGGTCGCGTGGTGCGCTACCGGATCAGCGACAATGGGCCAGGTATCGAAGAGATCTATCGTGAGCGTGTTTTCAATGTCTTTGAGCGACTGTCGTCGACCGGCAGGGGGACCGGGATCGGTCTGGCCATCTTGCGACGTATTGCCGAAAGCGTCGCCGGTCGCGTCTGGCTCGATGAGGCGCCGGGTGGTGGCTGCCGCGTGCTTATTGAATTACCGGCCGCCGGCCAGACGGAGCCCGCTCGGCACGGCCGAGACGACCTTTGCCAAGCGGCCAGAGCGAAATGACGAGCAAGCAAGAAAACAGCTTTCCCTTTGTGATTCTGCTCGCCGAGGATGAGCCGGCTGATGCGCACCTGGTCAGCCTGGCCTTGCGCGAAAACCGCATCGCCACCGAGCTGCAGCACGTTCTCGATGGTCGTGAAGCGCTTGAGTACCTGCGTCGGGAGGGGCGGCGTTTTGCCACGGCCGTACGGCCGGACCTGATCCTGCTCGATCTGAACATGCCACGCATGAACGGCCGCGAATTTCTTGCCGCGATCAAGAGCGATCCTGCCCTGTGTGACATCCCGGTCGTCGTCCTGAGTACCTCGGAAGTCGACCGCGACGTTCGCGACAGCTACCGCCTTGGCGCCGCCGGCTACATCACCAAGCCGCTGGATATCGGCGAGTTCGTCGTCGAAATTCGTCAACTGAGCCAGTATTGGCTCTCACTGGTGAGGTTGCCCGAGAATCGATGAGCAAGGAAGCAGTGACTCTCTCGCGACCAGCACCCCGATCATGAACATCGAACAGATGATGCGCATGAGTTCGATGATGCCCGAAAGAGGGAATTGCGGCTATTGTTCCCAAAACTGCAGCGGTGGCCTGATAATCGTCCTCGAAAGCCACGCAGATTGCGCCAGCCGGCTTACTTGGCAGAATGTATGCGTTGGCCCGCTGGTCAGCGAAGGCGAGACGGAGAGTAGCGCATGAAGAAGCCCACCCGACGGCAGATCTCGATTCTGGTGATCGAAGACGATCCCGGCGATCTCGGCCTGATCCGAACCAATGTTCGCCTGGCCGGCCTGCGCAGCATCGGCGAAGACGATCCCGTGATCTGGGCGGCGACCCTGGCGGACGGAATGGCTGCCACAGCCAGAAAACCCGACGTTATTCTGCTTGATTTGTCGTTACCCGATTCATCCGGAATTGCCACCGTCGAAGCGATGCGTGCGATGGTGCCTAGCGTGCCGATCATCGTCCTCACCGGCCAGGATGATCATCAACTCGCCGAGGCCGCACTGCACGCAGGTGCGCAGGACTATTTGGGCAAGGGGCAGTTGTTCCAGCAGGACGCGCTGGGACGGGCGATACGGCACGCGCTGGTCCGCCAGAAGCTCGAAACGCGCCTGCGCCTGTTCGACGCCGCCCTCAACGCGGTGGCTAGCGGCATCGTGATCACCGACGTGACGTCGACGATCGAGTGGGCTAATCCGGCATTTGCGGAGATCACCGGCTACGCGATGTCGGAAGTCGTCGGTCGCGATCCCGGCGAGGTGCTCAACTCGGGCAAGCAGGACGGGCGCTTCTACCAGGGGATGTGGCAAACGATTCTGACCGGGAAGGTATGGACCGGCGAGCTGGTCAACCGGCGCAAGAACGGGAGCTTTTTCGATGCCGCGCTGACCATTTCGCCAGTGACCGGCAGCGACGGACATATCCACCACTTTGTCGCCGTCATGCAGGACATCTCCGCACGCAAGGCAACCGATGAGCGCGTCCAGCACCTTGCTCACCACGACCAGCTCACCGATCTGCCCAATCGCATGCTGCTCAGCGACCGCTTGTTCCAGTCGCTGGCGCAGGTGCGCAGGGAGCAGGGAACGCTGGCCGTGATGTTCCTCGATCTGGACGATTTCAAACCGGTCAACGATACCCTTGGTCATGATATCGGCGACCTGTTGCTCAAGGAGGTTGCGCTGCGTCTGCGCGGCTGCGCACCGAGGGATTCCGATACCGTCGCGCGCCTCGGCGGCGATGAATTCGTGATTCTGCTGGCGCAGATCGAAAAGGCAGCCGATGCTGCGGTCGTGGCGCGAAAAATCCTCACCGCAGTCAAGCGCCCCTTCGTTATCGGTCCGCACCGCATCGAGATCTCGACGAGCATCGGCATCGCCGTTTATCCGGAGCACGGCGATGACGTCAATCGGCTGTTAAAGAATGCCGACACGGCGATGTACCACGCCAAGAAAGCGGGTCGTGGCTGCTACCGTTTCTTCCGCGAACTCACCGAAACGACAAGGGCTTAGCTTGCGAGATACGCAGCAGCGGTCTGGACACCCGGATAAGCGCCGGAAGGCCTCGGCAAACGACGAGGAAGGGCTGCGTCCATCTTTCGAGGACGGCAAGACGGTGCAGGACGGCACGATGGACGAAGGGAAATCTTCGCGCCATGGCGACTGCCCGCCCGTCGTCGGCGGGTGGTTCTCGCGCCTGCTCGAACAAGATGATGAGCAAGCGCAGAGCTGGCTCCCTTCGCTGAGCTTCCTCAAGTACACCGCCTGGGCCATTCTTGTGGCGGCGGCCTGCATTCTACTGACCATGTTGCTGGTCATCCCGGATCAGCCCAGGCGGGCCAGCGGACCGGCCGCCATCGTATTGCTGGCAACGACCGCCTTGTGGCTGCTCAACAGCGGCAGGGTGCGCGCGGCGCTGGCGGCATTGGTCTGGGGCCTGTGGTTGGCGGTGACCTTCCTGTCGCCGTTCTTCGGGGGTGTCCGAGCGCTGTTGATCATCGCCTACCCGGTATTGATTCTGATGGGCGGCTGGCTGCTGGGCACGCGCACGGCGGTCTTCCTGGCTGCGCTGACGGTGGCCGCCCTCATTGCCTTTGTGGCGGCAGAACTCTCGGCACTGCTGCCGCCACAACCGCCGACGCCGAGCATGCTCTATGGTCTGGTGCAGCTCACCTGCGTCGTCGTCGCCATGCTGTTGATCATCTTCCTGACCCGCTCGTACCGGCAGCGCATCGATGAGGTGCGCCGCCTGGGCAGCGATCTCGCGCAGCGTAGCGCCGATTTGCAGGCCAGCGAAGCCGAGCTCCAGCGCGCTCAGGCCGTCGCCAGGGTGGGCAGCTGGGTCCTCGACCTGGCAAGCGGTCGACTCCGCATGTCTGCCGAGACCTGCCGCATCTTCGCGCTTCCCGAAGGCACGACGGGCAGCATTGCAACCGTCACCGAGCTGCTGCATCCCGATGATCGTCAGACCTGGCAGCAGGCCAGCGCTATGGCGTTGGCGGGAGAAGCCTTCGCCGTCGAACTGCGCGTTCAAGTTAACGGCTCGGAGCGCTGGATTGCGCAGCACGCAGAGGTGGCGTTCGACGACAGCGGCAAACCACTGCGCAGTGTGGGCACGACGCAGGACATCACCGAGCGCAAGCAACTGGAAGCCAGCCTGCGGGAACAGCGCGAGTTCTTCCGACTGATTTCGGAGAGCATTGGCGAGCACATCGCCGTCCTCGACCTCGAAGGACGGCGGCTCTACAACAGTCCGTCCTATCGGCAGTTCTTTGGCGGCACCAGGCATTTGCCGGGCAGCGATTCCTTTGCCGATGTCCATCCGGATGATCGCCAACGGGTCATCGAAGCGTTCACGCAGACGGCGAAAACCGGCCTTGGTCAGGAGCTGCAGTACCGTTTGGTACGCTCCGACGGTAGCGTTCGGCAGATGGCGTCGGCGGGAAAGGTGATCATCGACGAGAGGGGTCAGGTCAGTCGGGTGATCGTTGTGTCGCATGACGTGACCGACAAGAAGCAGGCCGAACAGCAGGAGCGGATTGCCGCAACGGCCTTCGAGTCACAACAGGGGATGTTCATTACCGATGCCAAAGGCGTCATTTTGCGTGTCAATCAGGCGTTCACCGAGATCACCGGCTACACCTCTGACGATTGCGTCGCACGCACCCCGAAGCTGCTCAGTTCCGGTCGCCACGATGCCAGCTTCTATTCGGCGATGCGCGAAACACTCGAGCGGACCGGGAGCTGGCAGGGGGAGATCTGGAATCGGCGCAAGAATGGCGAGATCTACCCCGAATTGCTGACCATTTCCGCGGTCAGGGACAGCGACGGCATAGTGACCAATTATGTGTCGACGCTGACCGATATCACCACGCGCAAAGCAGCCCAGGAAGAAATTCGGCATCTCGCCTTCTACGACGCCCTGACCGGCCTGCCCAACCGTCGTCTGCTGCACGACCGACTGCGCCAGGCGCTGGCGGCGAGCGCACGCAGGGGCCGCCATGGCGCACTGCTGTTCATCGACCTCGACAACTTCAAAACCCTCAACGACACCCTCGGACACGACATGGGCGACTGCCTGCTGCAGCAGGTCGGCAAGCGGCTGGCGGCCTGCATTCGGGAACGCGATACCGTTGCCCGCCTCGGCGGTGACGAGTTTGTCGTGATGCTCGAGGATCTTGGCCAACGGCCGCAGGAAGCCGCTGGCCAGAGCCGCACTATCGGCGAGAAGATCCTCGCCGCGCTCAACCGTCCCTACGATCTGGACGGCCGCGAGTACCACAACACGCCAAGCGTCGGCATCACCCTGTTTGGGGGTGGCCACGACGGCATCGACGAACTGATGAAGCGCGCCGATCTGGCCATGTACGAAGCCAAGGCCACGGGCCGCAATACCTTGCGTTTCTTCGATCCGCAAATGCAGGCGGTGGTGAGCGAGCGCGCCAGTCTCGAGAAGGACTTGCGGGAAGCGCTGAAAAGGCAGCAGTTGCTCCTTTTCTACCAGCCGCAGGTGGATGCGGCCAGCGCCGTGATCGGGGCCGAAGCGCTGGTTCGCTGGAAACATCCGCAGCGTGGATTCGTGTCACCGGCCGAGTTCATTCCTCTCGCCGAGGAAACCGGACTGATCCTGCCGCTGGGGCTGTGGGTGCTGGAAACCGCCTGTGCACAGTTGGCCATCTGGGCAGCACAGCCGGGCAGAGAGCGGTTCACACTTTCGGTCAATGTCAGCGCCCGGCAGTTCCGGCAGCCAAACTTCGTCGATCAGGTCCTGGCCGTCCTGGGCGGCAGCGGCGCCAATCCACGGCAGCTGAAGCTCGAACTGACCGAGAGCATGTTGCTCGACAACGTTCAGGAAACGATTGCCAAGATGGGCACCCTGAAGAGCAGCGGCGTCGGCTTCTCGCTGGACGATTTCGGCACCGGCTACTCGTCGCTGTCGTATCTGAAGCGCCTGCCGCTCGATCAGTTGAAGATCGACCAGTCCTTTGTGCAGGATTTGCTCACCGATCCCAATGACGAAGTGATCGCGCGCACGATCATTGCACTGGCCAGCACGCTTGGCCTCGCGGTGATCGCCGAGGGTGTCGAAACCGCCGCGCAGCGCGAAGCTTTGGCGGCGCAAGGCTGCCACGCCTATCAGGGCTACCTCTTCAGCCGGCCGCTGCCGGCCGCCGATTTCGACGTCTTCCTGGCGGGTGCTTGAGAAGGTGGCCCGCAAGAAACGCCAAGCCGGTGCCTGGGGACGTCGCGGCCTGAGGCCTCCTCGGTAGCCGACGTGCGTAGGGCGCGGCGACAACCGCCGGGGCAAAGCGGTCGAGAAACCTCAGAGGAATAGTCAAAAATCCGTAGTTCGCTCATCACCTTGGTTTATTCTTCTGCTTGTTCTATTTATCGAACTGTCGGGTGACCCCGCCACCGGATCGGGCACGCCAGCGTCTGCAGTGGTGTCGCGGTTTTTTACAGTTGCCGCTGAAAGAAACTCGGAGAAACGTTCAAGTAGCTGTTTTGCAATATAAAAACAACTCCGGCATGGATGTTGCTCTGATGTTGTCAAGAGAGGTGAATGTCGCTCTGACAAGTCAAGTCTTGCCGTTCCGGTAGCGAAAATCAGGCAAGAAGTTGTTTGGACTCTAGATACTTTTTAAAAACAGAGGTGATGATAATGAAGAAAACTCTGATCGCGTCAGGACTCCTGGCGTTTGCCGTGATGGCTGCTGCACCGGCTTCGGCCGGCAATCTGGTCACCCCGACGCAAGTCAAGAGCTTCTCGCTTAGCGGTTCGAACGTATCCTCTCAAGTGCTCTTCGATGGCTTCGATGAGAGCCTGGGGATGCTGATGAGCGTCCATTGGCTGTTCGATGGCTTTGCAACTCTGAACAACACCGTGTTCAACTTCACCTCGGGTTCGGCAATGGTTGGTAACCCGATTGCTCTTTCCGCCGTTTGGGACATCACCGTGTCATCACCGCTCGGCCTTTCTGCAAGTGCGCATCTGGTGACGCCCGGCTTCGCGGGTAGCGTTCCCGTTGGTGGTCCGACCACCGTCGGCAGCGTCGTAGACGCCCCGATTTCTGGCATGGACTGGATCGACAACAGCGACCCGATTACCTTGGCGCCCTATATCGGTGGCATGGACGCGGTGGCCGTTACGTTCAGCGGCAAAGGTAATCAGGGTGGTTCGGTGCCGCGCTCCGTATTTACGGGTAACAACGGTTTCGCGAGTGGAACCGTGTCCCTTTTCTATGACTACAAGGCTAATTTGGTTCCCGAGCCGCTTTCCCTCGGCCTGTTCGGCCTCGGCCTCGCCGCTTTGGCAGCGGCGCGTCGCCGCAAGCTGGCCTGATTTCTGCGCCCGCCATGATCGGGTTGCCATTACTCCGGCAATGCGATCATTGGTGCCTCCGGGAAGAAGTGTGTTTTGCTATTCCAGGAGCCTCGTTATCGCCCCATGAATCGGGCGATGGCCGGCGCTGCCGAAGCCGCGCGACCTCGATGATTGGTTCAGCGTCCTTCCCCGCGTGCTGCCAGATAGATGCCGAAGAGCAGCAGCACAAAGCCAACTCCCTGCAACAGCGCGAACGATTCTCCGAAAAACATCCAGGCCAGCGCCGCGCTGCCGACCGGTTCGCCGAGTGTCACCACGGCGATGAAGGTCGCCGAGACGTGTTTTAGCGACCAGTTGTACGAAGTGTGCCCGAGCAACTGCGGTCCGAGGGCCATGCCCAGCGCGATCAGGTAGGCGGCGCCGGCGTAGCCGCCGAGCGGCGTGCCGCTCAACTGGCAGGCGCAGAGCAGAAATAGTGAGGCACTGCCGTAGGCCAGCCAGACGTAGGCCGGTAGCGGCAGATTGGCGCGCAGGCGCCGCCCGATCAGCAGGTAGGCGGAGAAGCACCAGCTGCCGACGATGGCCAGGAAGTTGCCGAGCAGTGGGTCACTGCCGGCCTCACTGCTCTGGCTGTCGCTCCAGAAGATCAGCAGGCTGCCGGAAAGCGAGATGACGATGCCGACGATCATCACGGCGCTCGGCTTTTCCGCAAAGAGAAAATACGACGCGATGCCGACCCACAGCAGATTGGTGGTCACCAGCGCCGTGCTGCTGGCCACCGAGGTGTATTCGAGCGAAGTGATCCAGGTGGCGAAGTGCAGCGCCAGGAAGAAACCGGCGCCGCAGGTCAGCAGGCCCTGGCGCAGGCTCAGGGCGCGCAGCACATGGCCCGACTGCCAGAGGGCAAGCGGCGTGATGATCAGCGCCGCCAATCCCAGGCGCAGGGTGGCGATGGTCAGCGACGGCAGGCCGTAGCCCTGCGCCAGGCGCGCCAGAATGGCGCCGAAGGAAATCGCCAGTAGCCCGATGCCGAGGACCACGAAGGGCAGCCAGCGCGGCGGCGCCTCGCTCTCCTGCACGCGTTCTTCCACGGCCCGCCTTTCCTCCGGCTAGGCCGCAGTCTCCGTTTGCGCACCCTCGAGATAGGCGGCACGCACTTCGGGACTGGCCAGCAGTTCGCTGCCGGTTCCCGAGAGAATGATCTGGCCATGCTGCAGCACGTAGCCGCGATGCGCCACGCGCAGGGCGTGGTGCGCGTTCTGCTCGACGAGCAGGATGGTCATCCCGTGTTCGCGGTTGAGCTCGCGAATGATCTGGAAGATCTTCTTGATGTACAGCGGCGCGAGGCCCAGCGACGGTTCGTCGAGGAGCAGCAGTTGCGGCCGGCTCATCAGCGCGCGAGCGATGGCCAGCATCTGCTGTTCGCCGCCGGAAAGCGTGCCGGCGCTCTGCGTGCAGCGTTCTTCGAGAATCGGGAAGAGGGTGTACATGCGCTTGAGGTCGACCGCGAAGTTGCTCTCTTCGCCGAGAACGGCGCCCATTTGCAGGTTTTCAAGAACGGTCATGCGCGGGAAGATACGCCGCCCTTCGGGAACCAGGGCGATGCCGCGGCGGGCAATGTCATGGGTCGGCAGGGCGGTGATGTCTTCACCATCGAAGACGATGCGCCCGGCCGAAGCGCGCGGCTGGCCGAAGATGGACATCATCAGTGTCGATTTTCCGGCGCCGTTGGCGCCGATCAGGGTCACCACCTCGCCGACCTGCACCGCCACATCGACGCCGTGCAGGGCGTGAATGCTTCCATAGTGGGCATGGACACCCGACAGTT
>ERZ761602.2866-NODE-2866-length-25829-cov-10.333631_pt1 | contig 25829 bp, 16 predicted proteins | sample MGYA00512165_ERZ761602 | MGnify/ENA primary metagenome ERZ761602 (study PRJEB28899, sample SAMN02445085) | bioreactor sludge metagenome | biome: EBPR sludge; isolation source: Thorneside wastewater treatment plant | place: Australia: Brisbane, Thorneside...
CCCCCTCCAGCGGCCAGCGCTCCCCCCCCGGCCAACCCCTGGGCGGCCAATCCTTGGGCGGCCAACCCCTGGGCGGCCTTCATGCCTTCGATGGCGGGCTCCCCCTGGGCCGGCGCCTTCAACCCTGCGGGCGCGTTCAATGCAACCGGCGGCTCTGCCGCCAGCGGGAGCCCTCCGCCGCCCCGGGAGTCCACCAGCGCCGAGCAGCCGCTGCTGAGCCTGCGGCCCGAGGGCGACAAGCCTCCCCTGTACATCGTCCACGCGATCTACGGCTCGGTCTTCCCCTACCACCAGCTCGCCCGCCGCCTGCAGCCCGGGCGCCCGGTCTACGGCCTTCGCGCTCGGGGCCTGGACGACGGCAAGGAGCCCCGCACCAGCATCGCCGAGATGGCCACCGCCTACGCGGCGGCCGTCTCGGCCGCGCACCCCGGCGGCCCGATCCACCTCGTCGGCTACTCGTTTGGCGCCTGGGTGGCCTACGCCATGGCCGAGCTGCTGACGCGCGAGGGTCAGACCGTCGGCCTCTGCGCGCCGATGGGGGTCGGCGCCCCCGCCTCGGCCCTGGCCCCGGAGGTGGGGGTCCAGGTCGAGACCGTGGCCTCGTCCATCGCCGACACCGTGCGCTTGATGCGCAACCTGGCCCTCTCCGAAGGGCGCGAGGACCCCCTGGGCTGGCTGGACCAGCTGCCCCAGTCGCAGCGGCTGCTGATGGCCCACAACATCGCCGCCCTGCGCTTCCAGCCCCCGCGCTCCGCGCTGCCGCTGGACCTGGTGTTGACGACCGAGCAGCACCCCTTCGTGGACCAGGACCCCACCCTGGGCTGGAAGGCGGTCAGCACGGGGGCCATCCAGGCGCACAAGCTGGGGGGCAACCACCTCGCGATGTTCGAGGAGCCGCAGGTGGGGGAGCTGGCGGTCCTGCTGGACGCGCTGCTCGTCGGCCGCGACGCCGCATGAGCCCCTCTCACCCGCTTGGAGCAGGCGATGACTGAGCACGGCCACACCTCTACGACGGACACAGGGGCCTACGAGAGCCTCGAGCGCCTGGTCGAACACGATGGGACGACGACGGTCCGTGCCCGCAAGCGAGCGACAGGCGAGCACGTCCTGCTGAGGAGCTTCGGCGAGGCCTTCCCGTCGCCCGAGGAGATCGGCCGTCTGGAGCGTGAGCTGGCCCTGGGGCGCGAGCTCCACCACCCGGGGCTGCTGACCGGGCGTGAGCTGGTGATTCATGTCAACCGGCCGGCCCTGCTGTTGGAGGACCCCGGCTCGCGGCCCCTGGCCACGCTCCTGGAGAGCGGCCCCCTCTCGCTCGCCGACGGGCTGCGCTTGGGCGTTGGCCTGGCGCGGGCCCTCTCGGCGCTGCACGCCGCCGACCTCGTCCACACCGGGCTCTCCCCGCGCACCATTTTGGTCTCGGATCGCTGCGAGCAGGTCAGCATCTTCGACATGCGCTCGGCGACCCGGGTCCCGCGGACGCAGCAGGTCGTGGTGAGCCCCGAGCTGCTGCGCGGCTCGCTGGAGCACCTCGCGCCCGAGCAGACCGGCCGGATGAACCGCCCCGTCGACTATCGCAGCGATCTGTACGCGGTCGGAGCGGTGCTGTACCACGCCTTCTCCGGCCGACCGCCGCTGCGAGCCGGCAACGCCATGGCCCTGGTCCACGCCCTGCTGGCGCAGGAGCCCGTGCCTCTGGACGAAGAGGACGCCCGCATCCCGGGCACGGTCGCGCGCATCGTTCAGCGGCTGCTGGCCAAGAGCGCCGAGGATCGCTACCGCAGCGCCGCGGGCCTCGCCCTGGATCTGGAGCGCTGCCTGTTGGCGATCGAACAGAACGGATCGGTCCTCCCCTTCGAGCTGGGCAGCCTGGATCGAAGCCGGGTGTTGCGCCTCTCCGAGCGCCTGTACGGTCGCCAGGCCGAGGTCGACGCCCTGATGGAGGCCTTCAGCGCCTCGGCCGATGGTGCCCGCGCCCTGCTGCTGGTCTCCGGTTACGCCGGCATCGGCAAGACCTCCTTGATCCACGAGGTCCACCGACCGATCGTCGAGCGTCGCGGCTACTTCTTCTCGGGGAAGTTCGACCAGCTGGCCCGGACCGAGCCCCTGGAGGGGCTGCGCCACGCCCTGGGGCAGCTGATCGGGCAGATCCTGACCGAGAGCGAGGACCAGCTTCAGACCTGGCGACGACGGCTTGCCCAGGCCCTGGACGGCGAGGGCGGCGTCATCATCGAGCTGTTGCCCGAGGTCCGTCACATCCTGGGCGAGCAGCCCGCGGTGGTCGACCTGGGGCCGGCCGAGTCCCGGAGGCGCTTCGACAGCGTGGTGGTGCGCTTCATCCAGGCCTTCGCCGGGCCGGGCCACCCGCTGGTCCTCTTCCTGGACGATCTGCAGTGGGTGGATCCTGCCTCGTTGCGGGTGCTGCGCGCGCTGCTCAGCAGCGAAGAGAGCCGGCACCTGCTGGTCATCTGCGCCTTTCGCGACAACGAGGTGGACGCGCTGCACCCCTTCAGCTTGACGACCGAGGCCCTGACCGAGGAGGCCGTCGAGATCCGTCGAATCACGCTGGGCCCGCTGAGCCAGGACGATGTGCGTGCGCTGGTGGCCGACTCCTTGGACCTGCCCCTGGAGGAGTGCGCGCCCCTGGCCGACCTGATCGACCACAAGACCGGCGGAAACCCCTTCTACGTCAACCAGTACCTGCGATCGCTGCTGGATGATCGGCTGCTGGCGCTGGACGCGCACCAGGGCCGCTGGGCCTGGAACCTGGACCGGATCCGACTGCTGGAGGTCACCGGCAGCGTGGTCGACCTGATGGTGCGACGGACCAGCCGCTACCCCCAGGAGACCCAGGATCTGCTGATGGTGGCCAGCGTCCTCGGCAACACCGTGGACCTGGACACGCTTGCCGTCGTTCACGGCACCGGCCCCCGGGTCGTGGCGCGGGCGCTGGAGCAGCCGGTGCGGGACGGTCACCTGATCCCGGTCGGGCAGGCCCACGACTACTACCTCTGGTCGGCAGACGACGGCTCGGGCACCCGGCCCTCGGGGGGAGGCTCCTACAAGTTCGCCCACGATCGGGTGCAGCAAGCGGCTCGGAGCCTGCTGCCTCCCGAGCGGCTGGAGGAGCTCCACCTCCGGGTCGGGCGGCGCCTGATGTCGGACCTGGGCGATCCGCTCACCGACGACCGCCTCTTCGATACGGTCAACGCCCTGAACGCGGCCATCGGCCGCCTCTCTCCGGTCGAGCGGGAGGCCCTGATCGGGCTGGACCTCGTGGCCGCGCGCCGCGCCAAGGCGGCGACAGCGTACGGGGCCGGCCTGGAGTACATCCTGGCCGGACTGGCCCTGCTGGGACCCGACGCCTGGACGACGCACCCCTCGCAGGTCTTCGGCCTGACCCGCGAGCGCATCGAGCTGGAGTTCCTCAGCGGGCGGATGGAGGTGGCGGCCGAGGTCTTCGCCGCCGCCGCCGCCCAGGTCCGTGATCCGCAGGACATCGGCGACATCTACCAGCTGATGATCCGCATCTCCCATACCAACAACGACATCGGCGAGGGGATGCGCCTGGGGATGGAGTGCCTGGCTCGCCACTTCGAGCTGGTGCTGCCGACCGATCCGGACGAGGCGGGCGAAGCCATGGCCCGAGACATGGCCCGCATCGACGAGCTGATCGCCGGTCGACCGCTGTCGACGCTGGTCGACTCGCCCGTGGTCGACGACCCCCGGGTCGAGGTGCTTCAGGGGCTGCTGCACGAGACCTGGACCTGCGGGATCATGTCCGGGAACGGCCAGCTGGTGATGCTGACGGCGCTGGCCCTGGTGCGCAGCTCGCTGGAGCAGGGGCACTCGCGCTTCTCGGCCTGTGGCTACGTGGCCCGCGCCATGGTCCTGGCCCTGACCGGGGAGTACGCCCTGGCCGGACAGTACGGGCAGCTGGCGATGGACCTCGCCCACCGGTTCGAGGACGTCTTCATCATCCCCAAGGTCCACAACACCTACGCGAACTTCACCAACCACATCGTCCACCCGGTCCGCACGAACATCGAGATCTACGAGGAGTCCTACCGCTGCTGCCACCAGTCCGGCGATCGCTGGTGGGGCTCCTGGGCCGTGGGCTTCGTGCGCCTGGCCAAGCTGATCAGCGGGCGCCCCCTGCCTGAGGTGCTCGAGGCCCAAGAGCGCTTCCACCCCTACATCGAGGCCTCGGGCTACACACCGCTCCTGGCCATGTCGCGGACGGATCGGCAGACGGTCCGCAACCTGATGGGCCTGACCCCCGACCGCCTGAGCCTGGACGAGAGCGGCTTCAACGAGGCCGAGCACGGGGCAGCCCTGACCGGCATGGGCTTCCTGTTCGGCGTCTACCAGCTCAACCTGTACGGAGCGCTGCGGCACTTCCTGTTCGAGGACATGGCCGGCGCGCTCGACCGCATCCGGCGGGCCGAAGCAGACCGGGACTTCATCCCCGGGACGATGTTCTACCCCGACTGGTTCTTCTACTCGGGCCTGATCGAGGCAGCCTCGGCCTCGCCTGGCCAGCCCGACGAGGTCGCCCTCGCGCGCATCGACGAGGCCCTGGCTCGCCTGAGCTCATGGGCCGAGGTCAACCCGGAGGGCTTCGACCACCGCCTGCTGCTGGTCCGAGCCGAGCGGGCCCGTTTGCTCCGCGAGCCCGCCTCCGAGCTGTACGAGCGGGCGATCGAGTCGGCCCGGCGGGGCTTCTTCTTGCAGAACGAGGCGATCGCCAGCGAGCTGGCCGGGCGGTACCGCCTGGCCCAGGGCGACGAACGCGAGGGCCGCCGGTACCTGGAGGCCGCCCGGTACGGCTACCGGCGATGGGGGGCGACAGCCAAGGTCAACCAGCTCGACGAGCGCTACCCCTTCCTGGGCAGCCGCGGATCGATGCCCGCGACGGGGGCGCCAGGCTCGGCGGCGACCCTCGATCTGGACGCGGTCCTGCGCGCCGGAACGGCGATGACCGGCGAGATCGTGCTGGACCGCCTGCTCCAGAAGGTCCTGACGATCCTGGTCGAGAACGCCGGCGCCGAGCGGGGCGCCCTGCTGCTCGACCAGGAGGGGAGCCTCCAGGTCCACGCCATCGGCACGGCGGCCGCGCCCGAGGTGGTCGCCGGCCTGACGGTCGAGGCGGTCGCCTGGCTGCCTCAGGCGGTGATCCGCTACTCCGCCCGAACCCGGGAGACGGTGCTCCTCCACGACGCCGCCGAGAGCCCCCTCTTCGTCGCCGACGCCGATGTCCGCGCCCGGGCAGGCACGTCGATGCTCTGTGTCCCGCTGCTGCGCCAGGGCCGGATGCTCGGGGTGCTCTACGTCGAGAACGCCAAGGTGGCCGGCGCCTTCACCGACGACCGGATCGAGGTGCTGCGGCTGCTCTCCACGCTGGCGGCGACCGCCCTCGAGAACGCCTTGCTCTACAACACCCTCGAACAGAAGGTGAACCAGCGCACGGCGGCCTTGCGGCAGAAGAACGAAGAGCTGGCCCGGACCCTGGCCCAGCTGGAGGCGACCCAGCACCAGCTCGTCCAGTCCGAGAAGATGGCCGCCCTCGGCCAGCTCGTGGCGGGGGTGGCCCATGAGATCAACACCCCCATCGGGGCCATCCGTGCATCGGCCGGCAACATCGGCGACTCGATGCGCTTCGTGCTCCACGACCTCCCGGGCCTGCTCTCCGCGGCGAGCGATGAGGAGCTGGCCTGCCTGATGGAGCTGGTCACGCTCGGGCGGGAGGCGCAGGCGTCGTCCAGCCGAGAGGCGCGCCGCTTCCGCCGAGCCATGGAGCAGCGCCTGGAGCAGGCCGGCTTCACGGCCGCCGACAGCGTCAGCGACCTCTTGGTGGACATCGGGCTGACCGAGGGCGAGGAGCGCTTCTTCCCGCTCCTGCGCTCGCCGCGCTCGCAGGGCCTCCTCAGCGCCGCCTACAACCTCAGCGGCCTGGCCAAGAACACCCGCACCATCGAGAGCGCCGTGGATCGGGTGGCCAAGGTGGTCTTCGCCCTCAAGGCCTTCACGCACCGCGACCACTCGGGGCGCAAGAGCATGGCCAGCGTGGTGGAGGGCATCGAGAACGTGCTCTCCATCTACGAGAGCTACACGCGCAAGGGCGTCGATGTGCAGCGCAGCTTCGATCCGCTGCCCCTGCTGAATTGTTTCCCGGACGAGCTGCAGCAGGTCTGGACCAACCTGATCCACAACGCCCTGCAGGCCATGCAGTACCGGGGGGAGCTCACCATCGACGCGCACCGGGTGGACGACGAGATCCAGGTCTCCTTCACCGACACCGGCCCTGGCATCCCGCCCGAGGTGCAGGCCCGGATCTTCGAGGCCTTCTTCACGACCAAGCCCGCCGGCGAAGGCAGCGGACTGGGTCTTCATATCTGCGCGCAGATCATCGCCCGCCACGGTGGTAGGATCTCCGTGGCGACTGCACCGGGGCGCACCACCTTCACCGTGGCGCTGCCCCTGTCGTCCGCCATGGAGTCGTGATGAAGGGAACGATCCTCTGCGTAGACGACGAGCCGGTCGTGCTGCACAGCCTGAAAGCGCAGCTCCGGCGGCGCTTCGTGGACGACTTTCAGCTCGAGATGGCCGAGAGCGTCGACGAGGCGCTGGAGCTGCTCGACGATGTCCACGACCCGGAGAGCGACCTGGTGGTGATCTCCGACTGGCTGATGCCCGGGATCCGTGGCGACGAGTTCCTCATCAAGGTCTCGAAGCTTCACCCGCGGGCCGTGTTGATCCTGCTCACCGGCCAGGCGGACGCCACGGCCATCGCCCGGGCCCGGGACCAGGCCACCCTGGACGAGTGCCTGCAGAAGCCCTGGATGGAGGATGTCCTGGGCGAGGTGATCGCCAAGAGCCTGGAGCGTCGGCGCTCGTGAAGGCTGCCAAACCGACCATCCTGTGCGTGGATGACGAAGAGATCGTCCGGGCCAGCCTGCGCGAGCAGCTGCGCAGGGACTTCGGCGACAAGTACAGGATCGAGGCGGTCGAGGACGCCGAGGCCGCCCTCGAGCTCATCTCCGAGCTGGGCGACCCCGAGCGTGAGCTGCCGCTGGTCATCGCCGACCAGATCATGCCCGGTCTGAAGGGCGACCAGCTGCTGATCGAGCTGCACAGCCGCCTGCCTCGCACCCTCTCGATCCTGCTGACCGGGCAGGCCTCGGTCGACGCCATCGGCAACGCCGTCAACAAGGCCAGCCTCTACCGCTACATCGCCAAGCCCTGGGGCCGGGACGACCTCAACCTGACCGTGCGGGAGGCCCTGCGTCGCTACTTCCAGGACATGCTGCTGGACCTGCAGAACGCCGAGCTGCGGGAGCTGAACTCCAGCCTGGAGCGGAAGGCCGAGGCCTTCTTCCGCTTCGTGCCGCGCGACTTCCTGCGCCTGCTGGGCGCCCAGGACCGCTACGAGACGGTCCGGCTGGGCGCCTCGGTCGACCTGGAGCTGGCGGTGTTGTTCTCGGACATCCGGGGCTTCACGACCCTTGCCGAGAGCATGGACCCCGCCTCCTGCGTGGACTTCATCAACCGCTACCTCAGCGCCATCGAGCCGGCGATCTCCGCCCACGGCGGCTTCATCGAGCACATCGCCGGTGACGGCATCCTGGTGCTCTTCGAGGGGGGGGTCGAGGCCGCCTTGCGGGCCGCCCTGCAGATGAGGGAGCAGCTCGCCGCCTTCAACGAGCCGCGGGTGGCCGAGGGCCTCGCCCCGATCGAGGCCGGCGTCGGGATCAACAGCGGCCGGCTGACGCTTGGGACCATGGGGAGCAGCAACCGGCTGAAGTGTGGCGTGGTCGGTGACCCCGTCAACCTCGCCGCTCGGGTGGAGGGCCTGACCGCCCTCTACGGCTGCTCGCTCTTGATCACCGAGACCGCGATGGCCTCGCTGCCCGACCCCCACAGATTCACCGCCCGCCACGTCGACCTGGTGGTGGTCAAGGGGAGGACGGCCCCGGTCGCGGTCATGGAGATCCTGGAGGCCGAAGCCGAGCCTTGGCGAGGAGTTCGGCTCGCCACCCTCGCCGACTACCAGGCCGGCTGCGAGGCCTTCTACGCCAGGCGCCTCGACGAGGCCGCCGGCCTCTTCCGCAAGGTGCTGGACCAGGACCCCCAGGACAGCCACGCCGCGCGCTTCCTGTCTCGCTGCGAGGAGCTCGACCACACGGCGCTACCCCCGGACTGGACCGGCGCGACCGTGCTGGCACACAAGTAGCCGAGGGCCGATCGGGGGCGGGGGCCGGCGAGGCCCTAGCCCCCCCCCGCTGTCTCTGGACAACCTACAGCCGCTGCAGCCCCTTTCGTGCCTGGGCGTCGTCCTCGTTCCACAAGGCCTTGCGCAGGAAGAAGACGGCCTGTTCCACGGCCGCCTGGGAGCGCTCGTTGACGGCGTTCTGCTCGATGTCGGCCGTCAGCTGGGCGCGCAGGATCGGCTGGCGGGCGACCAGGGCGGCCATCAAGGTCGGGAGCTTGTTGACGTCCGGGTTGACGCGCAGGTAGCGCCCCTTGGTCAGCAGCTGGCGGGCGATGAACTCGGCGTCGGTCGTGGCAGCGTCCAGCGAGTAGAACGACGGGCTGGGCCAGACCGGCACGAAGGGGTTGGTCGGCATGGCCTGGAAGAGGCCGAAGCCGAAGCCGGAGTTGCTGAAGCCGTAGTGCGGCAGGTCCTGGCCGGAGCCCATCGAGATCATCGCCGTGTCCCGCAGCATCAAGCCCAGACGGTAGGCGCAGAGCTGATCGATCAGGTCCTTGCGGCTGAGGCCGGCCAGCGAGCCCGGCGCTTCGCCATGCTGCCGCAGCTCGGCCCGCAGCTCGTCATCGCCCAGCAGGTCGACCTCCTTCTCCCAGCACTCGACGAGGTAGCCGATGGCGTTGACCGAGGGGTTGGCGTTGAAGGAGGCCCCGTCCCCGAGGCCGCCGCGCAGGGCCCGGAAGCCCGGGGGGGCGGCGGCGGCGTAGGCGACGTCCAGGACACGGACATTGAGATCGTCGTCGTCGTCATGGGCGTTGTCGAAGAACTTGGGGCGCCAGTGGCGGGTGGTCTGACCGGCGCGCGAGCTGGTCGCGGGGGTCGGAGGGACCACCACGAAGGCCGACCAGTCGCCCGTGCGGATCCCCTTCTCGAAGGCCTGTCCGGGGGTGAGCCAGCTCCGCTCGGCGTCGGCCTCCCCCGTCCAGTTGTAGGTGCTGATCAGCACAGGAAAGTGCAGCTCTCCCAGGGTGCGCTGCCCGAAGACCCGCTCGAGGGCCTTCAGGAAGTCATCGGTCCCGAAGTAGGGCGCCAGGCCCAGGTTGCTGCCGATCCGGGAGAGGGGATCGCTGTTGGCCCAGACGTCCTCGTCCTTCCAGAAGGTCTCCAGCTCGCCGTCCAGCAGCGTCTTCCGCGGGTCCTCGTGCATGGCGAGGTGCAGCGCGTTGATGGCGCCCGAGGAGCAGCCTACCAGCAGCATCCTGCGCTCGCCTTCGTCGAAGGCCAGGAAGCGCGGCTCGCGCTCGGCGATCTGACGCAGCCAGATGGCCGAAGTCAGCCCGTAGATCCCGCCCCCATCGAGGGAGAGCACGAAGCGCCCCCGCTCGGCCTTGGCGTGGGGGAGCCCCACCCGGAAGGGGAGGCGCTTGGGACCGTGTTGGGCCAGAGGCGGACGATTTGCGTACGACACGAGGGGTCCTTGAGGTCAGCCTTCACGGGTGCCGCGCCGGCCTCGGCGGGAGGGTACCGCTCTGGCCGCGGGAGGGCAACGCCGGGATGGGGTCATCGCGCGCGGCGCCGAGGCTTCATGCGCTGCAGCAGCGCCGCGCTGACCCCGATCTGGACGAGGATCTGAACGGTAAGGACCCCCAGCAGCAGGGCCGGGGCCATGCCCAGACCCCCCGGCTCGGGGCTACGCAGCCCCAAGGTGTAGAGCTCTCCGGTCATGGGCCGGCTCTTCCACTCCCCAAGGGCGTTGAGGTACTGCATCGACTCCCCGCAGCGCAGGGCGAGCTGGAAGGCGTAGCGGGCCGGGTTGACCCCCGCGAGGGCGCGGGCCGGGGCGGAGAGCTTGTCCAGGGGCATCATGATGCCCGAGAAGGCGATCTGCGGGACCAGCAGCAGGACCACCGAGCCGACGGCGGCCTCGGAGCGGGACCAGAGGGCCGACATCAGCAGGCCGGTCGCGACCCCGCTCCAGCCGGCCACCACGATGGCGGGGATGAGAGAATGGAGCTGAAAGCCGGCGCTGGACAGATCGCAGCCCGCGAAGACCAGCAGCGTCATGACCAGGCACTGCAGGGCCACGAGGACGCTGAGGACCAGCAGCTTGCTGCCCAGCCAGGCGGTGACGCCGACCCCCACCCGGCACTCGCGGCGCCAGATGGCGCGGTCGGCGATCAGCTCGCGTACAGAGCCGGACATGCCGAACCAGAGGGCCGAGAGGCTGAGCAGGAAGACGAGCGAGGCGGTCGGCCGAGGAAAGACCATCACCATCACGGCGGCGAGCAGCAGCGGCTGCATCGCCAACACGAGCAGCGCGGCGCGGTCGCGGACCTTCACCAGCGCGTATCGGGCGATCAGGGTCTTCAGGGTGCGCAGCCGTCCGGGTCGCGAGGTCTGGGCGCTCAGCGCGGCGGGACGCGCCAGCAGCTCGGTGGCCAGGATCCGGGTCCGCAGCTCGACCCAGCGCCGCGCCGCGGGTGAGGCGGCGTAGGTCCGGGCCCAGGTCGCCGGAGACTGCTGACCCAGCCGGTCGAAGAGCTCCACGGGGATGGCGACGTCGAACATCCGACAGGCGTCCGCGGGGGGCCCGAACCAGGCCACGCGGCCGCCCTCGACCATCACCAGCAGGTGGTCGACCTGGGCGAGCACGCTGGCGCTGAGATCATGGGTCACCAGCACGACGATGCGACCGGAGTCCGCCAGGCGCCGAGCGGTCCGGGCGATGTCGCCGGCCGAGCGGGGGTCCAGGCCGCTGGTCGGCTCGTCCAGGAAGAGCACGCGGGCCGACTCGCTGATCACCTCCTGGCCGACGTTGACCCGCTTGCGCTGGCCGCCGGAGACGCCGCGGCGTTCGGGATCTCCGATCCGACAGTCGCGGATGCTGTCGACTCCAAGCTCGTTGAGGACCCGGTTGACCGCCGCGTCGTGCTCGGCAGGCCCGTCCTCGGGGGGAAGGCGCAGGCGGGCGGCGAAACGAAGGCTCTCCTCGACGGTCAGCTCCGGGAGGACGATGTCGTCCTGGGGGACCTCTCCCACCATCCGGGTGGCCAGCTCGGAGGAGGCCTCCAGCGCCTCTCCCCCCAGCAGGATCTCGCCCGAGTCCGGCGGATTGGCGCCGCTGAGCGCGTTGACCAGGGTGGTCTTGCCGGAGCCGGAGGGGCCGATCAGGGCGATCACCTCGCCGGAGAGCGCGGCGAAGCTGACGTCGTCCAACAGGACCTTCTCGCCGATGACCCGCCGCAGCTTGCGCACCACCAACCCGAAGGGCTCGATCATCGGCTCGACGTCGACCCAGTGCTCGGCCGGGCGGAGGCGGTAGGGGCCGATCTGGACGACCCCGCCCTCGGGCACGGGGGCCGAGGCGACCGTGACCCCGTCCACCACGGTCGCGCGGTCGCCCAGGCTGACGATCCGCCAGTGGTCGACCGCCCGGAGCAGCTCGGCGTGCATGGGCGCCACCCGCGGATCGGTCAGCACGACCTCGCAGGAGGGGGAGCTGCCGATCAGGGCCTGCCGACCGGCGATCGGGTAGCGCGTGGGATGACCGGCCATGGCCCGCTGGCGGAGCGTGCCGATGAGGAGCGGGTCGACGCCGAGCTCGGCGAGGGCCTCGATGGCATGGGGCTCGGAGGTGTCCCGACCCCAGAGCGTCGGCAGCAGCAGGCGGACCAGGGTGAGCCAGGCTTCGGCTCCGAAGCGCGGGTCGAAGCCCTCCAGCGAGGGGCGGGCCTCGTGGGCGATGCTGGACAGCCGCTCGGACTGCGCGCCGAGGTGGGCGGCGAAGACCCGGGCCTCGGCAGGGCTGACCTGGGCGATCGAGAGCGGGCCGATCAGGCTCTGCGCGAGGCGACGCAAGCGCGCCAGGGGCACGCCGCTGGCCTGCTCGACCGCCGCCAGGATCTCCGGCGAGAGGCCGCCCGGCGCGCCGCTGCTGCGGCGGACCCAGCCCAGGGTCCGCAGCATCACCAGGGCCAGCTCTTCGGCCTCGCCGCGCGGGCTGCGGCTCACGAGCTGCTCCAGCAGCACAGGGCCGCCGCCTCGTCGTCCACCGGCTCCAGCGTTCGGGCCTGCCCGTCGGCAGGCAGGAGGGCCTGGATCTCCTCGGGACGACGCGGCAGCGAGGGCCAGCCGAGCAGGTGGTCCAGCAGGCCGTGGTCCTCGGCCGGAACTGCGTGGGCGACGACCAGCTCGCCGGCGGGGGCCAGCAGGCGGGCGCTCCAGGCGAAGAAGGCGCGGAGGGTCTCTTCGGGCAGGAGATCGCAGACCCGGTCCAGGAGGACGGCGTCGTAGGGAGCCGCCAGGGGTGGCGGGGCGCCCCGCGCCAGGGCCAGCAGGTCGAGGTGCTGCGCGCCGCTGCCGTCGGCCAGCGGCTCCAGGCTGAGCAGGTCGATCCGAGCTGCCTGGGAGGCGACCAGGGCGGCGAGGGCCCCCGCCCCGCAGGGGCCGTTGAGGCTGATCCACAGCACCCGCCGCGCCGGCCCGTCCAGGACGCGCTCCAGCTGCGCCGCGGTGGCGCCATCCCGCCAGGCCCAGCCGCGGGGGGTCGGCAGGCTCAGCAGGGCACGATCGAGCGCCTCCCCGATCTCGCCGTCGCCGGCGGGGCTCCCGCGGAGGACGTGCGCCAGGAGCTCGGGGCCCGCCGGCCGACCCTCTGGCCGGTCCAAGAGCATGGCCGAGGTCGCGGCCGAGCGGAGCAGCTCCTCGAGCTTCCGGCGGAGCTCGGCGCCGACCTCCTCGGCGCGGGCCCCCTCGCCGGCGCCGGAGAACCAGCGACAGACCGAGGTGAGCCAGGGGCGGACGGCCTCGACGAGCGGGCTCCCTGCGGGCGAGGCGCCGATCGCGTCGTCGAGCTCGGCGGCGAGGTGGTCGGCCAGGTCGCGGATCTCCTGCGCCTCCCGGTCCACCCGGCTGGGGCGCGCCACCCCGAAGCCGCCGATCATGACGGCGTTCTGCAGGGCGCGGTTGCGCAGGACCGAGGCCGAGGCGAGCGCGCGGTAGAAGCTGATCGCCAGCTCGGGCTGCCCGCTGAGCAGGTCCAGGAGCTCGGAGCGCTGCCAGCGAAGGCAGCTCGACGCGCTGCGGGCGCGGACCTCGGCCGAGGCGGGGGCCCGGTCGAGGAAGGCCATGTCGCCCAGGACCTGCCCGGGGCCCACCAGGCTGACGACGGTCTCGGGCGCGCTGCGGGCGTCGACGATCTCGAAGCTGCCGCTCTCGACGAAGTAGAGGGGCTGGGCGGGCTCGCCCTGGCGTAGCAGCACGGCCCCGGTGGAGATCTCGACCCGGGCGCTCGCCGCGACCAGCCGCCGCCAAGCCTCCGCGCCGAAGAGCGCGGCGAAGTCGCCGCCCAGGGCTTGTCCCGCGGCGCCCTTGGCTTCGCTGAGCTCCTTCATCGACAGACCTCGAGGACGCCCTCGGGCCATCCTTGCGTGAGAGCCGACGGATGCTACCATGCCGCGCCGCCTCCCCGCGGCCCACGAGGTGTACATGTCCCTGGCCCCGGCCTCCCTGCTGCTCGCCCTCCTGGCCGGCTGCGAGTCCACGACACCGAGCCCCTCCGCGGCCCCCGAGCCCGCGGCGGCCCCCTCGGCGCAGACTCCCTCGGCGCCGCAGACCCCGGCGCCGGGCGCGCCCGATGCGCCTGCCGATTCCGATGCGCCTGCCGATTCCGCCGCCAAGGTGCTGGCTCCCTCGCCCCTCAGCCTGGAGGCCGCCGTGCGCGAAGCGGGGGTCGCCGAGGCGCTGGCGGACCTGGTCCCCGCCCTTCCCGCCGACACCCAGGTCGCCGATCCCGACCGGGTCGCCCTGCGCACCGGCGTGATCATCGCCTACGCCCTGCTCGGCGGACAGGACCAGCCCAAGGAGGTCTTCGTGGCCCAGATCCGGGCCGCGCGCGACGGCATGGCCAGCATCGGCGCCGGCGAGGGCCTGCTGTCGACCGTCGACGACAACATCCGGCACGTCGAGAACGACGCGGCCAGCCGCGACGACTTCTTGCGCGAGATGGACGCGATCCTGAGCTACGCCTCGCCGCAGGACGGCTGGGGCCCGCAGGACCGCACCGGCCCGCTGGTCCAGGCCGGGGCCTGGCTGGCCGGGACCAACGTCGTCGCCCGCGCGATCGTCCGCTCGGGCAAGCCCGAGGCCGCCAACGCGCTGCTGCGGCGCGCGGACGTGGCCGAGTACTTCCTGCGCTACACGCAGAGCCAGGGCAAGGAGAAGGCTGGGCCGATCTCCGAGCAGCTCGAGGCCAGCCTGAAGCAGATGGTCGAGATCGCCAACAAGCCGACCCTGGAGATCCAGGACGCGCAGGTCGTGGCCGACGCGACGGACGCCATCCTGAAGCTGCTGTAACGAATGGGCCGGGCGGGCCTGCTCCTGGGCTGGAACCTGCTGTTCCTGCTGGTCCCGACCCTGGCCCTGGCCCTGGCCCCCAACTGGACCGGCGACAAGCTCGCGCGGCTGTTGTTGCGGCTCCCGTACCCCCACGGCATCGTCAAGTGGGGCCTGGAGAGCTCGCAGGGGCTGCTGCTGCGTCAGGATCAGCTCCCCTGGGGGCTGCTGGGCACCGGCCTGCTGGCCCTGCTGGTCCTGGCTCGTCCGCGCGCCTGGGTCGCGGGCCTGGCGGGGGTGGCCTGCCTGACCCTCTGGACGCCCCACTACTCCCTGCTCAGCTCCCTGGGCCTGCTCGCCCTGGTGGCGCTCGGCTGGATGCCCGAGGGCTGGTTGCAGCGCCTCCCCTCCCCTCTGCGGGCCCTGGCCTGGCTGCCGGGCGCGCTGCTGCTCTTCCCGCGGCTGCTCCTGAGCCGCCCGTCGGGGCCCTGGGCACGCCGGCTGGCGCTGGGCTGGACCCCCATCGCCAGCGGCGCCCTGTTCCTGCTCTGCTCCTGGGCCGACGTCCTGCTCAACTACGAGCGGGTGCGCGACGACCTGGAGCGCTGGCCGCTGGAGCTGCTCGATCCCCGCATCACGCGGCTGGCCACCTCGCCCCCCGGTCTGCGCGCCGACTGGCACGGCGTGCGCATCCTGGGCGAGCATGCCATCGTCAGCAGCGAGACCGACCCGCGGCTCTCGGCGATGTCGCTGCGCTCCGAGCGGATCGTCGAGTACCCGCTGCGCCCGCGCTGGGGGGTGGAGTTCGCCGGGCCGCTGGAGGCCGAGGTCGACCCCCAGACCGGCACCGTCTGGACCGTCGACGGCGGCGACAGCCTGCTCAGCCTGCGCTGGGACGGGGAGCGCTGGACGCCTCTGGCGCGCGCCGAGCTCCCCGTCACCGTCAGCTACGCCAGCCTGGGCCGAGCCGGCGACCAGCTCCTGCTCACCACCATCCAGGCCATCGATCGCGGCCCTCGACGGGTCCTTCGCATCCCGATTCCGTCCATGGCTCCGATCCAGGCCCTGGCCATTCGTCGAGGAGAGCAGCGGGGGCCCATGCCCCGCGAGGCGACCTGGGTGCCGCCGCTGGACCGGCAGATCATCGCGCCGGACTTCGGCAGCCAGCTCTTCACGGTCGACCTGCAGACCGGCGAGGCCGAGCCCTGGCTGGATGTCCCCTCGCTCAACGGCAAGATGGTCTGGCTCGAGCAGGAGCAGCGGCTGCTGCTGGCCTTGCCCAACCGCGTCGAGGCCTGGCTGGTGGATCCGCTGGACCCGAGGCGGCGAGAGGCGATCCCGACCCAGCCGGGTGTCCGCGCCCTCGCCGTGGACAGCGAGCGGGGCCTGCTGGTGACGGCCTCGGTCCTGACCGGGCAGATCTGGGTGCAGTCGCTGGCGGACGGCGAGGTCCTGCTGAGAATGGGCACCGTCATGCCGATGGTCCGGGAGATGGCCCTCTCGCCCGAGCTGGGCATCGGCGTCCTGACCACCTGGCACGACGTCTACCGCTTCGACTACCTGCCCTGAAGCGTCGGGTGGACAACGGGCCCCTGGTCGGACATGCTCGGGACAGAGGGTTCGTCCAGATGGCCTCGCTCCTGTCCCTGCTCGCCCTCCTCAGCCCCGCGGCGCTCGCCTTCAGCGGCAGCTACGTCGGCGGCCCGGGCGATCGGCCCCAGAACCGCGAGTCACAGGCGGTGATGGCCCGCTCCGGCGAGGCGACCACGCTGACCCTCTTCAACGATGTGCAAGCCGGCCAGCGGGTCTTCGGGCTGGTCGTGCCGGTGCCCGTGGCGATCGACGCCGGCAATGTGCGGGTCATCGAGCCCGACCTCCTGCGCGGGATCGAGCAGTACAGCGGACCCCGGACCACCGAGCTGACCTGCGTGGACCTCTACTTCACCCCGGCCGACGACCCGTCCTCCGGCTGCAGCAGCGGCCGGCGCCCCGGCACCGACACCGCCTGGTTCGACGACAGCACCGACGGCGTCTCGGTGGAGGACGAGGTGACCGGCGTGACGGTCGAGGACCGCTTCACGGTCGGGGAGTACGAGGCCTTCGTCCTGCAGGGCGAGGACGCCGAGGGATTGCAGGCCTGGCTGAGCCAGGAGGGCCTGGCCCTGCCGGAGGGGGCCGAAGACGTCCTCCAGGAGACGATCAACAAGGGGCACTACTTCCTGGCCCTGCGCGCCGAGCTGGCCGAGGTGCCCGCCGAGCAGACCTGGCTGACGCCGATCCAGATCGGCTTCTCCTCCACAAGCTGGACCCTGCCGCTGCGCCTTGGGACCTTCTCCTCGGGCGGGCTGCAGGACCTGGTGCTCTTCCTGCTGACCGACGCCGAGATGGGCGAGATCGGGATCGAGAACTTCGGCCCCCCCGCCGAGATCCCCTCGGAGTGCCTGCTCTCCAGCCCCCAGGACGCCGGGCCCGTCTACCAGCGGCTGCTCGCCCAGACCCTGGGCCTGCCCGAGCGGCCCGAGGACCTGGGCGGCGCGACGGGGCTGGCCTGGGCGGTGGAACACCAGTGGGAGAACGGCGAGTGCGAGCCCTGCACCCAGCCCGGGCGGCTCACGGGCGCCGAGGTGGAGGCGCTGGGCCTCCCCGATGGACGTGACCCCTACGTCTTCACCCGGCTCCGTCTACGCTACACGCCGGGGGCCATGCCCGAAGACCCCCGCTTCGTCGCCACCGGCCAGCCCGTAGAGCCGATCCAGAAGCGCTACTACGTCGGCAGCTGGGAGATCGCCGGGGAGCTTCCTTCCTGTGAGCCCGAGCCGATCGCCGATGTGGGTCCGTGCTACTCGGCCAGCTGGATGGCCTACCGCGAGCACCTCGACATCTACGAGCAGCCGACCCTGGCGATCGAAGAGCCCGACGGCTGCAACCACAAGCGAGCCCTGCTGCTGCTGGTCCTGCCGCCCGCCTTCGGCCTGCTGCGCCGGCGGAGGCGCGCGTGATGGCGACTCTGTTGGTGATGATCCTGAGCTCGTGCCTGGGCGAGGACGAGTTCCAGTACCGCTACGACGAGCAGCTCTGCGCCTGGCGGGCCGAGTGTTTCAGCGAGAGCTTCGACATCTGCATGGACGAAGCGGGCGAGGCCTGGGAGGGCACCGAGTGTGAGTTTGACCGAGGCAACGCCAGGGAGTGCCTGAAGGGCGTGGAGAAGTTGGACTGTCCGGGAAACGAGGGCGAGTCGGGGCTGCCCTTCGCGTGCGACCGGGTGTGGGACTGTTTCGGGGTGGAGTGAGCGCGCTGGCGGCGCGATGACGGGCCCAACGCTGGGGCGTCAACGAGGCTCAGCTGGACCCAGCATCGCACCTAGAAAGCGACGACCTGCCGTGGTGCGGCAGACTTGCAGCTCTCTTCATCTGCAAACACATAGACCCCGGGTTGAGCGGCCATCGCTGAGCTCCAGCTCGCCTCCCACGAGATGACGTTGACCTTGTAGTCGGGAGCCTCGATTCCAGAGCCCAGCTCATCGGCCCCTACAGCCAAGCCGAGGCGCCGATCGTGCCGATTCTCGTAGACGGTGAATCCCCAGGTCTGGGTGGAGATCCCAAGGATGGTCTTGCCCGGGCAGCCCTCGGGCAGAAAGGCGCTCCTCCCCTCTGGAAGATGGATGCTCGCAACGTAGCCGGGACCGTCGGTCAGCAAGCCGCCCGGTGCTGGAACCTTCCCAGTGAGCAGGGTCGCGAACAGGAGGTTGAAGGTCGAGACTACCATCCGATCACCTCGGCAGGTTCGGGCCCCATGTCGGGGCCGGGTTGGTTGTTGCCGCCACACGCGCGCGACTTGCAGCCATCGCCTGGCTTGCAATCACGGCTCCCAAACGCATCCTCATCCAGCCTGACGATCATGTCAACGCTGCCCGCGAATGAAACCGTTGCCCGAGCATCCCATGTCGAACTCCCTGTAGGAGGTGGTAGCGCGGGATCGGTCCCGCTAGGGACCTACTACGCCGCCGCCGCCGCCGCCGCCGCCGCAAGTTGCGTGCCATAACAATTTTCAATCCTCCGTGATGATTCCCAAAAAATACCGCTATGTCTTGGGCTTTCTCGACCGTCAAACCACCCCTCGCCGCGCTCGCGCCAACAGGCGATGGCGGGGCGGGAGGGCCTCCGCCGCTTCCGACCGGCCCTCAGGGCCGGCCAACGGTGACCAGGTAGGTGTAGGGCAGCCGGATCAGGTCCTTTCGCAGCTCGGCCCGCTGGACGTGCAGCCGCGGCTCCAACAGCGCGAGGTAGCCCGCGCGGTCGCGGACATGGGCCCCACGATCGACCCGCAGCAGGGCGCGGCTGAGCCTGGACTGCCCCTCGGTCCGGCAGCCGTCCAGGGTCAGGACCCTGCCGCCGGGAGCGAGGAGCGCGGCGGCGGCGGCCACGGCTCGCGCCGCCTGCAGATCGTCGAGGTGGTGCAGCAGGCCCAGCAGCAGCACGGCGTCGAAGCGCTCGGCCTCGCCCTCCAGGGTGGAGGCGTCGGCGAGGCGGAAGCGGGCCCGATCGCCAGAGCGGGCCCGATCGCCAAACCGGGCAGCCGCCGCCTGAACATAGGGGGGATGGAGGTCGACCCCGAGGTAGTCGACCTGCGGGAGGAAGGCGAGGACCTCGGCCGTGCCGCAGCCGAGGTCGAGGATGCGCATTGCAGGCCGGGGCTGCAGGTACTCGGCGCAGAAGACCTGCCACAGCCGCCGCGAGCCCACGGCCCGCTGCAGGCGGTCGTAGGACTGCGGTCGCTCCACCCGGCGCGCGGCCAGGGAGCGCAGCCAGCTCAGCGGGCCAGGGGTGCTGCTCACCCGCAGCGTATAATGCCCCCTTCGCCCGAGGACCGATGCGCTCCGCCTCCGCCCCCCTGTCCCGCGCCCCGGCGTTGCCCCTGGCCCTCGCCCTGCTGCTCGCCGCAGGCCACCTCGCCCTCTCCCTCGTGGAGTGGGCCCGCCCCGCGCGCCCCGCCACCACCTACGTCTTCACGCCCCTGGTCGACGTCTGGCCCGAAGGCCCCTCCCTCAGCGCTGCCGAGGGCCAGAAGCTCGGCGTGGAGCTGCGGCACGGGATCGACGCCCGCGAGATCTCCCAGGCCTACGCGCGGATGGGCTCGACCCTCTCCCTGGCCGAGCTGCTGGAGGGGGTCCGCGCGCTGGAGGCCGAGGGTCGGCTGGAGGCGGAGCAGCGCGCCGAGCTGAGCGAGGTCCTGCTGCGGGCCCAGGCCGACCACGCCGCCCTGGTCGAGCTCCAGGGCAGGATCCTGGACGGCGAGCGGGCGATCGCCGCCCGCGTGAGCCGCCTGCGCGGCGCGGGCCCGACTCCAGCAGGCCCGCGATGAGGCTCGTCATGTGGACCACGGTGCTGCTGCTGGCCCTCGCCCTGGGCCTGCGGCTGGTCGCGCCGACCCGCTCCGCCTCGGGCTTCGCGACCCTGCCGATCCTGACCCCGACCTCGCTGGCCTACGAGGCCTCGATGCGCGCCCAGCGCGGCCAGCCGGCGGGAATGGGGGGGGCCGAGGCGCTGGAGCTGGCCCAGGCCCTGCTGTCGGCGCCTCCGCCCCAGGATCCCACCCTCGCCGCCGAGATCGAGGCGCTGGCGCAGGAGCGGCAGGGCCTGCTGGCCCTACGAGATCAGCGCCACGGGCTCAACATCCGCCTGATGGACGTCGGCGTCGAGGTCGCCCGCCGCCTGACACCTGAACAGTGGGAGGCGATCCACATGCGCCGCGACCAGCTCAAGGCCCAGGCAGAGGCGGCCACCTTCGAGCGCCTGCTGCGACGACTGCAGGGACCGGCCCCTCGCTCCTCGACCGAGCGCTGAGGTGGCGAGCCTGGGCAGACGGGCGCTGCTCTCGGCGGTGGCCCTTGGCCTGGCGCTGGCGGGCGCCGAAGGGGGGACCCGGCTGTTGCGGCCGCAGACTCCGGCCCTACCCGAGACGGGCCTGCTGCGGGGCGCCTTCACGACACCGGGAGCGCACCCGGTCCGCTCGGAGGTCTTCACCGGCACCGTCCAGGTCAACGCCCAGGGCTTCGTGGACGGACCGTGGGGGCCGAGACAGGCGGGGACGAGCCAGCCAGGAGCCGCTCGGGTCGTGGTGATCGGCGACTCCTTCGTCCAGGCCGCCCAGGTGCCGCTGACGGCCGGCTTCGGGCGGGTCCTGGCCCGGGAGCTGAGCGAGGACGGAGCCCCCGTCGAGGTGCTCAGCCTGGGGGTCCCGGGGGCCGGCACGGGGACGGCCCTGCTGCTGGCCCGCGCCTGGCTGGCGGAGCTGCAGCCCGACCTGGTCCTGTACGCGATGACGACCAGCAACGATGTGCTGAACAATCACCCCGAGCTGGATCCCAAGCCGGACAAGCCCTTCTTCGCCCGGCGCGGCGCGGCGCTGGTCCAGATCGACCCGCAGGACGCGGCCGTTCCCCTCTGGGCCCGCGGGGCCCTCTGGCGACACAGCCACCTGCTGCGCTGGATCGGGCGGACCTTCTGGACCCGGGCCGAGGTCGCGGCCCGGCTGGAGCGGGGCGGCGGCCTGCCGATCGAGCTGCGGGTCCACGATCCGAGCCCGAGCCCCGACTGGGAGGAGGCCTGGGCCCTGACCGGAGCGCTGATCGGCGCGCTGGCCGAGGAGTCGGCGGACCACGGGGCGGACTTCGCCACCCTGCTCTTCCCCGACGCCGTCGAGGCCACCGCCGCCGGCCGGGCCGAGGCGACCGCCCGCTGGCCCGCGCTGGCCGCCTGGGACACCCGCGCCGCCGCCCGACGCGCCGCCGCCCTGGCCGAGGCCCACGGCCCGGTGCTGGACCTCCAGCCGGCCATCGCCGCCGCCGAGCCCGAGGGCTCGCCCCTCTACCTGGACAAGGATGGCCACTGGACCGAAGCGGGGCACCGGGTCGCCGCCGAAGCGAGCGCCCCCTTCGTGCAGGCGCTGCTGGCGGGGAGGGAGTAGCCTCCGGGAGCCGAGGGGCTCCCGGGTTAGCCCTCCCCATGCCCCGCTCCCGCGCCTGGCCGGCGCTCCTGCTGCTGCTCGCCCTGAACCTCGCCATCGTGGGCCTGTCGCTGCTGTTCCGCGAGACGGTCGTGCCGGGCTGGAAGAAGGGCCCGCTGATCGACCCGGCCGCGCCCTACAGCCCCGAGAACGCCCAGCTCCTCTTCAGCCTCGCCGCCTGCGTGGCCCTGGACAGCTACGTCCTGATGCTGGCCCTCTGGCGACGTTCTCGCCCTCCGGCCGCCTGGGTGCCCTGGGTGGCCCTGCTGCTGGCCGGCCTCGTCTCCGAGCTGACTGTGCGGGCCTGGCTGGCGGTGGACATGGTCACCTACTTTCGGCCTCACCCGCTGCTGCACTGGGTGGTTCGTTCCGATCTGCGTGACTTCGACAACCTCACCGGAGGCGGCAAGCTGACGACGAACCGGGACGGCAAGCGGATGCCCGGGCCCGAGGCGATCCGCGAGCCGGGCGAGGTGGACGACCAGGTCTTCCGCATCGTAGTGACGGGCGACTCCAGCAACTTCGGGCACGGCGTCGAAGGCCCGGAGATGTGGTCCAGCGTGCTGGAGGGGCTGCTCGATCCCCTCACCCCCCGAACGGTCGAGGTGATCAACGCCTCCTGCCCGGGCTGGACGAGCTTCCAGGCGGTGCAGGATCTGGAGATCTCGGTGTTGGACTACCAGCCCGATCTGCTGATCGCCGGCTTCAACAACGACCCAGGGCCGGACTACTTCCACGACGCCGATCGGGTCCTGCCGCCCGGCCCCCGGCGCACCTTGTCGGCCCTGGCCTGGAAGAGCGAGGTCTTCCTGCTCAGCCGCGAGGTGCTGCTCTCGCTGCTGCGGCGGGTCAGCCCGCAGGGGCAGGCGCTGTACACGGAGCGCCGGGCGGGAGAGGATCCCAAGTACGGCCGGCTGAGCGAGGAGGAGGCGGCGGCCCTGGTCCCCCGGGTGCCGCTGGAGGACTTCCTGGACAACCTCGCCGCGCTGGACGAGGCCGGCCGTCAGCGGGGCTTCCGCTTCGTCTGGGTCGACATGCCGATCAACCGCACGGAGCCGGCCCTGGTCGAGCGCTACGTCGACCTGGAGTACCGGAAGGCGGCCTCCGACCTGGCCGCCGAGCGCGGCTTCCCCCTGGTGGAGGTCGACGGCTACTGGGTGCGGCAGCGGGCCCAGGGCCTGCACATCGAGGGCCACGTCTTCCACCCCAACGCCCAGGGTCACCGCCGCCTCGCCCAGCAGGTGGCCGCCCAGCTCCTCGCCGAGGGGCTGGTGCCCGGCGCCACGGGCCAGGTGGAGATCGACGGACCCGACCCGGCGGCCTCGCCCGAGGCGTTGAGGCTGGGCTGGTCGACCCGCACCCCCGTCCACGCCCACGTCGGCGCCGTGCTGGAGGCCATGCCCGAGCTGGCGGCGGCCCACGGCCTCAGCCTGGAGCTGAGCGGCTACGCCGATGGCAAGCAGCAGGGCGAGGACGTGGCCAGCGGCGCGCTGGACGCCTTCTTCTCCTGCGAGGTGCCGGCCATCCACATGCTCCAGGATCGGCCCGACGCGCGCATCGTCGCCACGCCGGGGGCCCTGGGACGCATCGCCGTCGTCGCCCGGCGGGACCGGGCCCAGGACCTGGCGGGCCTGCGCGGGGCCAGGGTCGGCGTCTCGGCGGGCTCGACCCCGGCGATGGACTGGGCAACCTGGGGCCAGGGGCTGAACGCGACCGCGGTCGACCTCCGCACCGAGGAGCTGGCGATGGCCCTGGTCGAGGGGCGCATCGACGCCGCCGTCAGCTGGGACCCCTGGGTTGAACAGTGGATCCAGGCCGACCCCCAGGGGCTGGTCGTCGTCGCCGAGCGCCCCTTCCGCAGCGTGCTGGCCCTGGACGAAGACTGGGCCCTGCCCTTCCCAACCGAAGCCGGACAGCCTCGGGCGGCCCGCCTGCAGGCCCTGATCGAGCAGGCCCTGGCGGTGGCCGCCGCCGATCGACCTCGCTGGGACGCCGTCGTCGCCGCGCGCAGCGGCTGGCCGGTGGAGGTGGTCCGGGCGGTGGCCGATCGGAACGAGCTGCTGAGCGGCTCGGTCCAGACGCTGTCCGGATCCTTGCCGACGCTGTCGGTGGGCGAGGCCGATCTGTCCGCGTTGGAGCGCGCCGCGAGCTGGCTGCGCCTTCCCGCGGGTTCGGCGGCGGATCTGTTCGGACTGGAGCTGCTGCGAGGCCAGGCCCCTGCGCGGGCCCGGTCGCTCCCGGGGCCGCCCAAGGCCGAAGACGGAGGCCGGCGTCGGCCTCAGCCGCGATCGGGTCGACCGTAGGGCCGCACCACCGGGGGGCGAAGCGCCCGGTAGGGATCGGGCCGGTCCTCCTCGTCGTTCCACGAGAAGCGCAGGTGCAGCAGATCGTCCTCGCGGGCCAGCACACCGCGGGACCAGGCGGCGAGGTCGGCGTCTGCCGGGGGGCCCAGGGCCGCGCCTCGCACCAGCAGGCTGGGCTCGTTGGGTGAGAGGCGCTCGGGCAGGGCCCCGACGGCCGCAGCCCGGATCCGCTCGTCGGGATCCGTGCTCAGCCCGGCCAGGGCCGAGGCGCGCTCGGCAGAGCGGCCGGTGGCGGCGGCCAGGGCTTCGGCGGCGCGCAGGCGGAGCTCCGTGTCGGGATCGTCCAGGAAGGCGCGGACCTGGGCCGCGTCCCCTCCCCCGCTGCGGCGCAGCCCATCCAGCGCCGTGACCAGCACGTCGGGGTCGCTGTCCTGCAAGGCGCTCCGCAGGTCCTCGGGGCTGCCGCTGCCCCAGCCCAGGGCCTCGGCTGCGCCCTTGCGCACCTCGCTGTCCCGATCCCGGAGCAGCACCCGCAGGGTGGGCCGCTGGGCCTCGTCGCCGGCCAGGAACTTGGCGAGGTCCTTGCGATGGGTGGCGTCCGGATCGACCGCCCAGGCCAGGATCGCCGCGCGCTCCTTGGGAGGCGGGCGAGGCTCGAAGCGGGCGGCGCGGGTCGGTTGGCCGAGTCGGGTCAGGGAGTCCGCGGCGGCCGAGGCGACCAGGGCGGTCGGCTCACTGGCCAGGAGCTGGAGCGCGGGGATCGCGGCGGGGTCTCCGAGCCGGCCCAGGGCCTCGCCCGCCCAGCGCCGGACGAAGGAGTTCGGGTCCTGCAGGGCCGACACCAGGGCCGCGACCGCCGCGGGGTCCCCCAGCCGACCCAGCGAGCGGGCCGCCTGTCGCCGCACATCGGCGTCCCGGTCCTCGAGCAGGGACTCCAGCAGGCGGCGGTCCCGCGGGCTGGCGGAGAGGCCCCAGGCCACCTTCCAGCGGAGGTAGGCGTCGGGGTGCGCGGCTACGCCTCGCAGGGCCGTCGCGGCCTCCTCCTCGCCCGCGAGGGCCAGGCTGGCCAGGCGGTGGGCGGCGATCACGCGCACCACGCTGCTGCTGTCCCCCAGGGCCCGGGCCGCGGCGGCGAGGGGGGCCCGATCGGCGGCGCGCGCCCGCACCAGCGGCTCGGGGTCCTTGCAGAGGGCGCTGAGCAGGGCCGGGTCCTCGGCGACGGCCGCGAGGGCGAGGCGGACCTCGGGCGCCTCGTCGGACAGGAGCTGCGCCCCCGACCCGCCGGGCCCCTGGCGTCGGACCGCCTCGGCGCGCACCCGTGGGTCGGGATCCAGGAGGTCCTCGGGCCGCGGTGGACCCAGCGCCTGGGCCAGCCCTGGCGGGAGGACCTCGACCGGGGGGCTCCACGAGAGATCGTAGTGCTCGGCCAGGACCGAGGCGGCGATCGTGCCGGAGAGGGGAGGCGCGGCGACCGTGTCCGTCCACAGCTCCAGCTCCGCCAGCGGGTCCACCACGCCGACCGCTGCCCAGGGCAGCGAGCTCGCCGCCTGCTGCCTCCAGCCCTCACTCCCACCTCCCAGGACCACCACCAAGGCTCCCCCAGCAGCGGCAGCCGGTCGGGGAGAGAGCGAGCGCTGCGCGGCCGGGAGCTCGCTCTCGGCGGGCAGCCAGAGGGCGGCGACCGTCCCGGCGGGCGGCTCGGGCCGGGTGCCCGTCCAGGCCCGCAGCTCGACGCCCAGACCGGCGGCGAGGGCGGCCGCGCCGGGCTCCGCGGGATCCGGGGTCCAGACCTGGGCCGACCAGGCGCCCTCCCAGGGGGCGACGGCCTGGGGGGCCGTGCGGGCGGCTTGCGCAGCCGCTTCGGGGGGCGGGGTGGCTCCGAGGCGTGGGGCGGCTTCGAGAGGAGGAGCCGGGGCCGGCTCCGTCAGGGCCGGCTCCGACGGGGGCGGGGCCGTCGGGGGGGGTGCGCAGCTCAGGGCCAG
>ERZ761602.2869-NODE-2869-length-25798-cov-9.733442_pt1 | contig 25798 bp, 25 predicted proteins | sample MGYA00512165_ERZ761602 | MGnify/ENA primary metagenome ERZ761602 (study PRJEB28899, sample SAMN02445085) | bioreactor sludge metagenome | biome: EBPR sludge; isolation source: Thorneside wastewater treatment plant | place: Australia: Brisbane, Thorneside...
GGCGCGGCCCGGCTCACGTTCTTGCAGATTCCGCTTGACGCTCAACGGAACATCTCTGTGGTGACCATCCTCACCTTTCGGTCAGGGCTGCTTGGGGTCCGGACTTGTCTGCAGGGAGTGGGGGCCGTGGTTCGCGCAGAGACGCTAAGGCGCTAAGAGGGAGGGTCTTTGAGCGGGGGTACCTACGACGGGCTGGAGGGCCGAGCAGTATGCCGTCCGCCCGGGGGTCCGCCCCGACCGCGTTGGCGAGGCGCTCGTCGCCGCCGAGCACAGGGACGGCGCGTTGGCGCTCACCGCCGTGGATCGTGGCCGGGCGAACGCGGCGCTGACCGTGCTCACCCGGTTGGGCGCGGCCGGAAACGAGGAGCCCCTGTGGCGCTTGATCGACGAGCGCCGGAGTGCGTTGGCGGAGGTGGTGCTGAAGGTCGCCCAGGAGACGGGGGACCCGGCGGGGCGGGTGATGGCGGAGTCGCTGGAGCGGCGGCCGGACCCGGTGTTGTGCACGAGGCTGGAGGCGCTGCTGCCGGACCGAACGGTGGCGCTGCTTGAGCTTGCGGTGGTCGTCACGGTGGGGGCGGACATCATCCGTGGATCCAGAGATGAAGAGCATGCCGACCAAGCCCGTGAAGCGCACCGAAAGAACAACTTGGGCAGTCGGCTCAGCGCGCTGGGCCGTCGGGAAGAGGCCCTCGCGGGGCTGTCTCAAACTTTGTGTAGACACGTCAAGGCTTCCGGGTGACTTCCTTCCCTGAAGGAGCACCTGATGAACAAGAAGAAGCACGAGATCTCAGACGAGCTGCTGGAGCAGCTTCTGGCGATGGTGGAGGACCCCAAGGAGCTGCTGGGATCGGAGGGCCTTCTGCGGCAGCTCACGGCCCGGCTGGTGGAGAAGAGCCTGGAGGCCGAGCTCGGCGAGCACCTGGGCTACGAGAAGGGCGGATCCCGGCTTGGAGAGAACGCCCGCAACGGCAGCAGCTCGAAGACGCTGCTGACGGGGGTAGGGAAGGTCGAGGTGCAGATCCCGCGGGATCGAGAGGGCAGCTTCGAACCCCAGTTGGTGCCCAAGCACCAGCGGCGGGTGGAGGGCTTCGACGAGCGGATCCTGGCCCTGTACGGACGCGGGATGTCGGTCCGGGAGATCCAGGACTACTTCAAGGAGGCCTACGGTGCCGAGGTGTCCCCGACGCTGATCTCGAAGGTCACTGATTGCGTGGTCGCCGACATCGACGCCTGGCGATCTCGCAGGCTGGATCCGATCTACCCGATCGTCTACCTCGACGGCCTGGTGGTCAAGATCCGGACGGACGGCACCGTGCAGAACCGGACGGTCTACGTCGCGCTGGGCGTCAACATGGCCGGGGTCAAGGAGGTCCTCGGCTTGTGGATCGCCGGGGCCGAGGGTGCGAAGTTCTGGCTACACGTCGTCACGGAGCTGCGGAACCGCGGTGTCGAGGACATCCTGATCGCCTGCGTGGACGGCCTGAAAGGCTTCCCAGAGGCCATCGGCGCGGTGTACCCGGCAACCATCGTCCAGCTCTGCATCGTGCACATGATCCGCAACTCATTGCGCACGGTGGCCTGGAACTCCCGCAAGGCGCTGGCCCGGGATCTGAAGCCCATATACGTGGCGGCCACCGACTCAGAGGCCCTGGTGGCCCTCGAGCGATTCGATGCCCAGTGGGGGGCGCAGTACCCCAGCATCACCAAGTCCTGGCGGTCCAACTGGGAGAGCGTGATCCCCTTCTTCAGCTTCGGCCCCGACATCCGGCGGGCGATCTACACCACCAACTCAATCGAGGCCCTCAACAGCCAGCTCCGCAAGGCCGTCAAGCCCAGGGGCCACTTCCCCAGCGAGGAGGCCGCCCTGAAGGTCCTGTACCTGGCCTTGCACCACGCTTCGAGACGGTGGACCAGTCCGATCAAGGACTGGCCCCTCGCCCTCCAACAGCTCGCAATCTACTTCCCCGGTCGAGTCAACCTGTGAACCCCGAGGTCACCCGGAACGACGCCGATACACAAAGTCCGGTACACCCCCGCCCTCGCCGCCGCCTTCGATGCTGTTCGAGCCCTATCGGTGCCCTTCTTGCGCCACCCGCCGGCCTTCGAGGAGTGGATGAGCACCATGGTGCGCACCTACATCGCCCGCTGCCAGGAGCTCCGCCGCGAGGCGGACCACTCTCCGACCCAACGCTTCTCCTTCTCGTGGCTCGGATCGGGCCGGACTGAGTCTGTCGCTTCTGCCGATCACACGTCAGCCGCGAGGGGACCGCCAAGACGCCAAGGGCGCCAAGAGTGCAGTGGCGCTGCGGGCCTGCCCCATCACCCTCGGCGTTCGGGCAAACACCCAGCCCCCGATCGGCGCGCAGCCCTGGTGAACAGGGGGCATGGGGGACGTAACTCGGTTGGACCTGAGGTCTAAGCGACTTATGTCGGGGGTGTAGGGTCTGATGTAGGACGTAACTCGATTGGACCTGAGGTCTAAGCGACTTGTGTCGGGTGTATCGGGTCTGATGTAGGACGTAACTCGGTTGGACCTTATGTCTAAACGACTTGTGTCCTCCCTCTGGGCTCACTGCGCCCACCAAGCCCCTGTCCAGCCGGAAGGTCCGCCGCCGTCCTCCGTCAAACGCCCCGCCGGAGGCATCCGTTCGTCAGTCGCCCGCACAACGTGCGGTATCCCGAAGGGGCGACGGACGAATGGAGGCCGAACCCCTCCCCCCTCACACCGCCCGCAGGTCCGCAGTCCACTCTCCGACCTGACGGATCTCCTCTTCATGGCCCGGGTCCCGCCAGGTCTCGGCGACCCCCGCGGCATACCAGCGCTCCATGGCGGGCAGGGCGCGCAGGCGGGCGGCGTATGCATCGGCCTCTGCGCTCAGCGAGAGCCCGTAGGTCAACATCCGGAAGGTCACCGGCGCGAAGAAGGCATCCACCGCGGTGAAGCTCGGGCCCGCCAGAAACGGCCCCCCGTGACGGGCGAGCCCCTCCCTCCAGAGCGCGTCGACCCGACGCAGATCCCCCTCAAGCGCCGCCGATCGGGCGTGCAGGCGCACCCGGATGCCGAGGTTCATCGAGCAGGTGCCTCGCAGATCGCTGAAGCCGGAGTGCATCTCGGCCGCCGCCGAGCGGGCCCAGGCGCGGGCGATCGGTTCGGAGGGCCAGACGCCGGCATGGCGCTCAGCGAGGTACTCCGCGATGGCGAGCGAGTCCCAGACGACGGTCTGGCCGTCGCGCAGGGTGGGGACCTTGCCGGCGGGGGAGAGGGCGCGCAGCGCGTCCCAGGCTGGCCCGTCCCCGAAGCGCAGCAGGGTCTCCTGGAAGGGGATCTCCAAGACGGAGAGCAACACCCACGGTCGGAGCGACCAGGAGGAGTAGTTCTTGTTGGCGATGATCAGCTCGTACACAGACGACCTCCAGGGTTCAGAGCAGCACACACTCAAACCGCGTCTGCCGCAGCCGGTACCCCAGCGCCTCGTAGAAGCCCCGCGCCTCCTCGTTGAAGCCGGCGACGTCCAGCTCGATCCGTACACACCCCAGCGCACGGGCCCGCTCCGCCGCCCAGTCCATCAGCGCCCGCCCCGCCCCCACACCGCGTCGGTCGGGGTGGACGCCGAGCTGGTCGACGTACAATACCCGCGCCCCAAACGTGAGGGGGCTCTCTGCACGATCCTGGACGATGATCACGATGTAGCCCGCGCCCTCGCCCAGCAGGCCGATCTCGACATCCTCGCGGGCCAACATGCTGCGAAGATGGGCCTCCAGCTCGACGACTCCCACCCGCCGGTAGCGCTCCGGTGCGCCCGCGACGTGCAGCTCGTGCAGGCGCAGGTTCAGCGCGGCGAGGGCAGGGAGGTCCTCGATGCCCGCCCTGCGGAGTGTGGCACTCAATCCTCCGGCTCCCAGCCCTTGTCCCTGGCCGCGTACACATGGTGCGGCCGGGCCAGCAGCTCCCGGCGGATCCCGGCGATGGCGTGCTCGATGTAGCGAGGGTCCTCCGCAATTCGCTGCCGGATGCCGCCGCGCAGCCAGTTTCGGGTGACGGGGTCGTCGGGGTAGCAGCTCTTGAAGACGTGGTAGCGCGAGAGGCGGCGCAGGCGCTTGATGTCCTCGGCCCCGGTCGGCAGGGGGAGGAGGTCGACGGAGTCGCGCTTCTCGGCCCGCTGGTCCAGGCGGTCCAGCACGAGGTCGAGGCTGTTCTCCAGGAACTCGGGCGCGCAGTGGCTCTCGTACTCGTCGTAGAGGAGGTTCATGATGCCCTTGGCCTCCTCGATGTCCATCTTGGCCTGGCGCTCGCGGCCCATTCGCCGGACCAGCAGGGCGAAGGGCTTGGGCTCGTTGGTGCCGGTCTTGCGGATGATGTCGGGGTGGCGGAAGTCGGGCTGGCGGTAGGGGAAGTGGCGCGGGTCGATGACGTCGAAGCCGCCGCGGCCGTAGAAGAGCAGTCGCTGCCAGGAGAGGCGGTCCTGGGGGTCGAAGTACTCCATCTCGGCGGTGAGGTTGAGGCGCATGCCGTACCAGGAGCCGGGGCTATCCGGCGCGGGCAGCTTGATGAGCTCGCGCTGGTGGAGCTCGTGCATGAAGCCCATGGCGATCTCGACCGGGGCGGTGCGCAGCCAGTAGGAGAGGACGGTGCCGCGGGCCTCGGGCTTCATGTAGATGTGCGAGAGGTAGACGACGCAGAGGTCGTCGTCGTAGCCCTGGTTGATCAGGATGGTGCCGTCGCGCACGCCTCGGATCTGGTAGTTCTCGTCGCTGGCGACGAGCAGGAAGTAGCGCATGAAGGTGCCGTCCTTGGACGGCGTGTAGGGATCGTCGCGCAGGAACTCGCGGATGACCTCCTCGCGCTCCATCTCGCCGGTGGGGCCGAAGGTCTGCCAGAGCAGGCTCCAGGCCTCGGCGAAGTCGGGGTCCTCCTCCTCCTCGATCTCGTGCAGGCGGTATCGGCGCGTCTCGCGCTCGATCATCTCCACGATGTCCTGGGTGTAGAGGTCGCGAAGGCAGAATTGGACGCGGCGGCGGGTCAAGGGGCACCTGGGAGGGGGCGGGACCAGCTTGCGCGCGGACCGCCGGGTTGTAAAGCCTGACCGACCAGGAGCCGCTTTGCAACCGCGACCCGAGCACTTCGACGACAACGGCTCGGCCTGGGTGCAGGGCAAGGCGACCGACACGCCCTGCGCGCCTCTCCAGGGCGAGCGGGAGCTGGACGTGGCCATCATCGGCGGGGGCTTCGCGGGGGTCTCGGCGGCGCGGGCCTTCTCGGCGCGGCACCCCGAGCTGGGGGTGGGCCTGCTGGAGGCGAAGAGCCTGGGCAACGGGGCCAGCGGGCGCAACGGCGGGATGGTGCTGAACTGGGTCAACGGCCACTCCTCGAAGGACCCCGAGGAGCTGAAGCGCGTCTTCGAGGTGACCCGCGGGGCGATTGACGGGATCGCGGCGCGCGCGCCCGAAGGAGCCTTCGCGCGCAGCGGCTGCCTGGAGGTCTACACCAGCGCCCAGCGCGCCGAGAAGGCCGAAGCCGCGGCGCAGCGCCTCGCCGCAGCGGGGGTGCCGGTGCAGTGGCTGGACCGGCAGGCCCTGGGCGAGCGGCTGGCGGTAGCGGGAGGGCAGGGCGCGATCTTCGACCCCACGGCCGGCACGCTGGACGGCGTGGCCTACCTGCGTGCGGAGCGCGCCGCCCTGCTGGAGCGCGGGGTGCAGGTCTTCGAGGGCACCGTGGTCACCCGGGTCGAGACCGGCGAGCGCGTCGTGTTGCACACCCCGGAGGGCCGGGTGCGCGCCCGGACCCTGGTGCTGGCGACCAACGCCTGGACCCCGCTGCTGGGCTTCTTCCGGGACGGGATCCTGCCGCTGCACTCTCACGCCGTGGCCACCGGCCCGCTGGACGAGGCGGCCCGGGCAGGGCTTGGCTGGGGCGAGGTGGGCGGCTTCTCCGACGACCTGGACCGCATCTCCTACGCGAGCATGAGCGCCTCGGCGGGGCTGGTCTTCGGCGGCGGCAGCAACGCCTCCTACGCCTACCAGTACGGCGGGCCGACGGTCTTCCAGGGGGACCGGAGCCCCGGGCTGGCCGCGGTCGAACGCCGGCTGGGCGCCTACCTGGGCGGCGCGCCGCCGATCCGACACCGCTGGACGGGGACCCTGGGCGTCACCCTCTCCCGCGTCTGCACGGTGGGGGCCCTGGCCGGTCAGCCCAATGTGCTCTACGCGCTCGGCTTCAGCGGGCATGGCATCGCCCTGGCCAACCTCAGCGGCGAGGTCCTGGTCGACATCTACGACTCGGAGACGGCGCGCTGGCACGGCCTGCCCTTCTTCCAGCAGCGGCTGCTGCCGATCCCGCCCGAGCCGCTGCGCTGGCTCGGCTACCAGGCCTTCACCCGCCTGACCGGGAAGTCTCCTCGCCGCAGCATGTAGCGGTTCGGATCCTCCGCGGGCCGGTGTCCAAGCAGCACCAACCCACACGGAGGCCCTCATGCTGCTCCTTCTCCTCTCCGCCTGCTTCGTCGGGGGCGGTGACCGCTCCTGGTCCCTCGACCCCGACGTGCACGGCGTCGATCTGCGCCTCTCCAACGGCTCGGTCACGGTGCTGCCCGGCAGCGAGGAGGAGCTGTACATCGAGTGGTCCGGCGGCGGCCTGGGCAACCGCAAGATCCGCCCGGAGCCGGTCCTGGTCGGCGACACGGTGCTGCTGGACGCCCGCTGCGGCGGGACCTGCGGCGGCGACATCACGGTGCTGCTGCCGCCGGGCCTGGAGGTCGCGGGAACCGTCGAGCGCGGCGACCTCCTGGTCGACCTGGAGCAGCGCTCCAACATCGACGCCTGCGTGGCGGCGGGCTCGCTGGAGCTGCGGGTGCCGGCGGGCGCCTGGGACCTGGACCTGGAGGTCGGGGCCGGCTCGCTGGTGGTGCAGGAGGTGCTGCACGATCCTCAGGCCCCCGACTGGATCTCGGCCTGCGTGGCGGCCGGCGACCTGACGGTGCTAGGCCTGTAGCAGCCGGCGCGCGACCCGCATCACGCTCTCGTCGGTGTTCATCTGCCCGACCTGGGCCAGCGGGACCCAGCGCCACTGCTGCATCTCCTCGGTCGCCTGCAGGGTCGTGCTGCGAGCCCGGAGGAGCACGCGCAGGTCCAGGTGCTGGTGCTCGGGGTCGCCCTTGCGCGCCGGGATGGTGTGCACATCGACGTCGAGCAGCGGGCTGCAGAGCTCCAGGTCGACGAGGCCGGTCTCCTCGACGACCTCGCGGGTCGCGGCGCTGAGCAGGTCTGGATCCTCGGGCTCGAAGTGCCCGCCGGGCTGGACCCAGATGCCGAGCTTGGTGTGCAGGAGGAGCAGCAGCTGGGCCCGGTCGGGCGAGAGCACGAAGGCGCTGGCGGTGAAGTGGCCGGGCGTCCAGGTGGTGCGGTCGAAGGGGCGAGGGGTGGCCGAGTGCGCGAGCAGGGCCAGGCGGTGGGCCTCTTCGAGGGAGTCGGCGCTTTGGTGGGCATCCAGCAGGGCGCGAATCGACGAGGAGCGGGGATCCATCAGCTCTCCAGCATGCTGCGGTAGACCTCGAGGGTGCCGCGGGCGACGGCGGCGGGGCGGTGCCGTTCGGCGATCTGGCGGGCGCGCTCGCCCATCAAGGTGGCCAGGGCGGGGTCCTCGAGCAGGGGGCGCAGGGCGGCGGCGAGGCCCTCGGGCGAGCGAGGGCTGACGATGCGACCGGAGTAGCGGTCGACGACCATCTCGGCGTTGCCGCCGGCCGGGCTGGCGACGGTGGGCAGCCCGACGGCGCTGGCCTCGGCGATGGCGAGGGGGGCGACCTCGACGAAGGAGGGCAGGGCCAGGACGCGGGCGCGGCTGAGCTCCTGGACCATCTCGGCCCGGCTGACCCGGCCGGGGATGTCGACGCGGTCGATCAGGCCGAGCTCGGCGACCAGGGCCTTGACCTGCTCGGCGTAGGCGGGGTGGGTGTGCTGGCCGAGCAGCCGCAACCGGAAGTCCACGCCCTGGCGGGCAAGGATCCCGGCGGCCCGGACGGTGCAGAGCGCGTTCTTGATCGGGCAGAGGTCTCCGGCGTGCACGATCAGGGGGGCGGTGTCGTCGCGCGGGCCCGCGGCGGCGAAGAACTCCTCGCCGACGCTGTTGGGGACGTAGTGGACCCGGCCGTTGAGCTGGCCTTCCAGGGCCTGCTCGACGTGGCCGACGATGGCGATGATGTGCCGGTAGCGGGCTCGGGAGGGGGGCTCGCGGCGGCGGTGCAGGGCCGCGCGCCAGGCGGCCCCGCGGATGCCGGAGAGGGCGACCTCGCGCTCGGTGATGCCGTGGACGCTGAGCACGGCGGGCCAGGCGGCGCCGTCGACCATCGAGGCGGTGCCTCGCACATGCACGACGTCGGGCCGGATGCGGGCCAGGACGGGGCCGACCTCGGCCTGCATCAGGGCGGGGGAGGGGGCCGAGCGCGCCCAGGAGGAGGCCTTGACGCAGTGCAGGGTGAAGGGCGGCTGGTCCACCTGCCGGGGGGCTTCGGTCTGTGGCGCCCGGTAGTGCAGGACGTGGATGTCCAGGTCGGGCTGCACCGCGAGCAGGGCCCGGACCAGCGTGACGGCGCCGATGCCCGCGCCCCGGGAGGGCTGGTCGGGCTCGGAGGGGAAGATGGGGGTGACGAGGGCGATGCGCACACGAGGAGTTATCCGCTTGGTACGGAGGTCGTGTGCGCGCACTTGTCACCGGGGGGGCCGGCTACATCGGCTCCCACCTCGTCCTGGCCCTGCTGGAGGCCGGCCACCAGGTCGTCGTCGTCGATGACCTCAGCAACGGTCACCTGGAAGCCCTCCGCCGGGTGGAGGAGCTCGCCGGCCGGCCTTGTTCCCTGATCGTGGGCGATGTGGCCGACCGGCCCAAGATGGTCTCTGCCCTGCACGGGGTCGACGTGGTCCTGCACCTCGCCGCTTTCAAGGCGGTGGGCGAGTCGATGACGAACCCCGAGCGGTACTTCCGCAACAACACGGGTGGCCTCGCCAGCCTGTTGGAGTCGATGGTCGACGCCGGGGTCTCGCGGTTGATCTACAGCTCGACCGCGGCGGTCTACGGCGAGGGATCGCTGATGCCGCTGACCGAGCAGACCCCGCCGGGCCCGGACTCGCCCTACGGGGCCAGCAAGCTGCTGGGCGAGCAGATGTTGCAGTGGATGTGCCGCTGCCGCGATCTGCGGGCGGTGTCGCTGCGCTACTTCAACCCGGTTGGCGCCCACCCCTCGGGCCGCATTGGCGAGCACGCCCGGACCCCCAGCAACCTGGTGCCCCGGGTGCTGATGGCCCTGACCGGCGACGTGCCGGCCCTGACCGTCTTCGGGGCAGACTACGACACGCCCGACGGGACCTGCCTGCGCGACTACATCCACATCCAGGATCTCGTCGCCGCCCATATGGTCGCCATCGGCCTGCTGGAGCGGCCCGGCTACCACCTCTACAACGTCGGCACCGGCCGCCCCAGCAGCGTGCGCGAGGTGCTCGACGCCGCCCGACGGGTGACCGGAAGGGCCGTGCCTTTCGTCGACGGGCCGCGTCGGGCCGGGGATGTGCCGGAGACGGTGGCCGATCCCTCGCGCTTCCGGCAGGACCTCGGCTTCGAGGCGAAGCGGGACCTCGACGAGATGGTGCGCGACGCCTGGCGCTGGTGGACGCAGAACCCGGGCGGCTACCCGGAGTAGCTGCTCAGCCCGTCGGCCGATCGGGCCTCGGCCAGCGTCCGTCCCGCACGGACGGGTAGTGCTGCTTCCAGGCGGCGAACATGGCTTCGAAGGGGATCTCGGTGTGGCTGCCGTGGTCCTCGAGGTACTCCATGAAGCGACCCGCCCCAGGGTCGTACTCCTGGAAGAGGGCGTCGTGCTGGCCGTCGAACTCCAGGGGGGCGACGCCCAGGCGCTGGCAGAGCTCCTTGTTGAAGGCCGGGGTGGCGCCGACCCAGCGGCCGTCCAGCCAGAGCTCGCACCAGCCGTGGTAGACGAGGCGGTCGGTCCCCAGCAGCCTCTCCAGCCGAGCGGTGCCGATGTGGTTGCGGACATCGGCGAAGTGCAGGCGGGAGGGCACCCCCAGGACGCGGGCGCTGGCGGCCAGCAGGTTGGCCTTGTCGATGCAGTGACCGCCTTCTTCACGGGGGCGCAGCAGGACGCCGCTGGCGGTGAAGTCCTGCCGGGTGAAGCCGACCCGCCAGGGGTTGTACTGCCAGCCATCGCGCACGGCGTAGAAGAGGGCGACCATGGCTGGCCCGGGATCCAGGCCCTGGCCGTGCTGCCGGGCGAAAGCGACCACGGCGGGGTGGTCGCTGTCTACGAACGCGTTGGACGAGAGGCAGGCGGCGTCGGGAGGAAGCATGGGCCCGAATACCCAGACGAGCGGGCTCTCGCACTCTCCAGACTTTTCTGTTCAATTTCCTCGACAAGTTTGCGTCGCCGGGTTCAGGGGATCAGGTCGAGCCTCTCGGCCCGACCCTCGCCACAGCACCGACCCCGGAGACCACGATGAACACGAACTCGCAGCAGGGCATGATCGAAATCACCCGCGCGCTCGTCGTCGTCGGTCATTGCTCCGGTGGCACGCCTCGCCCGCCGGTCACCGCCTGCTGAGCCGGCTGATCTGACGAGACGCTGATCGGACTCGACCAGGGGCCTGACACGCCCTGGTGATGCGTCCGGATCGATCCGCCTCGAAACCTGTGGCCTTGCCTTCGCTCCCGAAGGCATTGGAACGTCGCCATGTCACGACACACGCTCCCCGCTCGAGTCGGACCCCGAGAGGTCCTCGGCCTCGCCTGGCCGGTCATCGTCTCGATGCTCTCCTTCACCCTGATGGCCGCCGCGGACGCGGTCTTCGTGGGCTGGCTGGGCACCGCCTCGCTCGCCGCCATCGGCATCGCCTCCACGGCGCTCTTCCTGGTCCGCTCGTTCGGCGTCGGCCTGCTGAGCGGGGTGCGGATCGTCGTCGCCCAGCGCGTGGGCGCGGGCAGCCATGGGGTCGCCACCCGGGCGGGCTGGCAGGCGCTGTGGGTGGTCGGTGCGCTGTCGCTGGCTTCCTGGGCCTTGCTCCCCTTCGCCTCGATCCTGCTGGTCGCCCTTGGCGCCGAAGGGGCCCTGCTCGCCGAGGCCAGCGCCTACCTCCAGCCTCGGCTGCTGGCCGCGCCGGTCTCCTTCGGTCTCTTCGGGCTGACGGCCTGGTTTCAGGGCCGCGGTGACACCCGCACGCCGATGGTGGCCAACGTCCTGGCCAACCTGCTGAACATCGCCCTCGACCCCATGCTGATCTTCGGGTTCGGGCCTCTGCCGGCGATGGGGATGGCCGGGGCAGCCTGGGCGTCGAACCTCGGCGAGGCGGTCGGGTTCGCCTTCCTGCTGGCGCGTTTCGTCCGTGAAGGGGTGGCGGTGAGCGCTCGTCCGCATCGCGCGGTCCTCCTCGCCGTCGCCCGCCTCGGCGCCCCCTTGGGGGTGCAGGGCCTCCTCCAGATGGGCTCCTTCGCGGTCTTCGTCGCGGTCCTCGCGCGAGCGGGTGAAGCCCACCTCGCCGCGCATGTGGTGGTGATCCGCATCGTGTTGCTGAGCTTCCTGCCGGGCCTGGGGGTGGCCAACGCCACGGGCGTGCTGGTCGGGCAAGCCACCGGCGCCCGCCGTCCGGCGATCGCGGCCCAGGCGGTGCGGGCCGGGCTGAGCCTCGCGGTCGGCGCGATGGCGGTCTTCGCCCTGCTCTTCGTTGCGGTCCCGGGAGTGTTCATCGCGCCCTTCGACCCGGCGCCCGAGGTCCGGGCTCTGGTCGCGCAGCTCTTGCTGATCGCTGCGGCGTTCCAGGTGCTCGACGCGCTGATGGTGGTGCTGTTCCACTCGCTCTCGGCGGTCGGGGACACCCGCTTCGTGACGCGGGTCTCGGTGCTGGCGGCCTGGTTCGTGAAGCTGCCCCTGGGGACGGCGCTGGCCTTGCCGCTCGGTCTCGGCGCCGTCGGGGCCTGGCTGGGGCTCACCGCGGAGATCGTGCTGCTCGCCCTCGTGTTCGCCGCTCGCGCCCGTGCGCTGGGCCTGTTCGCCGCGGTGGAGCCGGCCGATGGGCCCGAGCCCGCTGCGGCGCGCTGAGGCCGGCGCGGGCAGAGAATCCATCGGCGCGGCCTTGAATCTGATATCCATTATCATTATAGGGGGGCTCCACGTGGAGACAGCGATGGTCGCAGCGGTTGCCGCTTCAGAGTCCTTGGCGATGCTCCCTCTGGACCAGTCGGCGGCGGTCCTCACGGTCGGCGGCGAGCGCTCCTTCCGGCGAAGGCTGCTGGAGCTCGGCTTCGTGCCGGGCACCGCGGTGATCGTGCGCAACGTGGCGCCGATGGGGGATCCGATCGAGATCCAGGTCCGCGGCAGCCGGGTGTCGATCCGCCGGGCCGAGGCCAGCCAGATCCAGGTCCGGCGATGAGCGAAGCGCGCCCGCTGATCGCCCTGGTGGGCAACCCCAACACCGGCAAGACCCTGCTCTTCAATCGGCTGACCGGTCAGAACGCGCGGGTGGGCAACTACCCGGGCGTGACGGTCGAGCGCCGCGTGGCGACCGGCAAGCTGCCCCAGGCGGGCGCGGCCGACTTCCTCGACGTGCCGGGGACCTACTCGCTCTCGGCTCGCTCGGCCGAAGAGCAGGTCGCGATCCGCTCGCTGCTGGGCTGGGGGGTGCCTCCTCCCGACCTGGTGGTCCTGGTGGTCGACTCCACCCAGCTCACCCGCAACCTCTACCTGGCGCTCCAGGTGCGCGAGCTGGGGGTGCCCTGCGTGGTGGCCCTGAACATGATCGACGAGGTCGAGGGCAGCCCTCCGGACGCCGCCTCGATCGGGGAGGCCCTGGGCTTGCCGTGCGTCGCCGTCTCGGCCCGCACCCGACACGGCCTGGATGAGCTGAAGCTCGCCATTCAGCGCGCGCTCGGGGCCCGGCCGGGCCCGCCGCCGGTCCTCGCCTGGCCCCCGGCGGTCTTGTCCGCGATCGCCCAGGTTCAGCCCCTGGTCTCCTCGCTCTGGCAGGTCGAGGGCCCTCGGGCCCAGGCTCTGGCCTTGTGGGCGCTCACCTCGCTGGACGAAGAGGACGAGCTGGACGCCATTCCCCCCGAGCTGCGGCAGGCCGTGCTCCAGGCGCGCTCGGGGCCCGAGGACCTGGATCAGCTCATCGTCGGGGCCCGCTACGCCTGGATCGACGCCCAGGGCGCCCTGCTCTCGGGGGTCCAGGGCAGCCGGACGCTGACCGATCGGGTCGACGCGGTGCTGCTCCACCCGGTCTGGGGCTTCGCGGTCTTCCTGGTGCTGATGGCTTCGCTCTTCCAGGCGCTCTTCTCCTGGTCCGACCCCTTCATCGGCCTGATCGAGACCCTCTTCGAGAACGTCTCCGTCGGCCTCGCCGGGCTCCTGCCCGAGGGCCTCGTCAGCGACCTGCTGGTCGAGGGCGTCATCGGGGGCGTGGGCAACGTCGTGGTCTTCCTGCCGCAGATCCTGATGCTCTTCTTGTTCATCGGGGTGCTGGAGGACTCGGGCTACATGGCCCGTGCGGCCTACCTGATGGACCGCATCATGAAGGCGGTGGGCCTGCATGGCCGGGCCTTCGTCCCGATGATGTCCGGCTTCGCCTGCGCCGTGCCGGCGATCATGGCGACCCGCACGATGGAGCGGCAGCGGGACCGCCTGCTGACGATGATGGTGGTCCCGCTGATGAGCTGCTCGGCGCGCCTGCCGGTCTACACGCTGGTCATCGCCGCCCTCTTCCCGCCCTCCCTGTTCGGGGACGGGCTCCCGGTGCAGGGGCTGATGCTCACCGGGATGTACCTCTTCAGCACCGTGATCGCCCTGGTGGCGGCGGCGGTGCTGGGCCGGACCGCGCTGCGCGGGCGCAAGATCCCCTTCGTGATGGAGCTGCCGCCCATCCGCCTGCCCTCGATGCAGAGCGTGCTGCGCCTGATGTGGAGCCGCTCCCGCCTCTTCCTGGTCGAGGCCGGCACCGTCATCCTGGCCTGCACGATGGCGCTCTGGGTCCTGCTCAGCTTCCCCCGCCTGCCGCCGCCGATCGACCAGAGCGAGGCGGCGGCCGTGGCCTGGCAGGCCGAGGCCCTGGAGTACAGCGTCGCCGGGCGGATGGGCAAGGCCATCGAGCCGGCCATCGCCCCGCTGGGCTTCGACTGGAAGATCGGCGTCGGCCTGATCGGCGCCTTCGGGGCGCGGGAGGTCTTCGTCAGCACCATGGGCCTGGTCTACGGGATCGGCGAGGACGCCGACGAAGAGAGCCTGCCGCTGCGCGAGAAGATGCGCGCCGAGCGGCGACCGGATGGCTCGCCCCGCTACACGCCGCTGGTGGGCCTCTCCCTGATGGTCTTCATCGCCCTGGCGGCTCAGTGCATGAGCACCCTGGCGGTGCTCAAGCGCGAGACCGGGGGCTACCGCTGGCCGGCCTTCCTCTTCGTCTACATGACCACCCTGGCTTGGGTTGCCAGCCTGCTGGTCTACCAGGGCGGGCGGCTGCTGGGCTTCCAGTAGGCGGGCGCCCGGGGTCGGGGCTCAGCCGAACTGCTTGGCCAGCTTGAGGCCCTGCCCCTGGTAGCTGCTGCCGGCCTCGCCGTAGAGCAGGTCGGGCACCCCCTCGTTGTACATCAGCTCGACCTTGAAGAGGGCCTGCCCGTGCTCCAGCAGGAAGGGCACGTCGTGGGTGCGGATCTCCAGCACCAGGCGGGCGCCTTGGCCCCCCGCGGGGCTCCAGCCGAAACCGGAGTCGATGAAGCCGGCGTAGTGGGTGCGCAGCTCGCCGCGGGTGGCGTCGAAGGCGACCAGCTCGGCGCAGAGCTCGGGGGGGATGTGCAGCCGCTCGCGGGTGGCGAAGATGTAGAACTGCTCGGGCTCGAGCACATGCCCCAGCTCGGCCGAGGCGGGCAGGGGGGTCCAGTAACGATCGATGGGCAGGCCGCGGCGGGCGAGGTCGATCGGGGGCTGGTGGCGGCGGGCGACGTAGCCGATCGGCGAGCCGTCGTGGCTCTCGAGGTCGACCGAGAGCAAGATGCCGGCCGGGGCGTCCTGGGCCACCGGCGCGGCGCTCCCGTCGGACCAGGTGCAGACCGGTCGAGCGTCCTGCAGCTGGCGCAGCGCCTGGGCGTCGAGCGAGGGGCGCCCGCGGGCGAGGCGGAGCTGCCCGAGGCAGTCCCCCCGACGGACCGCGACGTGGAAGCTCTGCGGGGTGACCTCGAGGAAGAGGCGCCCATGGTAGCCGGCCGGGATGGTGTCGAAGACCTCGCCGTGCTCGGTGAGGACGCGCACGAAGACGTCCAGCCGCCCGGTGCTGGACTTCGGGTTGGTCCGGCCCCAGACATCGGCCGGCAGCTCCAGCACCTCCTCCAGCTCGACCAGGTAGACCCCGCCGGCGTGCAGGACCAGGGGCTCGCGCTCCATCCGCCAGGTCGCGGTGGCCAGCCTGCCCAGCTTGCGCTCGATGCCCGCCGCGCCGGGCAGGAAGCTGCACTGGAGCTGCCAGACGCGCGCCCCCAAGCGGAGGTCCAGGCTGGATGGCTGGATCTGCGAGGGGAGGAAGCCCCGCAGGCACTGGATCGCCCCGTCGGCGAGGAGCTGGCGGATGCTCTGGCTGGTCAGGATCGCGTCCATCGGGCGGGCATATCAAGAAAGCGCCGGCGCCGGTCAGGGTCCCCGGGCGGTGGTAGCTTGCCCCGATGATGCTCGCCCGCCTGCTGCTCTCCTGCGCGCTACTGCTCCATGCCCTGCCCACATGGGCCCGCTGCCAGCCTCGGGCCGAGGAGGGCGCGGGCTGGACGAGCAGCGGCGAGCGGGCCTTGCCGTCCTGGCAGAGGCCGCGCGTCCGGCCGGGGGTCGCAGCGGGCCTGAGCGTCCTCCCGGGCCTGGGCCACGCCTACGCCTGCGATCCTGTCGGTGCCGCGCTGTTCCCGATCTCGGTCGGCGCCAGCCTGGGCACCGCGGTGGTGCTGGTCGCAGACCCATGGGCCGCGGACGATCCGCTGGCCCAGCCGGCCATGATGGCGGCGCAGAACATCTGGTTCTACGGAATCTACGACAGCTTCCGGATCGCCTCGTTGATGCGAGGCGAGCGCGCTGATCGCCAGCCGGTAGACCGCGCGGGCATCGGCTCCCACCTCGCCGCGCCCTACCGGGTCCGCAACCTGCGGGATCCCTGGGTGCTGGGGTCGGTGGGCGTCGGGCTGGCCGCAGGCTCGGTCGTGACCCTGCTCACGGTGGCCGAGTCGCAGCCCGTCTGGGCGCGCAAGACCCTGCCCTGGGCGGGAGAGCGGATCCCCGTCGGGGCGGGCCTGCCGCTGGGCCTGGCCTGGGAGGGGCTGGTCTTCACCGGGGTCGGCGTGGGGGAGGAGTCGCTCTTCCGAGGCGTGATCCAGCCCGTGCTGGTCGACGCGCTGGGCGCACCCGGCGGCATCGTCCTGTCTTCGGCCATCTTCGGCGCCGCCCACATCCGCTCGCTGGAGCGCCCCGGCGAGGAGCTGATCAACGCCGCGGTGGTCGGCTCGCTGGGGGGCCTGCTGGGCTTCGTCGCCCATCGGGATCGCTACGTCCTCGGGCGCGCCATCGCCATGCACTTCTGGTACGACGCCGCCCTGTACTCGGCGGTCTTCCTGTTGGCTCCCGACAGCATGCCCTGGGCCTTCAGCCTCTCGACCCGCTGGTAGGACCGGCGACCGTAGCGCCACGAGGCGCGGTGGGCTTGCCAGGGAAGCTCACGGTGTACATCGTCGTGGGGCTGCCCGACACGTTGCCGAAGACCTGCCTGGCGCTCCCACCCACTCCCGGAAGGACCTCTCATGGCCACCGTACAGCTCACCGCGGACAACTTCGAGCAGATCGTCACCAGCAACAGCATCGTCATCGTCGACTTCTGGGCCTCCTGGTGCGGTCCCTGTCGGCAGTTCGCCCCGACCTACGAGGCCGCCAGCGAAGCGCACGAGGACATCATCTTCGGCAAGGTCGACACCGAAGACCAGCAGGCCCTGGCGGCCTACTTCGGCATCCAGGCGATCCCGACCCTGATGATCTTCCGCGACCAGATCGGCGTCTTCCAGAACGCCGGGGCGATGCCTCCGGCCGCCTTCGAGGACCTGATCCAGCAGGTGCAGGGCCTGGACATGGACAAGGTCCGCGCCACGATCGCGCAGGCGGAAGCCGAGGCCAGCGCCGAGCCCGATGCCGAGGATCAGAGCCAGGGGCAGGGGCAGGCCTGATGCACGATCGGCGTGGCGGTGCTAGCGGGGGGAGGTGAACCTCCTCCTCCTGTTGTCGCTGCCTGCCGCCGCCTCGGACGCCCGACTGGAGGCGCTCCTGGCCGATGCCGGCTGGGATGTGGCGGGCCAGGGCTCGCACGAGCTGCTCGGGGATGTAGAGCTCGCGCTGAAGCAGGTGACCGGCACGCAGTGCCTGCGAGGTCGGGCGCAGGTCTCGGCCTCTCCCGAGCGGATGCTCGAAGTGGTGCAGGACATCGAGGGCGCGCTCTCCTGGAGCAAGGCCGGGCTTGTCGACACCCGCGTCCTGGCGCGGACCGGCTCCGGCATCGACTACCTGCAGGTGCTCGACGTGCCGGACTGGACCGCGGCGGCCGATCGCTACTGGGTGCTTCGAGGGCAGGCCTCGAACCCGGGCGGCGCCCAGGTCTTCTCCTGGGACCGCTTCGACTGGCGGTCGGCCTTCCCCGACCTGGCGAGCGAGCTGGCCACGACCCGCCCCAAGGCGGTCGAGCCCGACCCCAACTTCGGGGCCTGGGCCTTCCGCTCCACCGGCTCGACCAGCACCATCACCTACTACCTCTGCACCGAGTCCGGCTCCCTGCCACAGTGGCTGCAGAAGGCCGCCGCTACCCGCACCGTCCCCGCCGCGATGGCCGACGTCGTGCGCGAGGCGCAGCGCCGCGCTCGATGAGTCATCAATCTCGGGGCTCCTGACTCCCATGGCCGAATTCCGCGCGATCCCTCGCCCGATCCTGGTTCTGGTCTCGGTGGCCAGCTTCGTCGTGGTGGTGGCGGGCCTGAAGGCCGCGGGCGACATCCTGCTGCCCCTGATGTTCGCGGTCTTCCTCTCGGTGCTGGTCTGGCCCCTGGTGGCCGGCCTGGTGAAGCTGCGGATCCCCAAGGGGCTGGCGATCCTGGTCGCCCTGCTGCTGGTCGCGGGCGTGATGCTGGGCGGCACCGCCATCGTCACCGACGCCGTGGCGGACTTCACGGCCTCCCTCCCGACCTACCAGGCCCCGCTCGAGGCCGAGGTCGCCCGCCTCAACGCCTGGCTGGTCAGCATGGAGGTGCCGCCCATCGTCGAGCTGGAGACCTTCGTCCAGCCCAGCGCCATCCTCGGGACCGTCCGGGCGGTGGCGCTGGCGATCGCCAGCATCCTCTCCAATGTGCTGATGGTCGTCATCGCGATGGCCTTCATCCTGCTGGAGGCCAGCGAGCTGGGCACCAAGGTCGAGGCCGCCTTCGGCGAGCGAGAGGGGCAGAGCTGGATCGCGGACGCCGCTGACAGGGTCCAGCGCTACCTGGGCCTGAAGACGGTCTTCAGCCTGGCCACGGGCCTGACGCTGGGCCTGTTCACCGGCTGGATCGGGCTGAGCTTCCCGGTGCTCTGGGGGCTGATCGCCTTCGTCCTGAACTTCGTGCCGGCGATCGGCTCCATCGTCGCCGCGGTCCCCGCCGTGACCCTCGCCCTGGTCGAGCTGGGCCCGGGGGGCGCCGTGGTCGTCGCGATCGCCTACCTCGTCGTGAATTTCAGCATCGGCAACATGATCGAGCCTCGGGTGATGGGGCGCCGCCTGGGTCTCTCGCCCTTCGTCGTCATCCTCTCCCTGCTCTTCTGGGGCTACGTCTGGGGGCCCGGCGGCACCCTGCTGGGCGTGCCCCTGACCGTGATCGTCAAGCTGGTCCTGGAGTCCAGCCCGAACACGCGCTGGCTGGCCATGCTGCTCGCCGGAGCGACCGAGGCGGTCGCGATCGCCGAGGGCACCTCGGGAAAGTCGGGCGGGCACTCCTGAATCGAAGCTCCCCGATGAGGTAGAGAGCCCGCATGACCCTCCTCACCCTGCTCGCATGCACCCCCCTCAGCGGCGATCTCTCCCTGCGGGACGAGAACAACTACCTCTACAGCGCGACCATGCAGGCCGAGACGGTCGAGGTGGCCGCCTGGCAGGACGCCCGGGTGGACTGGTCGGCGCTCAGCCTCGATCTCCAGCAGCGGCCGGTCGACCCGACCGCGATCGACCGGATCTCGCTGGTGCGGCTGAACCTGGACGCCGACGCGGTGCTCCAGTCCGTGGCGGACAGCAGCCTGAACCAGGCGGATGTGATCGACTACCGGCTGCTGGACGAGCTCAGCGGCCGGACGGAGGTGCTGCTCTCCGAGATGTCGATCTTCGGGAACCCCTTCGAGCCCGAACGGGACCTGGAGGTCGCCGAGGACGGCAAGACCTGGATCCTCAGCTTGTGGGACCTCGACCGAAACGGTCGGGACGACATCCTCACCAGCATGATCCTGCGGCCCACCGAGGAGAGCAGCACGACCGAGGTGGCCTTCACCGACAGCACCGCCAGCTTCGGGCTGGTCCCCGACCTGCACAGCGGCCTCCCGCTGGAGACCTCCGAGCGGGCCGAGGGCTACAGCCTGGAGTGGTCCAGCCTCAGCCGCACGGGGGCCGATCTGGAGTACGATCCCTTGCTGGCCGACCGGCTGGTGATCCTCCGCTTCGACGAAGAGCTCGAAGCGGTCGAGTCGGACTTCATCGCGCTGGCCAACAACGAGGCCCAGGCCTGGCGGGCAGACATCTACGGGCTCAGCTCGCTCGACCTCGCCGAGGCCAGGACCGCGCAGGGCGAGGCCTTTCCCGGCTTCGACCGCGAGGGCACCTGGCTGGTCGGCGTGGAGTGCACCACCTGCACCAACCCCGTCCCGATGGCGCTGGCGGTGGTCGAGGTGGAGCGCTGAGGCCAGCGCTGCCAATCAGCGAAGCGTGTACAGATCTTCGATGAACAACGCTCGCCCCGTAGCGGCGCCCAGCTCGGCCTCCGCCTGCCAGAGGATCTCCCCCGTGGCGTCGAGCCGGGAGAGCGTGCCGATCGAGGTCCAGCTCACAAGGTAGCTGTCGTCGGGCAGCTTCTTGACGTCGCCGAGCAGCGGGATGAACGCCTCGTCCGGGTGCGCGTAGTCCCAGACCCGCTCGTAGGTGCCAGCGCTGATATCGAAGCGGTACTCCGAGGCCCGAGAGATGGCTCCGTTGTGGTAGCCGTTGTCGAAGATGACGAAGCCGTCGTCCCAGATCTGGGACATATGACCGTGGGACCAGGCGCGTCCGGCTTGGGTGAATTGCATGGTCTCGTCCCTCCCGCCGATCTGCCAGCGGACCTCGCCGTTGAAGGCGTCAAAGGCGACCAGGGCGTCGAGGTTCTTGCTGAGTACGACCAGCGAGTCGTCCTCGGGGAGGTACATCAGGGAGTTGGCATGGGTCCAGTCCTTCCCGCCTGTGCCATGGGCGTCGCCGTCGAAGTGCTCACACGGTTCATAGGGCGCGCTCCGATTCCAGAACGAGAACCGCTCGGAGCCGGTTGCTTCGCTCCCTCCCTCGGCCCCGACCAGGACCGAGTCGCCCGCCACCAGGACCGTCTCGCCCTCGTGCTGGACCTCTCGCAGGTCCACCGAGATCCAGGCGATTTCGCCCTCTGGCAGCTCTGCGTAGTCATGATGCCCCTGGAAGAGCCGGGTCTGAATGGCGTCGGTGCCATCCAACGCCACCCGGGTCATGCCCGAGATGTCTGTTCGGTTCTGGATGTCGTAGTGGTCGAAGAGGATGCTGCTGCCGTCCAGACTCACCGATGGCGACATCGCGGTGAGCGCAGCCTGCACCTTCCAGAACCAGACCGGGTCAGCGTCCTGGTCGAGGATCACCAGCCATCCCTGGCCGGGTTCCAGCAGGCTGAGCAGGACGTAGCCTGGCAGGAGCCCCGCGCTGTCGTGGGTCAGCGTGAAGCGCGGCAGGTCGGCGGGTGGGGGGTCCAGACTGAGCTCTACCACCTCGGTTCGCTCTTCATTGCCCAGCTCATCGCGGACGACGCCCTGCAGCGCCACGTCCTGACCGGCCTTCAGGCCGTAGACCACCACCTCGTGCTGCTGCCCGCTGGACTCACTCATCGGGGTGCTGAGCTCGGGGCGGGACTGTCCGTACAAGACCGATGCATTGCCCGCGAGCGTAGACTCCCAGCGCAGGGTCACGACCGTCGGGATGGCCTCGTTGACCAGGGCTTCGACCGAGGGTCGACAGCCAAGGAGTGCCCAGAGCGCGACTGTGTTCATCGCCTGAGGGTAGCCTGCTGGGGCTGGTCGAGGGTGTAGAGGTCTTCGATGAAGCTGAGCCGGCCGGTGGCCGCGCCGAGCTGGGACTCGGCCTGCCAGAGCACGTCGCCGTCGGCGTCGATGCGGGAGAGGGTCCCCAGGGAGGTCCAGCTGACGAGGTAGGTCGCGTCGGGCAGCTTGCGGACGTCGCCGAGGATCTGGATGAAGGACTCGTCGGGGTGGGTGTAGTTCCAGACCCGCTCGTAGATGCCGCTGGCGAGGTCGTAGCGGTACTCCGTGACCTGGGATGCGCTGCCGGTGTGGTAGGCGTTGTCGAAGATGACGAAGCCGTCCTCCCAGACATGGGAGAGGTGGGGGTGGGACCAGCCTCGGCTGGAGCCGAGCGGTGAGAGGGTCTCGTCCCTGCCGCCGATCTGCCACTGCCGCTCTCCGCTGGCGAGGTCGAACTTCACCAGCGCGTCGAGGTTCTTGCTGAGCACCACCATCGACTCGTCTTCAGGCAGGTAGATGAGCGAGTTGGCGTGGGTCCAGTCCATCGCGCCCGTCCGGTTGGCGTCGACGTAGAAGTGGTCGCAGGAGACATAGGGATCGGTGAGATCCCAGTAGGAGAAGACCTGGTCGCCTTCGACCTCTTCCAGGCCCTCCTGGCGCACCTGGACTGAGTCGCCCGCGACGGCGATCGTCTCGCCCTCTACCTCGGCGTCGCGGATGTCGGCGGCGATCCAGGCGACCTGCCCGTCGGGAAGCTCGGCGTAGTCGTGGTGCCCCAGGGGCAGGCGCGACGGCTCCCGGACGGTGCCGTCCAGGCTCATCCGCGTGAAGCCGGAGACGTCGGTGCGCTCCTGGATGTCGTAGTGGTCGAAGAGGATGCTCTGCCCGTCCATGGACGGCGAGGGCGACACGGCCACCAGGCCCCCCTCGACCTTGGTGAACCAGACCGGGTCGGCGTCCTGGTCGAGGATCAACACCCAGCCCTGGCCGGGCTCCATCAGGCTGAGCAGGATGTAGCCGGGCAGCAGCCCATCGCTGTCCTCGGTCAGCTCGAAGCGGGGCAGGTCGGCGGGCGGAGGGTCCAGCGTCAGCTCGACCAGCTCGGTGAGCTCTTCGTTGCCGTCCGTGTCTTGCACCACGCCTTGCAGCACCACGTCCTGGCCCGCTTTCAGTCCGAAGACCGTGATCCGGTGCGAGGTCGCCGGCGAGCTGGATGGGGGAGTGGAGAACGAGACCGAGGTCTCGCCGTATCGAACGAAGGCGGTGCCTTCGAGCGTGGACTCCCACTTCAAGTGGACGACCGTCGGGACGACCCGACTGACGATCGCCTTGGCGAATCGGGGGTCGCCGGATCTGCCCGGAGAGTCGGGTGTGCAGGAGAGCAGCAGGAAGAGGAGCATGCGGCAAGAGTAGCTCAGCTTCGGTGCTCTGCCAGCCAGCGCTCCATCGGCTCGAAGACCTGCCTGCGGGCGTCGCGCCCGATGAAGAGGTCGGCGTGGGCGTACCAGTTGCGCTCGTCCCCGACCTCCAGCACCTGCACCCGGCCCAGCCGCATCAGGCGCTGCACCGAGCGGGCCGTCGAGGCCGGCACGATCCCGTCCCGGTTGGCCATCACCACCAGCACGGGCAGATCGACCGCGCCGATGGCCTCGCAGATGTTGAGCCCGCCCACCACCAGGTCGCGCTGTCGGACCCAGTGGGCCACCTGCCGGTTGATCCAGGGGACCGGATCCTCGACCGTGCGGGCCAGCTCGGCGGGGTTGGAGAGGTCGATGCGCCGCGCGTTCATGTAGAGCGAGAGCAGCCCGGGCGCTCGGCTCAGCCAGGGGAGGGAGGCGGCCGCCAGGGCGCGGGTCCCCCGGAAGGGCAAGGCGCCGGCGAGGCGGGGGCTGGTGAAGGCCAGGGCCATGGCCGGGTGGACCGCCTCCCAGCGCAGGGGGCCGCCGACGGCGATGACGGCCCCGGCGCCGTGATCGGCCGGGTGGTGGGCGAGCCAGGCGTAGAGCAGCGAGGCCCCCAGGCTGCAGCCCACCAGGTCCACCCGGTCCGTGCCGGTGGTGGTGCGTCGGCGAAGCTCGGCGATCACGGCCGGGAGGTCGACCAGGGCCAGCTCGGCGAGGCCATAGCGTCTGACCCGGCTCGTCGAGGGCCCCGGCGGGCCCTGGCCCCGGGCGGCTGCGGACCCGCCCTGGCCCCGCAGGTTGCAGGTCCAGACCTCGACGCCGGCCAGGGCGAGGTGCTCGACCATCGAGACGTCGCTGGGGTGGTAGCCCAGGATGAAGCTGTTCATGGCGTAGCCGGGCACCATCAGCAGCGGGCGACGACCCGCCTCGGGCCCGCCGCGCCGCACGCTGCGGACCAGCTCCAGGCTCCAGCCCTGCCCGTTGTCGACACGAAACGGCTCGACGACCAGCTCAGAGCGTCTCATCGGCGGCGTCCAGGAAGCGGGTGATCGGGTCGAAGACCTGCTCGGGGGCCGGGCTGCCGGTCATCAGGTCGACATGACCGTATCCCTGGCCGGGGCGGCCGTCGCCGCCGACCTCCAGCAGCTGCCCGCGAGGCAGCCGGGCGACGGCATCCCGGACGGCTTCGAGGGGGCACTGCCGGTCCTGGCGGGCGGCGACCATCAGCACGGGCGAGGCGACCTGGTCGAGCGCGTCCCGAAGGGCCCGCCGATGAGGGCCCAGGCTGAGCCCGCGCCGACTGAAGAGGTCGGCGAGGTCCAGCAGCAGGGCAAGAGGCATGTCGCGAACGCCCTCTCTCATCATGCGGCGGCTGATCGGTCCGGGGGTCGTCCCGGGGTGGAACTGGTCGCGCTCGATCGGCAGGTCCAGCCCTCGTCCCCACAGGGGCGCCGCCAGCGAGGCGATGCCCTGCGTCGGCAGCCCTCCGGCCAGCCGGGCCCCCGCCTTGAGCGGTCCCAGAGCCAGCGGGCCGATGCCCCGGGGGGCGAGCGAGAGGGCCCGCGGCAGGGCGGCGCGCCCCAGGCTGAAGTCGACGGCGCTGGCCAGGGTCACCAGCCGCCGAAAGGGGACCCCATCGGCGGCGAGCGCCAGCAGCAGGATGCCCCCCAGGCTGTGGCCGATGGCGTCGACCTGCTCGACCGGCTGGCCGAGGTGGCGCCGCAGCTCGGCCAGGGCCGTCTCCAGCGCATGCACCAGGGCCATGGCGTCCTGGCGAGGCGAGCGCCAGCCCAGGCGGAAGTCCACCTGCCAGGGGCTGCGACCGCTGGCGTGCAGGGTCGAGACCAGCGAGCGGCGGTCGTGCAGGGAGAAGGCGAGGGGGCTGGCTCCCAGCCCGGGCACCAGGAGCACCGGCGCGCCGCCGGGCGGGCCCAGCCGGCTCAGCCGAACGCTGAGGCGGGCCCCCTCGACCACGATCTCCTCGCTGATCTGCCCGGTAGCGTCCTGGGCCATGGCTCTCCCCCTGCCCCGAGAGGTAATCGCCGGCCGGAGCCTCGGCGAGCAGGCCGCTGCCTTGCTACGATGCAGGCCGCCGATGTCGATGACCACCCCGCCCGAACCTGTCGCGGCCCATCCGGCCCAGCCTGAGCCCGGTTCGGACGCCGCCCCCCCCCTCCGTGAGGGTCGGTACCGGCTGATCGAGGTGATGGGCGAGGGCGGCATGGCCACGGTCTACCGGGGCATCGACACCCGCCTGCGCGTCGCCCGCGCCATCAAGATCCTGCTGCCTCAGCTGGCGGCCCGGCCCAAGCTGCGCGGACGCTTCGAGGACGAGGCCCGCACCATGGCCCGCCTGACCCACCCCCACATCGTCGCGGTGCAGGACGTCGACGTCGAGGGGGACCGGGTCTTCCTGGTGATGGACCTGCTGGAGGGAGGGACCCTCTGGGAGTGGGTGCACCGGCACGGCCCGATGCCGCCCCGCCTCGCCGTCGACGCCACCCTCCCCGTGCTCGACGCCCTGGCCTTCGCCCATCGCGCCGGGGTCGTCCACCGCGACGTGAAGCCACAGAACGTGCTCCTGACCCGCGACGGCGTGCCGCGGCTGACGGACTTCGGGATCGCCCGCATCGACGCCGAGGGCTCGGGGACCCGCACCGCCGCCGTGATGGGCACCTGGACCTACATGCCCCCCGAGCAGCGGCGAAGCGCCAAGGAGGTCGACCTGCGGGCCGACCTCTACGCCGTGGGAGCCATGCTGTTCGCCCTGGTGCGGGGCGAGGACCCGCCCGATCTCTTCGCCGCCGACCTGGACGCCAGCCTGCTCGACGGGATCCCCGAGCCCCTGGCCGCGGTCATCCGGTCCGCGACGCGCTACCAGCGCGAGGAGCGCTTCGTCGACGCGGTGGCCATGGGTCAGGCCCTGCTGGCCTGCCGCTCGCTGCTGCCCGAGGTGCCCGAGTCCCTCCAGGCCATGCTGCCGGCGACGATGGGCGCGGGCCTCAGCCTGACGGGTCAGCTCCACAGCATGAAGGGCGCGGCCAGCTCCCTAACGCCGGCCTCCGATCCTCCTGTCTC
>ERZ761602.2871-NODE-2871-length-25774-cov-9.123177_pt1 | contig 25774 bp, 20 predicted proteins | sample MGYA00512165_ERZ761602 | MGnify/ENA primary metagenome ERZ761602 (study PRJEB28899, sample SAMN02445085) | bioreactor sludge metagenome | biome: EBPR sludge; isolation source: Thorneside wastewater treatment plant | place: Australia: Brisbane, Thorneside...
CCCGCCGTTGACCTGCGTCAACCGGCGCGGGGGTGCACGTAGCGGCGTTCGAATTCCGGCGGCGGCAGGCCCGGGGCGGCGTGGAAGCCCTGGAACTCGTCGCAGCCCAGGGACGCGAGCACGGCGAGCTGGGCCTCGGTCTCCACGCCCTCGGCCACGACCGCGACCTTGAGGGAGTGGGCCATCGCGATGATCGCGCGGATGATGGCCTCGTCGTTCGCGTCGCGCCCGATGTCGCGCACGAAGGAGCTGTCGATCTTGATCGCGTCCACCGGCAGCTTCTTGAGGTACGAGAGCGACGAATAGCCCGTGCCGAAGTCGTCGATGGCGAGCCCCACGCCCAGCCCGCCGAGGCGATTGAGGAGCGCGGCCTTTTCCTCGACGTTCTGCATGAGCAGGCTCTCGGTGAGCTCGAGCTCGAGCGTGGCCGGGTCCAGCCCCGCGCGGGAGACGGCGCCCGCGACCGCGCGGAAGAGCCGTTCGCCGTCGCGCACCTGGCCCACGGACAGGTTCACCGAGAGCTTGAGGGGCCGGCCCAGCGCGAGCTGCCACTGCCTCGCCTGGGCGCAGGCGCGCTCGAGCACCCATTCGCCGATCGGCACGATGAGGCCGGAATCCTCCGCCACGTCGATGAACTTGGCCGGCGGCAACAGGCCCCGGCGCGGGTGCTGCCAGCGCACCAGCGCCTCGACCCCGACCACGACCCCGTCCGCGAAGCGCACGCGCGGCTGGTAGTGCAGCACCAGCTCGCCGCGCTGCAGCGCGAGGCGCAGGTAGTTCTCCACCGACAGGCGCTCCTGGGCGCGCTGGTTCATGCCCGCGGAGAAGAACTGGAAGTTGTTGCGGCCCTTTTCCTTCGCGTAGTACATCGCGACGTCGGCGTGCTTCATGAGCGTCGCGCTGTCGCGGCCGTCGGCCGGGTAGAGGCTGATGCCCACGGAGCACGAGGTGTTCAGGTGCTGGTTGCCGATCAGCATGGGCTCGCCCATCGCCGCGACCATCTTGTCGGCCACGGCGCGGGCGCCCGCCTCGGGGCCGCCCTGCAGGTCCTCGAGCAGCACGGCGAACTCGTCGCCCCCCAGGCGCGCCACGGTGTCGGCCCCCCGAACGCAGCCCGACAGCCTCGCCGCCACGCGCTTGAGCAGCTCGTCGCCCACGTCGTGGCCCAGGGAATCGTTGATGGTCTTGAAGCGGTCCAGGTCGATGAACATGAACGCGAACGCGCCGCGCATGCGCGAGGCCGTCGCGATGGCGCGCTCGAGCCGGTCGTGCAGCAGCACGCGGTTCGGAAGGCCCGTGAGGGCGTCGCGGGTGGCGAGCCACTCGGCCTTTTCCTCCGCCTGCCGGCGCTTGGTCACGTCGGTGGAGGTGCCCGTCATGCGAAGGGCGCGCTCGCCGGTGCCGCGCTGCGTGACGCGCCCGCGCGAGTGCACCCAGGCCCAGTCGCCGCCGGCGCGGCGCACGCGGTATTCGCACTCGAACTCGTCGCTCACGCCGCCCACCGCATTGGCGAGCGCCGCTTCGAACAGGCCCCGGTCCTCCGGATGGATCCAGGCGCGGGCCTCGTCGCCCGGCACCGTGAGCTCGCCCTTGGACTCGCCGAGCAGCCGCGACCAGCCCTCGTTGAAGAAGATGCGGTTGGTGGCGAGATCCCAGTCCCACAGCGCGAGGCGCGAGCCGTGCAGCGCGAGGTCGAGGCGCTCCTTGTCACGCAGGGTCCTCTCCTCGGCGCGCTTTTTTTCCGTGATGTCGCGGCCGATGCCCATCACGTAGGTCTCGCCCGCCACGCGAAGCGGCCGCGCGAGGAAGGCGTAGGGCCGCACCGTGCCCGCCTTGTCCACCAGGCCCGCCTCCAGGCTCGCCTCGCGTTGCTGGGCGAGGACTTCCCGGATGCCCTGCTCCACCGCCGCGCGGTCCGCGGGCGCGATGAAATCCAGCGGGCGCATCGAGGCGATCTCCAGGCCCGTCCAGCCCGTCGCGGCCTGCATGCGCGCGTTCCAGCGCAGCATCTCGCCCGATGCGGAAAAGAGGAAGAAGGCGCCCGGCAGGCTCTCGATCACGGCGGCGGAGAATTCCCGCTCGCGGCCGAGGCGCTCCTCCAGGTCCTCGGCGCGCTGGGCGGCGGCGAGCAGGTCCGGCCCGCCGCTGCCGCGCCGCGACTCGAGCCGCGCGAGGGCCACGGTGGCGAGGTTTTCCAGCGCCGAGCGCTGGCCGAGGTCGAGGCGACGCACCACGCGGTCGGCCACGGCGAGCGCGCCCACGACGTGGCCGTCGGGCGTGACGAGGGGGACGGCGGCGAGGAAGCGGATGCGCGGCTCGGCGGCCACCAGCGGGTGCGTCGCGAGGCCCGCGACGTGCGCGTCCTCGATCTCCACGATGCCGCGGGCCGGAAGCCCCGCGCCGAAGACGAGGGAGCGGGCGCCCGGCAGCTCCGTGAACGCGACGCCGACGGAGGCCTTGAGCCATTCGCGCCGGCCGTCGTGGAACGAGAGCCACGCCATCGGCGCGTGGAGCGCTTCCTGCGCGCGGCGCGCGAGGTCGTCGAAGACCGGCTCGGGCTCGGTGCCCATCACCTGGTAGGCCGCCAGCCTCGCGAGCCGTTCCTCCTCCCGGGTGGCCGGTCTTGCGGACGCCACGATGCGCTAGGCCTCCAGGTCGCAGAGCACGGGCGCGTGGTCCGAGGGCCGCTCGAGCTTTCGGGGCTCGACGTCGATGGCGCACGCGCGGCAGCGCGCCTTGAGCGGCGGCGAGAGCAGGATGTGGTCGATGCGAAGGCCGAGGTTGCGGCGGAACGCGGCCATGCGGTAATCCCACCAGCTGTAGGCGGCCTCGGGCTGCTCGAAGAGGCGGAACGCGTCCGAAAGGCCCAGGCGCCCGAGCCGCGCGAGCGCCTCGCGCTCCGGCTCGCTCACGAGCACCTGCCCGCGCCAGCCCTCGGGATCGTGGACGTCGCGGTCCTCCGGGGCCACGTTGTAGTCGCCCAGCACCGCGAGGCCCGGGTGGCGGGAGAGTTCGCCTTCGAGCCAGCCGGCGAGCGCGTCGAACCAGCGCAGCTTGTAGGCGTACTTGTCGGAGCCCACGGCCTGGCCGTTGGGGCAGTACACGCACACCACGCGCACGCCGCCCACGGTGGCCGCGATCACGCGCTTCTGCAGGTCGCCGAAGCCGGGGATTCCGCGCACGACGTCCTGCGGCTCCTCGCGGGCGAGGATCGCGACGCCGTTGTACGTCTTCTGCCCGTCGTGGACCCAGCGGTAGCCCGTGGCCTCGATGGCGGCGGCCGGGAAGGCGCCGTCCTCGCACTTGGTCTCCTGCAGGCACACGGCATCGGGTTGCTGGCGCGCGAGCCAGTCCACGAGGTGCGGCAGGCGCACCTTGAGGGAATTCACGTTCCAGGTCGCGAGCCTCACGGCTCGCCTTTCCGCCGGGGCGCGCGAGGCGGCCGCACGGGCGCTACTTGGGCGCTTCGGCCGGCGCGGGCGGCGCCGGCGGCGTGTCGGGCTTCTTCGGCGGAGGCGGCGGCGGGCGCTGGCCCGGCAGCACCGTGCGCGGATAGCCCGCGGCGTCGAGCGCCGAGTTCCACGTGCCTTCCTCGAAGCCGCGGACCTTGTTGTCGCCGAGCGTGAGCACCGGCACGTCCATCGAGCCCACGAGCTTCTGCAGCGCCTCGGCGTCCGCCGCGTTGTTCTGGGCGTCGCGCTCGCTGAAGGGAATGCCGCGCTTGGCGAGCAGCTCCCGGCCCTTCACGCAGGGCTCGCCGCAGGACGGCGCGCCCCAGAGGGTGACGGGGGACTTCTTCATCGCCATCTGGGTGGCGTAGGAGAGGTTCGAGTCGTCCTGGTAGCCGCCGCCCACGCGCTTCTGCTGGACGTTCTTCACGTCCTGGGGCGGGGGCTGGTCGGAGAAGTGCACCTTGCCGTCCTTGTCGACCCAGCGGTAGACGCTGGTCTGCGCCGTGGCGAGCGGCGCCGCGAGGGCAAGCGCCACGAGGGCGCCGGCGAGGCGGGCGATCCGGTCCATGGTCTCTCCTTCCGTCAGGCGGTGGCGGTCATGCCATTATGCCGCAGGAGCGCGTCCATCCGCGGCGGCCGGCCTCGGAAGGCGACGAACGATTCGAGGGCCGGGCGGCTGCCGCCCACGCCCAGGATCTCGTCGCGGAAGCGCGCGCCCGTCGCCGGGTTGAGCACGCCCTCCTCCTCGAAGGCCTCGAACGCGTCGGCCGAGAGCACCTCCGCCCACTTGTAGCTGTAGTAGCCCGCCGCGTAGCCGCCGCCGAAGATGTGGGCGAACTGGCACGGGAAACGGTTCCACTCCGGCGGGCGCACCACGGCCACCTGGTCGCGCACGCGCCGCAGCACGCCCTGCACCGTGTCCTTCGCGGCGTCGAAGCCGTGGTGGATGCGCATGTCGAAGAGCGCGAACTCGATCTGGCGCACGAACTGCATGCCGCTCTGGAAGTTGCGGGCGGCCACCATCTTGTCGAAGAGCGCGTCCGGCAGGCGCTCGCCCGTCTCGACGTGGCGCGTCATGCCGGCGAGCACCTCGCGCTCCCAGCAGTAGTTCTCCATGAACTGCGAGGGCAGCTCCACCGCGTCCCATTCCACGCCGTTGATGCCGGAGACCCCCAGCTCGTCCACGCGCGTGAGCATCTGGTGCAGCCCGTGGCCGAACTCGTGGAAGAGCGTGATGACCTCCGTGTGCGTGAAGAGCGCCGGGCGCCCGCCCACGGGACCGGAGAAATTGCAGGTGAGGAACGCGACCGGCGTCTGCACGCCCGCGCGGCGCCGGCGGCGGTTCACCGCGTCGTCCATCCAGGCGCCGCCGCGCTTGCCCTCGCGGGCGTAGAGGTCCAGGTAGAACTGCCCGACGACCGCCCCGCCCTCGCCCACGATCTCGTAGAAGCGGGCATCGGGGTGCCAGGTGTCGGCCTTCGCCTCGCGCACCGTGACGCCGTAGAGCGATTCGATCACGCGGTAAAGGCCCGGGAGCACCGCGTCCTCCGGGAAGTAGCGCTTCACCTCGTCGTCGGAGAACGCGTAGCGCTTCTGGCGCAGCTTCTCGCTCACCCAGGCCACGTCCCACGCGTGGACCTCGGCGAGGTTGAGCTCCGCGCGGGCGTAGGCGACGAGTTCGGCCATGTCGCGCTCGGCGTGGGGCTTCGCGCGGGCCGCGAGGTCCTCGAGGAACGCGATGACCTCGTCCGGCGAGCCGGCCATCTTGGTGGCGAGGGAGACGCCGGCGTAGTCGGGAAAGCCCAGAAGCGAGGCGACCTCCGCCCGGCGCGCGAGGATGCCTTCGATGAGCGGGCCGTTGTCGCGCTCGGCCGGGCCCAGCTCCGAGGCGCGCGTGGCGTTGGCGCGGTACATCCGCTCGCGCAGCGGGTGGTAGTCCGCGTACTGCAGCACGGGCAGGTAGCTCGGCGCGTGCAGCGTGAACTTCCAGCCGGGACGGCCGTCCTTCTGCGCCGCCTCGCGTGCGGCCTCCAGCACGTCGGCCGGGATGCCCGAGACGTGGGCCGGATCCGTGACGAACTCCGCGTGGGCGTTGGTCGCGTCGAGCACGTGGTCCTGGAAGCGCGCCGACAGGCCCGCGAGCTCCTCCTGCAGCGCCCGGTAGCGGGCCTTGCCCTCTTCGGGCAGCTCCGCGCCCCCCAGCCGGAAATCCCGCAGCTCGTTCTCGACGAGGCGCTTTTTCGCGCGGGGAGCGGCGGCGAAGGCGGGCGAGGCGGCCAGCGCCTTGAAGCGGGCGTAGAGGCGCAGGTCCTGGCCCTGCTCGGTGAAGAAGGCCGTCACCACCGGCAGCGCGGCGTTGTACGCGTCGCGAAGCGCCGGCGTGTTCACCACGAAGTTCAAGTGCGAGACCTGGGCCCACGCGCGGGCGAGGCGCTCGTTCGCGTCGTCCAGCGGATCGACGAAGTTCTCCCAGGTGGGCGGCACCGGGTCGGCCGCGAGCCGCTCGATCGTCGCCCGCCCTTCGGCTACCAGGGCCTCGATGGCGGGGGCGACGTGCTCGGGCCGCACGGCGGAAAAGCGGGAGAGGCCGGAAAAGTCGAGCAGCGGATTGTCCATGGCGGTCGTCAAGAATTGGGGTCAGGTGCAAATGGGGTCGGGTGAGGATTTTCCCCGGGCATCGAGGTAGGACTGCAGGATGACGCAGGCGGCCTCGGCATCGATGGCGCCCTTGACCGCACGCCGGCCCGATTCCCGCAGCCGTCCCTCGGCCTCAGCGGACGAGAGCGTCTCGTCCACATAGGCCACCGGCAGGCCGAAGCGCGATTCGAGCCGCCGGCCGAAGCGGCCCGCGAGCCGCGCGACCTCGTGGGGCGCGCCGTCGGGGTGCCGCGGTTGCCCCACGACGAAGCCGGCCGGGCGCCATTCTTCCACGAGACGGGCGATGGCCGCGAAGCGGGCGTCGTTCGACTCCGAGTCGATCGCGGTGACGGGATGGGCGAGGCCCGTGACGGTCTCGCCCACGGCCACGCCGATGCGCCGCTCGCCGAAGTCGAATCCGAGCAGCGTGCCCGAGGGCCCGCTCACGCGTGGCCCGCCTCGTCGGCGATCTGGGCGGCGGTGATGCCGAGCCGCGCGAGGGCCGCGTCGTAGCGCGATTCCGGCGGCAGGCCGAAGACGATGTCGAGGTCGGCTGCGACCGTGAGCCAGCCGTTTCGGGCGAGCTCGTCCTCCAGCTGCCCCGGCGCCCAGCCCGCGTAGCCCAGGGCCACCAGGCGATCGGCCGGGCCCTCGCCGCGGGCCATGGCCTCCAGGATGTCGCGCGACGTGGTGAGGCCCGCGTCGCCCACGGGCAGCGTGGAGCGCCATTCCCCCGAGGGGCGGTGCAGCACGAAGCCGTTTTCCACCTGGACGGGCCCGCCATAGAAGACCGTCTCCAGGGCCATGGGTCCGTCGGGCAGCGCGATGTCCACCTGCCGGTAGAGCGTGGCGAGCGTCACGTCCGTGGGCCGGTTCACCACGAGCCCCAGCGCCCCGCGCTCGTTGTGCTCGCACACGAAGGTGAGCGTGCGGGCGAAATGGGGATCGGCCATGGCGGGCATGGCGATGAGGAAGTGGCGGGTGAGGTCGATCGTTTGCATGGGGCGGCGCCTCCGTATTCTAATTCGGGCGTCCCCCGCGCGCTTTCCCGGCGCGCCCCGCCCGCGACGCCCCCGTGACCGCCTACGACAGCGCCCTCTTCTGGTTCCGCCGCGACCTTCGCGACGCCGACAACGCAGGCCTGTACCACGCCCTCGCCCACAGCCGGCGGGTGCACTGCGTCTTCGTCTTCGACCGCGAGATCCTCGATGCGTTGCCGTCGCGTCGGGATCGCCGCGTGGAATTCATCCACCGGGCCCTCGCGGAGCTCGCGGAACGCCTCCGGGCGCGCGGCGGGAACCTCCTCGTTCTCCACGACCGCGCCCGCGACGCGATTCCCGCCCTCGCCTCACGGCTCGGCGTTGCGGCCGTCTTCGCCAACGAGGACTACGAGCCCGCCGCCCGGGACCGGGACGCCGCCGTCGAGGCCGCCCTCGCCCGCGACGGCCGGCGCCTTCACCTCGCGAAGGACCAGGCGATCCTCGCGAAGGACGAGGTGCTCACGGGCGCGGGCAAGCCCTTCGTGGTCTTCACGCCCTACCGCAACGCCTGGCTCGCGGCGGCGACGGATTTCCACTTCAAGGCCTATCCGGATTCGCCCCGGGGCGGCGGCGCGCTCGTCCCGGCACCCTTCGCCTCGCCCCTTCCGAGCCTCGAGGCCCTCGGCTTCGAGCCCGCCGGCCTCGCGGACCTGCCCCTGCCCACGGGCATGGCCGGGGCGAGGACGCTCTTCGAGGATTTCCTCGACCGCATCGGCGACTACCGCGAAGCCCGCGACTTTCCGGCCGTGAAGGGCGTCTCCTACCTGTCGGCCCACAACCGCTTCGGCACGATCTCGATCCGGGAGATCGCGCGCGCGGCGAAGGCGCGGCCGGGCCCGGGACCGGCGACCTGGCTCTCGGAACTCGCCTGGCGGGATTTCTACTTCCAGATCCTGTGGCACCACCCCCACGCGGCCACGGGCAGCTTCCGGCGCGAGTACGACGCGATCGACTGGCCCGGCGAGGACGCGCACTTCGACGCGTGGCGCGAGGCGCGCACGGGCTTTCCGATCGTCGACGCCGCGATGCGCCAGCTCCACGCGACGGGCTACATGCACAACCGGCTGCGCATGGTGGTCGCCTCGTTCCTGGTGAAGGACCTGCTCGTGGACTGGCGGCGGGGCGAGGCCCATTTCGCCGATCACCTGCTCGACTTCGACCTCGCGGCCAACAACGGCGGCTGGCAGTGGGCCGCCTCCACCGGTTGCGATGCGCAGCCCTACTTCCGCATCTTCAACCCGGTCTCGCAGTCGGAGCGCTTCGACCCGGAGGGCAAGTTCATCCGCCGCTATGTGCCGGAACTTTCGAAGGTGAGCGCGAAGTGGATCCACGCCCCGTGGACGATGCCGCCCCTCGAGCAGCAGGCCGCCGGTTGCGTGGTGGGTCGCGACTACCCGGCGCCGGTGGTGGACCACGCCGTGCAGCGGGCGAAGGCCCTCGCGCTCTTCAAGGCGGTGCGGGGGGCCTGAAGCCGGCGGAGCCCGCGCGGGGCCCCGCCCGGCGGCCGGTCAGCGCTTGAGGTGCTTGCCGAGGAAGCGCTCCATCGCCTCGTAGAACTCGAAGCGGTTCTCCTCGTTGCGGAAGCCGTGGCCCTCGTTCTCCTTCACGAGGTACTCCACCTCCACGCCGCGCTTCCTCATCGCCTCGACCATCTGGTCGGACTCGCTCTTCACCACGCGCGGGTCCTTCGCGCCCTGGGCGATGAGAAGCGGGGCCTTGATGCGGTCGGCGTGGAACACGGGCGAGGCCGCCTTGAGCAGCGCCTCGTCCTTGTCCATGTAGCCGACCATCTCCTGGAGCATGTCGAGCATGGGCTTCCAGTACGGCGGGATCGCCTTCATGAACGTGAGCAGGTTCGACACGCCCACGTAGTCCACGCCGGCGGCGTACAGGTCGGGAGTGTAGGCGAGGCCCGCGAGCGTGGCGTAGCCGCCGTAGCTCGCGCCGTAGATGGCCACGCGCTTCGGGTCGGCGATGCCCTCCTTCTTGAGCCACTCGACGCCGTCGGTGATGTCGTCCTGCATCGTGCGGCCCCACTGCTTGAACGAGGCCTCCCAGAACTTGCGCCCGTAGCCCGTCGAGCCGCGGAAGTTCATCTGGAAGACCGCGTAGCCGCGGTTGGCGAGGAACTGCACCTCGGGGTTGAAGCCCCAGTTGTCGCGGGCCCAGGGGCCGCCGTGGGGGTTGACCACCACCGGCAGGTTCTTCGGCGCGACCCCCTTGGGCAGCGTGAGGTAGCCGTGGATGGTGAGGCCGTCGCGGGAGGTGTAGGTGACGGGCTTCATCTCGGCGAGTTCGCCCTCGGGCAGCCACGGCGAGACGTCGGCGAGGAAGTCGAGCTTGCCCGTGGCCTTGTCGTACAGGTAGCGCTTGCCGCGGGTGCGGTCGCTGTAGGTGGCCACGACGTACTTGTCCTCGGCCTTGTTCGCCGAGGCGAGCGCGATCTCGTAGCCCGGCAGCTTCTTCTCGAGGTCGCGGTACATCGCCTCGGCCTCCTTGTCGAGGAAGAAGCGCTCCGTCTTCCACGTGGTCACGGAATAGCCCGTGAGCACCTTGCGCTTGCGCGAGTGGTTGAGGCGGCCGACGTCGTAGCCGTCGTTCTCGGCGATGAGCCGGCCTTCCTTCGCCGTCACCGGGTCGAACTCGAAGAGGGCGGCCTTGTCGCGGCCCCGGTTCGAGGCCACGTAGAGGCGCTTGTCGTCGAACGTGAAGAGCATCGGCGCCACGGATTCGCGGAAGTTCGTGGTGACGATGGGCTTGAAGGGATCCGATTCCTTCTCGCGGTACAGGAGCGAGGTGTTCACCCCGTCCGTCGCCGTCGCCACGCGAAGGCGCCCGGCATGGTCCGTCATCCAGCCGACGATGTTGCCGGGGTTCTGGGCGATCATCGTCTCGGTGCCGGTGCGCACGTTGACGCGGTAGACGTCGAAGGCGCGGGCGTCGCGGCGGTTGTGGGAGACGATCAGGTGGTCGGGATCGTCCTCGAGGATGTCGACGACGTTCGCCTTCACCTTCTCCCCGGGCGTGAGGTCCTTCAGGTCGCCGCCGTCGAGGCCCACGGAGACGATGTGGAAGTTCTCGTCGCCGCCGAAATCCTTCGCGTAGACGATCCGGTCGCCCTTCCAGCCGTAGCCGGCGAGGTCCCGGGCGGTCTCGGCCGTCACGCGCTTCGCCTCGCCGCCGCCGTAGGGGCGCACGAAGACGTTCATGCGCTTTTCCCAGGGCGCGAGCCAGGAGATGTAGCGTCCGTCGGGCGAGATCTGGTGGCCCGTCTGCTCGGGATTGCGGAAGAAGTCGCGCAGGGGGAGGGTCTTGGCCGGCGCGGCGGCGGCCGCGACCGGGACCAGGGCGGCGATGCCGAGGGCGGCGGCCGCGAGGATGCGTTGGGGTTTCATGGGTCTCCTTGTGGGGTCCGTGGGCCGGAACGCGCGCCGGGGCGGGCAACGGCACGGCGCGCAGTATCGCACCGCGGCCGGGGCGGCGAAGCCGGGATGCGACGAAATGGCGGACGGCCGGGACGAAACGACGTCCGGCGGGGCTAGTCGGCGGTCAGCTGGTCGCCCCGCGCGAAGGTCCAGGTGCGGGTGATGTAGAGGATGTCGGTGTCGCGCCGGATCGCGTCGGGGAAGCGGTCGAAGGGCGCCGCGAGCCGCACGATGCGCACGGCCGCCTGGTCGAGCACCTTGTGGCCCGAGGGCCGGTGGATCTCCACCGACTCGACCTCGCCGTTCGCCTTGATGCCCACGGTGAGCTGCAGCGAGCCGTAGAGCTGGCGGCGGCGCGCCTCGTCGGGGTAGTTCAGGTTGCCCACGCGCTCGATGCGCTGGCGCCAGTTGTCCACGTAGGTCGCGAAGCGGTACTCGGAGGTCCGCGCGCCGATGAAGTGCTTGCGGGGCCGCTCCTGGTAGGCCTGGTGCTCGCGCCGGATCTGGGCCTCGAGACGCTGGATCTCGAGGCTCTTCTCGACCAGGTCCTGGGCCGCCTTGTCGATCGCCTTCGGGTCCGCCTTCGGGTCCGAGGGGCTCACGGCCGCTGGGCTCTTCAGCCGCGTCATCAGCTCCTTGGCCTCGCGCTCGAGCTCCTGCACACGGCCCTGGGCCTGCTTGAGCTCGGGAGTGGTCTCCTTCTGCGGCGTGACGGGGAAGGGGCTGGAGGCGCGCCGCTTCTGGTCCGTGTTGCCGCCGCCGTCCAGGTTGGCCTGCGCGAGGGCGTCGGCCTTCACGGGCTTCGAGGCGCTCTTCGCGTTGACGAGCACCACCTCCAGCACGTTGTGGGGCGCGTCCCAGGCGCGCGGGTCGGGCACCTTGAAGCCCAGGCCCACGATGGCCGCCGCGTGGAAGGCGAAGGAGGCCACCAGCGCCGCCTGCATGGTGGCGACGAGGCCGAACCGCTCGAGAAGGACGTCGGAGAGGCGGAGGATCGCGTCGGGCGTGTTCTGCCTCAACTGCATCGGCGCGGAAGGGCTCTCGGGGAACGTCGGGACATGAGCGCGGATGATAGCAGCCCGCGGGCCTTCAACCGCCCGCCTTTCCGGCGTAGCGGCAGGGCAGGTTCGCCTCCCAGAAGTCGGGCTCGCCGAAGGCCACGCGCAGCCGCTCGCCGGCCGGGGCGGGCGGCAGGCCCGTCGCGCGGCACACGAGCGGCAGGCCGTCCAGGCGCACCAGCTCGTCGCGCACCACCGTGGCATCGGCGCCCGAGAGGCCTTCCTGGGCCACGAAGCGCAGGCACCAGTAGCGCTCGAGCAGGCGCTGGTGCTCGGCGTAGGCCTCGTAGGCCACCTCGAAATCCCGCGCGGCCACCGCGAGATCCTCCCGCGACAGCGCCGGCTCGGCGCCCGTCACCATCGCGGCCACCTGGCGCTGGTTCGCGAGGTCGGCGTAGCGGCGAAGGGGCGAGCTGGACCACGCGTAGTGGGACACGCCGAGCCAGTCGTGCTTGCCGGGCGCGGTCTCCATGCGGGTCTTGATGCCCTGCTGGTTGCGGTAGATGGCCGGGATGCCCGCGTCGGCGAGCTGCCGGCCCCAGGTGGCGTTCACGTGGATCATCAGCTCGGCCACCAGCAGGTCCACGGGCGTGCCGCGTTTCCGGGGCTCAATGGCCACGCGGCCGTCGGTCACGCGGAAGGTGTAGTCGAGGCGGTCGCCCCGCTCGGGCGCGGCGCCGCGCTTCTCCCGCAGGGCCGTGGCGAGGCGCCAGAGCAGGAAGAGGTCCTCGCCGTGGGATCCGTCGATGCGTCCGGCGGCGAGGCTCGTCTCGTTCAGGCGCGTCTCGAGCTCCGCGATGCGCAGGTTGGTCGCGATGGCCACGCGCTCCAGGCGCGAGGCGGCGCCGGCGATCGCGAGCGTCTCCGGGTCCACGTCGAGGTAGAGCGATGCGGCGGGCACTTCGCGACCCTCGGCGAGCGTGGCCGCGGCGATGGCGGCCTCGGGCAGCATCGTGATCTTGCCGCCGGGGAAATAGACCGTGGACAGGCGCTCCCGGGCGATGCGCTCCAGCGGGTGCGCCGTGCCGAAGAAGAGCGCCGGCGCCGCGATGTGGATGCCCACGCGCACGAGCCCGCCCGCGAGGCGCTGCACCGAAAAGGCGTCGTCGATCTCCGTGGTCTCGTGATCGTCGATGGAAAAGGCCGCCGCGGGCGCCGCGGGAAGCGAGCCCGGCTCCGAGAGCGGCACGTGGATCGCGGGAAAGGCGAGGCCCTGGGGAAACAGGTCGTGGGCGAAACGCCGAAGGAAGTAATCCTCCGGCCCCGCGAGCACGCCGACCTTGGCGAGGAAGTGCGGGATCGGAAGCGATCCCGCGCGGGCCGCCTGGTCGAGCGCGCGCCATTCCAGGCTCATCTTGTCGGGCTCGAAGAGCAGCGCGTCCAGCTTGCCGCGGATCTCCACGGGCAACTCGCCCGCGGCGAGCCGCTCGGCCCAGCCGTCCACCTGCTCCTGCTGGCGGCGCTTCTTCTCGAGGCCCGCGAGGGCGGCCTTGAGGTTTTCCTCCGGCGCGGCCTGGTAGCGGCCCTTGCCCCGGCGGTAGAAGTACATGGGGCTCGCGTGCAGCACGAGGGCGACCGCCGCCGCCTCGACGGGCTTCGGTGCGCGGCCGTGGTAATCCGCGGCGAGCTGCTCGAAGCCGAATTCCGCGGGGCCGCATACCTCCCAGAGGAACTTCGGGTCGATCCCGTCCGCGAGGGCCTGGGCCGCCGGCAGGAAGCCGGGCAGCGATTCGCCGTCGAAGCGCATCAGGACCGCGTTCGCCTTCACCTTCGAGCGCTTGCCGTGGGCGGCTTCCACCTGGAAGGCGGCACCCGCCTCGGCGAGGATGGTGCCGGCCCGGAACGCGCCGTCCTCCTCGAAGAACACCTGCTTCATGTCGTGGCCTCGGCCGGGGCCCGCGCGAAATCGGCGAGGCCCGGCAGGAAATCGGAAAAGCTCGCGAGGGCGTGATCGCCGCCCTCCACGAGGCTCTGGCGCGCGCCGGCGAAGTACGCCGCGGCATCCCGCCAGTCGAGCACCTCGTCGCCCTTCTCGGCGATGAGCCAGTAGCGTCCGGGGTGCGTGATCGCGGGCGGGTCCATCGCCGCGAGTGCCGCCACGTGCTCGCGCGTGAGCTCGAAGCGCTCGCCGGTGTGGAGGTTTTCGTGGGGACCCAGGTGCTTTTCGAAGAGCCGCTGCGGATGCACCGCCGGATTGAGCAGCGCCGCGCGGCAACCCGTGGCCTCGGCGATCACGGTCGCATAGAAACCACCGAGGGAACTGCCCACCACCGTGAGGCGCGTCGGATCGATTCCCTCGCAGGCGGCCCGGGCCTCGCCGAGGGCCACGCGCGGGTCGTGGTGGAGCGCGGGAACGCGCACCTCGATCGCCGGCGCGTTCGCCGCCATCCACGCGACGAGCTGCTGCGCCTTGCGCGAAGCGGGCGAGCTCACGAAGCCGTGCAGGTAGACGAGGCGCGGGGCCGTCACAGGTCCACCGTGCCGCGGCCCAGCTCGAACACGCGGCCGCCCACGCGGATCGCCCCGGCCGCGACCGAGAGATGCAGCGTGGACGGGCGCGCGACGGCATCGCCCTGGGACACGACCCGCGTCACGTCCGCGCCGGGCCGCGTCGCCGCGAACCAGCCGCCGAGGTTGGCGCAGGCCGAGCCCGTGGCCGGATCCTCGAGGACGGCGCCCGCGCTCGGGAAGAAGAAGCGCGAGGTGACCGTCCCCGCGGCGTCGCCCCCGTCGTGGAAGACGTAGGCCATGCCGTGCCCGTCCTCGCTGCGCAGGCGCGCGAAGATGTCCGGCAGCGGACGGGCTCGCGCCACGGCGTCGGCGCTGGCGACGGGAATCACGAGTTGCTCCTTGCCCGCGTTGACCCACAGCGGGCGCCCGGCGAGATCCGACGGCGCGAGGCCCAGCAGGCGCGCGAGCTCCTCCGGCGCCATGTCCACGTCCCGCCAGCGGGGCGCGTTGGCCGAGAGCGTCCAGCGATCGCCCTCGGCCGCGACCGGGATCACGCCGGCGGGCATCTCGAGGGTCACGGCGTCGCCCGCGCCCCGGAGCGCGCGCACCACATGGGCCGTGCCGAGCGTGGGATGGCCGGCGAAGGGCATCTCGTAGGACGGCGTGAAGATGCGCACGCGGGCCGTGGCCTTGTCCGAGGGCAGGATGAACGTGGTCTCCGACAGGTTGAACTGCCGGGCGAGGGCCTGGAGCGCGGCGTCCTCCACGCCCGTGCCGTCCTCGAAGACGCACAGCGGATTGCCCGTGAAGGGGCCGCCGCGGGTGAAGACGTTGACGATCCGGTAGGCGAGGCGCATCAGGACGGCGCTTTCCGCGAGAGGCGGTCGAGGAGCTTCGCGTGGATGCCGCCGAAGCCGCCGTTGGACATGACCAGCACGTGGTCGCCGGGCCGCAGCACGTGGCCCAGCGCCTCGACCATGGGCTCGATCTCGGAGTAGATGGCCGCGCGCGAGCCCAACGGACCCAGGGCGCGTTCCGGGTCCCAGCCCAGGTGGCTCGCGTAGCAGTACACGAGGTCGGCGCCGCCGAGGCTCGCGGCGAGGCGCTGCTGCATCACGCCCTGCTTCATCGTGTTCGAGCGCGGCTCGAACACGGCGACGATGCGGTTCGTGCCGACGCGGCGGCGAAGGCCCGCGATGGTCGTCTCGAAGGCCGTGGGGTGGTGGGCGAAATCGTCGTACACGGTGACGCCGCCCGCCGTGCCGCGGTTTTCCAGCCGCCGCTTCACGCCCTGGAAGCGCGCGAGGGCATCGATGCCCGTGGCCACCGGCACGCCCGCATGGCGCGCGGCCGCGAGCGCCGCGAGGGCGTTCATCCGGTTGTGCTCGCCGGCCTGGTCCCAGCGCACCGTGCCCTGGGAGGCGCCGCTCAGCAGCACCTCGAAGGAATCGTCGGGCGCGGGGGCGCCGGCCTGCCACATCATCCCCGGGCCGAAGCGCTCGACGCTCGTCCAGCAGCCCCGGTCCAGCACGCGGCCGACGGCAGCCTCGGCGCCGTTCGCGACGACGAGCCCGTTGGCGGGCACCGTGCGAACCAGGTGGTGGAACTGCGTCTCGATGGCCGCGAGGTCCGGGAAGATGTCGGCGTGGTCGAACTCCAGGTTGTTGAGCACCGCCGTGCGGGGCCGGTACCAGACGAACTTGGAGCGCTTGTCGAAGAAGGCGGTGTCGTATTCGTCCGCCTCGATCACGAAGAAGGGCGAATCCGTGAGCAGCGCCGAGACGTGGAAGTTGCGCGGCACGCCCCCGATGAGGAAGCCCGGATTGAGACCGGCGTTGGCGAGGATCCACGCGAGCATCGACGAGGTGGTGGTCTTGCCGTGGGTGCCGGCCACGGCGAGCACCCACTTGCCGGGCAGCACGTGGTCCGCGAGCCACTGGGGCCCGGAGACGTAGGGCAGGCCGCGGTTCAGGATCTCCTCCACCACGGGCTTGCCGCGCGTCATCGCGTTGCCCACCACGTAGAGGTCGGCCGGGTATTTCCCGAGCTGCGCGGCGTCGTAGCCCTCGTGCAGGCCGATGCCCAGGTCGCGCAGCTGGTCGCTCATCGGCGGGTAGACCTGCAGGTCGCAGCCCGTGACCTCGTGGCCCGCCTCGCGCGCGATCTTGGCGAGGCCGCCCATGAAGGTGCCGCAGATGCCCAGGATGTGGAGGCGCATCGCGTTCAGCCCTTGAAGATGAAGTACACGGCGCCCACCAGGCACAGGGCGGCCCAGAGGTAGTTCCACTTCAGGCCCTCGCCCATGTAGTACGCCGCGAAGGGCACGAAGACCGCGAGGGTGATGACCTCCTGCAGGATCTTGAGCTGCGCGAGCGTGAGGCCCCCCGCGAAGCCGATGCGGTTGGCCGGCACCTGCAGCAGGTACTCGAACAGGGCGATGCCCCAGCTCACGAGGGCCGCGGTCCACCACGGGCTCGACTGGAAGTGCTTGAGGTGGCCGTACCACGCGAACGTCATGAAGAGGTTCGACGCGGCGAGGAGCGTGGCCGTGAGGGCCAGGGTCTGCAGGGGGGTCATGGCGTCGGGGGCCGCGGGGCAGGCCCCCCGGAGCGGCGGGGACCGGAATTTTATCACCCGGCCGGGTTAAACTAGCCCTCCTGCCACCTTCGAACGCGGGGCCGAGAACGCCCCCACCCCCGCCGATGGTCCCCCACCTCACCACGTCCCTCACCGGCCCCTTGCGGGAAATCGAGCGCCTCTGCCTCGACCGGCGCCCGCAGATCGAGCGTTGGCTGCGCACGCAGTTCGCCGAGCACGAGGTGCCCTTCTACTCGTCCGTGGACCTGCGCAACGCCGGCTTCAAGCTCGCGCCCGTGGACACGAACCTCTTCCCGGGCGGCTTCAACAACCTCAACCCGGACTTCCACCCGCTGTGCGTGCACGCGGCGATGTCCGCCATCCAGAAGCTCTGCCCCGACACCCAGCGCCTGGTGCTGGTGCCCGAGAACCACACGCGCAACCTGCATTACCTGCAGAACGTCGCGGTGCTCCGGCGCATCCTCGAGGGCGCCGGGCTCGCCGTGCGCGTGGGCAGCCTCATCCCGGATCTCGCCGGCCCCACGGAGGTCGAGACCGCCGCGGGCGAAAAGCTCCTGCTCGAGCCGCTGCGCCGCGTGGGCAACCGCGTCGTGCTCGACGGCTTCGATCCCTGCGCGGTCGTGGTCAACAACGACCTCTCCGGCGGCGTCCCGCCGATCCTGCAGGGCCTCGAGCAGACCGTCGTCCCGCCGCTGGCCGCCGGCTGGGCCACGCGCCGCAAGTCGCGCCACTTCCACGCCTACGACCGCGTGGTGGAGAACTTCGCGCGCCTGCTGGACATCGACCCGTGGCTGGTCAATCCGGTCTTCAGCCAGTGCGGGCAGGTCAACTTCGCCGAGAAGGGCGGCGAGGACTGCCTCGCGTCCAACGTCGAGTTCGTGCTCTCCGAGGTGCGCGAGAAATACGCGCAGTACGGCATCGAGCAGGCGCCCTTCGCCATCGTGAAGGCGGACGCCGGCACCTACGGCATGGGCATCATGACGGTGCGCAGCCCCGACGACGTGCGCAACCTGAACCGCAAGACGCGCAACAAGATGGCCGTCATCAAGGAAGGCCAGCCCGTCCACGAGGTGATGATCCAGGAAGGCGTGTATTCCTTCGAGAGCGTCGACGGCTTCGTGGCCGAGCCCGTGGTCTACATGATCGACCAGTTCGTCGTGGGCGGCTTCTACCGCGTGAACACCGAGCGCGGCCAGGACGAGAACCTGAACGCGCCCGGCATGGCCTTCCGCCCCCTCGCCTTCGAGACGGATTGCCATGCGCCCGATTGCGCGGGCGGCCCCGACGACCCGCCCAACCGCTTCTACACCTACGGCGTCGTCGCGCGGCTCGCGCTGCTCGCCGCCGCGCTGGAGGTGGAGGACCTCGTGGCGGAAGCCGACGCCGCCGAGGCCGTGCCCGCATGAAGCTCGCGTTCCTGGTCGATCCCCTCGAGGCCCTCAAGCCCCGGAAGGATTCGTCCATCGCGATGATGCGCGAGGCCTCGCGCCGCGGGCACGAGGTGTACGCCTTCGGGATGGCGGACCTGTGGGTGGAGCGCGAGGCGGTCCTCGCGCGGGCCACGGCCCTCGCGGTGCAGGACGGCAACGACCCGTGGTACCGCGCGCTCGGCGACGAGGAGGTGCCCCTCGCCTTCTTCGACATGGTCCTCATGCGCAAGGACCCGCCCTACGACAGCGAATTCCACTACGCCTCGCTGCTGCTCAGCCGGGCGGAGGCGCAGGGCGCCCGCGTGACCAATTCGCCCCGGGCCCTGCGGGACTGGAACGAGAAGCTCGCGATCCTGCGCTTCCCCGGCCTCGCGCCCGAGACGCTCGTCTCCCGGGACCCGGCGCGCCTGCACGCCTTCATCGAGCGCACGGGCGACGCGGTGCTCAAGCGCCTGGACGGCATGGGCGGCTCGATGATCTTCCGCGTGCGCGCCGACGACCCGAACCGCAACGTGATCGTCGAGACGATGGCGGGCGAGGCCGAGCGCAGCATCATGGCCCAGCGCTACCTGCCGGCCATCGCGAAGGGCGACAAGCGCGTGCTGGTGATCGCGGGCGAGCCCTTTCCCTACTGCCTCGCGCGCATCCCGAAATCCGGCGAGACCCGCGGCAACCTCGCGGCGGGCGGCACGGGCGTGGCCCAGCCCCTGACGGCGCGGGACCGCGAGATCGGCGAGACCGTCGGCCGCGAACTGGTGAAGGCCGGCATCCTGCTCGCGGGCCTGGACGTGATCGGCGAGCACCTCACCGAGGTCAACGTGACCAGCCCCACCTGCATGGTGGAGATCGCCCAGCAGGCGGGCCAGGACGCCGCCAAGCCCTTCCTCGACGCGGTCGAGCGCCTCGCGCGCGCGCCGCGGGATTCCTCGACCCCACCGACATGACCGTACCCACCGCGTACCACGACAAGGCCGTGGACCTCGACGAGGTCCTCGCCGCCGCCACCGCCCTGCTCGACGCCGGCAAGACCGCCGAGGCCGCCGACATCTGCCGCCAGATCCTCGCCGCCGCACCGGGGCACGCGGGCGCCTCGCACCTGCTGGGCGTCGCGAGCCTGCAGCAGCGCGACGCCGCCGCGGCCGAGCGCCTGATCGCCGACGCGCTGCGACGCGGCCCGGCCACCGCGCCGATGCACTGCAACCACGGATCGGCCCTGCTGGAGCTGGGGCGCCTGCCGGAAGCCCGCGCCGCCTTCGAGCGCGCGATCGCGATCCAGCCGGACCATCCGCAGGCGGTCAACAACCTGGGCAACGTGCTGGTGCGCGAGGGCCGCTTCGAGGAGGCCCTCACGGAGTACCAGCGCGCCGCCGCGCTGGCCGCGCCCGGTGCCACCACGCACTACAACCGCGCCATCGCGCTGCATTCGCTGGGCCGCTTCGCCGAGGCCGTGGCCGCGGGCGACGCCGCCCTCGCGATGGAGCCGGCCTTCGTGGACGCGATGCACAACCGCGCGAAGTCCCTGCAGGCCCTGGGCCGGCACGCCGACGCGCTGGCGGGTTTCGACAAGGCGCTGTCCCTCGACGCGCAGCGCCCCGGCAGCCAGGCGGCGCGGGCGGTCTCGCTCTTCTTCCTGGGCCGGCACGAGGAAGCCGTCGCCGCGGCGGACCGTGCCCTTGCCCTCGCGCCGGGCCTCGCGGACGCCCTCGCCTTCCGGGGCCTCGCGCGGCGCGAACTCGGCCAGCTCGAGCCGGCCCGCGCCGATTTCGAGCAGGCGATGACCGCGGACCCGAACCACGAGCAGGCGCGCTACGGCCACGCCGTGACGCTGGCGCAGATCGGCCACCTGGACGCGGTGCTGGACCGGTGCGACGAGGCGATCCGCCGCAACCCGGCCGATGCGAAGTGGGTGACGCTGCGCGACGCGGTGGACGCGGAGCGCACGCGGCAACTGGGGCCGCGGCGCTAGAAGACGGTCACGCGGTCGAAATCCGTGCCGCGCTCGAGGACCTCGTAGACCGTCGATTCCTTCGCGCCGCCGTCCCACACCTCGACGCCGCGCCCGCGGCTGGCGATGCCCGAGGGCACCACGAGCGAGGCCGGTATCGCGAGGCGCTCGAGGGCCGGCAGGCGGAAGCCCTGCACCCACTGGGACCCGGCCGTGCGGTTGCGCGAATCGGCCGCGCGGACGGCCACGGGCGCGGGCTTGCCCGGGAAGAGCGCGACCGAGATCACGATGCGCCCGTCGGTTTCCTGCACGAGCGCGCGCACCATCCCGAGGAAGAAATTGCCGCCCTCGCCCAGGCGCATCGCGAGCACGCGGCCGATGGCCACGCCCTTGGACGCGGTCTGGGGGCGCTGCAGGCGCCAGGCGCCCAGCATCTCGTCGACGACGCCCCAGTTTTCCAGCGTGAAATTGAAATCCGCCACGCGCAGCTGCTGCGTGCGCTCCGTGACCTTGCCGAAGACGGCGAGATCGTCCTTTTCCTGCCGCGTGAGCTCGCGGGACTTGTCCGGCTGCTCGAAGGCCACGCCGCCGGTGATGAAGAAGTGGATTTCCGGCAGGCCGAAGGCGAGGCCGGCGCTTTTTTCCTCCGGGATGCGGGCCGGCGGGCGGGGCGGCGCGCCTTCGCACCAGAGCTTGTGGAGGCGCTGGAGCTGCACGAGCGTGTCGAGCGCGTTGGCCTCGGCGGGCAAGCCGAGGTTCGCGGGCTCCTCGCCGGCCTGCAGCGCCTTGATGCGCCGCCGGATGCTGCGTGACAGGCCCTCCACATCGAGCACGCGGTGGGTGGCCTGGCGGTCGTCGGCGTGCAGCGGGCGCGCGCCGATGGACTTGGCGAGGTCCACCACGAGGGGGAAGGTGGCGCCGTGCTCGCCTTCGGCCGGCGGATCGGCGAAGACGCGGACCTTGCGCGACCAGGCCTTGAGGAGGGCCCCCAGGAAATCCATCTGGGGCGCGGTCATCTCCGAGAGGTACGCGGCCTGCTCCAGCACCACCTGCACGTAGGCCTCGTGCACGCTGGAGGTGCCGTCGTCCGATTCCAGGCTGTCCTTGACCCGGTCGTCCAGGCGATGGGCGCGCTCGGCCTCGGCGAAGACGCCGTGCAGGCGCTGCCACAGGGCCGGATCGAAGCGCCGGTAGACCATGGCGTGGAACATCATCTGCGTGCCGAGGTAGCGCACGATGCGCTGCGTGACGAGCGCCGCGTGCCGCGCGAGCTCGCCCTGCTCGATCTCCGCCACCGTGAGGCACTGGCGATAGCCGGATTCCATGTCCTCCAGCAGGCTGCGGCCCGTGGACCAGGCGGCGTGGTCGTTGTGCGACAGGGGCAGCGTCTTGCCGAAGTAGCGCGAGCGCTGCTCGCCCTGCAGGAAGGCGATCTTGTCGCGCAGGAGCTCCAGGCACTTCAGGCGCTCCAGGCCCGTCATGGTGCCGCGGTTGAGCTCCCGCAGGCCCTCGAGCGCGACCTGCTGCGCCTGGGGAATGTTGGTGAGGGGAAGGCCCGAAAGCCATTCCTTGCAGCTGCGCGCGTCGGTGAACGCGTCGCCGGGACGGGTGTTGGGCGGAAGGGCGGCCATGGTCAGCCTTCGAAGGCGGCAAGGGCCGCGGGCAGGGTTCGTTCCATCTCTCGGGCGGCGGCCTCGCGCGCGGGGGGCACGGGCCCGTCGTGGCGCGCCGGCGCCCAGACGGGGCCGGGGAAGTGCCGGTCGTCCCGCCAGCGCGGGATGACGTGCCAGTGCACGTGGGGGGTGACGTTGCCGAGGCTGGCGAGATTCATCTTGTCGGGCTGCAGTGCGGCGCGCAGGTGCCTTTCCACGGCGAGGACGAGGACGAGGAGCCGCGTGCATTCCTCCGGCGGGAGGTCCGTCATCTCGCGAACGTGCCGCGCCGCGATGACCCGCAGGAAACCGGGAAGGCCCGGCTCGTCCACGGCCACCACGCGAGCGAGGCCATTCTGCCAGAGCAGGCGCCCCCCGGCGCCATGGCACAGTTCACAGTTCATGTCGCTTCCTAGAACGGCTGGCGGGAAAGGGCGTTGACCCCGCTCGCGCCGTCGATGGACCAGTTCATGGTGGCCGCGCGCCCCTGGGCGTCGAAGGTGTAGGTGACGGTGCCCACGGGCGTCGCCACGAGGCGCGTCGGATCCCACGGAACGCCGGCCCAGGCACCGGCCTGCGTGCGGTAGGCCGTGCCCGACCAGACGTTGGCCGCGGTCCAGCTTCCCCCGGGCACCACGAACCACGTCGTGCGGCCCGTGGCGTCGTAGGTGAACCACACGGAAAAGAGCGTGCGGACCTGCTGGCTGAGCGTGACGCCCCAGCCGTTCTGCGATGCGCCGCCCCACCACAGGTCGCCGAAGCTGCCGACCGCCGTCGTGTCCCGCGGCCCGAAAGGCTGGCGCGACAGCGTCTTCGATCCGGACACGCCGTTGATCGTGTAGTCGAACCGCGCGCTGCCCGTGCCCGTGAAGACGAGGGTCGCGGTGCCCACGGGGCTTCCCGCCACGAAGCGCGAGGCGTCGTAGGCCGAGAAGGGCGAACCGGTCGGGATGTAGAGCGCGCCGGTGTAGGTGGTGAAGCCCGCATCCCAGGTGCCGCCGGGCATCACCGCCCACTGGGCGCGGCCCGTGGCGTCGTAGAAGAAGAGCGCGTTGAAGAGCGTCGAGCCGTGCTGCGTGATGGCGAGGCCCCAGCCGTTCTCGGCCTGCCCGCCCCACCACAGGTCCTGGTAGTTGGCGGGCGAGGAGGCCACCGACACGCGGTACATGCCGCGGCCGTAGGTGGCGGCCGCGAGCGTCGCGTCGTCCAGCCAGAAAAGCTCGCGCACGCGGATGTTGGCCGGGCCTTCGTTGGTGGTGGACCAGGAGGCGCCGCCGTCCTCGCTGGTGAAGACGCCGACGGAAGTGGCCGCATAGAGCCAGTTCGCGTTGCGCGGGTGGCGCTTCACGTCGAAGACGGGCGCATCGGGCAGGTTGCCCGTGATGGAGGCCCAGGTGGCGCCGCCGTCGCGCGTCTGCCACACGTTGTCGGGCGTGAAGCCCGTGAAGGCGACGATCACGCGCCGGTGGTCGTCGCGGTCCACGGTGATGCGCATCACGCGCCGCGCCGGCAGCACGCCCTGCCCCCGGCGCGTCCAGGACGGCGTGGGGGCGAGCCCCGTGTCCGTCGAGTAGAGCTCGCCGTTGTTGTGGCCCACCCAGATCGCGGCCGAATTGCCCTCGGCGACGGCGATCGCGTTGATGAAGTTGTCCGTGACGGCGCTGGGCGCCTTGATCGTGCGCCACGCGGGCGCAGCCGCCTTGGCGTCGTCGGAGACCCACAGCGAGTTGGCGCCGGCCACCAGGCGGTTGGCGTTGTTCGGGTCCAGCACGAAGGGCGCGATGAAGTTGGCCTTCTTCGTCGCGTTGTTGCCGCAGTAGCGCGTGTTGCCCTCGTCGGGCTGGCCCTCGGTGATGCCGTTGCAGATGTACTGGGAGCTGCCCCCGCCGTTGTTCGAGCGGTGCAGCGCGAGGTAGACGTACTCGCCGAAGATCCACGCGTCGTTGGCCGGGTCCACCGCCATCGTGCCGCCGTCGCCGCCGCGATAGATGCGCCACTGGCCCGCCGAGAGCGCGAGGGAGCCGTTGTCCTGCGTGCCGCCCACGATGCGCCCGCCGGCCGACGTGCGGCCCGCGCCGGAATAGAACTGCGTGACGGCGAGGCCGTTGTTCAGGTTGGTCCAGCCGTTGGCGGAGGACGCCTCGCTCGCGAAGAGGATGTTGTTCGTCGCGTAGACGCCGCCGTCGTTGCCGTTCCACAGCACGGGGTTGCCCGGGCCGTAGGTGGGCGGGGCGACCAGGGCGTGGTGATCGGCGTGGGGCGAATTGGGGAAGAAGCGCCAGTCGCTGATCCGCTGGAAGCTGAGACCCCCGTCGCGGCTGCGGTAGAGGTCCAGGCCGCCCACGACGATGGTGTTGAGGTCGAACGGATCGACCCAGATCGTATTGTCGTAGTCGCCCTGCACGTTGAGGTGGCCGGGCGTCGAGAGCTTCGTCCACGTGCCGCCGGAATCGTCGCTGCGCCACACCTCGCCCTTCTCGTTGTCCACGGAGGCGAAGACCGTGCCCGGCTGCGAGCGGGCGAAGGCGATCTCGGCCCGCGCGGTGTTGCCCCGGCCCGAGGGCGTGGCCACGAGTGCGGCGGTCTTCGTCCAGGTGAGGCCCGCATTGCGCGAGAAGGCGATGGTGCCGTCGTCCAGTCCCGCCACCGCGTTGTTGGGGTTGAACGGGTCGAAGGCGACATCGGGCGCCTTGAAGGCGGCCGCGCGGCTCCAGGTGGCGCCGCCGTCGGCCGAGCGGTAGATGCCGCCCGTGTTGCCCGCGACGCTCGTCACCCCCGCGAGCAGGATGCGCGGGTCCGACGGGTGGATGGCCAGGCGATTCACGAAGCGCCAGTCGCCGTTCGCGTCGGGATTGGTGGCGGTGAGGTACTGCCAGGTTCGCCCCGCGTCCACGCTCTTGAAGACGCCCACGCCCACCAGGCCCGCGCTCGCCTCGCCCGTGCCGAGGTACATCGTGTCGGGCGCGAGGGGATCGACCACGATCGTGGTGATCGAGAGGTTCGGCAGGAAATCGAAGTGGGGATTCCAGGTCGCGCCCGAATCCGTGGTGATCCACAGGCCCCCGGAGGCCGTGCCGGCGAAGGCCTTGCGGGCGTCCCGGGGGTCGAAGACGATGGCGCGCACGCGGCCGCCGACGTTGGCGGGCCCGATGGCCTGCCAGCCCGAGGGCTGGAGCCCCGCGGCTTTTTCCATCGTGCCGCGGCGCTCGCGAACGAGGTTCTCGCGCTGGGCCTGGGCGCGGAAGAGCGCGGCGGCCGAGGGCGGGCCGTTCTCGTCGGCTTCCATCTCCAGGTGGAATTTCGCCGAGATGCCGGCGCGATCTCGCTTGCGTCCGTCCTTGGGCGACTCGAACTTGGAGCGTGCGTCCAGGCGCGGCGCGGCGAGGCCGGCCGACTTGTCGGGCGCCGGCGACGGGGCGGGCGCGAGGCCCGCGCAGCCCGCGAGAAGCGCGAGGCCCAATGCGGCGAAGGCGGATCGGACGAGTGCCACGGAAACGCTCCGCTCGGGTGAGGGGGAACCGCCGATTCTCGGGGAGCGCCGCGCGGGACGCAACCGGGGCCCGACGGGGCGGAAGGCCGGGCCGACGGGCGGTCGTCCCTAGAGCAGCACGCGTTCGATCCCGCCCTTGTTCGCCTTCTCGACGAAATCGGCCATCCAGCGCTCGCCCAGCAGGTGGCGGGCCATCTCGACCACGATGTAGTCGGCGCTCGTGCCCGAATCGGCGTCGTAGCGGGACAACCCCTGCAGGCAAGACGGGCAGGAAGTCACGACCTTCACCTCGCCGTCGAAGCCGTCCTCGCGAAGCGCCGCGGCGCCCTTCACCATCTCCTCTTCCTTGCGGAAGCGCACCTGCGTCGCGATGTCCGGCCGCGAGATGGCGAAGGTGCCCGATTCGCCGCAGCAGCGCGGGCTCTCGGCCACCGGCGCCTGCAGCAGGCCCGCGGCCACCTTGAGGGGCTTGTGGGTCTTCATCGGCGAATGGCAGGGGTCGTGGTACAGGTAGCGCACGCCCGTGACGCCCTCGGCCTTCACGCCCTTTTCCATCAGGTACTCGTGGATGTCGAGCAGGCGGCAGCCGGGGAAGA
>ERZ761602.2877-NODE-2877-length-25733-cov-5.003622_pt1 | contig 25733 bp, 23 predicted proteins | sample MGYA00512165_ERZ761602 | MGnify/ENA primary metagenome ERZ761602 (study PRJEB28899, sample SAMN02445085) | bioreactor sludge metagenome | biome: EBPR sludge; isolation source: Thorneside wastewater treatment plant | place: Australia: Brisbane, Thorneside...
TCTCGGTACTGCGCAACAAGCTGCCGGGCCTGTTCGGCGCGCTGCTTGCACCGGCCTCCAGCCTCGCCGGCCTGCTTGGCCGCCGTCGCAAGGGTGCGCCGCCCGCCTGGAGCGGCGAGACGGTCGATGACGAATCCTGGCTCGCCGCCAGCGAGGCCGTCGCCAAGGACTTCGCCGTGACGCTCGACCCCGACCCTCTGGCCGGGCGCTGGTTTCTCGCGCAGGCGGCGCGCAAGACGCGGCACGGCCCGCTCTTCCGCCGCGTGGTGCGCGATCGGGGCGGCCGCGTCATCGGCTGCTATCTGGTCTTTGCGAGGCGCGGCGCGGTGGCGCAGACGCTTTTCATCGCTGCGCTGCCGCGCCAGGGCGAGGCGGTCTTCGCCAGCCTCGTCGACTTCGCGACGGCCGAAGGCTGCGTCGCGGTGCGCGGCCAGAGTCATCCAGGCATCATGGACGCGCTCTTCAAGGCGGGCTGCATCCTGCGCCATCGCGGCGCCACCGTCGCGGACACCGAGGACGCCGCGCTGATGCAGGCGCTGGACTCGGGCTCCGCGCCGTTCGGCGGCTTCTTCGGCGAGACCTGGCTGCGCCTCGTCAGCGACGATTTCGCGTGACGGGCGGGAAGGGCGAAGCGCGATGTGCGGCATAGCGGGATATCTGGACATGCAGGCGGGCGACGCCGACCGCCGCGCCGTGCTGGAACGCATGGCGGCGGCGATCGTCCATCGCGGGCCCGACGGTTCGGGCGTTCTCATCGACGGCCCCTGCGGCCTCGCCCACACGCGGCTCAGCATCGTCGACCTGGCGACCGGCGCGCAGCCGATGACGGATGCCGGCGAGTCGCTGGCGATCAGCTTCAACGGCGAGATCTTCAACTACCGCGAACTGCGCGCCGACCTCATCGCCCGCGGCTTCGTCTTCCGCACGACCTCCGACACCGAAGTGATCCTCAACCTCTACCGCGCGATGGGGCCGGACTGCGTCGCGCGGCTGAATGGCGATTTCGCCTTCGCGCTCTGGGACAGGGCCGAGGGGCGGTTGATGCTGGCGCGCGACCGCATCGGCGTGCGGCCGCTCTTCTACGCCAGGCGCGGCCCGCTTCTCGCCTTCGCCTCGGAGATGAAGTCCCTCTTCGCCGTTCCCGGCATCGAGGCCGAACTCGATCTCGTCGCCCTCGACCAGATCTTCACGACATGGGCGCCGATCGCCCCGCGCACCGGCTTTGCCGGCATCGCCGAATTGCCGCCCGGCCACATGCTGCTGATGAGCAGCGGCGGCGCGCCGGCGATCCGCCGCTACTGGTCGCTCAACTTTCCCCGGGCCGGCGAGACGCCGCATCAGGACGAGCGCGCGACGGGCGAGGAACTCCGCGCGCTGCTCGCCGACGCCACCCGCATCCGCCTGCGCGCCGACGTGCCGGTCGGGGCCTATCTCTCGGGCGGCCTCGATTCCTGCGTCGTCGCGGCGCTCGCCCGCGCCAAAGTGGGCGCGGGGCTGCGCACCTTCTCGGTCACTTTCGAGGACGCCGAGTTCGACGAAAGCGCCTTCCAGAAGACGATGAGCCGCGCCCTCGGCACACGTCATCTGGCGATCGCCTGCGGCGCCGGCGACATCTCGCGCGCCATGCCGGCGGTCGCGGCGCATGGCGAGCGGGCGATCCTGCGCACCTCGCCGGCGCCCCTGTTTCTCCTGTCCGGCGCCGTCCGCAATGACGGCCTCAAGGTCGTCCTCACCGGCGAAGGGGCCGACGAGGTGCTGGGCGGCTACGACATCTTCAAGGAGGCGAAGCTCCGCCGCTTCGTCGCGCGCCAGCCGGGATCGGAGCGCCGCCCGCGCCTGCTCCAGCGTCTCTATCCTTATCTGCCGCGCGTGCAGAGCCAGTCGCCGCAATTCCTCGCCGCCTTCTTCGGGGCCAGCCCCGCCGATCTCGCCGACCCGCTGTTCTCGCACCTGCCGCGCTACCGCACGACGTCGCGCGCCAGGATGTTCTTCTCCGCCGAGGTCAAGCGCGCCACCGCCGGCTACGACGCGCTGGACGAGTTGCGCGCGGGCCTTCCGGCCGAATTCGCGCGCTGGCATCCGCTGTCGCAGGCGCAGTATCTCGAAACGACGCATCTTCTGCCCGGCTATATCCTCTCCTCGCAGGGCGACCGCGTGGCGATGGCCCATGGCGTCGAGGGGCGCTTTCCCTTTCTCGACCACCGGGTGGTGGAGTTCGCCGCCGGGCTCCACCCCGAGTTGAAGCTGAAGGGTCTTAAGGAAAAGCACATCCTGCGCACCGCGCTGAAGAACGACCTGCCGCCCGAGATCGCGCGGCGTCCCAAGCAGCCCTATCGCGCACCCGAGGCGGGCGTCTTCTTCGGCCCCGAGGCAGATCCCGCCCTGGCGGCGCTCTTCGCACCGGAGACCCTCGCAGACGGCGGCCTCTTCGAGCCCGCTGCCGTCGCCCGTCTCGCCGCCAAGGCGCAGCGCACCTCATCGCTCGGCTTCGCCGAAAACGCCGCCCTCGTCGGCATCGCCACCGCCGAACTCGTCCGCCGCCGCTTCTGCGGCCCGTCACTCACCGCATCGGCGAGGGCTCCGCGCCTCGCCCGTTCCGTCTGATCGCCTGGGAGAGCCTCCATGTCGTCCACCGAATCCGCGCTGCGCGCCTTCATCGCCGAGAACTTCATGTATGGCGGCGACGCCACGGCGCTCGCCGCCGACCGCTCGCTGATCGAGGAAGGTCTCATCGACTCGACCGGCGTGCTGGAGCTCGTCTCCTTCCTTGAGGAGCGCTTCGCCATCCAGATCGGCGATGCCGAAATCGTCCCTGCCAATCTCGACAGCATCGCGGCCATCGTCGCCTTCGTGGCCTCGAAGAACCCCGCCGCGGAAGCGGCCTGAGCGGGCCGGGGCGGCACGCCATGCGCGTCGAGGACTTTCTGCGCACCAGCGCCCGGCGGCTCCCGGACAAGGAGGCGCTGACGGCCGGCGGCCGGCGCTTCGCCTATGGCGAACTCGACCGGCTCAGCGACCGCCTCGCGGCGGCGCTGGCCTCGCGGGGCCTCAAGCGCGGCGAGCGCGTCGTCCTCTTCATGGACAATGCCTGGGAGACGGTCGTCGCGATCTTTGCGGTGCTGAAGGCGGGCGGCGTCTTCTGCCCCGTCAACCCTTCCACCAAAGCGGCCAAGCTCGCCTTCATCCTCACCGACAGCGAGGCGGCGGCCATCCTCACGCTCGCCCGCCTCGCGCCGGTCGCGGCCGAGGCGATGGCCGGGGCGCCCTCGGTGCGCTTCGCGCTGGCGGCGGGCGGCTCGACCGCCGGCTTCGACGATTTCGAGGCGGCGATCGCCGATGCGCCCTTGGGGCCGCTCGCCTTCGCGGGCATCGAGATCGATCTTGCGATGCTCGTCTATACCTCGGGCTCGACGGGCTTTCCCAAGGGCGTGATGATGACGCATCAGAACGTCGACGCCGCCGCGACCTCGATCACCACCTATCTGGAAAACACCGAGGTCGACGTCATCCTCAACGTGCTGCCGGTCTCGTTCGACTACGGCCTCTATCAGGTGCTGATGGCGATGAAGGTCGGTGCCCGGCTGGTGCTGGAGAAATCCTTCGCCTTTCCGCGCGCCGTTCTCGACAAGGCGATCGCCGAGCGCGTCACCGGCCTGCCGCTGGTTCCGACCATGGCCTCGCTGATCCTCCAGATGAAGGACATCGTGCCCGGCCAGTTTCCCGATCTGCGCTACGTCACCAACACGGCGGCGGCGCTGCCGCCGGCCCATATCCGGGCGCTGCGCGATCTCTTCGCGGGCGCGACGCTCTATTCGATGTATGGCCTCACCGAGTGCAAGCGTTGCACCTATCTGCCCCCCGCCGAACTCGAACGGCGCCCTGGCTCGGTCGGCGTAGCCATCCCCGGCACCGAGGCCTTCGTCGTCGGCGAGGACGGCAAGGAAGTGCCGCGCGGCGAGACCGGCGAACTCGTCATCCGCGGCCCCCATGTGATGAAGGGCTATTGGCGCAACGAGGCGGCGAACGCCAAGGCGCTGCGCCAGGGTCCGTTCCCGTGGGAGAAGGTGCTCTACACCGGCGATCTCTTCCGCCGCGATGCGGAGGGCTTCCTCTATTTCGTGGCGCGCAAGGACGACATCATCAAGACGCGCGGCGAGAAGGTAAGCCCCAAGGAAGTCGAGACGGCGCTCTACGCCCTCGACGGCATCGCGGCGGCGGCAGTGATCGGCGTGCCGGACGGCGTCCTCGGCATGGCGCTGAAGGCGGTGGTGGCGCTCCGCCCCGGCGCCGCCCTTTCCGAACGCGACGTGATCCGCCATTGCGCGCAGAGCCTGGAGGACTTCATGGTCCCCAAGCTCGTCGAGTTCCGCGATACGCTGCCCACCAGCGAAAACGGCAAGGTCGATCGCCGCCAGATCGCCGAAGAAATGGAAGCCGCCCGATGAGCGCCGCCCGTCCCGCCCCCGACCTTTCGCCGCTCGCGCTCGACGCGCCGGCCGAGACCGCGCGCCTCGCCGACGCCATCCGCAGTGCCGTCACAGCAACGCTCAAGCGGCGCGGCGCGGTGCTAGGCCTGTCGGGCGGCATCGACAGCTCGGTGACGGCGGCGCTCTGCGTGGCGGCCTTGGGCCACAAGCGCGTGCTCGGCGTGCTGATGCCCGAGCGCGATTCCGATCCGGACAGCCTGCGCCTCGGGCGCCTCGTCGCCGACCACCTCGGCATCGAGACGGTGGTGGAGGATATCGGCCCCTCGCTCGATGCGTCCGGCTGCTATGCCCGCCGCGACGGCTTCATCCGCATAGCGGTGCCGGCCTACGGACCGGACTGGAAGTGTAAGATCGTGCTCGGCGATACGGCCGCCGGCTACGCCATTTCCTATCTGGTGGTCGAATCGCCCGCCGGCGAACAGACCCGCCACCGCATGTCGGCTGAGGTCTATCGCGGCGTCATCGCGGCGGCGAACATGAAGCAGCGCACGCGCAAGCAGCTCGAATACTACCATGCCGATCGCCTCGGCTACGCGGTCGCGGGCACGCCGAATCTGCTTGAGTACGATCAGGGCTTCTTCGTGAAGAACGGCGACGGCGCGGCCGACTTCAAGCCGATCGCCCATCTCTACAAGTCCCAGGTCTATCAGCTCGCCGCGCATCTCGGCCTGCCTGCCGAAATCTGCGCCCGGCCGCCGACCACCGACACCTGGTCGCTGCCGCAGAGCCAGGAGGAGTTCTACTTCTCGGCGCCCTATCAGGTGATGGACGTCTGCATGCATGGCCTCGAAAGCGGCTGCAGTGCCGAGACGACGGCTGCCAGGGCCGGTCTCGCTGCCGACGAGGTCGCGGTCATCTGGCGCGACATCGCGGCCAAGCGCATTGCCACCAGCTATCTGCACGAGGCGCCGATCCTGTTCGCCCGTCCGCGCTGACATGCTGATCGGGCGTACCCTGCGCACCATGCCCGGCCAGGTCGCCGGGCCCCTGGCGCAGATGGTGGCGGCGGTCGCCTTCACCCACTGGCTGTCGCCAGAGGCTCTCGGCATCTACGCGCTCGCCTGGGCGGCGCAGGAGCTGGTCTATTACGGCATCGTCGCCTGGTGGACGGCCTACGTGCAACGCTATGCCGCCTCGCATGCCGATCCCGCCGCGCAGGCGCGCCTGAACGCCGCGGAGACCGCTGTCCAGCTCGCCTCCGCGCTCATGCAGGCGGTGCTCGCCGTCGCGGCCATCTGGGCCTTCATCGGCGTGCGCCCCGACGCCGGATTCCTCGCCGCCGTCGCGGCCTTCACGGTGACGCGCAATCTGGCGACCCACTTTGCCGCGCGCGCCCGCGCCGAGGACAGCGACATCGCCTTCACGCTGCTGCAGGCTGGCGGACCCCTCGGCGGCCTGCTGCTCGGCATCGCCGTACTCGCCACTGTGTCGCCAACCGCCGAAGCCCTTCTCCTCGCCTACGCCGCGGCCCAGATTCTCAGCCTCGGCGCCGGCGTCAGCCTCATGCGCTTCAAGCCTGTCGCGCCGCGGCTCGATCGGGACATGCTGGCAAGTTCGTGGCGCTACGGCGCCCCGCTCATCGCGGCCAATCTCTTGGAATGGGTCGGCAATCACGGCGTCAGGCTGATCGTCGATGCCGGCGCCGGGACGGAGGGCGTCGGGCTTGTCACCACGGCCTGGTGGCTCGGCCTGCGGATCGCGGCCTTCGTCGCGCTGATCGTCACGGGCGCGACTTTCGCTGCGGCGATCCGCGAGCTCGATACGTCTGGTCCTGCGGGCGCGCGCAAGCAGCTTGCCGACAACGGCGCGCTTCTGCTCCTGCTGCTCGCGCCCGCGATCGCGGGCGGGGCCTTGCTGGCCGCGCCATTCGCCGCGCTCGCCGTGGCCGAACCCTTCCGCGAGGCAACGGCCGCGCTACTTCCGCTGGCGCTTGCGGCCGGCGGCCTCAAGGCGTTCCGCGAACACGGACCCGAACAGGCGCTGCTGGTCTTCGGCCGGACCAAGGCGGCGGCGCTGACCGCGCTGATCGAGGCGGTCGCGACGGTGATCTTGTGCGCCGTGGGGCTCGCGTTGTGGGGTCTGGTCGGGGCGATGGCGGGCGCGGCGCTGGCCTCGTTGATCGGCGCGGCCGCCAGCCAGGCGATCGCCGCGCGCCTGACCGGCTATTTTCTGCGCCTCGCGGATGTCGTGCGGATCATCGCCGCAACGGCGCTGATGTCCGCGGCCGTCATCGCCATGCCGTCTCCCGACGGGGCGCCCGGCCTGGCGCTGGCGATCCTGGCCGGCGTCCTCGTCTACGGCCTGATCGGCGCGGTCCTGTGGTGGGGCCGGATCCGTGCATGGACGGCCCGGCGGCGCGCCGGCCGACGGTCCTAGACGGCCTGCGCCGCCAGCGCGCGGACATCGCCGTCCGCGTCGGCGACGCTCTCCAGCGCGAGATAGGCGCTCATGCGGCCCAGCGCCTTTTGCCAATACGGCCCCTGACCCTTGCCGATCTCGAAGCACAGCCAGCCGCCGGGCTTCAGAAAGTCCGCGGCCTCCTTGGTCAGGCGCCCCACGATGCTGAGCCCGAACGCGCCGCCGTCGAAGGCGAGGCGCGGCTCGAAGCGGGCGATCTCATCCGGCATGGTCTCGACCTTGGCCGAGGAAATGTAGGGCGGGTTGCAGACGACAAGATCGGCGGCGCGGGCGAGCGCCTCGCGCGGCAGCGGCGCGAAGAGATCGCCGTCGGCGAAGCACACCCGATCGGCGACGCCGTGCAGCGCGGCATTGCGACGGGCGAGGGCGACGGCCTCCGGCGAGAGGTCGGCGGCATGGATGGCGGAACCCGGAACCAGGACGGCCAGCGCAACCGCCAGGTTGCCCGACCCCGTGCAGACGTCGATGGCGAGCGGCGCGCCTCCGGCCGCCTGCAACTTGCCGAGCGCGAGGCGGCCGAGCAGTTCGGTCTCCTTGCGCGGCACCAGCGCCTCCGGCCCGGCAAGGAAGTCGAGTCCCATGAAGCGCTGGCGGCCGGTGATGTGGGCAAGAGGTTCGCCGCCGAGGCGCCGGGCGACAAGCGCCTCCAGCGCCGACGACTGATCGGCGTCGAGGCTCGGCAGCGCCGCCGCCGCGGCGGCTTCGACCGAGACGGGCAGGCCGGCAGCGGCCAGCCACAACGCCCGCGCCGTTCCTTCCGGCGTCTCTTCCGGCTTGTCGGCCAGCGCCGCGAACGAGGCGGCGAGGCGGTCGCTGAGGGCCTGGAGGGCGGCGGGCTGATCGGTCATGCCCGCCAGTCTAGCGCCCGCCGCTCAGCGCCCGGTTAATGCGGCTCCTGCGCCCGGCCCCGCGACTGGATCGCCGCCCGGCGCGCCTCGATCTCCTCCGGCTTCACCGCCGCGTTCAGCGCCGAGGTGCGCGCGGCCTCCAGCTTGCGTGCCTCGCCGCCGCTCAGCGCATAGCCGTCGTCGATCAGCGCCTTGTAGGCGGCCAGCGTCGCGGCCGGAATCGACGCCATGTCGGCGGCGAGTTTCAAGGCCGTGGGCATCAGGTCCTCCGGGGCCACGACGCGGTTGACGAGGCCCCAGGCGGCGGCGGTCGCGGCGTCGAGGAAATTGCCGGTCAGCGACAATTCCTTGGCCCGCATCACGCCCACCGCCCGGGCGAGCTTCTGGCTGAGGCCCCAGCCGGGCAGGATGCCGACCCGCGCATGGGTGTCGGCGAAGCGGGCGCTGGTCGAGGCGATCAGCACGTCGCAGGCGAGCGCCACCTCGAATCCGCCGGTGATGGCGACGCCGTTGACCGCGCCGATGATCGGCTTGGCGCAGGCTTCCATCGACAGCACCGGATCGTTCTGGGCGCTCTTGGGGTTGGCGGCGCCCAGCGCCCCCGGCGTGCCGCCCAGTTCCTTCAGGTCCAGCCCCGCCGTGAAGGCACGATTGCCCGCCCCGGTCAGGACGATGACCTTGACGGCCGGATCGGCCTCGGCGGCCCGCACCGCCGCCGCCAGTTCGGCGCGCAGCGCCAGGGAGAGCGCGTTCATCGCCTCCGGCCGGTTCATCGTCAGGATCGCGACCGCGTCCTTGGTTTCGCGCAGCACCAGTTCGCTCATCGCAGTTCCATCCTTCGGTGTTTGACCGGCGGCAACCTAGCCGGATTCCGTCGTCAGGGAAGGGTGCTACTGGCGCGCCATCTCGGCGCGACCCGCCGCTTCCCCGTCCAGCGCCTGGTCCGGGTTCATCGTCACCGTCACCTTGCGCAACAGGCCGGTGAAGGCGAAGGGCGACGGGTAGGTCGAAACCGGGCTGCCCCGGTCGCGGCCGATATCGAGGCCCGACCACGAGATGAGCGCGAAGAAGCCGTGCTGCGGCTGGAACGTGCCGCAGGCCGCGCCGTCGACCATCAGCGTCGCGGTCTTGACCGCCCCCTCCTGGCGCATCAGCACGGCGAGCACATGATCGCCCTCAGGCACGGCGCGGTCCGAAACCAGCATCTGGTGCTCGCCGCCGATATTGAGGTCGTAGGTCAGCCGCCCGTCGCGCACGAAGAGCGCATAGCCCGAGGTCGCGTCGCCATGGGCGATCAGCACGCCCTCGTCGCCCGCCTTCAGCCGCACATCGGCCTCGATCAGGTACGAGCGGCCGCGCACGTCGGGGGCAGCGTCGGTCGGCACATGGCCGACGCCGCGATGGAAGACGAACTGCCGGCGCGCCGCATTGCGCTTGGCGCTGTCGAGGAAGCGCAGGCCGAAGCGGTCGTCGAGCGGCAGCACGTTGCACGCCTCGGCCGCCGCCCACCACTCGGCGATCAGCGCCTTCAGCCGCTCGGGCTCCTTCGCCGCCAGATCGTCGGTTTCCGCAAAATCGCGGTCGAGATGGTAGAGCTCCCAGACATCGTCTTCGAAGGGCGTGTTGACCGGATGGAACGCTACCGCCTTCCAGCCGTCCTTCCAGAGGCCGCGATGGCCGAACATCTCGAAATACTGCGGCTTGGCGCGCGCCGGGGCGTTCGCGTCCGCAAGGCTAGGCGCGAAGCTGACGCCCTCGATCGGCATCTGCGCGACGCCGTTGATATGGGCGGGCGGTGTCACGCCGACGAGGTCGAGAATGGTCGGGGCCATGTCGGAGGCGTGGCAGAACTGGTGGCGCAGCTCGCCGCGCGCCGCGATCCGGGCCGGCCACGAGATCACCAGCGGATCGCGGATGCCGCCGCCATGGGTGTTCTGCTTGTAGCGGCGCAGCGGCGTGTTGGAGGCCATCGCCCAGCCGTGCGGGAAGTTCGAATGGGTGTCCGGCCCGCCGATATCGTCGATCCGCGCCAGCTTTTCGGCGATCGATTCGGGACGGAAATTGTATGGCCCCATGGCGTTGATGAAGCCGTGCGAGCCGCCCTCCTGGCTCGCCCCGTTGTCGGAGAGGATGAGGATCAGCGTGTCGTCGAGATCGCCCGCCGTCTCCAGGAAGTCGAACAGCCGCTTCAGGTGGCGGTCGGAGTGATCCAGCATCGCCGCATAGGCGGCCTGCAGCCTGGTGAAGACCCGTCTTTCGTCTTCGCTGTGCTCGTCCCAGACCTGCACGAACTCGTTGCGCGGCGGCAGCCGGGTGTCGGCGGGGACTAGGCCCAGCGCCTTCTGCCGCGCCAGGCGGCGCTCGCGCTCCGCGTCCCAGCCATCGGCGAAGACGGCGTCGTATTTGAGGATCAGCTCCCGCGGCGCCTGATGCGGTGCGTGGCAGGCGCCCAGCGCCACCCAGGTCAGCCAGGGCCTGTCGGGCGCGCCGACCTTATGGTCGGCGATCATGCGGATCGCCTGGTCGATCAGGTCCTCGGTCAGGTGATAGCCGGACTCGAAGGTGCCGGGCGCGTCGATGCCTGTGTTGTCGCGCACCAGCTCGGGCGAATACTGGTCGGTCTCGGCGTCCATGAAGCCGTAATAGCGGTCGAAGCCGCGCCCCAGCGGCCAGCCGTCGAACGGCCCGGTCGGCCCCGCCTCGGTCAGCGGCGTGACGTGCCACTTGCCGAGCATGTAGTTGCGATAGCCGTGCGGGCGCAGCATCTCGGCCAGCGTCCCGGCCTCCTTGGCGATCTTGCCGCGATAGCCGGGATAGCCGCTGTCGAAATTGGCGAGGCAGCCGACGCCGACCGAGTGGTGGTTGCGCCCGGTCAGCAGCGCGGCGCGCGTGGTCGAGCACATCGCGGTCGTGTGAAAGCCGCTATAGCGCACGCCCCGCGCGGCGATCGCGTCGATCGCCGGGGTCTCGATGGCCGAGCCGTAGCAGCCGAAGTCCGAAAAGCCGACATCGTCGAACAGAACGATCAGGATGTTTGGCGCGCCCTTCGGCGGACGCGGCGCGTCCGGCCAGTGGGGCGTGGACTCCTTGTAGGTGGTGCCGATCTTGCCGGGGAAGCCATCGCTCGCCATGGCGCGCTCCTTCTTGATTGCGGTCTTCAGTTGCCGAGATTGCCGTAGCGGACGTCCTTCGAGCCGGCGGGCAGCTCGATCAGCATCCCATCGAAGGCGAGATGCGTCTCGACGCCGGGAATGGCCGTGTCGCGCAGGAAGATGATCTTGCCGAACCAGTGCGGCACCGGCGGGATCAGATGACTCAGCACCAGCTGCGGCACGCCGGCCGCGGCCGCCGTTTCGGCCGCGTCGCGCGGCGAGGCGTGGTAGTCGGGAATGTCAGCGAGAATCTTGGCGATGCGGGCATTGCCGTGGCGGACGGCGGCCTCGTGCATGATCGCCACCGCCTCCATCACCATGGCCTCGTGGATCAGCAGGTCGGCCCCTTTGGCGGCCTCCGCCAGATTGGCGGATTTGTGCGTATCGCCGGAGAAGACGACCGAGCGGCCCTTGTACTCGAAGCGGTAGCCGAAGGCCGGATGGACCGGATCGTGATCGACGGTGAAGGCCGTGACCTTCACGCCGTTGCGCTCGAGCACGATGACCGGCGCGCCCGGCATGACGCCATCGATCTGGATCGCCTCCATGATGCCCAGCTCGGGATTCAGGAAGTCCGCGCCGTGGTGGGCGACGCGGTAGCCCCGGTCCAGCGCATAGGCCTCGTTGAAGCCTGCCACGATGCGCTCGATGCCCGGCCCGCCATAGACGGCGAGCGGCTGCGAACGTCCGCCCACCCAGCTCTGCAGATTGACCTCGCCCAGATCGCCGATGTGATCGGAGTGGAAATGCGTGAAGAGCACGGCGTTGACCTTGCCGGCCGGCATCTGCCAGCCCGCGGCGCGCGCCCACGATCCTGCCCCGCTGTCGACGACGAAGATCTCGCCGCCGGCAAAGACCAGGTTGCAGGCCGGCGCGCGGTCGGGATCTGGCATCGGCGATCCGCTGCCGCAGATCGCGACGCGCAGGCCGTCCTCCGCCAGGAGGTTGCCGTGATCGATGCCGAGGCGTTCGTCGGCCATCATGGCGATCAGGCGGTCCTGCACGGCGGGCACGAAGTGGAGCGCCGCGGCCGCCGCCGCAGCAACCACCGCCGCCAGCCCCAGTGCGATCAGGACGATCTTCTTCAGCAGTCTCATGTGCCTTCTCCCGCAATCAGCGCCTGAACCAGCAGGGCCATGGTCTTGGCCGCCTCGGCGGGCGGCAATTGTTGCTCGTGACGCATCCGTCGCCACGCCTCGTAGCTGGTGGCGAGATCGAGCGCCTCCAGCCGCGCCGGATCGCGGGCCATCGAAGCGGGCAGGGCCTTGAGCAGATAGCCGCGCTGCAAGGCGACGAATTCGCGCTGGCGCTCGGCGATCTGCGGCGAGGCGTGGCGGTGCACGTCGGCGGCGATACGGAACGGCATGATGCGTTCGAACAGCTCGGCCCGCCGGGCGAGCAGCTCGTCCATCCGGCCGCGCCAGGTCTTCGACAGGAACGGGCGGTCGGCGATCGGCCGCACCTCGGATTCGATGACGACCGCAATCTCGCCGTAGAGCCGCTCCATGTCGTCGAAGTGGCGAAAGACCGTGCGCAGGCCGACATCGGCCCTGGCCGCGATGTCCTCCGCGGTCGGGGCGAGCTTGCCCTCGCGGATGAAGGCGATGAAGGCGGCGACGATCTTGCGGCGGTTGTCGGCGCCGCGACGCACCCGGCCGTCGGTGCGGTAGGGCTCAGCCGGCATGGCGGCGCAGCCTCAGCATTTCGATCAGCGCGACAGCGGCGACGGCGACCAGCACGGCGAGGTTGAACCACTGCCCCGGCACCGGCGTCGGCGGCGGCTTGAAGAGGAACAGCACGAAGACCCCGAGCGCCGCCTGCACGACATGGATGAACAGCAGCGGCACGACGAAGCCGTGCCAGCGCCAGGCCGCCGCCGCGTCGGCGAGGCCCAGGGCGATCTGCCCGACGCCCAGCGTCGCGAAGAGGAAGAGGATCGTCTGCGGCGCGCCCGCAAGCTCGAGCCCGGCGATGCTGGCGGCCCCGCCGTCGGGCGCGAAGAGATGGATCGCCCCGCGCACCAGGTTCACGGCGCCGAGTAGCGCTACCGTGGCGATGGCGAGGCGCGAGGGCGACACGCTCACGTCCCGACCGCGCCGCCTTTCAGCGTGCCTTTGACGAAGCCGTCGATGAGCGCCGCCAGCTCGTCCGGCGCGTCTTCCTGCAGGAAGTGCGCGGCGTTGCGGATCGTGACATGCGGCTGGCCCCTGGCCCCCGGCACGCGCGCCTGGAACACGGCGTCGCCGCCCTTGGTCACGGGATCGGCGTCGCTGAAGGTGGTGAGGAACGGCTTGTCGAATTTCTCCAGCACCGCCCACGCCGCCTTGTTCTCGGCGACCGAGGCGTGCTCGGGCGTGATCGGCACCAGCGCGGGAAAGCGCCGCGCGCCTGCCTTGTAGGCCTCCTCGGGGAACGGCGCCTCGTAGGCCGCCTTCTCCGCCTCGCTCAGCGTCCGGGCGCTGCCGCCGTCCAGGATGAAGCCGACCGGCAGGACCGGCACGCTCTGGCTGAAATTCAGCCAGGCGTTGAAGCCCTCGCTCCAGCCTGTCCCGACCGGCAGTCCTGTATTGGCGACGACGACGCGGGCGAAGCGCTCGGGATAGGCCGCAACCAGGCGCAGGCCGATCAGCCCGCCCCAGTCCTGGCAGAACAGCGTGATGTCCTTCAGGTCGTTGGCGAGCAGCCAGGCGCCGGTCCACGCGACATGGCGCTCATAGGTGTAGTCGCTCTGCTCGGAGGGCTTGTCCGAGCGTCCGAAGCCGACGAGGTCCGGCGCGACGACGCGGTGTCCGTTCCCGGCGAGGGCCGGGATCATCTTGCGATAGAGATAGGACCAGGACGGTTCGCCGTGCATCAGCAGGACGGGCGCGGCATCGCGCGGCCCCTCGTCGACAGCGTGCATGCGGATCGCGGTGCCGTCGGCGTCGGCGACGGTCGTATAGTGCGGCGCGAAGGGAAAATCGGCGAGGTTTTCGAAACGCTCGTCCGGCGTCCTCAACAGCTTCATGATGCCCTCCCATTGACCGCGTCTGCGCGCGGTTGTATAAGTAGTGACATAAACAGTGCCACTATAAGCGCGTCGCGTCAAGACGTGCCACTCAAGGGAGGGCGGCGATGCGGGCCGCGATCAGCCGGACGATCACCGGTGCGCTGACCAGCCATGCGCTGCGCGACCTCAGGCGCGGCTGGAACGCGCTGGCCCGCCGCCTCAGGGGACGCATGGCCGAAATCCACTATTTCCACCAATCCGACGATCCTTACAGCCACCTGACAGCGCAGACGCTGGCGAAGCTTGCCGCCCGCTACAATGTGGCGGTCGTGCCTCATCTCGCATCGCCCCCCGACGACGGCGCCGCGCCGGAACGCGAGCGCCTCGCCGCCTGGTCGTTGCGCGATGCGGGCGCGCTCGCATCGCGTCTCGGCCTCGACTGGCCGGATCATCCCGTGCCGCCGACGCGCGACGCGGTCGCGGCGGCGAATGCCGGCCTCGCGGCGGCGCTGGCGACCCCCGACTTCGCGGCCCGTGCGGTCGCGATCGGCGCGGCGCTGTGGCGCGGCGACGGCGCGGCGCTCACCCCGCACGCGGTCGACGGCAACGCCGAGGCCGCCGCCAAGGCGATGGCCGAAGGCGCGAAGCTGCGCGAGGAGAAGGGCCACTATCTCGGCGGCACGTTCTTTTTCGAGGGCGAATGGTACTGGGGCGTCGACCGCCTGCACTATCTTGAAGCGCGCCTGCGCGGCGCAGGGCTCGCCAAGGGTGCGGACGAAGGCCTCATCGCGCCGGTCAAGGACGTCGAGCTGACGGCGCAGCCCACCAACGGCGCACGCCCCGAGCTGCACTTCTTCTTCTCGTTCCGCAGTCCCTACACCTATATCAGCGTGCCGCGCGTGCGCCGCCTCGCCAAGCACTACGGCGCAGATCTGAAGCTGCGATTCATTCTGCCGATGGTGATGCGCGGCCTGCCGGTGCCGCGCGCCAAGTCGATGTACATCATGCGCGACACCAAGCGCGAAGCCGACCGCGTCGGCCTGCCGTTCGGCCGCATCGTCGATCCGGTGGGACTGGCGACCGAGCGCGGCATCGCTGTCCTCAACCACGCGATCCCGATGGGCCGCGGCCCGGACTTCGCCGAATCCTTCCTGCGCGCGGTGTGGTCGGAAGGCGTTGATGCCACCACCGAAGCCGGTCTCAACACCATCGCGGCGCGGGCCGGGCTCCAGCCGGAGGTGGTCGCCGCCGCGCTCCTCGACGACAGCTGGCGCGCGCCGGCCGAGGTCAACCGGCAGGAGCTGTTCTCGATGGGTCTCTGGGGCGCGCCGTCGCTGCGCGTCAATGACGGCCCCGGCTATTGGGGCCAGGACCGGCTCTGGCTGATCGAGCGCGACCTCATCGCCGCAACGGAGGCGAAGTGATGACGGCGCCCGGTCCCATCGCGCTCAGCGGCGCGCCCGGCTCTCCCTATACGCGCAAGATGCTGGCCGTGCTGCGCTACCGGCGGCTGCCCTATCGCTTCCTGGTCGGCAGCCATGGCGGCCATGCCGGCCTCCCGCGGCCCAAGGTCGAGCTTCTGCCGACCTTCTACCTGCCGGGTCCGGACGGCGCGCTGGAAGCGGTGGTCGATTCCACGCCCATCATCCGCCGGCTCGAAGCGGAGCATGCCGGCCGTGCGGTCGTGCCCGCCGATCCGGCGCTGCGCTTCCTCGACGAGCTGCTGGAAGACTACGCCGACGAGTGGCTGACCAAGGCGATGTTCCACTATCGCTGGCACTTCGCCGCCGACATCGAGCGGGCAGGCGACATCCTGCCGGTCTGGCGCAACGTCACCGCGCCGGCCGACCAGCTCGCGGCAGCCAAGCAGATCTTCGCGAAGCGCCAGATCGACCGGCTCTATGTGGTCGGCTCCAACGCCGTCACCGCCCCGGTGATCGAGGCGAGCTATCGCCGCTTCCTCGCGCTCTTCGAGGCGCATCTGGCGCGCTACCCCTTCCTGATGGGGGCGCGGCCCGGGGCGTCGGACTTCGCCGCCTACGGACAATTGACCCAGCTCACCCATTTCGACCCGACGCCGATGGCGATCGCCCTCGCCGAGGCGAAGCGGGTCTTCGCCTGGGTCGATCTGGTGGAGGATCTTTCGGGTCTCGAACCCGAAGAGTCCGGCTGGCTCGACGGCGCGGACGTCCCGCCGACGCTCGCCGCGCTCCTCGGCGAGCTCGCCCGCACCTATGTCCCCGTCATGCTCGCCAATGCGCGGGCGCTGAAGGCGGGCGCCGCGAAGGTCGAAACCCGGATCGACGGCCTGCCCTGGACGCAGCAGCCCTTCCCCTATCAGGGCAAGTGCCTCGCCTGGCTGCGCCAGTCGCACGCCGCGCTGCCGGCGGCGGCGAAAGCCCGCGTCGATGCGCTGCTGGATGCCGGCGGCTGTATGCCGCTGATCGCCGAGCCGATCTGATGACGGCGCGCCGCGCCCTCGCCGGACTCGCCGCGCTGCTGCTGGCGGCCTGCGGCGACGCTGGCGCCCGGCACGCATCGTGCGGCGTCGCGCCGCCGCCGCTGCCGGTGCCCGGCTCGGCGGCGGGCATGGTGGCGATCCCGGCGGGCGAGATGCTCATGGGCGCCGCCGCGCTGCAGCCGGGCGAGGGGCCGGCGACGCGCGTCACGGTCGCCGCCTTCCGCATGGATGCGACCGACGTCACCAATGCGCAGTTCGCGGCTTTCGTCGCGGCGACCGGCTATGTGACGCGCGCCGAGCGCGGTCCTCTCCCGTCCTCGCTGGTCTTCGTGCCGCCCGAGGGCCGCGTCGATCTCTCCGACCCCTCGCAATGGTGGCGGATCGTGCCGGGGGCCGATTGGCGCCGCCCGCAGGGGCCCGGCAGCTCCATCGCAGGCAGGGACGATCTCCCGGTCGTGCACATCGCCTACGAGGACGCGCTCGCCTACGCGGCTTGGCTGGGGCGCGATCTGCCGACCGAAGCCGAATGGGAATACGCCGCCCGCGGCGGCATCGACGGCGCGCGCTATGTGTGGGGCGACGCGGCGCCGGACGATGGCGCCCCCCGCGCCAATACCTGGCAGGGCTATTTCCCTCTTCAGGATACCGGCTCCGACGGCTTCAAGGCCTCGCCTTCGCCGGTCGGCTGCTACGCGCCGAACGGCTATGGCCTCTACGACATGGCCGGCAATGTCTGGCAGTGGACGAAGGACGTCTGGCGTCCCGGCCTCGATCCGGATGCGCTCGAGCCAGAGACCGCCTCCTACGACCCCGCCGACCCGGACGCCGCGCAGCGCGTCATCAAGGGCGGCTCGTTCCTGTGCGCCGACAATTACTGCATGCGCTATCGCCCCGCCGCCCGCACCGCGGCGTCGGCGGGCGACGGCGCTTCCCATATCGGCTTCCGCACCGTCCTGCGGGAAAACAATCGTCAAGAAGCCTCGGCGAGGGAGGGCACGCCATGATGCGCTGGTTCAAACGGATCGGAATCGCCGTTGCGGTCGTCGCCGCGGCGCTGGTCGCGGGCTGGTTCGCGATCGGCGGACGCGAGGGTTTCATCCTGCTCTATGCGAGCGCCATGAAGCCGACGCCCGAACCTCATCGCGAGATCGTCTGGCAGAAGGGGCCTGATGCGCCTGTGCCGGCCGGCGAGCGGCGCCGGCCCAACATCGTCGTCATCCTCGCCGACGATCTCGGCTTCAACGACGTCAGCTTCTACGGCGGCGGCGTGGCGGGCGGTGCCGTGCCGACTCCCCACATCGATTCGATCGGCCGCGAGGGCGTCAATTTTCCGGCCGGCTATGCAGGCAACGCGACCTGCGCACCCTCGCGCGCGGCGCTGATGACCGGCCGCTATGCGACCCGCTTCGGCTATGAGTTCACGCCGACGGCGATCGGCTTTCAGCGCCTGGTCGGCGGACACCAGGGCAAGTCGCCCCATCCGATGATCTATCACGCCGACCGCGAGGTGGATGTCCCGGACTTCCGCGAACTGGGCCTACCCGCGGACGAGGTGACGATCGCCGCCATGCTCCAGAAGGCGGGCTATCACACCGTGCACCTGGGCAAATGGCATCTGGGCGAGACCGAGGCCCAGCGGCCCGAGAAGCGGGGCTTCGACGAAAGCCTCGGCTTCTACGCGGGCGCCTCGATGTTCCTGGAGGAGGACGATCCCGACGCCGTCAACTCCAAGCAGGACTTCGACCCGATCGACAAGTTCCTGTGGGCGGCGCTGCCCTACGGCGTGCGCTACAACAGCGGGCCGATGTTCAGGGCCAAGGGCCACATGACGGACTACCTCACCGATCAGGCGATCGAGGCGATCCGCGCGAACCGAAACCGGCCCTTCTTCATCTACCTCGCCTACAACGCGCCGCACACGCCGCTGCAGGCGACGAAGGCGGACTACGACGCGCTGCCGCAGATCCAGGACCATACGCTGCGCGTCTATGCGGCGATGATCCGACAGCTCGACCGCGGCGTCGGCCGCGTGCTCGCCGAGCTGAAGGCCCAGGGGCTCGACGACGACACGCTGGTGATCTTCACCAGCGACAATGGCGGCGCGCACTATGTCGGGCTCGACGATCTCAACAAGCCCTATAGCGGCTGGAAGGCGACCTTCTACGAAGGCGGCATCCGCGTGCCGTTCTTCATGCGCTGGCCGGGCGTTATGCCGGCCGGCGCAACCTATGCCGCGCCGATCAGCCATTTCGACATCTTCGCCACGGCCGCCGGCGCGGCCGGTGCGGCGGTGCCGTCGGATCGCACGATCGACGGCGTCGACGTCGTCCCGTTCCTCACCGGCGCGGCGGCGGGCGAGCCGCACCAGGTCCTGTTCTGGCGCTCCGGACCCTATGTCGTCGTCAGGGCCGGCAACTGGAAGCTCCAGGTCGAGGACACTTCGAAGCTCGTGGCGCTCTACGACCTGGCCGCCGATCCCGGCGAGAAGAGCAATCTCGCGGCCGCCAATCCGGACAAGGTCGCCGAGCTCCAGGCGCTCATCGCCGGCTTCCAGAAGGAGCAGGTCAAACCCCTCTGGCCGGCGCTGATGGAAGGGGTCATCCCCATCGACCATCCGCTGAACCGGCCGTGGGCGGCATCCGACCGCTACATCTACTGGTCGAACTGAGGATCCGATGACCGAGCCCTATCGCCTCTACGGCACGCACCTGTCGTACTACACCGGCAAGGCGCGGGCCTTCCTCATCAACAAGCGGCTCGCCTACGACGAGGTGCTCTCCACCGAGGAGGTGTTCCGCGAGATCATCCTGCCGAAGACGGGTGTGAACTTCATCCCCGTCCTCGGCCTCCCCGACGGGCGGGTGATCCAGGACACCTCCGACATCATCGACGCGCTCGACGGGGCGAGCCCCTTCAACCCGGCCTACCCGGCGACGCCGCGCCAGCGCCTCGCGGCGATTCTCGCCGAGATCGTCGCCGACGAGTGGTTCGTGCTGCCGGCGATGCACTACCGCTGGACCAAGAACCGCGACTTCGCGGCGCTCGGCTTCGGCGCGACCAGCCGCCCGAACGCCGACGTCGCCGAACAGCGCGAGATCGGCGAGAAGCTCTGCGCCCGGTTCGCGGGTTCGTTGCCCTTTCTCGGCGTCTCGCCCGAAACCGCGCCCGGCATCGAGGCCGAATACGAAGCCTTCCTCGATCTCTTCGGCGAGCACCTGAAGACCCATCGCTACCTGCTGGGCGACCGCCCCACGCTCGGCGACTACGGCCTGATGGGGCCGCTCTACGCGCACCAGTTTCGCGACCCGCGCTCGGGCGAGATCATGCATCTGCGCAGCCCGCGCGTCGCCGCCTGGATCGAGCGCATGAACATGCCGCCTGCGACCTATGGCGATCTCGTGGCCGACGACGAGGTGCCGCCGCTCGCGGTCGCGCTGCTGAAGCGCCAGTGGGCCGATTTCTGGCCGGTGCTGCGCGGCACGCTCGAGGCCACCGAAGCCTGGATCGAGGCCAATCCGGGGGCCGCGCCGCCGCGGGCCGTCGGTAAGCAGGCCTTCACGGTCGGCGGCTCGGCGGGCGAGCGGCTGATCTTCCCCTACTCGCAGTGGATGTGGCAGCGGGCCGCCGACGCCTACGCGGCGCTGGATGCGGCCGGACGCGATGCCGCCGCGCCGTTCATCGCGGCGGTCGGCCTCACCGAAGCCTTCGCCCGGCCGATCCGCCGCCGCCTCGCGCGAAAGGACAACCGCCTCGTCGCGGTCTGAACCGGCTTGACGAATATGACCGAATAGGTCAATAATGACCGTATGGTCATTATTGAACGGATCAGTCATGCTGCCTGACGCCGCCCGGCCGGACCGCCGCCGCGTCCGCAACCGCGCCGCCATCCTCACGGCCGCCGAGGCGCTCTTCGCCGCGCGCGGGGTCGAGGCGGTCAGCATCGACGAGATCGCCGCCGCCGCCGACCTCGCCAAGGGCACGCTCTACAATCACTTCGCCGACAAGGACGCGCTCGCCGCCGAGGTGGCGCTGACCGCGCGCCAGGAAGGCGAGGCCCGCGTCGCCGCCGCCAACGAGGGCGTCGCCGAACCGGAACGGCGGCTCATCCGCGGCGTCATCGTCTTCGCCCGCTTCGCCTGCGAGCGTCCCGACCGGGCCCGCGCCGGCCTGCGCATGACCTCCGGGGCGACCGACATCGACGCGCCGGTCAATGCGGGCGTGCGCCGCGACATCGAGCGCGGCTTCGCCTCGGGGCGCTTTCACGGCGTCGGGCGCGAGGCGGCGGCGCTCGGCGTCATCGGCGTCGCCCATGCGCTCATCTCGCGCATCCTCGGAGCGCCCGGCGACCGCGCGGCCGCCATGGCCGCCGCGCGCGAGGGCGCCACCTTCATCCTGCGGGGCGTCGGCATCCCGCCCCGCCAGGCCGCCGCCACCGCCGCCCGCGAAGTCGCGGCCCTGTTCGGAGACTGACCCATGACCGGCATCAAGATCGAAGACATCGCCTATGTCCGCTTCCGCGCCCCCGACCTCGACCTCATGGAGACCTTCCTCGGCGAGTTCGGCCTCGTCCGCGCCGCGCGCAGCGCCGACACGCTCTACATGCGCGGGGCCGGCACCTCGCCCTTCGTCCATGTGACGCATCTGGGCGAGGCGGGCTTCGTCGGCCTCGGCTTCGCCGGCGAAAGCCTCGCGGATCTGGAAAGGCTCGCCGGCGAAGAGGGCATCGCCCCGGTCGTCAGCGACGCGCCGGGCGGCGGCCGCCTGCTGCAGCTTGCCGATCCGGACAGCTTCCGCATCGATGTCGTGGCCGGTCAGACGCCGGTCGCGCCGCTCCCTCTGCCGCAGCGCGTACCGACCAACGACGCCAGCGCCCGCCCGCGCACCGAGGCGGTGAAGCGCGTTGGTTCGGGCCCGGCGCATGTGCTGCGCATCGGTCATGCCGTCCTCAACGTCACCGATTTCCGCCGGTCGGAGGCCTGGTACAAATCGCGCCTCGGCTTCCTCACCTCCGACGAGATCGTGCTCGACGGCATGCCGGATTCGCTCGGCGCCTTCCTGCGCTGCGATCGCGGCACCGCGCCGACCGATCACCACACGCTCTTTCTGGTCGGGGCGGGGGCGCCCAAGTTCAACCACGCCGCCTTCGAGGTCGCCGATTTCGACGACCTGATGACCGGCCACGACCATCTCAAGGCGAAGGGCCGCACCCATGCATGGGGCGTCGGCCGCCACATCCTCGGCAGCCAGATCTTCGACTACTGGCGCGACCCGTGGGGCCACGCGGTCGAGCACTGGACAGACGGCGACCGCATCAGCGCCGCCTTCGGCTCGCACAAGGCCAGCCTCGAGGCCCTCGTCGGCACGCAATGGGGCCCCGGCGCACCGCCCTCGATGGCCTGATCCGGCGATAACGCAACACCAGGGAAACGCACCATGAAACTCGCAACTTTCGACGACGGCGCCGGCGCGCGTGTCGGCCTCGTCACCGATGCCGGCCTCATCGATCTCGCCAGGGCGGCGCCCGGCCTCCCGACGACCATGATCGGCCTCATCGAGGCCTGGGACACGGCCCGCGCCGCCGTCGCGGCGGCCACCGGTTCCGTCCTCCCGCTCGATTCGGTGCGCCTGAAAGCGCCCGTTCCCAAACCCGGCAAGATCCTGGCGATCGGCCTCAACTATGCCGACCACATCGCGGAATCGGGCCAGAAGACGCCGGAGCACCAGGTCTGGTTCGCCAAGCTTCCCAATAGTGTGCACGGGCCCTTCGAGCCCATCGAGCTGCCGAAGGTCTCGTCCTTCGTCGACTACGAGGCCGAAATGGTGGCAATCGTCGGCAAAGGCGGTCGTCACATTTCACGGGAGGGCGCGCCCGGCGCCATCTTCGGCTATTGCGTCGGCAACGACGTGACGGCCCGCGACTGGCAGTTCCGCACGCCGCAGTGGATTCTCGGCAAATCGTTCGACACCCATGCGCCGTTCGGGCCGTGGATCGTCACCGCCGACGAAGTCGGCGACCCCCACGCCCTCGGCATCCGCGCCTTCGTCAACGGCGAGATGCGGCAGAACTCGAACACCAGCCAGCTCGTCTTCGACGTGTTCGATCAGGTCGCCCTCGTCAGCCAGGCCGCGACGCTCGATCCGGGCGACGTCATCTTCACCGGCACGCCGGGCGGCGTCGGCGCGGCGATGAAGCCGCCATGTCCTCTGAAGGAGGGCGACATCGTGCGCATCGAGATCGACCGCCTCGGCGCGATCGAGGCCGTCATGCGGCCGGAGGCCTGAGCGATGCGCAGCGACGCCGACGTTCTCATCGTCGGGCTCGGGCCGGTGGGCGCGGCGCTCGCCTGCCTGCTCTCGGCGCGCGGCGTCACGGTGATCGCGGCCGAGCGCGAGACTGAGGTCTATCGCCTGCCGCGCGCCGCCCATTTCGACGCCGAGATCATGCGCCTCTTCCAGCAGATCGGCATCGCGGACGAGGTCCTGCCGGTCTCGCGCCCCATCACGGCCTATGAGTTCGTCACCGCCGCCGGCGCGGTCATCATGCGCTTCGCGGTCTCCGGGGATACGGGACAGGGCTGGGCGGGCGGCTATCTCTTCCACCAGCCGGCGCTGGAGGAGGCGCTGCGCCGCCGCATCGCCGCCGCGCCTTCGGCCGAGATGGCGCTCGGCTGGACGCTTGAAGACTTCGCGGAGGACGCGGACGGGGTCAGCGCCAGGCTGACCCGCGACGGCGAAACCCGCACCGTCCGCGCCCGCTACCTCGTCGCCTGCGACGGCGCCAATTCGACGGTGCGCAAGGCGCTCGGCATCGGCCTTTCCGACTACGGCTTCGACGAACCCTGGCTGGTGGTCGACACGCTGATGCCGGACGAGAGCCGGCTGAAGCCCTACGGCCTTCAGATCTGCGACCCCGCGCGCCCCGTCACCGTCATGCCGATGAGCCCCGGCCGCCGGCGCTGGGAGTTCATGTTGCTGCCCGGCGAGGATCCGGCGGCGATGCTGGAGGACGAAACGGTGCGCCGCCTGATGCGGCCCTTCGCGGCGGCGAGCGAGGCCGAGATCGTGCGCAAGGCGGTCTATCGCTTCCACGGCCTCGTGGCGCGCGCGTGGCGGCGCGGCCGGGTGTTCCTGGCGGGCGATGCGGCCCACCAGACGCCGCCCTTCGCGGGCCAGGGCATGTGCTCGGGCCTGCGCGACGCCGCCAATCTCGCCTGGAAGCTCGACCTCGTGCTGAAGGGCCGGGCAAGCGATGCCCTTCTCGACTCCTATCAGACCGAACGCGAGCCGCATGTGCGCCAGGTGATCGAACTCGCCATTGCCATGGGCCGCGTCGTCTGCGAGCGCGACCCCGAGAAGGCCGCCGAGCGCGACCGCACCATGCTCGCCGCCCGCGCCGCCCAGCCGGACGACGCCGCGACGCCGCCCCAGCCCGGCCTCGCGGCCGGCTTCCTGCATCCCTCGCCGCGGGCCGGCGACCTCGCGCCCCAGCCGCGCGACGCTTCGGGCGGGCGGCGCGACGCGGCGCTCGGCGCGGGTTTCTGCCTCCTGACCCGCGGCCCCCATGCCGCGCCCCCGGGGATCGCCGTGCTTGACGTTACGGCGCTGGGCGATGGCGGCGCGCTGGCCGCCTGGCTCGGCGAGGCCGAGGCCGCGCTGCTGCGCCCCGACCGCCACGTCTTCGGCACCGGCGCGCCCGACATGCTTCTGGACCGGCTGGCCGCATCACTGTAGCCATGCGCGGTCCTTTTCGTCGGAGACAGCCATGATCGGCCGCCTGAACCATGTCGGCGTTGCGACGCCCTCGATCGAAGACTCGGTGAAGCTCTATCGCGACGTGCTCGGCGCGACGAAGATCCACGACAAGTTCGCGATGCCCGAACAGGGCGTCTGGGTCTGCTTCGTCGATCTGCCCAACACCCAGATCGAGCTGATCGAGCCTTATGACGATTCCTCGCCCATCAAGGGCTTCCTCGCCAAGAACCCGGCCGGCGGCCAGCACCACATCTGCTTCGAGGTCGACGACATCATCGCGGCGCGCGACGACATGCGGGCCAAGGGCGCGACCGTTCTCGGCACCGGCGAGCCGCGCATCGGTGCCCACGGCATGCCGATCATCTTCGTCCACCCCAAGAACATGGGCGGCGTGCTGGTCGAGCTGATGCAGAAGCCGGACGCCGCCCATCACTGATCCGGCCCGGCCGCCGTCGGGCCTCGCCGTCGTCGTCGGTGCCGGCGGCGGCATCGGCGCGGCGGTCGTTGCGGCCCTCCGCGACGGCGGCGCCTATGCCGAGATCCTGCCGCTCGGCCGGACCAGCGCCCCGCCGCTCGACCTCCTCGACGAAGCGTCGATCGCCGCGGCGGCGGCCCAGGCCGCATCTTCGCCGCATGCCCTGCGCCTCGTCTTCGACGCGACGGGGTTCCTGCACGGCGACGGCGATGTGCCCGAACGGGCGCTGCGCCAGATCGACCCGGCGCACATGGCCCGGGCCTTCGCGCTCAACGCCATCGGTCCGGCGCTGCTGATGAAGCACTTCCTCCCGCGCCTGCCGCGCGCCGGCCGCGCCGTGTTCGCGACGCTTTCCGCCAGGGTCGGCAGCATCGGCGATAACCGCCTGGGCGGCTGGTACAGCTACCGGGCCTCGAAGGCGGCCCTCAACCAGCTCGTCCGGACCGCGGCGATCGAGCTTGCACGCACCCATCCCGAAGCGGTCTGCGTCGCCCTCCACCCCGGCACGGCCGACACCGCGCTGTCGCGGCCCTTCGCCCGGCGCGGCCTCGACGTCGTCTCGCCCGGCGCCGCTGCGCTCCGGCTGCTTGCCGTCCTCGGGGCCCTCGCCCCGTCCGACAGCGGTTCCTTCCTCGACTATCGGGGCCAGCGGCTGCCCTTCTAGGACTGCCCGAACGCCGGCGGGCGAGGATTACGTTGCGCTGCAACATCTGCTAGCCTGACGGCTCACCATCGAGGATGCGATGAGCAAGAAAATCTATGCGGACGCCGCTTCGGCGCTCGCCGGGCTGACCTTCGACGGCATGACCGTCATGGCCGGGGGCTTCGGCCTTTGCGGCATTCCCGAAAACCTGATCCTCGCGCTGCGCGACAGCGGCGTCAAAGGCATCACGGTCATCTCCAACAATGCCGGGGTCGACGATTTCGGCCTCGGCCTGCTGCTGAAGACCCGTCAGATCGCCCGCATGATCTCGTCCTATGTCGGCGAGAACAAGGAGTTCGAGCGGCAATATCTCTCGGGCGAACTGCAGCTGGAGTTCAACCCGCAGGGCACGCTGGCCGAGCGCATCCGGGCGGGCGGCGCGGGCATCCCCGCCTTCTTCACCGCCACCGGCGTCGGCACGCTGGTCGCCGAAGGCAAGGAAGTGCGC
>ERZ761602.2878-NODE-2878-length-25733-cov-4.821170_pt1 | contig 25733 bp, 23 predicted proteins | sample MGYA00512165_ERZ761602 | MGnify/ENA primary metagenome ERZ761602 (study PRJEB28899, sample SAMN02445085) | bioreactor sludge metagenome | biome: EBPR sludge; isolation source: Thorneside wastewater treatment plant | place: Australia: Brisbane, Thorneside...
CGCCTTGACCACCGCGGCCGCCACATCGACCGTGCCGCGCTCGACGCCGCCGCCGCCAAGGCTCGGCAGAACCTGCAGAATGTGCAGCCCGAAGGCCGCGCCCGGCGCAACGGCGGAGCCTGCCGCGGCCCCGCCTGGGGACGCCTGCTCGGTTATGCTGCGCGCCTGCATTGTCTGGAATTCGTGGCCGCTGGCTGCTACGCGATGCCGGGCCGCGCCGGAATTGGCGCCACGGCCGGAAGGCGATGGAAATACGATGGAACCACCCGATTCCATACTAGCACGCGGACCCGGCCGGGCAATCGCCTACAGCCGCAGCGCGGGAAAGACGCCCGGCGTGATCTTCCTGCCCGGCTTCCGCTCCGACATGCAGGGCGGCAAGGCGCTGGCGCTCGAGGCGCATTGCCGCGCTGCCGGGCGCGCGTTCGTCCGCTTCGACTACAGCGGCCACGGCCGCTCCGAGGGACGCTTCACCGACGGCACGGTGGGCGCGTGGCGCGCCGACGTGATCGACGTGATCGACCACCTCTCGGCCGGTCCACAGGTGCTGGTGGGGTCGAGCATGGGCGGCTGGCTGATGTTGCTGGCGGCGCTGGCCCGGCGCGACCGCATCGCGGGCCTCGTTGGCGTCGCCGCCGCCGCCGATTTCGCGACGCGGCTGATGGAGCGGCGCCTGCCGCCGGCGGCGAAAGACGCGCTCGCGCGCGACGGCGTCGCGTATCTTCCCTCGGCCTACAGCCCCGAGCCGACGCCGGTGACGCGCCGCCTGATCGACGAGGCGCGCGGGCACGAACTCCTTCACGCGCCCATACCGCTGACCTGCCCGGTGCGGCTCATTCACGGAACCGCCGACCCCGACGTGCCGTGGCAGCTTTCGCTCGAGGTGATGGAGAAGCTCGCATCGGCCGACGTGGAACTGCACCTGGTCAAGGACGGCGACCACCGCCTGTCGAGCGACCACGATCTCGCCCGCCTCTGCCGCACGACCGAGGAGGTCTGCCGCCTGGCGGAGGCCCGCGCCTAGCCCGGCTCGTCGAAGCGCCGCGGATCCGCGAGGAAGGCCTTGTAGATGCGCCAGTGCGGCGTTTCTTCCGGGCGGATCGGGCGCAGCCCGTTCTCGTCGAGCCACAGCACGTCGGCGCCGGGCAGGCTCATCAGGATCGGCGAGTGGGTGGCGAATACGGCCTGGACGGTGCCCGCGTCGCGCCACTCGGCCATCAGCCGCCGGAACGCGAGCTGGCGCTGCGGCGACAGCGCCGCTTCCGGCTCGTCCATGAAATAGATGGCCTGGCGCTTCGCCGCGAGCCGGTGCCGGAACATCGCCATGAAGGCCTCGCCATGGCTGCGGGCGTGCAGCAGCCCGCCGCCATGCGCCGCGGGATCGCCTTCGGCATCGAGATAGCTGGCGAGCTGGAAGAAGCTTTCGGCGCGCAGAAAGAAGCCGTTTCGCACGCGCGGCAGCCACGACAGGCGCAGCGCTGGAGCCAGCGCATTCCCGAGTTCGCCCTCGATCGCGTATCCGCGATGGTGCTGGGAGCCGCCGAACACGTTGAATCCGCTCGCAACCGCCAGCGCCTCGATCAGCGTCGACTTGCCGGAGCCGTTCTCGCCCACGACGATCGTGATCGGAGAACGGAACTCGATGGCGAAATCGCTCGTGAGGAAACGCAGCGTGTCGAACGGGAACGCGCGGCGATCGATTCGCTCCGCCACGAGGCCGAGTCGTCGCAGGAACGGCGACGCGAGCGCGCTCGCGGCGGCCATGCCCGCCTATCCCGCCGCAGCGCCGGCGGCGAGGATCGCGGCCAGCCCCGTCTTGTAGTCGGGATAGCGCAGCGCCACCCCAAGTTCTTGCTTGATGCGCGCGTTTCGCACGCGCCGCGTCTCCGCGTAGAACTCGCGCGCCATCGGCGAAAGGCGTTCGGGATCATAGGGTTCGAGCGGCGGCGCGGGGATTCCGAGCAGCGCCGCGGCGTGGGCGACGACTTCGTGCGCCGGCGCCGGAAGATCGTCGGCGACATTGTAGATCGCTCCCGGCCGCGGCCGCGCGGCCGAGGCCGCGAGCACGGCCGCAATGTCGTCGACGTGGATGCGCGAAAAAACCTGCCCCGGCTTGTCGATGCGCCTGGCGGTGCCCGCGCGCAGCTGATCGATCGCGCTGCGGCCGAGGCCGTAAATCCCCGCAAGTCGAAAGAGATGCACCGGCACGCCGCGATCGCGCCAGAGCGCGAGCCACGCATCCTCGGCCGCCGCGCGGCGCCGGCTGCGCGCACTGCCGGGGCGGCGCGCGCTCGTCTCGTCGACCCAGCCGCCGCTGCGGTCGCCGCTGCGGTCGCCGTAGACGCCCGTGGTCGAAAGGTAGCCGAGCCACACGATGTGGTGCGCGGCGGCGATCGCCGGCGCTAGGCGTGCGAGCGCGACATCGCCCGGCGCCTCTCGCGCTTCGCCGGGCGGAATGGAGACGAGCACATGCGTGGCCCGTTGGAGCGCACGCTCGATCTCGCCGAGCGGACTCGCCGCGCCGAAGGCGACACGCGCGATGGCGTCTCGCGCGCGCTCCGGCGCAACATCTTGCGACGTGCCGACGACGTGTTCGCCGCGCGCGCGCCAGCGCGCGGCGAGAGAGCGCGCGGTGTAGCCGAAGCCGAGACAAAGCAGCATGCGGAAATTCTTCCCCGCGCGACGAGCGGCGCGCAGCCGCGCGCCGGCACGAAAATTGCCGCAGCCGCTGCGCGCGTCAACGCGAATCGCACGAAAAACGCCACACTCCGAACGGTTTCCGGCGGATTCTAGCGAAAGTGGAAATACTTCGGGCCGAATCGCGCCGAATCCGCGCGCGCGCATTTTCGAAACCATGCCGCGCGTGCCGATTCAAAGATTTATGCGCGCGCCGCGGCGGCGCGGACCGAATCGAATCGCCGATCTTGTGTCTTTCGCGCAACGCGCGGCGACGTTCGCGATTCGAACCGGTTGATTCGCGCGCGCGAGTTTGTGTAGGTTTCGCGACAGATGCGTTGCCTCTTCGTGGCGGACAATCGGCGGCGCAGTCTCCGCAAAGATCAAGCTTGAGACGCATCAAGTATTACGCGAGTAATGCTGGCGCGGCCGTTTGTTCCTTTGATTTGGGCTGTTTTTCGACTTTATCCACATTAATCCCGTTCTTCATTCGCAGCAGTTTGAATTTCTGTTGCATTCGTTGACGGACAAAAGCGGCGTGTGTCTTATCGAGACGAGGGGACGCGGGACGACGTGCATGGCGGGCGAGACGGCAAGATCTTCCGCGACGGAGTATGCTGGCGACGTCACGCCGCAGCAGGCCTTCGACGCGCTGAAGCGCGACGCGAAGGCGGCGCTCGTCGACGTTCGCACGCAAGCGGAGTGGTCGTTCGTGGGGCTGCCCGATCTGCGCGCCGCCGGCCGGCAACCGGTGCTTGTGGAGTGGCAGACCTACCCGGCCATGGCCCGCAACCCCGATTTCGCCGCCGAGCTGGCGCGGGCGGGGATCGAGAAGGGCCAGCCACTCTATTTCCTCTGCCGCAGCGGCGCCCGATCGCGGGCGGCCGCGATCGCGATGACGGCGCTGGGCCACGGCCCTTGCTACAACATTGCCGGCGGCTTCGAGGGCAACCGCGATTCGGATGGGCACCGGGGCACTGTCGAGGGCTGGAAAGCCGCCGGTTGTCCGTGGCGTCAGGACTAGCGGCGGCAATGGCGGAGGAGGGGACGCGATCGACGGCGGGATAGGAAAGCCGCAGCGACAAGCGGCGAGACGGGACAGAGGCGCATAGCGCGGCTCGAGGGCCGCGGCATAAGGGGTAGAGCGTGACTCTCACTGGCAACGGCAACGGGAACGGCAACAATCGCGACGTCTCGAACGAACGGTCCTTCGGCGGAGAACGGCCCAACGCCCTCGAACTTGCCTGGGTTCGCGTGCGCGCGCATCTCAGGAGCGAGTACGGCGACGCCGCGTTCAAGAACTGGCTGCGCTCGCTGACGCTGCTGCGGGCGTCGGGCGACAAGGTCGTGCTCGCCGTCACCTCGAAATTCTGGCGCGACTGGATCGCGGCCCATTACGGCGACCGGCTGGTGGCGCTCTGGAAGGCCGAGAACCTGGGCTTCAACGGCGTCGAGATCGTCGTGAACGCCGTCGAGGCCAAGGAACCGCGGCCGCGGGGCGACGCGCTCGAAATGCCGCAGCGCGAGACGGACGAAGCGCGCCCGCAGCCCGCCCCCGCCACGATGAACGGCGAGGAGCCGCGCCTCGGCGACGTGCAGAACCTGTGCACGCCGCTCGACCCGCGCCTCACCTTCGAGACCTTCGTCATCGGCAAGCCGAACGAGTTCGCGCACGCCGCGGCGCTGCGCGTGGCGGAAGCCGACGAGATTCCGTTCAACCCGCTGTTCCTCTACGGTGGCGTCGGCCTCGGCAAGACGCACCTGATGCACGCGACCGCCTGGCGCCTGCGGATGCGCAATCCGGCGCGGCGGGTGATGTTCCTGTCGTCCGAGACCTTCATGCACCTGTTCGTGAAGGCCGTGCGATACAAGGACACGCACGCGTTCAAGGAGCAGTTCCGCTCGGTCGACGTGCTGATGATCGACGACGTGCAGTTCTTCGGCGAGAAGTCGGCGACCCAGGAAGAGCTGTTCCATACCTTCAACGCGCTCGTCGACCATCGCCGCCAGGTGATCATCTCGGCCGACAAGCCGCCGGTCGATCTCCAGGGCATCGAGGAGCGGCTGAAGTCGCGGCTCGGCTCGGGCGTCGTCGCCCAGCTCAACCCGACCAACTACGAGCTGCGCCTTTCGATCCTGCAGGCCAAGGCCGAGCAGAAGGGCGTCGCGATCCCCTCGAAGGTGACGGAGTTCCTGGCCCACAAGATCACCTCGAACATCCGCGAGCTCGAGGGGGCGATGACGCGCCTGTTCGCCCACGCCACGCTGCTCAACAGCCGCGAGATCTCGATCGACATGGCGCAGGAGGTGCTGCAGGACCTGCTGCGCGCCAACGACCGCCACGTGACGATCGACGACATCCAGAAGCGGGTCTGCGAGCACTACAACATCAAGATGGCCGACCTGCTCTCGCCGCGCCGCGCGCGCGCGGTGGCCCGCCCGCGCCAGGTGGCGATGTATCTCGCCAAGCAGCTCACCACCCGCTCGCTGCCCGAGATCGGCCGCAAGTTCGGCGGCCGCGACCACACCACGATCATGCACGGCGTGCGCAAGATCGAGGAGCTGCGCGGCGGCGACCCGAGCCTGAACGAGGACATCGAGATCCTGACGCGCTCGCTGACAAGGTAGGCGGCGGGCGCGCCGCCGGCGGGCGGCGGCCGGAGCGGCGATGCGATTCATCCGCACGTCCCGGCCGATGGCGCGGCCCAGCGCCGAGCGCGCCGCCCCGGCGCGGCGCGGGAAATCCTTTTGCCTCAAGGCCTCTCTGCTATAATGCGCGCCCGTTCGGCGGCGGCTTGGCCGACCGGACGGGAGCCGGCCTTCCGGGCCGTGCGCGCAACTCGCGCGTTGCTTGCAGAACGCGGCGCCTCGATCGACCGAAAATGGGTGGATCGCGGCCGGTTCCGCGAGGCCCGTCCCGGGGCGCCGGCGCTTCCCGCCAAGCGCCCGTTCCGATGCCCTTGCCCGCGCAACGCCCGAGTTCATCCATGAAGATCACGATCGAGCGCGCCGCCCTGCTCCGCGCCCTGAGCCACGTGCAGAACGTCGTCGAGCGCCGCAACGCGATCCCGGTGCTGTCCAACACGCTGATCGAGGCCGGCAAGGGGCGGCTCACGCTATCGGCCACCGACATGGACATCTCGGTGACCGACACGGTGGAGGCGGCGGTGCAGAAGGACGGCGCCACCACCGCGCCAGTGCACACGCTCTACGACATCGTGCGCAAGCTGCCCGACGGCGCGCAGGTGGAACTGGTGCAGCAGGGCGATTCCTCGCAGCTGGCGCTGCGCGCCGGCCGCTCGCATTTCACGCTGGCCTGCCTGCCGCGCGAGGACTTCCCCTCGATGAACGACGGCGAGTTCCCGCACAAATTCGAGCTGGCCGCCGAAGAGATGCGGACGATCATCGACCGCACGCGCTTCGCGATCTCGACCGAGGAGACGCGCTATTACCTGAACGGCATCTATTGCCACGCCGCAGAAAGCCAGGGCCTGCGCCTGCTGCGCGCCGTGGCCACCGACGGCCACCGCCTCGCGCGCGTGGAAATGCCGCTGCCGGAGGGGGCCGAGGGCATGCCGGGCGTCATCATCCCGCGCAAGACCGTGGGCGAACTGCGCCGGCTGCTCGACGAGACCAACGAGCCGGTGAAGGTGGCGCTGTCCGACACCAAGGTGCGTTTCACGTTCGAGAAGGTCGTTCTCACCAGCAAGCTCATCGACGGCAGCTTCCCCGACTACGAGCGCGTGATCCCGACCGCGAACGACAAGACGCTGGAGATCAACCGCAAGGCCTTCGCGGACGCGGTGGACCGCGTCTCCACGATCTCGACCGAGAAGTCGCGCGCCGTGAAGCTGATGCTCGGCTCGGGCAGCGTGACGCTGCAGGCCACCAGCCCCGACGCCGGCAGCGCCAGCGAGGAGATCGAGGCCAGCTACGGCTCCGGCGGCTTCGAGATCGGATTCAACTCGCGCTACCTGCTCGACATCCTCCAGCAGATCGAAGGCGACACGGCGCAGTTCATGCTCGCCGACGCCGGTTCGCCGACCGTGGTCCGCGACCGCGCCGACGCCACCGCGCTCTACGTCCTCATGCCCATGCGGGTGTGAGCGACCGCCCGATGCGCATGTTTCACCACCAGTCCATCGGCAGGCCGCGAGCGCCGTCGGCATCGCCGCGCCGCGCATGAACGCCCTGCCGCACCCCGCCGCCGGACGCCCGGCCGAGGCGGACGCGCCGGCGCTGGCGGTGCGGCGCATCGTGCTGACCGATTTCCGCTGCTATCGCCGCGCCGAAGTCGCCGCGCCGGCCGCGCCTGTGGTGCTCTTTGGCGCGAACGGCGCGGGCAAGACGAACCTGCTCGAGGCGATCTCGTTCCTGGCGCCGGGCCGCGGCCTGCGCCGCGCGCGCCTGGCCGAGATCGAGCGGCGCCGCGCCGCGGGCGAGGCCGCCGGGCCGGGCTGGGCGATCTTCGTCACGCTCGCCACGCCCGAGGGCGAGCGCGCCGTCGGCACCGGCCGCGACCCGGATCGGGCGCCCAACGACGAATCCGACCGCCGCGTGGTGCGCATCGACGGCGCCGGCGCCAAAGGCCAGGCGGCACTGGCCGACCTCGCGCAAGTGCTCTGGCTCACGCCCGAGATGGACCGCCTGTTCGACGGCGGCCGCTCGGAGCGCCGGCGCTTCCTCGACCGCATCGTGTTCGGCTTCGTGCCCGACCACGCCCGCAACCTGGCGGGCTACGAGCAGGCGATGCGCGAGCGCAACCGCCTGCTGAAAGACGGGCAATTCGACGAAGCCTGGCTCGGCGCGCTCGAGCAGGGCATGGCGGAAACCGGCGTGGCCGTGGCCGCCGCGCGCCGCCAGGTGGTGGGTCGGCTCGCCTTCGCCGCCGAGGCCGCGCTCGGCCCCTTTCCGATCCCCGAACTGGCGCTGGCCGGCGACACCGAGGCCGACCTGGCCGAGCGCCCGGCCCTGGCGGCCGAGGATGCGCTGCGCCGCCGCCTCGCCGTGAGCCGCCGCGCCGACGCCGAAGCCGGCCGTGCGCTGGCCGGCCCGCACCGGAGCGACCTCGTCGTCAACCACCGCGCCAAGGCGATGCCGGCCGCGCTCTGCTCCACCGGCGAGCAGAAGGCGCTGCTGGTGGCGCTCGTCCTCGCCGCCGCACGGCTCTTGAAGCTGCAGCGCGGCGCCGCACCTTTATTGCTGCTCGACGAGATCGCCGCGCATCTCGACGCCCAGCGCCGCGCCGCGCTGTTCGACGAGATCGAGGCGTTGGGCGCTCAGGCCTGGATGACCGGCACCGACGCCGAGCTGTTCGCGGCGCTGGGCGGCCGCGCGGCCTTCGTTAACGTGGCGGACGGCACGCTGCGCACGGCACCGCAACCCCTGGACAGGCGATGAGCGACGAAAAAAGCGGCAACGGAAACGGCGACACCTACGGCGCCGAATCGATCAAGGTGCTGCGCGGGCTCGACGCCGTGCGCAAGCGCCCGGGCATGTATATCGGCGACACCGACGACGGCTCGGGCCTGCACCACATGGTCTACGAGGTCGTCGACAACGCGATTGACGAGGCGCTCGCCGGCTATTGCACGCGCGTGGACGTGATCTTGAATCCCGACGGCTCCTGCACCGTCACCGACGACGGCCGCGGCATCCCGACCGACATCCACGCCGAGGAAGGCGTTTCCGCCGCCGAAGTGATCATGACCCAGCTCCATGCGGGCGGGAAATTCGACCAGAACTCCTACAAGGTTTCGGGCGGCCTGCACGGCGTCGGCGTCTCGGTCGTCAACGCGCTTTCGGAATTCCTCGATCTCCGCATTTGGCGCGACGGCAAAGAGCACTACATGCGCTTCAGGCACGGCGACCCCGAGGCGCCGCTGAAGCCGGTCGGCGAAGCGAAGGGCAAGCGCGGCACGCAGGTGACGTTCCTGCCGTCCAAGCAGACCTTCACCAAGACCGAATTCGATTTCGCGACGCTCGAGCACCGGCTGCGCGAGCTGGCCTTCCTCAATTCGGGCGTGACCCTTTCGCTATCCGACGAGCGCGGCGTCGAGCCCAAGAAGACGGAGATGCGCTACGAGGGCGGCATCGAGGCCTTCGTGCGCTATATCGACCGCAACAAGCAGGCCCTGCACTCGCCGATCACGCTGATCGGCAAGAAGGACGGCATCGACGTGGAGCTGTCGATGCAGTGGAACGATTCCTATCACGAGACGACGCTCTGCTTCACGAACAACATTCCGCAGAGCGACGGCGGCACGCACCTTGCAGGGTTTCGTGCAGCCTTAACCCGGCAGATCAACAAATTCGCCGAGGATCTCGGCATCGCCAAGCGCGAGAAAGTACAGCTCTCGGGCGACGACGCGCGCGAGGGCCTCACCTGCGTGCTGTCGGTGAAGGTGCCGGATCCCAAATTCTCCTCGCAGACGAAGGACAAGCTCGTCTCGTCCGAGGTGCGGCCGGCGGTCGAGAGCTTTTTGAACGACCGCCTGCAGGAGTGGTTCGAGGAGAACCCCCAGGAGACGAAGAAGATCGTCGGCAAGATCGTGGAGGCCGCCGTGGCGCGCGAAGCGGCGCGCAAGGCCCGCGAGTTGACGCGGCGGAAGGGCGCCTTCGACGTCTCGTCCCTGCCCGGCAAGCTCGCCGACTGCCAGGAGCGCGACCCCGCCCTCTCGGAGCTGTTCATCGTCGAGGGCGATTCGGCCGGCGGCTCGGCCAAGCAGGGCCGCGACCGCAAGTTCCAGGCGATCCTCCCGCTGCGCGGCAAGATCCTCAACGTCGAGCGCGCGCGCATGGACAAGATGCTGTCGTCGGCCGAGATCGGCACCTTGATCACGGCGCTCGGCACCGGCATCGGCCAGGACGAGTTCGACGCCGGCAAGGCGCGCTATCACAAGATCATCATCATGACCGACGCGGACGTGGACGGCTCCCACATCCGCACGCTGCTGCTGACGTTCTTCTACCGCCAGATGGCGCCGCTCATCGAGAGGGGCTTCCTCTACATCGCGCAGCCGCCGCTCTACAAAGCCAAGCGGGGCAAGTCCGAGGTGTATCTCAAGGACGACGCCGCGCTCGAGAACCACCTGATCGACGCGGCGCTCGACGAGGCCGTGCTCGAGCTGGCCGACGGCTCGCAGCGGGCCGGCGCGGATCTGAAGGAGCTCGTGCAGCAGGCGCGGCGCATCAAGGGCCTGCTCCAGCCGCTGATCCGCCACGTGGGCTCGGCCGACGTCGTCGAGCAGACTGCGATCGCCGGCGCCCTCAACCTCGCGATCCTCGAGGACGACGCCACCGCGCAGGCCGCCGCCGGTTATGTCGCGCGCCGGCTCGACGCGCTCGCCGCCGAGCACGACAAGGGCTGGAAAGGCCATGTGCTGCCCGACGGCGGGCTCGAATTCGCGCGCACTTTGCGCGGCGTCGGCGAGACGCACCGCATCGACGGCGCGGTGATCAAGAGCGCCGACGCGCGCCGCATCGACGCCGAGGCGCCCGCCCTCCAGAAGCTCTATGCGAAGCACGGCCATTTCCGGGTGAAGGGTGCCACGACCCTCATCACCGGCCCGCTCGGCCTCATCGCGGCGATCATGGCCGAAGGCCGCAAAGGAACGGGCATCCAGCGCTACAAGGGCCTCGGCGAAATGAACCCCGAGCAGCTCTGGGAAACCACGCTCGACCCCAACGCCCGCTCGCTGCTGCAGGTGAAGACGACCCACGGCGACCAGGCCGAAGACATCTTCTCCACACTGATGGGCGACCTCGTCGAGCCGCGCCGCGACTTCATCCAGACCCACGCGCTCGAAGTGGCGAACCTCGACGTGTGAGGCGGACCCGAAGGGGCAGGTCCCAGAGCGGCCCGCGCCGACACGCGGCGGGCGCTTGCGTGCGGCCCTTGCCGCCATTGCCCCTCGGCGTTCGAGGCGATAGATAGCGCGCCTGCCTCGACACCAGCTCCGGAACCCAACCATGGACCACGCCGCCCTCGCCAAGGCCATCGACGACGCTTGGGAAAAGCGCGAGACGCTCAACGGCGCCACCAAGGGCGCGGTGCGCGACGCCGTCGACGCCACGCTCGAGGCGCTCGATTCGGGCAAGCTGCGCGTCGCCGAAAAGCGCGGGCCCGGCGACTGGCACGTCAATCAATGGGCCAAGAAGGCGGTGCTGCTCTCGTTCCGCCTCAACGACATGACGCCGATCCCCGGCGGGCCCGGCGGCGCGAACTGGTGGGACAAGGTGCCCTCGAAATTCGCCGGCTGGGGCGACGCCCGCTTCAAGGCCGCGGGCTTCCGCGCGGTGCCCGGCAGCATCGTGCGCCGCTCGGCGTTCATCGCGCCCGGCGTGGTGCTGATGCCGAGCTTCGTGAACATCGGCGCCTATGTGGACAGCGGCACGATGGTGGACACCTGGGCCACCGTCGGCTCCTGCGCGCAGATCGGCAAGAACTGCCACATCTCGGGCGGCGCCGGCATCGGCGGCGTGCTCGAGCCGATCCAGGCCGGGCCGGTGATCATCGAGGACAATTGCTTCGTCGGCGCGCGTGCCGAAGTGGCCGAAGGCGTCGTCGTCGAGGAGGGCTCGGTGCTCTCGATGGGCGTCTATATCGGCGCGTCCACCAAGATCGTCGAGCGCGCCACCGGCAAGGTGCATATGGGCCGCGTGCCGGCCTATTCGGTCGTCGTCCCCGGCGGCCTGCCCGACCCCAAGGGCGGCCCCACGCTCTACTGCGCCGTGATCGTGAAGCGCGTGGACGAGAAGACGCGCTCCAAGACCTCGATCAACGAACTGCTTCGGGACTGACGGGGGAAAGCGAGGAAATATGACAGGAGCCGGGGAGCCGGGGAGAAGAGGACTTTAGCGCGCTTCGCGCGCATTCCATTTCCTCCCCGGCACCCCCGGCTCGTGTTCGCTTCGCTTTTTTGTATCGAATCATCGCCGCGCGCGGCGCTGGAAGCGCGGCGCGGCGCGCGCGTAACATCCCCGGCGTTTCGCCAGCGGGGCGCCGGATGAGATCGTATCGCTTCGTCACCGTCGACGTGTTCACCGAGCGGCGCTTCGGCGGCAATCCGCTGGCCGTGTTCCCCGATGCGCGCGGGCTTTCCGACGCCGAGATGCAGGCGCTCGCCGCCGAGTTCAATCTCTCCGAGACGACGTTCGTTCTGCCGCCGCGCGATCCCGCCAACACCGCGCGCGTGCGCATCTTCAACCGCAAGCACGAGATGGCGTTCGCCGGGCATCCGAACGTCGGCACCGGCTATGTGCTCGCGCAGCAGGGCCGCGAGACCGGCGGCACCCTGCGCTTCGAGGAGATGGCCGGGCTCGTCGAGGTGACGGTGGAGCGCGACGCGGCCGGCGCGCTCGCGGGCACCACGATCGCCGCGCCGCAGCCGCTCTCGCTCGGCAGCGAGATTTCGCGCGAGGCGATCGCCGACTGCGCCGGGATCGCGCCGGCCGATCTTCGCACCGGCGCGCATCCGCCGCTCGCGGCCAGCGTCGGCATTCCTTTCGTGCTGGCCGAGGTGGCGCCCGAGGCGCTCGCGCGCGCCACGCCGAACCTGCCGGCGTTCCGCGCCGCGGTGGCGCGTTGGCCGGAGCTGGCCGGGCGCCTTTCGCTCTATCTTTATGCCCGCGGCGACGATCCCGGGCGCATCCGCGCGCGCATGTTCGCGCCGCTCGCCGGCACCTGGGAGGATCCCGCGACCGGCAGCGCGGCCACGCCGCTCGCTTGCCTGTTGCTCTCGCTCACGACTGGCGAGCACGCGCGCTTCGCGATCGAGCAGGGCGTCGAGATGGGCCGGGCGAGCCTGCTGCGCGTGGAAGCCTGGCGCGCGGCCGACGGCCTGCGCGCCACCGTGGGCGGCGCCTGCGTGCCGGTCTTGAGCGGCGAGGCGCAGGTGTGACGGGTGATGACAGCGCGCCCCTACGCTTCCAACAGCATCCAGCGCGATCTAAATTCTGGTCGTATCGGAGGCGCGTTCATGACCGACTCGGACCAGACTCGAACCGGCGGCTGCCGCTGCGGCGCCGTGCGCTATCGCGCGGCGGGCAAGCCGAAATGGGTGGCGCATTGCCACTGCAAGGATTGCCGCAAGCAGACATCCGCCGGCTATGCCACTTGGCTCGGCTACGAGACCGCGGCGGTGACGTGGGAGAAGGGTGCCCCGAAGCAATACGCCTCGTCGCCCGGCGTGGAGCGCGGCTTCTGCGCGAATTGCGGCACGCCGCTGTGTTTCGTCGGCCAGCGCTGGGCCGGCGAGATCCACATCCTCGCGGGCACGCTCGACGACCCGGCCTCGATCGCGCCGCGCGCGCACACCTTCGTCATCGACGCGGTGCCCTGGGCCCACATCGCCCCCGGCGACAAGCGCTTCTGGCAGACGCCGAAGGAAGCCGGGCCGATGGCGTAGGGCGTGAGCCCTTCGCATTCGCATGGCCAATCCAATAAGGTGTCGTCCCCGCGAAAGCGGGGACCCATGTCTCCGGCGACGTGCGCTTGACGCCACTGCACGACGCGCGGAAACGCCGCGTGGGTCCCCGATTTCGCGGGGACGACAATCCTTGTGTATGCGCCCGCAACTCCGGACGATCCGCCGCTCATGACATCGGATATCGACCTCCTCTCCCTCGCGCGCGACATGATCCGGCGGCCGAGCGTCACGCCGCGCGACGCGGGCGCGCTCGACGTGCTGGAGGCGGCGCTGAAGCGGCTCGGCTTCGCATGCCATCGCCTCCCGTTCGGCACCGGCGAGAGCGGGCGCGAGGCGCGCGTGGACAACCTCTATGCGCGCCTCGGCAGCGGCACGCCGCATTTCTGCTTCGCGGGGCACACCGACGTGGTGCCGCCCGGCGACAATGCAAAATGGTCGCTCGATCCGTTCGCCGGCGAGATCAGGGACGGTCAGCTCTGGGGCCGCGGCGCCGCCGACATGAAGGGCGCCATCGCTGCGTTCGTCGCCGCCGCCGATGGCTTCCTCCGGGCCAAGGGCGGCGCGTTCAAGGGCTCGATCAGCCTGCTGATCACCGGCGACGAGGAAGGCGACGCCGTGAACGGCACCGACAAGGTGTTGCGCTGGATGGAAGAGCGCGGCGAGGTGCCCGACCTGTGCGTGGTGGGCGAGCCCACCAACCCCGAGCGGCTCGGCGACATGATCAAGATCGGCCGCCGCGGCTCGATGACCGGCTATCTCGCAGTGCGCGGCGTGCAGGGCCACGTCGCCTATCCGCACCTTGCCGACAACGCCGCGCACCGCCTCGTGCGCATGCTCGACGCCGTGACGCGCGAGAAGCTCGACGAGGGCTCGGCGCATTTCCAGCCCTCGAGCCTCCAGGTCACGACGATCGACATCGGCAACCCGGCCAACAACGTGATCCCGGCCGAGGCCAGGGCCACGTTCAACATCCGCTTCAACGACAAGCACAGCTCGGCCTCGATCGGCGCGTGGCTACGCGCGAAGTTCGACCGGGCGATGGCCGAGATCGGGCCGGGCGGGAGCTACGACCTCGAGATTCGCGTCAGCGGCGAATCGTTCTTCACCGCGCCGGGGCCGCTATCGGCGCTCGTTTCCGACTGCGTCAAGGCCGAGACCAACCGGACGCCCGAGCTTTCGACCACCGGCGGGACATCGGACGCACGCTTCATCCGCCGCCTGTGCCCGGTTGTCGAATTCGGCGGCGTCGGCCAGACCATGCACAAGATCGACGAGCGCATGGCCGTATCCGATCTCGAAGGGCTGGCGCGGATCTACCGGCGGATTCTGGACCGCGTCTTCGCCTGACCCCCTTCGCCCTGGGGTGACGGGGCAGGGGAATGCACCGCCGCCCTGCCCTTCTTCCCCACGACGTCCACCGCGCCCATGCGGCGGAGGCAGTAGATCATCTTGTAGGCGAGGTTCAGCCCGAGGCCGGCCGCCGTGGCGAGGTCGCGCGCGGTGAACGGGTGCGCGAGATCGGGCGGCAAGAGCGCAGCGAAATCGCGGGCATCGGCGAACGGCACCACGCGCACCACGTCGACCAGGCGCCGGCCGACCACGCACCAGCCCTTCCGGCGCCACGCGCGGCGGCCGGTTTGCTGCCACAGTTCGTCTTCATGGGTGATGGCGATGTCGAAGGTGAGGTTGGGATGGCCGACGAGATCGGGGATCGCCACCAGTTCCCGGAACAGCGTCTCGATGCGCCCCGCCTTGGGCGAGCGCCGGCGCGCCAGTTCGCGGCCCTTCGGATCGAGCCGCACGATCCATTTGCGCTCGGGCACCGGATGGACGACGCGCACCGGGTGGCGCTCGGCCAGCGCCAGCAATTTGCGGCGCATGCTCGAGAAGCTGCGGGTCTGGATCTCGATGAGATGCGGGCCGCGGCGGATGTCGATCACGAAGCCGTCGAGCGCGATCTCGAATTCGTCGCCGGGCTGGGCATACCAGCGCTTCAGGTCGGCATGGAGGCCGGTCTCGCGCAACGTCCCGATCCCGCCTGGGATCGGCCCGATACCGCCCGGCCGCGGCGGTTTGGCAACGACTTCGACACGCGCCTTCGCCATGCTTGCTTGATTCTCCACCGCCTCCGGCGCGATATAGCCCCATGACGCTCGGCGAGGAAGCATCGCGATCCCTGTCCGGCGCTTGGGGCCTGCTGCGGCGCGACCCGGCGGCGCCGCAGGCGTTCAACGCCACGCTCGGCGGGGTGTGGCGCTCGTTTTTCGCCGCCGTGCTGCTGCTGCCGCTGCACCTCGCCTACCTCGCGATCATCGGCGCAAGCGCGGAGGGCGCCGAGGCGCCCGGCGCCACGCGCTGGATCGTGAATTTCCTGATCTACGTGATCGGCTGGGCGGCCTGGCCGCTGATCGCGTTCTACATGACGCGGCTCTTGGATTGCGGCGGGAAGCTGCTCGGCTATGTCGCCGCCTACAACTGGTCGCAGCTGCTGACCGGGCCGTTCCTCGTCGGCCTCGACGTGCTCGGGCGCCTGGCGCTGCCGCAGGGGGTTTCGGCCCTCGTCGTCTTCGTCGGCGTGGCCGGCGTGCTGTTCTACGAATACCTGATCGCGCGCCAGATGCTCGGCGTGGCGGCGAACAAGGCGATCGTCCTGGTGCTGACCTCGTTCCTGCTCGGCCTCGTGCTGCGCGACACCGCCGACTTCGCGCTGAAGCTCGCCGCGCCCGAGATGCCCTAACCCGCGCCCTCGGGATACTTCACCGCCACGAGATACAGCCCCTCGGCGGGCGCGGTGGCGCCGGCGGCGGCGCGGTCGCGGGCCGCAAGCGCCCGTTCGACGTCGCGCGCGCTCCATTTGCCTTCGCCGACGAGCTTCAGGGTGCCCACCATGTTGCGCACCTGGTGATGCAGGAACGAGCGCGCGCGCGCGGCCACTTCGATATCCTCGCCGAGGCGCGTCACGTCGAGCGCGTCGAGCGTCTTCACCGGCGAATCGGCCTGGCAGTCGGTCGCGCGGAAGCTCGAGAAATCGTGCTTGCCGATGAGGATCTGCGCCGCCGCGTGCATCGCGCCGGCATCGAGCGGCGCCGTTATGCGCCAGGCGCGATTGCGGTCGAGCGTCAGCGGCGCGCGCCGGTTCGCGATGCGATAGCGGTAGCGCCGCTCGACGGCCGAGAAGCGCGCGTGGAAATCCGGCGCCGCCTCGTGGCAATCGAGGACCGCGACCGGATGCGGCTTCAGGTGGAAATTGAGCGCCGCCATGATCCGGAACGGATCGGCCGGCTTCGCGAGGTCGAGATGCGCCGCCTGCCCCAGCGCGTGGACGCCGGCATCCGTGCGGCCCGCGCCATGGACGGTGGCGCGCTCGCCGCAGAACTTCGCCACGGCCTCCTCCAGCACGCGCTGGATCGACAGGCCCTCGCTCTGGCGCTGCCAGCCGACGAACGGCGTACCGTCGTATTCGATGGTGAGTTTGTAACGGGGCACTCACGCCTTCTCGATCGCGTCGCGCAGCAGGCGGCGGTGGCACCGGTCGGGCGTGTCGCAGGCGCAGAGCAGCGTGATCGGCCGCCCTTCCCCGCTCAGGAATCGCAGCGTGCGCAGCAGCGATTTCTGCCCGGCGATCTCCTTCTTGTAGCGCGCGGCGAAATCCTTCCAGCTCATCGTGCCGGCGAGGAAGCCTTTCACCAGCGCCTTCGACGGGGCGAGATCGGCGAGCCAGAGATGCCAATCCTTCTTGCCGAGGCCGAAGGGCTTGAAGCGCGTGACGAGCAGGCGCAGCCCATCCCCCTTGCCCGTGGGCGCGAAGGCGCTCTTTTCGATCAGCACTGGCATGACCGTGTCTCCGTTCGGAAGCCCAAGGGGCCGGTTTTAGACCCGCCCCTGCGCGGTTTCCACCGCGATGGCTCAGGCGACCGAGGTGCCCGGCGGCAGCGGAAATCCGCGCAGGAACGCGTCGGCGGCGACCGGCGCCTTGCCCGCACGCTGGAGCAGCGTGGGCCTGAGCGCGCCCTCGCCGCAGGCGATCGCAAGACCGGCGTCGAGCACGGTGCCGGGCGCGGCGGCGCGCACATGCGGTTCGGCGACGGCGGCAAGCACGCGAATGCGCTCGCCCTTGGCCTCGAACCAGGCGCCGGGAAACGGGTTGAACGCGCGTATGCGCCGCTCGAGCACGGCCGCCTGCGCCCGCCAGTCGAGCCGCGCTTCCTCTTTCGCGATCTTCTTGGCGTAGGTGACGCCCGCGGAGGGCTGCGGCACCGGCAGCAGCGCGCCGTTCTCGAGGCCGGCCAGCGCATCCACGATCAGCCTCGCGCCGAGCGCCGCGAGCGCGTCGTGCAGCGCCGCGGCGGTCGTGCCGGGGCCGATCGGAACGCTCTCCTTGAGCAGCATCGGGCCGGTATCGAGCCCTTCTTCCATGACCATGATCGTGATGCCGCTTTGGGCGTCGCCGGCCTCGATCGCGCGCTGGATCGGCGCGGCGCCGCGCCAGCGCGGCAGCAGCGAGGCGTGGATGTTGAGGCAGCCGCGCAGCGGCGCGTCGAGAATCGCCTTCGGCAGGATCAGGCCATAGGCCGCGACGACGGCGAGATCGGCGCCGAGCGCCCGGAACTCGGCCGCGGCCGCCGCGTCGCGCAGCGATTTCGGCGCGCGCACCGGGATGCCGTGCCGCTCCGCCGCGCGCTGCACCGGCGAGGGCTGCTCCTTCTGCCCGCGCCCGGCCGGGCGCGGCGGCTGTGTGTAGGCCGCAAGCACGCGATGCCCGGCAGCCACCAGCACATCCAGCGCCGGCACCGAGAATTCGGGCGTACCCATGAAGACGAGGTTCATACCGCCAGTATAACCGAACGCCGCGTGTCGTGATCCGCCGGGCCGGGCCGCGCGTCAGAGCGTGTGCTGCGGCGAATCCGTGGGCGCGTCCTTGTCCTTGCCGTCGCCGCGCTTCTTTTCCTTGAGCAGCTTCCGGAGGATCATGTTGCGCTTCAGCGCGGAGAGGTGATCGAGGAACAGGATTCCGTCGAGGTGGTCGATCTCGTGCTGGAGGCAGGTGGCGAGCAGGCCTTCGGCCTCGACCTCGCGCTCGGCGCCGGCCTCGTCGAGGTAGCGCACTTTCACCGCGCGCGGGCGCACCACCTCGGCATAGTGCTCGGGCACCGAGAGGCAGCCTTCCTCGTAGACGTTGTCGTCGTCGGACGCCCAGACGATTTCGGGATTCGCGAGCTTCATCGGCGCCTTCTGCTCGCCCTCGCGCGCGACGTCGAGCACGATCAGGCGCAGGCCCACGCCCACCTGCGGCGCGGCGAGGCCGATGCCGGGCGCCGCATACATGGTTTCCAGCATGTCGGCCATGAGCGTCCGCACGCCGTCGTCGACCTTCGCGACGGGCTTAGCTTTCTTCTTGAGCCGCGCATCGGGCGCGGTCAGGATCGGCAGCAGGGCCATGGCTTCCGAAGCTAGAGAAATTTCAATCCTCGTCAGGTAGTTAGTGCGGTGCCGTGGCGCGGTCAAGCAAGCGCGGCACGCGGCCGCGAGCGATGACCCGGCAGCCCGCCGGTGCTATGGTGGCGGCCGAGAAGGGCAAGGAGGCGGACCCATGCCTTCCGAGGCGTTGATGCCGGTGTTCTATGCGGTCGGCGGCGCGCTCGTCGTCGTCCTCGTGCTGTTCGTGATCCTCGCCCTCAGGCAGGAGCGCGCGCGGGCCGAGCTCGGGGCGCGGCTCATGCAGCTCGGCGAGAGCGCCGCCGCGGCGCAGGGGCTGATCGGCCAGCGCATGATCGACCAGGAGCGCGCGCTGCAGGAGCAGCTCGACCGCATCTCGCTGCGGGTCAGCGCGTCGCTGGACAACGCCGCCAACCAGACCAAGGAGACGCTGACCAGCCTGCGCGAGCGCCTCGCCGTCGTCGACGAGGCGCAGCGCAACATCACCGCGCTCTCGACGCAGATGGTGGGGCTGCAGGACATCCTCTCCAACAAGCAGGCGCGCGGCGCCTTCGGCGAGATGCAGCTGCGCGATCTGGTCGAGGCAGTGCTGCCGCCCGACGCCTACGAATTCCAGGCCGCGATCGGCGACGGCCTGCGCGCCGACTGCGTGATCCGTTTGCCCAATCCGCCGGGGCCGCTGGCGATCGACGCGAAATTTCCGCTCGAATCCTATCAGCGCCTGACCGGCGCCTCGAGCGACGCCGAGCGCATCCAGGCCGCGCGCGACTTTTCGGCCGACGTGCTGAAGCACGTGCGCGCGATCGCCAGCAAGTACATCGTGCCCGGCCAGACCGGCGACGCCGCCCTCATGTTCCTGCCGAGCGAGGCGATCTATGCCGAGCTGCACGCGCGCTATGCCAACGTGATCGAGCAGAGCTTCCGCGAGCGCGTGTTCATCGTTTCGCCGACCACCCTCTGGGCCACGCTCAACACGATCCGCGCGATCTTCCGCGACGTGCGGATCCGCGAGCAGGCCGGGCTGCTCCAGAAGGAGCTGCATGTGCTGATGGAAGACATGGGCCGGCTCGACGAGCGCGTCGAGAAGCTCGCGATCCACTTCCGCCAGACCGGCAAGGACATCGAGGACATTCAGACCTCGGCGCGCAAGATCACGCGCCGCGCCGAGAAAATCACGACGATGGATCTGGGCGAGGAAGAAGCGCCGGCGCTGCTCGACGCCGCCCGCCCCGCGCCGGCGCGCGGCTGGGTCAAGGGCCCGCAGGCGGGGGAGTAGACTGCCCCCTTTCTTGTTCACGCAACAATAGCCTCATCCTGAGGTGCGGCCCCGTTTGCGGCCGCCTCGAAGGATGAGGCAATTCTTGCTCGACCGAACTCCGTTTGCCCCGATCTGGGGCAAGGCGGACGGCTTCAGCGTCAGAACTTCACGCGCACGCGGAAGCTGAGCTCCGCCTTGCCCTTGGCCGGCACCGGCACGTTCCACTCGACGAGGCTCGACGTCACCTTGGTGTGGCGGCTGCTCTCGCCCAGCATCGTCCAGTCGCCGGGGATCGTCTCCTGGATCGTGACGACGACCGGATCGGCCTTCGCGTTGTTGAGCTCGATCTTGTAGGCGCTCTCGTAGATCTGCCAGCTCACTTCGCTGCGGAAATCGGTCTGCGTGCGGATGCCGGACACGTCGAACGCCTGGCCGACCTTGAGGCGTACGCGCTCGCCCTCGGCCGTGTGGTTGATCGCATCCTCGCCGACGAACACGGCCTTGCCGGAGCTGTCGCGCTTGTAGACGCGCACGACGCCGCGCGGCAGCGGGATGCCGAGATTCGACTTCTTGTCGTTGGAGAAATGCAGCCAGATCTCGGCCTTGACCGTGCCGGGCACGGTGTAGCGGCTGCGGTAGTGTTGGCCGTAGCTCGTAAGCAGATACTGCTTCGCGACTGCGACCGCGCCGGCCGAGAGCAGCGCCACCTGCTTCTGCTGGTTCTCGGCGATCGTGGTGGGGCGCTCCAGCTCGTAGAGGTGATAGTCGAACACCGCCTCGGTGCGCATCGCGGATTTCGGCGCCGGCGCGGGCCGCGCCTCGTCGCGCGAGCGCTCCATGCCGGCGCGCACGCGGTTGGGATCGCCGGCCACGAGCTGGAGCTTCGCGTCGCGATAGGTTGTGCCGCTGCGGTTGACGAGCGTCACCCAGCCGTTGAGGTCGAGCTTGTCTTCCTTGTCGTTGAGCTGGGCGACGTAGTCGGCGTTCCAGGAGAGGCCGCCGGTGAGATAGGTGAGCTCGGCGGCGACGGTCCCGGCGCGGTTCGCCTCGAGATCGATCGTCAGCGTCGGCCGGTCGCGGAGGTTCGGCGGCACGCTGTCGAACACGATGCGGCCCGGCGCCGAGGTGTGGATCTCGTTGCCGATCTTGAGCACCACGCCCGAGGCCGTGCTGAGCACCAGCGCGCGCAGGCGCGTCTCCTCGCCGGTCTGCGGGTGGGTCTTGACGATCGTGACCTCCTTGCCGACCGATTTCTCGAGCAGCTTCTGCGGCGTGAGCAGATCGAATTCGAGATTCTGCTCGAGCGTGCGGAGCTGCGTGCCGTCGGCGGCGGCGAGCAGCGCGGTCTGCGCGCGGAGCTGCGCGCTCACGTCCACCAGCGCCAGCCGGTTGCGGCCCTGATCAAGCGCGAGCCGGCGCGAATCGCGGACCAGCGCCAGATCGTCGTTGTAGATCGCGACCGCGACCGCCGTCTGCTCGGCCAGCGTCACGCGCTTCTCGGCCACATGCTGCGCGAGCGCGGGGTGGACGAGCGCCGTGCTGGCGAGCAGGCCGACGATCATCGTGCGCCGCGAGAGCGCGGCCGGTACGGCATGGGGCATGGGAACGGTCCTCGGGTTGCGGGCGGATCCTGGACCGGAATGGACCCTGCAATCGTGGCGCGCAAGCGGCACGGCTGCGGAAAAGCGTGGCGGCCGTGCGGCGCCGGGCGCGAAAGGGTTAAGAGTTCACACCGTGCGCCGCGCCTTGAGCGCGGCCAGCAGCGTGCCGTCGTCGAGATAGTCGAGCTCGCCGCCGACCGGGACGCCGTGCGCGAGGCCGGTGACGGCGATGCCCGTGCCGGCGAGGCTTTCCGCGATGTAGTGCGCCGTCGTCTGCCCCTCGACCGTGGCGTTCGTCGCGAGAATGACCTCGGACACGCCTTCGCGCTTCGCGCGCGCGACGAGCTCGGGGATGCGGAGATCGTCGGGGCCGACGCCGTCGAGCGCCGAGAGCGTTCCGCCCAGCACGTGATAGCGGCCCTTGAACTGCAGGGTGCGCTCGAGCGCCCAGAGATCGGCCACCTGCTCGACGACGCAGAGCGTGGCCGCGTCGCGCCGCGGATCGGCACAGATCGCGCAGGGATCGCGCGTATCGATGTTGCCGCAGACGGAGCAGAGGCGGATCGTGGCCGCCGCCTCGGCCAAGGCGCGCGCCAGCGGCTCCATCAGGCTTTCCTTGCGGCGGATCAGATGCAGCGCGGCGCGGCGCGCCGAGCGCGGGCCCAAGCCCGGCAGCTTCGCGAGCAGCTGGATGAGACGGTCGATTTCGGCGCCGGCCATGGCGCGCGGACCCTAGTGAAGCGCGCGCGCAAAGGAAAGCGGGCGCCGCGCGGCGCCCGCTCTCCGGCTGGTCAGCGCGGACAGGCCGGCTGGCCAGGCTGGCCGCAGGGCGGCGCTTTCGGGGCCGGCTTCGGCGGCGGCGGCGGCGGCGGCGGTTTGGCGGCCGGCGGAGGGGCGGCCGGCGGTTGCGCGCGCGGCGGCGGTGCGCTGCGCGGCGGCGGGCTCGGTGGCGCCGCGAAGCTCGGCGGCGCGCTGCGCTGCGCGGGCGGCGTCACGAAGGACGACGGCGGCGGCGTCGCCGGCGGCTGCGGCGGCGCTGTCCGCTGTTCGCGCCGAACCTCCGGCGCACGCGGCTTCTCGTACCGTGGCATGTCCGACGGCGGCGCCACGCGCGGCTGTTGCGACGGCGGCGCCACGCGCGACGCCGGCGGCACGGTGGGGGCCGGGCCCGGCGGCGCGAAGCGGCGCTCGTCGCGCTCGCGGCCCTGCTCCGGCCCGCGCGGCGGCGGGGTGAAGGCCGGCGGCGGCGCGGTACGCGGCGCGGGCGGCGCCGCGAACGATGGCGGCGGCGTCTCGGGCGTGCGTGACGCGGGCGGGCGGGAATCCGGGACGGCGCGCGGCAGGGCGCGTTCGCGCCGGTCGGCGGGCGCCACGGCGTCGCGCTGAATGCGCACGCGCGGCCGATCCTGCGGCCGGACGCGCGCGGTTTCCGGCGGCGCCACCTCGCGCGAGACGCGCACCTCGGGGCGGAATACGTTCACCTGCCGGCCGGTCCGGTCGGGCCCGACGCGCCGCGGATCGTTGACGACGTTGACGCGCAGCGGCGCCACGCGGCGGCCGAGCGCCGCCTCGAGCCGGCGCGGCTCGAAGCCGCGATTGAACACGCCGCGCTGCCTGCGCTCGTAGCGCGTGACGTCGCGCGTCGTGCGGAAGATGACCACGCTGCGCTGGTAGGGGGCGGCGTAGACGTAAGCGCGGCGCGCGAGGAAGTGGCGGCGCGGAACGAACATCCAGCGCGGCCGGTAATAGCTGGCATCGAGCGCCGTATCGCTTTCCTGCCAGCCGTAGTCGGCGGAGAGCGTTTCGGGCGGCAGTGGCGCCCAGCCCATGTAGTCGTCGCCCTCGCGGAACGCGACCCAGGCCGGGCCCCAGGTGCCGCCGGGAACCCAGATCCAGCCATAGTCCGGATCGTAGGACCAGCGGCCGTAATGATAGACGGCCCAGCCGAAAGGCTCGTCGGAAATCCAGTACCAGCCGTACTCCTCGGTCCACGCCCAGCGGCCATACGCGTAGGGGCGCCAGCCGGCATCGACTGCGGTCGGGAACCAGGCCCAGCCCCAGCGCGGATGACGGAACCACCGGCCGTGCGGCGCGAGTTCGCCGTAGAACAGCGAGATCGAAACCGCGGCTTGCGCGGAGGTCGGCGTCGCCGCCGGCGGAAACGTCAGAGCGCCAGCCGCCGCCAGCGCGAGCCCGAGTGCCGTGAGTATCCTTCGCATCGTTCAACCCGCATCGTTCGGCTCCCACCGACACCTATACGAAGGAGGCGACGCGATTCCGCCGTGCGCGCTCCGAATTGCCGCACGCGTTCATCCGCGGTTCAGCTTCGCGGCGCGCCGTGCGAATTGCGAACTAGATCGGAAGCTTGAATCCCGGCGGCAGCGGCAGGCCGGCGGTGAGCTTGCCCATTTCCTGCTGCGCGTGCGCGTCGGCCTTCGCCTTCGCGTCGTTGAACGCGGCGACGATGAGATCCTCGACGATCTCGAGATCCGCGGGGCCGCTCATCGCGCCGGGATCGATCTTCACGCGCCGCATCTCGCCCTTGCCGTTGAGCGTCACCTGCACCGAGCCGCCGCCGGCGCTGCCGATGATCTCCGTGGCCGCCAGCTTCGCCTGGGTTTCCTCGGCACGCGCCTGAAGCTGCTGCATCTGCTTCATGATGGCGCCCATGTTCTTCATGCGAAATCCTCTTCGTCGGGGCCGGCATAGTCGGCGGGATACTCTTCGGGCGGCGGCGCCGCTGCGCCGCCCTCGGCTTCGGATTGCGGCTCTTCGGCCGCGGGCGCGTCGAGGCGCTTCACGCTGACCGCGGCACCGGGAAACGCCGCCAGCGCTCTCTGCACGATCGGGTGTGCGCGCGCGCGTTCGAGCGCGTCCGCCTTCCGGTCGGCCTCCTGCTCGTGCAGCGTCTTCTCGCCGGCCTCGTTGGAGACCGAGACCATCCAGCGCTGGCCGGTCCACGCGGTCAGCAGCTCGCCGACCCGGTTCGGCAGGTTCGAAGGCGCGCGATCGTTGGGGCGGAACTCGAGGCGCCCGGATTCGAAACGCACGAGATGGACGTGCATCCGCAATTCGGCGTAGAGCGCGGCCTCCTTGCGGTCCGCGAAGAGCTGCACGAGCTCGGCGAAACTCTTGAGCGCTGGGCGCGTGGCGGGCGGGGCCTCGACGCGCGGCGCCAGCGCCGCGCGGGGCGCGCCGTTGCCCGGAGACCGTGGCACGGCAGCGGGCGCCGGCGCGGCAACGGGCGCCGCTCCGGCCGCCGGCGCGCGCGGCGCCGCGGAGCCTGACGGCGCTGCCGCGCCTGCGGCGCCGCCTTCGCTTTGCAGGCGCGCGACGATCTCGCCCGGCGTCGGCAGATCGGCGACATAGGCGAGGCGCACCAGCAGCATTTCGAGCGCGTTCATCGGCTGCGGCGCGAACTGCACCTCGTTGACGCCCTTCAGCAGCATCTGCCAGGCGCGGCTCAGCACCGGCACCGAGAGCTTCCCGGCGAGCGGCTTCGCACGCTGCATTTCGCTGGCCGAGAGATCGGCCGACGCCTGATCGGCGACGAGCTTCAGGCGCGTGACGTTGTGCGTGACCTCGAGCAGATCCTGCACCAGCGTGAGCGGATCGGCGCCGGCGCGATAGAGCTCGCGCGCCTGCGCCAGCGCCTCGGCCACGGCGCCCTTCATCACGATCTCGAACAGGTCGAGCGTCTGCGTGCGGTCGGCGAGGCCGAGCATCTGCCGCACCTGCTCGGCCGAGATCTCCGCCGCGGGATCGGCCTCGGCGATCGCGCGGTCGAGCAGCGAGAGCCCGTCGCGCACCGAGCCGTCGGCCGCGCGCGCGAGCAGCGCGATCGCGTCGGGCGCGATCTTCGCGTTCTCCTTCGCCGCGATGCCGGCGAGATGCGTAGCGAGCTGCTCGCGGTCGAGCCGCCGCAGATCGAAGCGCTGGCAGCGCGACAGCACCGTGATCGGCACTTTCCGGATCTCGGTGGTGGCGAAGACGAATTTCACGTGCTCGGGCGGCTCCTCGAGCGTCTTCAACAGCGCGTTGAAGGCGTTCTTCGAGAGCATGTGCACTTCGTCGATGATGTACACCTTGTAGCGCGCGCGCACCGGGCGGTACTGCACGCCCTCGATGAGATCGCGAATGTCGTCGACGCCGGTGCGGCTGGCCGCGTCCATCTCGATCACGTCGACGTGGCGATCCTGCGCGATCTGCGTGCAATGCTCGCACGTGCCGCAGGGCTCGATCGTGGGCCCGCCCTTGCCGTCGAGGCCCACGCAATTGAGCGCGCGCGCGATGATGCGCGCGGTCGGCGTCTTGCCGATGCCGCGCACGCCG
>ERZ761602.2879-NODE-2879-length-25731-cov-10.809900_pt1 | contig 25731 bp, 28 predicted proteins | sample MGYA00512165_ERZ761602 | MGnify/ENA primary metagenome ERZ761602 (study PRJEB28899, sample SAMN02445085) | bioreactor sludge metagenome | biome: EBPR sludge; isolation source: Thorneside wastewater treatment plant | place: Australia: Brisbane, Thorneside...
GGCCCCGGCTGAGCGCCCCCCCCATGGAGGCCGCTCACCCCACGGAGACCGCCACCTCCGAGCCGACCCGGCTGGAGAGCTGGGCCCACCCGATCGACGCCGCGACCGACCCGGACAGCGAGGACATCGAGGCGCTGAGGTTTGACGTCGAGACCATGCCCGTGCGGCCCGAGGCTCCCGACCGGTCCGGCGAGACGACCTCCGAGCTCAAGGTGGTTCCTCCGCCCCGGCGCTCTTGAGGCTGGGATCCTCGGCCAGGTTGGGCCCCAGGCCCGGCAGGGTCTGCTGCACGGGCTGGTGATCGTCCGGGTCCCAGTGCAGGCGGCAGCGGGCCTCGTAGGCCTCGGTCTCGCCCACAAGGACCCGGGCGTCGCCGCGCACGATGCGCTGGCTGCGATCGGCGGGGTTGCCGCAGACGACGCAGATGGCGAGCTGCTTGTGGATGTACTCGGCCACGGCCAGCAGGTGCGGCATCGGCTCGAAGGGGCGGCCCAGGTAGTCCATGTCCAGGCCCGCCACGATCACCCGGCGCCCCTGGTTGGCGAGGTCCTCGCAGACCCGGACCAGCCCGTTGTCCAGGAACTGGGCCTCGTCGATGCCGACCACGGCGGCGTCGCCGACCAGGGCCGGGATCTCCTCGCTGTGGCGGATCTGGAAGCTGCGCAGGCGCTGGCCCGAGTGGCTGCCGACGCTGTCGACCGCGTAGCGCTCGTCGATCGCCGGCTTGAAGACGACGACCGGCATGCGCGCGTACTGCGCGCGCCGGATGCGGCGGATCAGCTCCTCGGTCTTGCCGCTGAACATGCAGCCGGTCACGACCTCGATCCAGCCGACCCCTCGCGGGACCATGTGGGGATGGGGAAACACCGGGACCCTCCTCTCCCGACCCTTGCCACGGCCGGGTCGGTTTCGCCAGCTCAGGCCCCCCGCCCTAGGCCCTGCGGCGGGCCAGGACCCGGACGGAGCCCAGGATGCCCTCGACCTCGACCAGGGCGCCGGGGACCGGATCGAGGCCCTGCACATCGCCGAGGATCAGCGCGCCGCGGGCGAAGGCGCCCGGAGGCAGCAGCGGCAGGCGCACCACGTCCTCGTCCAGGCCGCAGGCGCAGCGCACCCGCTCGCTGCGCCCCTCGCGCCGGGCCCGGACCGCCGCCTGGAAGGCCGGGACGAGGTTGGCCCCGCAGTCGGGGCAGAGGACCCGGAAGCCGCCCTGCTGGTTGGCGTAGAGGACCTCGCCGGGGGGGCGATCCAGCCAGAGGGTGCCGAAGCCGCCGGGCAGCAGGCCCCAGGCGCGCGGGCCCGCGGTGCGGCGCAAGGGGCCCGTGCCGGGGGCGAGCAGGCCGCGCTCCTGCCAGCGGTCGAAGAGCCGCTCGATCGCGGCCGGGTCGGGGAGCAGCGCGGGATCGGTCGGGACCAGGAGCAGGTCGAGCACATCGCGGGGGAGAGGCACGCGCTCAGAGCTCCAGGCGGATCCGCGAGAGCTCCGCCCCGTCGTCGCCGAGGTGGACCACGTCGACGGCCATCAGGCCGGGATCGAAGCTCAGCAGCAGGCTGTTGAAGGTGCTGAACATCGAGAGGTACTGGCCGGTCTCGCCCTCGTAGAGGTCGGCGGCGACGTTGGGGAAGCTGCCCGCGGGACCGGCCAGCACCTCCACCTGGCTTTGGCCGGGGTCGTCGGTCCCCGGGACCGCCAGGGTGGAGACGGCGGCGAAGTGCACATCCCCGGCCAGCCAGAGCAGGCCCTCGATCCCGGCCTCGTCGATGGTGGTGAGCACCCGGTCGCGCTGCTCGGGCCAGCCCTGCCAGCGGTCCTCGGCCTGGATCTCGCCGATGAAGTCGGTGTAGTCGGTGATCGGGACCGTGGTCAGCACCAGCTTGAAGGCCGCGGGGCTGTCCCGCAGGCCGTCGAGCAGCCACTGCTCCTGCTCGGCGCCGATGTAGAGGCCGGCCGCCGGGTCCCGCTCGCTGCGCACATCGAGCACGAAAACGTCCAGGATGGCGCCCCAGGACTGCCGCCGCCAGACCCCGCCCTGCGGCCCGAGCTCCTGCGGCATGGACTCGCGGAAGGCCGCCAGGGCGTCCTCGAAGCGGCCCGGGGCCAGCTCCGCGCGCTCGTAGTTGTTGGTGACCTCGTGATCGTCCCAGGTCGCGACCACGCCCATGCCGCCGACGAAGTCGGCCTGGCCGGGCTGGCGCATCACCTCATCCCAGTAGGCCCGGTACTCCTCCAGCGTGGTGGCGTCGTCGGCGTAGACGATGTCGCCCAGCAGCAGGCCCAGGTCGGGGGCCTGCTCGGCCACCCGGCTCATATTGGGCAGCGGCGGGTTGCCTCCCAGGCAGCTGGTCGCGGCCACCACCAGGGTGCGCCAGGAGTCGGCGTCGGTGGCCGTCCGAAAGCGACCGACGCCGCTGCGGGCGACGCCCTCGCCCGGCTCGGCCGGGTAGGCGGCCCAGGTGAAGGCCCGGTCGGCGGGCAGGTCGCTCAGCCTGGCCCGGGCGACGAGGCTGCCTTCTTCACGCTGGAGCAGCGGGCGGCTGTGCTCGACCCAGCCACCGGCCCCGTCCTCGACCATCACGAGGCCCGTGAGCTGGTCCAGATCGCTGCGCACCGAGAGGATCACGCCGTCGGCGGAGGGGTCGCCGGCCTGCGGCGCCCAAGGGAAGGCGCTGGAGTCGAGGGTGCCCGGCGCCACCCAGGCGGCCGGCTCGGCCGGTCGAGCGGGGGCGGGCTGGGGGAGCGGGGGAGAGGAGTCCTGGCCAGGGTCCTTCGGGGTACAGGCCAGCAGGAGCAGGACAGGCAGCATCCGAAGCTCCGACACAATAGAGGGACGCTCCCCTAACCGGAGCGGCGCCCCACCCGCTGCCGACGGAGTCATCATGAGCGACCTCAGCCGAATCCAGGAGATCCTCGGAGCCGAGGGCGACGCCCTCCTCTCCTTCGACAGCCCGCGCATCTCGCGTGAGCGCCTGCACCTGCCGGGCCCCGACTGGGTCGAGCGCAGCTTCGGCCCCAGCGACCGCAACATCCGCACCCTGCGCAACCTGCAGGCCCTCTACGGGCACGGTCGGCTGGGCGGCACCGGCTACCTCTCCATCCTGCCGGTCGACCAGGGCATCGAGCACAGCGCGGCGGCCAGCTTCGCCCGCAACCCCGACTACTTCGACCCCGAGGCCATCGTGCAGCTGGCCATCGACGGCGGCTGCAACGCCGTGGCCACCACCTACGGCGTGCTGGGCATGGTCGCCCGGCGCTACGCCCACAAGATCCCCCTGGTCCTCAAGCTCAACCACAACGAGCTGCTGACCTTCCCCAACGCCTTCGACCAGGTGATGTTCGCCCAGGTCGAGCAGGCCTACGAGATGGGCTGCGTCGCCGTCGGCGCCACGATCTACTTCGGCAGCCCCGAGTCGACGCGGCAGCTCCAGGAGGTCAGCCAGGCCTTCGCCCTGGCCCACGACCTGGGCATGGGCACCATCCTGTGGTGCTACCTGCGCAACAACGCCTTCAAGAAGGGCGGGGTCGACTACCACGCCAGCGCCGACCTGACCGGGCAGGCCAACCACCTGGGCGTGACCATCCAGGCCGACATCATCAAGCAGAAGCTGGCCGAGAACAACGGCGGCTTCCAGGCGCTCAACATGGGCGACAGCAGCTACGGGAAGTTCGACAAGCGCATCTACAACGAGCTGTCCAGCGATCACCCGATCGACCTCGTCCGCTACCAGGTGGCCAACTGCTACATGGGCCGGGCGGGCCTGATCAACAGCGGCGGGGCCAGCGGCAGCGACGACCTCCAGCAGGCCGTGCGCACCGCCGTGATCAACAAGCGCGCCGGTGGAATGGGCCTGATCTCCGGCCGCAAGGCCTTCCAGAAGCCCCGCGCCGAGGGTGTCGCCCTGCTCAACGCGATCCAGGACGTCTACCTCTGCCCCGAGGTCACGGTCGCCTGAGCGGGTCGAAATCGACCGAAGCTGTAAGGAACCGGGCACCGGCGGCGTTGTCGGGTTGAGTCCGCCTCACCCACCCCCCGGAGTCCCCCATGCAGCGCTGGCACCTCACCGCCGGTCTCGCTGGCGCCACCGCGCTGGCCGCCCTCGTCCTCCCGACCCTGCGGGGGACCACGATCAGCGAGAAGCCTCCCGAGGTGGTCCCCGACACCCCCGCCGAGCCGCTGACCCAGCCCGAGGCGGTGGGCAGCCTGCTGCTGCGGGCCGACCTGGACCGCGGGGCCCTGCTCGCCGGCCAGGCGCAGGACCGCTACCTGGTGGTGGAGATCGAAGGCCCCGATCTGCCCGACGATGTGCGGCGCCCGGTCAGCCTGGCGGTGGTCATGGACGTCTCGGGCTCGATGGCCGGCCGCGGGAAGATCGACAACGCCCGCATGGCCGCCGCCGAGCTGGTCGCGCAGCTGGGACCGCAGGACAGCTTCAGCCTGATCACCTTCAGCGACCAGGGGCGGGTCATCCAGTCGCTGGGCCAGGTCCAGGACGTGGCCCGCACCCAGCGCCTGATCCAGGGCATCCAGCCCACCGGCGGCACCCACCTCTCCTCGGGCATGGAGCTGGGCATCGACCAGCTCTCCGACCCGACCATCGAAGGTGTGCGTCGGGTCGTGGTGCTCTCCGACGGAATGGCCAACATCGGCGTGACCGACCCGCTGGCCCTGGCCCGGATGGCGGGCGGCAAGGTCGATCAAGGCGTCAGCCTCAGCACCATCGGCCTGGGCCTGGACTACAACGAGGACCTGCTGACCGCCATGTCCGACGCCGGCGGAGGCAGCTACCACTTCGTCGACCGCCCCGGCCAGCTCGCCAGCATCTTCCAGAGCGAGCTGAACCAGATGAGCCGGGTGGCGGGACGCGAGGTCTCCGTCGAGGTCAGCCTGCCCCCCGGCGTGACGCTGCGCGAGGTCTACGGCTACAGCGCCACCACGACCACCGACGGGTACCGGGTCTTCCTGGGCGACCTGCACGGGGGCGAGACCCGCAAGGTGGTGGCCCGGATCCAGGTCGAGCCAGGGGCCGAGGCCAGCTTCGACGTGGCCCAGGTGGCCTTGCGCTACCAGGACCCCGAGACCGACACGGCCGCCGGTCGCGAGCTGGCGGTGGTCTCGGCGGTCAGCAACGACGAGCAGCTCGTGCGGCGCTCCGTCAACAAGCAGGCCGGAGTGGCCGCCGCCAAGGCCCACGCGGGCCTGCTGATGGATCGCAGCGCCCGCAGCTACGCCGAGGGCGACATCGCCTCCAACCAGGCCGATCTGCGCGAGGCCGAGGCCCTGCTGAGCACGGCGGGCGCCGACTACGACGCCGCCGAGCTGAAGGCGGAGGCCGCCGGCGTCAGCGTCCAGCGGGAGGCCTTCCAGGCCGCCCCCGCCGCAAGCTCCGACGAAGGCCTCTACCAGGTGAAGAAGGCCAAGGAGGCCGCCCGTGGATACTCCCGCCGCTGAGCGGAGCCGGCCGGCGCCGGCGCCCCTGGTCCCGAACGCCGGCTCGATGCCCGAGCTGCGGGTCGGTCGCTACCGCCTCGATCCCCGCTGGAAGGGAGCGCTAGCCAGCCGCCAGGCGCGCTGGATCGGCCTCTCGGCGGGCACCCTGGCGCTGAACACCGCCCTGGGCCCCCTGCTCAACCCGGCCCTCGTGCTCGCCCTCGCCCTCGGCCTCGGGGCTTGGGCGGCCTGGCCCTCGCGCTGGCTGATGGGCCCGGCCCTCACCCTGGCCGCGGTGGGCGTCGCCGCGCTGATCGGCCTGCTGATGGCCCACCGCGAGGCGCCCCTGCTGCTGTCGGGCGCCCAGGTGATCGGGGCCGGCGCGGTGGTCGGCCTGGGGCTGGGGCCGCTGGCCGGCGGGGCGCTGGACGCCTGGCGCCGCGCGCAGTCGGTGCTGGGCGGCGCCGCCGGGGCCGGGCTGGGCTGGTGGGCGGCGATCGCGCTGGTGGGCCCGGCGGGCGACTCCGTGCTGCTGGCCGCGCTGCAAGGGGCCACCCTGGGCCTGGTCGCCAGCCAGTCGGTCGTCGCGGCGGCCATGCAGTGGACGGCCTCGGACCGCATCCCCTCGCCCGGTCGCATCCGCGGCAGCCTCGCCCCGCCCTACCGCGAGCCCTGCATGAGGGCCTCGGCCCTGGACCAGGGCTTCGAGCGGCAGGCCCCCGATCCCGAGACCCGCGACGGCCTGGGCGAGGTCGCCGCCTGGGTCTACCGCCTGCAGTGGACCCTGATGAGCCTGGACCGCGAGCTCGACGGCCTGCAGCCCGAGCAGCTCCAGGAGCGCCGGATGGAGCTGACCGAGCGCGCGCTGGCCACCGAGGACGAGTTCACCCGCGACCGCCTGCTGGCCACCTCGCGCCACCTGGAGCAGCTGCTCAAGCACCGCGAGGCCCTGGCCCTGGAGCGAGGCCGCACCGCCGCCCTCTCCGAGTACGCCAGCGCCTACCTGGAGGAGGCCCGCGCCGGCCTCGCCCTGGCCCGGGTCCAGCCCGGCGACCATGTGCCCGAGCGCCTCAGCGACGTGCTCGGCCGCTTGAGGGGCCACGCCGCCGCGGGAGAGGCCCAGCGCCGCACGGCCCGCGAGGTCGGCGCCGTGGTCTGAAGGGGGGCGAGGGATCAGTCAGCGAGCGCCTGATCGAGCTCCTGAGCCGTACAGAGCAGCGGCAGGACTTGCTTGGAGCCCCGGACCACGCAGCAGTAGGGCCCGGCCAGGCCGGTCCTCCACTCCACCCGCACCGGCCGGCCCTCGACCTGGCCGTCCACCCGCAGGCGGCTGCGCAGCCCGACCGGGGCGAGCTGCAGCCCCCGCTCCTGCGCGCGCTGCACGGCCTCGCCCGCACGCAGCAGCAGCCATTCCTGCTGCAGGCGCGCGAAGGCGAGTCGACCCCAGAAGGCCAGCACCAGCAGGAGCAGACCCGAGAGGACCGAGTGAATGACCGTCAGATCGACGTAGCTGGCTACCCCTCGAGCTCCACGCTCCCTCCTTCGCGCGCCAGGAAGACCTCGAGCCCCTCGCAATGGGCCCAGCGCGCCGCCAGCTCGTCGAGCATCGAGTCGCTGGCGTCCGGCGAGTGGTGGAAGAGGGCCAGCCGCTTGACCCCGGCGGCCTTGCAGAGGGCCACGGCGTACTCGGGATAGGCGTGGCCCCAGGTCATCTTCTCCAGGTACTCCTCGAAGCCGAACATCGTGTCCATGACGACGAGATCGGCCTGGGTGATGGCGGCGACGATCTTGGCCTCGGCGCCGGTGGGGCGTCGATCCACCACCAGGCCCTCGTCGGGGCGGGCCAGGGGGGCCGTGTCGGTCAGGAAGGCCATGACCTTGCCGCCCGCCTCGATCCGGTAGCCGCAGGAGCTGCCGGGGTGGTTCAAGCGGAGGGGCTCGATCGTGAAGGGGCCCCGCTCGAAGGGCCGCCCGGGGCGGATCGGGTCGATGCGCACCCGGTCGCGCAGATCGCGGAGGCGGACGGGGTGGTAGGTGCCGTTCATGTAGCCGCCCAGGCGGTTCTCGGCCTCGATCTGGCTGAGCGCCGGCACGCCGACGCCCACCGAGCAGGAGGGCGAGTAGAGCGGACCGAAGAAGGGGAAGCCGAAGACGTGGTCGAGGTGGAAGTGCGTGAAGAGCACCTCGACCGCAGGGGTGTGGCGCCCGAGCAGCTCACGGCCGAGGGCGCGGACGCCCGTCCCGCAGTCCAGCACCAGGGGCGCCGCGCCGGGGACCTCGATCAGCAGGCAGGAGGTGTTGCCGCCGTAGACCGTCGTGTGGGTGCCCGGGGTGGGGATCGAGCCCCTGACGCCGTAGAAGCTGACCTTCACCGCTGGCATCCGCCTCGCATCGTCACCCATCCTGCTGTGCGAGGCACGCTCACCCCCGCGGGGGTCTATCTCAAAAAAACCAACGTGTGCCGATCTGACCGTCGAAGGACCAGCTGAGCTGCTCCCAGACGTAGAAGGTCGGCGCCGCCTCGACGTAGAGCTCCAGCGGCAGCGTCTGCACCAGCACCGTGGCGCCGAAGACGGCGCGGGGGCCCATCAAGAAGGTCCCGGGCAGCCAGGCGGTGTTGCCCGACAGGTTGAAGCCGGCGCCGACGTGCAGGGGCACCGCGTAGCCGTCGGTCGCCGGGAAGGGGCGCAGGTGCACGATGTAGTCGCCGGTGACGGCGTAGTCGCCGACGATGCCGAGGTCGCCGCCCGCCGTGAATTGCACCCCGTGCAGCTCGCTGAAGCCGAGCTTGGCGGTCAGGCCGCTGGGCGCGCCCACGGCGAGGCCCAGCCCGAAGGCGCCGCCGGTCCGCTCGGCGCTGAAAGCCCCGTCGGTGGACCGAGGAGCGCCGGAGTCGGCCTGAACCGGGACCTGGGCCTGAGCCAGACCCACCAGGAGGAGGGAGGGGATCATGGGGCGGCCACATGCCGGTTGGGAGGGAGGTGGCGCGCGGTGCAGGATTCGAACCTGCGACCTTTGGCTCCGGAGGCCAACGCTCTATCCAGCTGAGCTAACCGCGCGAACGCCGGCCCCGTAATGCCGACTGGGCCCGGCGGCAAGGCAGCAGTAGCCCGGCGGCGAGCCCGCAGCAGCCCGGCGGCCAGCGGGCTCAGTCCGCGCCGGCGGCCCAGCGGCGCATCGCGGGCAGGTGCTCGCTCGCCCACTCGGGGCCGACCCGCTCGGTGGCGAAGCGCCGGTAGAGGGTCCCGACCATGAACCAGAGCTCGTCCAACAGGAAGGTGCGCTCGTAGAGCACCTCGTCCACCTGGTCGGCGGCCTTGAGCTCGGTCGGCAGCTTGGCCCCCTGCAGGTCCAGGTTCACCCCGCGCAGGGTGACCGAGTACTCGCGATCCTCGCGCTTGCAGGCCAGCCGCAGATCGCGCACCACCTTGCCCCCCAGCAGCGCCGCGCGCGCTTCCAGGCTGGCGGCGGCGCTCTCGCCCGTCAGGACGGCGCGAGCCTTGTCCTCGTCGGGCAGCCGGAAGCTGAGGCGGTCGTCCACCCAGTAGGTGAAGACGCTGCCGTCGCCGAGGTCGAAGGTGCCGCCGTCGCGCTCGGAGGCGTACCAGAGCCAGGCGAAGAACTCGGTGGCGAGGTGCGGCGGGGCCGGGGTCGGATCGGGAAACACGTCGCTCATACAGCGTCCTCGGCCCGCAGATCGGAGAGGCCGGTGATCTCCAGGGCGTGGCTGAGCTCGGGATCGTCGGCCAGGAAGTCCAGCGGAGACCAGGGCAGCAGGGCGAGGCCGAAGGTCTGGCGGAAGCGCTTGCGGAAGAGGTCGTTGGCCTTCTCGGCGCTGTTGTGGAAGAGCACATGGCCGCTCTGCAGATCCCAGCAGAACTCCCAGGTGGTCACCCGGGGCAGGGTCTTCTCGAAGAGCTCGACCTGCAGCTGCTCCTTGATCTCGGCCTTGACCCGCGCGGGGCACTTGGGGCGCCCCTGCTCCTCACACCAGGCCTTGATCCGCTTGTCCAGGTGCGCCTTCAGCAGGTTGCCGGGCAGGCTCTTCTTGTCCATGCGGAGCGAGGCGACCAGGTACTGGTTGTACAGCCAGCGGTTGATGTCCTCGAACTCGGTGTCCAGCAGGTTGTGGATCTGGCACCAGCCCGAGGCCTCCAGCCCGGGGGTCCACTCCCGCGGCTCGCGAAAGGCGTTGTCGGTCAGGGCGTCGGCGTAGGCGGTGCGGAAGTCCTCGGGCACCTGCCCGACCGCACGGTAGCGACGCACGGAGAGCGCGCCGGTCAGGATTCCCATCTCAGACCTCCTCGAACTGGCGGATGGCGTGACGCATGACCACGATCTCAGCGCCGCCCTTCTGGCCCAGGCCGAGCTCGTAGCGCCCGACCCAGGTGACCATCCCGCGCAGCTCGTCGCCCTCGAGGGTCTCCAGGCGGCAGGTGCGGCCCGCGTCGTGGGCCTCGAAGAGGCGGCGGTTGGAGAGGGCGAAGCGCTCTTGCGGGCGGATGATCGGCTCGGCCGCGCTGCGCCCCTGGCTGGACTCCCCCACCGTGCCCTTCATCGAGGCGGGGTGCATCAGCTTCACCTGCAGCTTGTGCAGACGCTGGGGGCCCTCGGCGGAGCTGAGGTCGAACTCGAAGGCGTCCACGGCCGAGACGGTCCCATCCCGCTGCTGCAGCCCGTGCAGGTACAGGCGCATGGTGGTGCCGTTCTCGGCCGCGAGGGCCAGCGGGTCCCGCTTCAGGTGCAGGGCGAGGTGTTCTTTCTCGCGCTTGCGCCGCAGCATCAGCTCCAGGTCGAGCTGACCCTTGGCCACCTGGGCCGCCAGGGCCTTCTCGACGCCGTGCCGGCTGACGATGGAGCTGATCTTGTCCTGCTGGGACATACGCAGCAGCACCTCGTTCAGGCTGAGCTGGCCGCGCACCACCGACCAGGCCCAGGGCACCGGGATCCCCGTGTCACGGACCAGCGCCTCGACCTTCTGGATCTGGGCCGCTCGGGTCAGGTCCTGAGGCGATGGTGTCTTCTTGGAGGTGGCACGTCCCTTCATCTCGGTCCCCGATCACGAGCAGCCCGCTATTCAACGGTCCGGCGGGATATCGCGCTTCCGAGCCTCGCGCCCCCCCAGCTCCCGGAGCCCGCCGTGACCCCTGCCTCGCTCGGCCACCCCGCACCCGCCCTCGCCGGCCCCACCGCCGATGGAGACTTCGACCTCGCCGCACAGCGCGGCAAGCCCGTGGTCGTCTACTTCTACCCGAAGGACAACACCCCCGGCTGCACCACCGAAGCCTGCGATCTGCGGGACCGCTGGGGCGCCATCCAGGCCGCCGGCGCCACCGTCGTCGGCGTCAGCCGGGACAGCGTCCGCAGCCACCAGGGCTTCAGCCGCAAATTCGACCTGCCCTTCCCCCTGGTGGCCGATCTCGACGGCGCCATCACCGAGGCCTGGGGGGTCTGGCGCGAGAAGAAGAACTACGGCAAGACCTATATGGGCATCGTCCGCGCCACCTTCCTGGTCGACGCGCAGGGCACGGTCGCCCGGGTCTGGGACCCCGTCAAGGTCAAGGGCCACGCCGACGAGGTCCTCGCTGCGCTGAACGAGCTGGGCTGAACGAGCTGGGCTGAACGAGCTGGGCTGGGACCCGCGCTCAGCCTTCCAGCGCCATCAGGCCGAAGGCGAGGCCGTTGTTCAGGGCGTGCAGCAGCAGCGGCGGCAGCAGGCTGCCCGAGCGCTGCCGCAGCAGGCCCAGGATCATGGCCAGGACGAAGAGCACCGGCACCGCGGGCGGGTACTCGAAGTGCAGCCAGGCGAAGGCCAGCGAGCTGAAGACCAGGGCGAGGCCGGGGCCGAGGCGCTGGGCCAGGCCGCTCAGGATCAGGCCGCGAAAGACCAGCTCTTCGACCACGGGGGCGCCGACCACGCCCCAGAGCAGCGCCGCCGCCAGGACGGCCGCGGACTCCGGGCCGCGCAGGGCCTCCACGAAGGACTGCTCGCCCTCCTGGCCGAGGGATTGCATCGCCAACCCCCAGAGCACCGAGAAGAGCAGGAACGCCGGGGCGAGCAGGGCCGCGTAGGCCAGGTAGCGGGGCTCGCAGCCGACCAGGCCCATCGCCGCGGTCGCGCGGTGCTCGCCGGACAGGAGCAGGGCGTAGCCGGCGGCGAGGAGCGAGCCCGGCACGGCCAGGACCAGCAACGCGGCCAGGCCGGGGTCCTCGACCGTGATCCAGCCCGCGCCGGAGAGCAGCAGCCCCAATCCGGTCGGGACCAGCAGCAGGATCAGCAGGCCGATCAGCGCCTCGCGGGGCCCCCAGGGCGTAGGCGGCGGGGGCGCAAGAGGCGGGCTCATCGCGCGGCCTCCTCCGCCGCGGCGGCGTCGTCCTCGTCGACCAGGTAGACCCGCCCCTCCCCGCTGCTGCGGCCGGGGTAGCCCGGCACGCCCACCGCGATCTGACCGTCGCCCTGGGCCAGGGCCAGGCCGGAGGCCTCGACCGCGACGTCGACCGTCCAGGTGAGGCCCCCGTCGAGGTGGGGCAGCCGGGCGCGGGTCGGCCGCAGGGCCTTGCTCACCCGGCCCGCGACCCTGCCGCCTCCCAGCGCCAGGCCGAGGTGCTCCTCCGCTTCGCCTTGGAGCGCGCGCCCGTCGGTGCAGACCACGCCTCCCCCGGCCAGCTCCTCCTCCAGCGCGGCCCGCCCCCAGCAGGCCAGGGACCCGTGAAAGCCGACGGCGCTGCCGGGGCTCCCATCCCCCACCGGCACGCCGTCCAGCAGGACCTCGCAGCGGGAGCCATCGCAATCCTGCGCCCGCAGATCCTGGCCCTGGGGCCCGCAGGCCAGCGCCCCCCCCGGCGCGGCCAGCAGGCGCAGCTCTCCGTCCGGACAGAAGGCCATCGCCGTGCTGAGCGGGTCCTCCACCCGCTCGCGCTCGCCGTCCTCGTCGTGCAGGAGCAGGCCCGTCCCCGGGATCAGCAGGTACAGGAGCCCCCCCTCAAAGGCGAGGCTGAGCTGCCGGGCCTCGCCCAGCTCTATGACCCGCAGGGGCTGGCCCTGGAGCCCGAAGAGGCGGACCTCGCCCGCGCCCGGCGCGAAGGCGGCCAGCGCGGGCTCCTCGCCCAGGCGGCCCACCGCCACCGAGGCACCCAGCAGGCTGCCTTCGTCGCCGTCGATCCGCAGGGCCGCCAGCTCATCGCCCAGGACCCGCTCGCCGGGAAGCAGCGGAGCGCAGCCCAGGAGCGACGCGAGCAGCAGCACCGGGCCTCAGCCGGTCACGGCCCGCAGGGCAGCGGCGATGGCCTCGACCAGCGGGCCCGGCGCGGTGGACTCGACCTGGACCCGCGGACAGGCCAGCTCGGCGACCTGCAGATCGGGCAGCGGGCCGGCGCCGAGGATCTCGACCACCACGCTGGCGCGGCGGAGATCGGCCCAGGCCGCCTCGCCGGGCAGGGTCCCCGCCGGGAGCAGCAGCAGCTCGATGCGGGCGTCGCCGAGCAGATCGCGGACGAAGCGCTGATCGACGCCGCGGCCGCCGACCAGGGCCAGCCGGGTGAAGCCTCCGACCAGGCAGGCGTCCACCAGCCGACGCCGCACCGCCTTCAGGTCCAGGCCCTGGCAGACCGAGCAGCGGGAGGAGGGCACGCGCACCACCGCCTGAGCGGGAGGCTGAGGGCAGCTGGGGCAGTCGCCCAGCAGCACCAGGCGCGCCGAGAGGAAGCGCTCCAGCAGCGCGGGATCGAGGGGACCCAGCAAGCGCAGCAGCTCGGCGGAGAGGCGGGCATCGGCGACGGCCCGCAGGAAGGCGTCCAGCTCGGTCGGGCCGCGCAGGCCCTGGGCGTGCAGGCTGGCCAGCAGCCCCGCGGTGGGGACCGCCTCGGGGTCGGGCAGCAGGAGCGCCGGGGCTGGTTCCGGGGCCGGCGCAGGAGCAGGGGCCGGAGCCGGGGCGGGGGCAGCAGGCGCGACGAGCTCGACGACCGGGGCGGGGGGACGGGGCGGGGCCTCTGGAGGAGGCGGGGACGCGGGCTGGGGAGCTGGCCTGGCGGGAGCGACCGCCGGACGAGCGCGCGCCGGCGCCGGCTTGCGCCCAGGCAGCGGCTTGACCCCCATCTGGGCCATCAGCGAGGCGAAGCCCGCCCTGCGATCGTCCTTGTTCGAGGCGATGACGCCCTCCCGACCGCTAGACCTATCCGATCGCCGCGGCCGAGGGTAGGCCGTGTTGGTCTAGCCCACCCGCGCATCCCCCACGAGCAGCCCATGGATGGCCTCGCGCAGCAGGGCCGGGTCCATGCCTTGCGGCGGCAGGTGCAGGAAGCCCACGGGGCAGCGGTCGCCGAGGTGGCCCACGACCTCGTACAGCCAGGCGTTGCAGACGTAGGCGCCCGCGTCGTCGGAGACGCCGCAGCCCAGCAGGGAGGCCAGCCGCTCCACGTCCAGGGTCGAGGCGCGCTCGGCCTCCCCCTGAGGCGCCACGACGCTGCGGGCTTGACCATCGGCGTCGAGGATGGCCGGGTCCAGCACGCGGCGGCCGACACGCTCCACGAAGGGCGCCGTCCGCTGCATCGCCACGCCGATCCCCAGGACCAGGTCGGCCCCCTCGTCCAGCGCCCACTCCACCGAGGTCCGCGGGCCGCTGGCGTAGCTGACCGGGATCACCCGCCCGATGATCCGGGGGTCTCCGTGCGGATCGTCCAGGGCCAGGGCGAGGCGGGCAGAGGGGTTGTCGGTCACACCAAGGAACGGGCCGAAGCCGGTGACCAGCACGCAGCGTCGGCCGTCGGGCCTCACGCCAGGGTCCCCGCTATGCGCACCAGCAGCTCCTGGGCGTGGACCATCGGGTAGGCGCGCAGGGTCATGATCACGCCGGGCCGACCGGCGACCAGGTCCCCCAGCCGCTCGCCCCCGATCGGAGCCTGGATGTGGCCCAGGTGCTGCCCGGGCTGGACCCGCTGGCCGAGCTTGACCTCGGGCACGAAGAAGCCGCCGAAGGGCGCCCGGTGCGTCTCGACCTCGCCATGGGTCACATCGGCGACGATCCCCGGGCCGTTCGTCGAGGGCAGGATGCGGAGGTGGCCCAGCAGGGCGGCGAGCCCGCGCGCGATGGTGTCGCTGTGGTTGGTGTCCAGCGTGCTGCCCCGGCCCCCCTCGACCAGCAGCGCCTTGCGGCCGGCCTGCCGCCAGGCGCCGACCAGCCCCGTCGCGTCCAGGCGGTCGCCGGGGCGTCGCCAGACGACGGGCAGGCCCATGCTGCGGCCGAGCTCGACCTCTTCGCCGCCCAGCGGGACCCGCACATGGGGCAGCTCGCGGACATGGGGGGCGCCCGAGTGCACGTCGATGCAGATGTCGGCCTCGGTGGCCTGGAGCAGGGCGTGCGCGATGCGCTCGACCGCCGTGCCCGAGGGCGAGCCCGGGAAGGCGTGGTTGATGTCCAGGTCGTCGAAGGGCCAGCGCTTGCGGGACTCGTCGGCCCCGAAGGTGTTGACCAGGGGCAGCAGGTGGACCGTGCCCTTGGGCCGGCTGACCCGCAGGGCGGTCGCCAGCATGTTGACCGCGTGCTGCCCGGTCAGCTCGTAGCCGTGCAGGCCGCCGACGATCGCGACCGTGGGGCTGCCGCTGCCGAAGCTGAGGCGGTGCAGCTCGTACGCGCCCCGGTAGGGCGCCTCCATCCGGAAGACGACGCTCATTGCATCACCACCCGGGCGACCATGCTGCCCGGAAAGACCACCGGCTGCTCGCGCACGGCCAGCAGCCGGCCCGAGACCGGGCTGGTCACCGACTCGCAGGTCGCGCCGCTGGAGGGGTCCACGACCGTGCCGAGCAGCCCGCCGGCCTCGACCTCCTGCCAGGGGGTGCCCTCGGGCAGGAACAGCCCCCCGCGGGCGGCGCGCACCCGGACCACCTCCTCGTCGGTGACCAGCACCGGCCGCTGCAGCGCGGCCCAGTGGAAGGGGAGATCGTCCTCGGCCAGCACGCCGATCATGCCCATGATGTTCAGCACTCCCTCGCGCAGATCGCGGCCGACGCCGGGCGTGACCCGGTTGCCGGTCCCGCCCTCGAGCACGATCGTGCCGGCCTGCTGGTGGGCGAAGGTGCTGTTCGCCGCGGGGCCGGGATGGCGGGCCCAGACGACGGCGACGTTGCCGCCCATGGCCAGCTCGGCGGCCCGGCCGTCGCGCTGCCGGACCTGGGCCTGGGGAGCCTCGCGGAAGGCCGGGTGAGCGCCCCGCAGCTCGATCACCTGCTCGGCGCCGTGGACATCGCGGGCCAGCGCCCAAGCGACCCGGTCCGGCGGGTGGCCGTCCTCGCGGCCCGGAAAGGAGCGGTTGAGGTCGACGTCGAAGAAGGGCCAGAGGCGCGATCCGCGGTGGGCGGCCAGGGGGTTGGCGCAGGGGTAGACGTCGACGGTCCCGCGGAGGCGCTCTTCCACGCCTTCCAGGAACTGGCAGAGCTCGTGCGCGACGCGGATCCCCTCGGGCGTGTCGCCCCGGATCCCCGCGACGACCGCGATTCGGGGGCCGCTGCTGCCTTCGAAACGACGACGCACGATGTCGACGTCACCTCCGGACGGCATCTCCACGCTGACGACGCGAGTGGTTCTGGACATCGACCAATCCTACCGCGGCGGGAGGCCAAAGGGGCAGCGATCCAACACGGCTGGGATAACCAGTCTCCATGCTGTCGATCATCTTTCCGCTCTGGCAGGACTCCTGGCGCATCGCCCACGCGGCGCAGGGCGTGACACGGCTGCGCGCGGCCCTCCCCTACCCGATCGAGGTGGTCGCCGTAGACGACGGCAGCACCGACGACACCGCCGAGGCCGCCGAGCGGGCGGGCTTCTACGTGGTGCGGCAGCCCCACCGCGGGCGCGGCGCCGCCATCCGGGCCGGGATGCTGGCCGCCAACGGCGTCTACCGCATGCTGATCGACCCCGCCTGGACCGTCTCGCCCGAGCAGGTGCAGCTCCTGCTCCCCCCCGTCCTGCACGGCTTCGACCTCGCGATCGCCTCCCGCAACCTCCCCGGCTCCACCCGCAAGGGCGAGCCCCTCCTGCGCGAGCAGTCCTCGCGGCTGGTCGCCCGGCTCGTGCAGGCCGTCGTGCTGCCGGGCATCTCCGACGTCCACAGCGGCCTGATCTGCGTGCGGGCCGAGGCGGCGCGCACCCTCTTCTCGCGCTCCCGCGAGGACGGCGGCGCCGTCGAGGTCGAGGTGCTGGCCCTGGCCCGCGCCTTCGGCCTCGAGGTGCGCGAGGTGCCCGTCGACTGGCAGGTCAGCGCCTCCCAGTCCGGCCCCAAGGGCCCCCCCATCCGGCAGGCCCCCGAGCTCGTCGCCGGCCTCGCCCGGGTGCGCGCCCGGCTGGCCACCGGGGCCTACCCTCCCCTGCGCATGGACCCGCCGGTGACCGAGGCGGCACCTCGCACCTTCGCGTGAGCGGGGCTCGCCGCGCGGGTGAAAGATCCCGGCGAGGCTGGACGTATAGGAGCATCACGCTCCGCGAGGCTGCGATGTCCGTCCCCCTCCTCCTGCTCTTCGGCCTGCCCGCGGCGGCCTCCGACGAAGGCCTGCTGGTCGTCGACCTGATCGACGGGACCTCGCTCGCGGAGGCGCAAGAGCTGAGCGGCCTGCCGCTGCGCTGGGCCAACCCGCGCAGCGAGGACGAGAGCCTCGCCGTGGCCGAGGTCGAGGACCTCCCGGAGCAAGTCCAGCGGCTGAGCGCCCACCCGCAGATCGAGGCGGTCGAGGCCTCGCTCAGCTACCAGGCGCTGGGCTGGCCGGACGACCCGCTCTACCCGAGCCAGTGGAACATGCACACCGTCGGGGCGGCCCAGGGCTGGCGCATGGGCGGCGGGCGCGGCGTGACCGTGGCGGTCATCGACACCGGGGTCTCCTCTGTGGCGGATCTGCAGGGCACCCTGCTGCTCGACGGCTTCTCCTTCGTCCCCGGGCGGGCCAGCGCCGCCGACGACAACGGCCACGGCACCCACGTCGCCGGCACCATCGCCCAGACCACGCACAACGGGCTCGGCGCGGTCGGGCTGGCCAACCAGGCCCGGATCCTGCCGCTGAAGGCCCTCGCCGCCCAGGGCGGGGGGCAGAGCGAGTGGATCGCCAGCGCCATCGACGAGGCGGTCGACCAGGGCGCCGACGTCATCAACCTCTCGCTGGGCGGGCCGCGCTCGGCGGTCATCCAGGTGGCGGTCGACAAGGCCCTCGCCCGAGGCGTGCTCGTCGTCGCCGCCGCCGGAAACACCGGTCGCGAGGGCGTCGGCTGGCCCGCCAAGGCCGACGGGGTCATCGCCGTCAGCGCCACCGGACCCAGCGATACGCTGGCGCCGTACTCCTCCTGGGGAGAGGGCGTCGAGCTCTCCGCCCCGGGTGGGGACAAGCAGCAGGCCGGTGGCGGCATCGTCCAGGACACGATCGACGCCGGCGCCGAGGGGCACGCCTTCAAGGAGCTGCAGGGCACCAGCATGGCCAGCCCTCACGTCGCCGGGGCCGCCGCCGTCCTGCTGGGGGCGGGCGCCGGCTCCGCCGCCCACACCGAGCGCCTGCTGAAGCAAGGCGCCGTCGACCTGGGCGAGGCCGGGCCGGACAGCCGCTTCGGCCACGGTCGCCTGGACCTCGCCGCCAGCGCCCGCATCCTCGTGCAGCAGCGCGGGCTGCTCTTCCTGGCCGGCTCGCTGCTCGCGGCCCTGATGGTCGGCTTCGGCGGCGGCTCGCGCCGGCTGCCCATCGCCATCGTCGCCGGCCTCAGCGCCGGGGGGCTCTTCTTCCTGCCGCTGCTACCCCTGCCCCCCTCGCTCGGCCTGGACCTGCTCGGCCGCCCGCTGCTGGCCTGGCCGACCCCCTTCGTCGGCCCCCGCCTCGCCGCCAACCCGCTCTGGCTCTCGGCCCTGCTGCCTGCCCTGCTCACCTTCGTGCTGGGACCCACCCGGACGCTGGGCTGGCTGGCCGCGGGCCTCAGCGCGGGCGTCGGCGCCCACCTGATCCACGGCGCGGTCACCGGCAGCCTCGCCCCCACCTGGCTGCCCGCCTCGGCCGCGACGGCCTGGCTGGGGGTCAACGGCCTGCTCTGCCTGCTCTTCACCCTGGCCGTGGCCGGCCTCGACCGGCTCCGGCGTGAACGGCGCAGCTGAGCGCCCGGGAGTCCCATGTCGTCCACCTCAATCGAAGGCCGCTTGATCCGCGTCGACCTCGGCACCGGGGCCTGGGTCGTGGAGCAGGCCGACGGTCAGCGCTTCGAGCTCCACGGCAGCGTGCCCGGGGCCCTGGAAGGCAAGCGGGTCCGCGTGCGCGGGAGGCCCAGCGCGCTGCACAGCGCCGCGATGGCCGGAGCGCCCTTCGACGTGCAGAGCATCGAGCCGGCCTGAGTCTCGCTGCCCGACATCACTCGTTGAGCAGGTCCGCCTCCTCGCCCCGGATCCGCTCGGCCTGCACCTGCTCCTGCAGCTCCTCGGTGGCGCGGATCTCCACGACCGGCGCCGTGTCGAGCGGCACGGGCGACTTGACCTTGGGCACCGCGGTCACCTGGGTCATCGTCACCCGGTAGATGGGCTCCGGCAGATCGAAGCCCGCGCGGTCGAAGGCCTCCTTGACCCGACGGATGGCCTCGGTGCGCACAGCCAGGAAGTTGTGGTCGCGCTGGTTCACCCAGCCGAAGACCTGCACGATGACGCTGCTGTCGCCCAGCGCTTCGATGCGGATGCTCGGTGCCGGCTCTGCGGACACACCCGGCATCTCGGCGAGGGTCTTGAGGCCGCAGGAAAACACATCCCGCAGGTTCTCCTCCACGCCCACGCCCACCGCGAAGTCGAAGCGCCGGTGGGGGTTGCGCGAGAAGTTGGTGAGCGCGCCCTTGAACACCGTGGCGTTTGGCAGGAACACGTGGTTCCCGTCCAGCGTCATCAGCAGGGTGTTGCGGGTGGTCAGGCGCACCACGACGCCCGTGACGCCCGCCACCTCGATGATGTCGTCCTTGGCGAAGGGCTGCTGAAGCGCAAGCAGCAGGCCCGCCAGATAGTTCTCGACGATGTCCTGGAAGGCAAAGCCCACAGCGAGGCCGAACACGCCGGCTGTGCCCACCACGGCCCCGACGAGGCTTGTGGCGTCGAGCAGCTCGAGCGCGATCAGCACGCCGACGACCACGATCACCAGGCGCAGTACCCGCGCCACGGTGGACCGCACCATCGGCCCCTCCGAGATGCGCGTCCAGCGTGAGATCCGACGGTCGACCCAGGAACCCAGCACCCAGAACACCGCCATCACGGTGAGGCCGAGCAACAGCAGGGGGATCCGCGCCACCAGCGACTGCAGCAGCGACCAGGCCTCCTCCACCGCTGGCTTGAGCCGCGCGTTCACATCCGTGGTGGTTCGGAGGCCCTCGGCCTCCACCCAGACCACGTCCGGCGAGGCCTTGGCCAGCTCGATGGCCTGATTCCGCTGCTCCTGGTCGGCCACCTGGCCCGCGAGGGTCACCACCCCATGATCCACCGTCGCCTGGACGCCGCGGAAGGCGTTGACCTCTCCAAACAACCCGTTCAGGCGGGCGGCCACACTGTCGTCTCTGGAAGCCTGCTGGTCGGCCGCCGATGTGGCCGGATCGACCTTGAGCAGGTTGTCGACAAAGCGGGTGCCCGGCACGGTGGCAGCAAGCGCTGCGGCCTCGGTGCGCGCCTCGCTGGTGGGCACCGTGCCCGAGAGGCGCACCACGCCGTGGGCCTGGCTGACGGCGATGCCGGCAAAGCGTTGCACCTCGGCGAACACGGCGCGCAGATCGTCGAGCGGATCGGGAGCCTCCTCCACCTGCACCACTGGGGGCAGCTCGAGCGCGTCCCCATCCTGGGCCTGCGCGGCGAGCAGCAAGGCGATCAGCAGGAACACGAGACATCCAGCAGTCCAGAAGGCCTATGGTGCCGCCGCGCCGGGAGCGACCCGCGCATGGCCGGACGACTCCGGATCCGCGAGCCTCGCTGCTTGCAGCTCACCGCGTCGCCGAGATCGGGTCGCGCAGTTGATGCATCGCGGGCGAGGTCCACTGCGACTCGGAGCTGGGAGGGTGAGGCGCGGTCGGTGCAGGGGAATTGGAATTGAAACGACCTGACTCCGATTCCCGATTCCACGGAGAGCGGCAAGTCCACGTCCAGCGCGCCCAAGGGCGGCGCCCAAGGCACCGGGTTGATCGGCCCACGGGCCTCGTGCTACGGCCGGGGAGCGCGCCCGCACCGCAGTCCGAGCAGTGCCGACGGAGCCGCGCTGGAGCGAGGATGTCCGCCCCTGAGGTCCCCTACGATCGCCACTACCGGGAGTCCGAGGCCGCCTGCGGTCCTCCCTTTGTCGAGCTGGTGACCTTCGCCGAGGCACACCTGAAGCCGGGCGACACCGTGCTTGACCTCGGCTGCGGCCAGGGACGCGACGCGCTCGTGTACGCCCGCCTGGGCGCTCGTGTACACGGTGTGGACGTGTCCGCTGTGGGCATCGAGCAGCTCCAGGCCGCGGCGACCGCCGAGGCGCTGTCCTTGACCACCGAAGTCGCAGACCTGGTGGACTATCGCCCCTCGGGTCGCTTCGACGTGGTGATCCTCGACAGGGTGCTGCACATGCTCCCTGACGACGACACGCGCCGGCGGGTGCTCCACCTGGCCATGGCCTGCACCGGTTCGGGAGGGCACGTGCTGGTCGCCGACGAGCCCAAGCACCGCGAGCTCATCCGTGGGGCCTTGCTCGCGGGCAGCTGGCAGCTCGTCAAGGACACCCGGAATCGCACCTTCGCCCGGAAGCCAGGAGCGGGGAGCCCCGCCGGCTGAGTTCGCCACAGCCGAGCGCCCCGGTCAGCTCGAGGGCGCCACTCGGCCGCACCCACACCCCTCAGGGGATCTCGATCACGAAGCTCTCTTCGTAGACCACCGAGGGCCAGGGCCCGGCGTAGCTGGCGTCGTAGCAGGCGTGGTCCGGACAGGCCGACTTGCAGAAGCCGGCGACCCCGTCCTGGCTGCGGCTGGTGCCGAAGTGCAGGCGGATCGGGTCCAGCGCGGTGTCGCAGTAGTTGTAGTCGGTGACCACCACCCGCACGGTCTGGCCGACGCTGGCGTCCAGCAGGATCGGCGGCAGGGTGTCCCGGGTGTGGTTGGTGTCGCTGTAGACCAGCGCGCCGTCCAGGTAGACGCTGATGTCGTCGTCGACCGAGAACCACTCGTAGGCGGTGCCCCCGCCGGAGAGGGTGTAGATGATCGGCTCTTCGGGATCCCAGACGACGATGTCGACGCTGTCCTGGCCGAGCAGCCCGTCGGTGTCCAGGCAGCGCACGCTGAGCGTCTGTTCGCCGACCGGCAGGGCCACCGCCGTGATGGCGAAGGCGCCGTCCGAGGCGGGCGAGGCTGTTCCGACGGGGGTGCTGCCGGCGTAGGCGAGGCAGACCAGCGCGGTCGCTGGGTCCTCGCTGTCGTAGACGACACCGGTCACAGCGACCGACTCGGTGCTGAGGTAGTAGTCCCCCCAGTCCGGCGTGCTGATCGAGACCACCGGCGCGGTGCTGCCCTTGGGCTCATCCCCGGCGTTGCCGAGCAGGCTGATGCTGGCCTTGCGGGCGCCCGGATCGTTGCTGGTCAGGGTCAGCTCGCCGGTCCAGGAGCTGCTGTCCGTCGGCGCGAAGTCGACGCTGAGCAGGGCGCTGACCCCCGACGGCATCTCGTAGGGCAGGCCGGCCCCGCCCGGCAGCGACCAGGCGAAGACCCCCTCCAGGCCGCTGTCGAGCTCGATCTCCTCGATCTTCAGCGTCCCGCTGCCCCGGGCGGTGATCTCCACCGTCTTGGTCGCCACCGTGCCCGGCGTCACATCGCCGAACCACAGGATGCTGGGGTTGAGGTCGATCTCGGGCTCGACGCCCATCCCGCTGAGGTCCACCGAGACGATCGGGCGGTCCTCCTGGTTGGTGTGCAGCTCGATGCGGCCGAAGTCCATCCCGACCGCGTCGGGGGCGTAGCGGACCGAGAGGGCCACCTCATCGGCCTTGCCGACCTCCAGGGCGCTGAGCTCGACATCGGAGAAATCACTTGAGCTTGTGCCGTCCAAGGCCGCGAGATCAATCAACAAAGGGGCAGATCCCACGTTGAGGAGCGAGACCGTCGCGGTCGAGGCCATGCCGACCACCACGTCCCCGAAGTGGATGCCCGAGGCGGCCACCTCGAGCTCGGGGGTCCCGGACTTCACCGAGTAGTCGCTGCAGGCCGCGAGCAGGAGGAGCAGGCTCATGCCCGCCAGTGTGGCACAGTCCGCGCGCATCAGCGATCGCCCTGACGCTCGGCCTGGCGCTCGGCCTGGAGCTGGCGCTCCTGCTCGGCCGTGACCTCGGGAGTGGGGGCCCCCTGGATGGCGTGATGGGCGCCCATCTCGATGCTCTGCAGCAGCGCCTTGAACTCGGCGTCGGGCTCCAGCGCGTGGATCGGCCGGAAGAGGTTGATCTCCTCGATAAGCAGGTCCCGCACCTCCTGCTCGGGCCGCGGGCCCATCGCCCGCTCCAGCCGCATCGCGATGCTCTCGGCCTGCAGGGCGAGCTGCTCCTGGCCGTCGGCCCGCAGGCGGGTGCCCACCTCGCGCCAGCGATGGGCGTCCCGCTCGGCATGCTGCGCCACGGGCTCCTCAGCCTTCCAGCGCGCGACCGCCTCGGGGCTGGTGTCGACCTGCTCTTGGGGCTCGGGCTCCTGGGGCACGGGCTCCTGGGGAGGAGCGGGAGAGGCCCGAACCACGGGCGCGGGAGAGGCCTTCGCAGCCGCCTTGGAAGGCGAGCTCACCGCGGGCGCGACGGCGGGCTCCTCCAGCGCGGTCGCCCGAAAGAGGACGACCGCCAGGATCACCCCGGCGAGGCCAGCCAGCGCCAGCGTCAGCGCGCCCCTGGCCTGCACCTCAATCCCCGTTGCGCAGGGCCAGGCTGACCGCGGTCTTGTCGTCGCCGCCCATGTTGGCCGTCAACCCCCAGACCGGGGTCGTCGGGACCTGGTAGGAGCCGCACAGGCCCTTCATCTGGCGGTAGACCTCCAGCACCTGCTTGACGCCCGTCGCGCCGACCGGGTGGCCGAAGCCGATCAGGCCGCCGCCGGTGTTGACCGGGAGCTGGCCGTTGATGGCCGTGATGCCCTCGGCGCAGAGGCGGGCCGCGTCCCGGCGCGAGCAGAGGCCGATCGCCTCGTACGAGAGCAGCTCGGCCACGGTGAAGCAGTCGTGGACTTCGGCCACGCCGATGTCGTCGACGTCGATGCCGGCCTCGGCCTTGGCCTGGCGCATGGCCATGGCCACCGTCGGCAGCGAGGTGGGGTCCCCGTCCTCGTAGAGGCTGGCCACCGCGTGGCCGCGGCCCCGCACCTCGACCGCGTCGGCCGGGCGCAGGCCCAGGGCGGCGAGGCCCTGCTCGCTGACCATCAGCAGGGCGCTGGCCCCGTCGCTGACCTGCGAGCAGTCGCTGATCTTCAGCCAGGGGGCCAGGTCCTCGTTGGCCAGGAAGTTCGGGTTGTTCTCGCCCGCGGTGCTGGCCACCTCGTAGCTCATGGTGCGCTTCACCATATGGGCCAGCGGGTTGCGGTTGGCGTTGCCGTAGGCCTTGACCGCGAAGTGGGCCAGGTCCTCGTCGTTGAGGCCCCAGGCCTGGTTGCAGGCCTTGATGCGGGCGGCGAAGAGGGCCGGGAAGGTGAACTCGTCGATGCTGCGCTGCCGGTCGTAGTCCGCCGCGCGGGCGAGGTAGTCCGCGCCGACCCGGGCGCTCTCGTTGGTCTGGACCTCGACCCCGGCGGCCAGCACCGTGTCGGCGCCCGAGGCGATCGCGTCGATGCCGGCCAGGACCGCCAGCCCGCCCGAGGCGCAGGCCGCTTCCAGGCGAGCCGCCGGCTTGCCGGCGAAGGCCGGGTGGGCGCCGGCCAGGGCGCTGCCCAGGTGGCCCTGCCGCACGAAGAGCTCGCCCACGAAGTTGCCGACGTACAGGCGATCGACCGAGGCCGGATCGACCCGGGTCTGGGCCAGCGCCGCCCCCACCGCGTCCTTGAGGAGCTGGTGGATGGTCGGGTTGTCGCGCACGCCGAAGTCGGGGTGCTTCTTCCAGATGAAGTCGGGGTGCCCCTTGCCGATGAAGGGGGTGTGGGCGCCTCCGACGATGAAGACGCGACGGGCGAGGGCCATGGCTGCTCCTTGTTCGGCCAGAGTGGGGCCGGCCGGCACCCGCGTCTATCCCGGACCGCGCGCCGCGGCCGCCTCGGCGCGGGCCTTCATCCCTCCCAGCAAGGACCGCGTCCCCTTCTCCTGCATCTGGCGCCGCACCCAGCCCTCCTCGCCCTCGGCCGAGACCGCCGCGGTGTAGACGATGCGGCTGCCCCCGGGTCGGCTGAGCACCTGGTAGCTGCCCCCCGAGCTCTTCAGGGAGCTGGGCCGCGAGGGGTCGAGCTCGTAGGTGCACCAGCGCCCGGCCCGGTCCACCACGTACAGGGTGCTGAACTCGACGCTGACCCCGGCGATCCCCATCACCCAGCGCACCCCCAGGCGCCCGGGCTCGTCCAGGTAGACCTCGGCCTGCTTGAGGGCGGAGATGTCACCGACCCGCGCCTTGACGTCCATGACGGCCGCGAAGGTCGTGTCGGGGTCGGCGGCGACGTCCACCACCACCACCGTCGGGCTCCCCTCGCCCTCCCCGCGCCGCAAGACCACCTCGCCGGTGGCCAGCACGCCCAGCTCTTCCGCGCTCAGGGTCGGGGCGGGAGGAGGCCCCGCCCAGGCCAGGGAGGACACGACGAGCAGGGCGTACAGCGACGAGAGCATCCGAACTCCAAGATGGCGAGAGGCGCGAGCGAGGCACGCGGGACGGGAGCCCGGCATGCCCTGTCGAGCATCGTCGGATACCCTGCGCCGATGCCATTGACCCCCATCTCCCTGCGCTTCGTCCTGCGACGCCCGCAGAGCCTCAGCCTGGCCGAGGCCGCCGCCATCCACGACCTGGCGATCCGGGGCCGGCGACGGCGCTGGACCCGGCTCGCCGGCCTGCAGATCCTGGGGCTCGAGGGCCCCGACGAGGCGCGGGCCCTGCTGACGGCCGAGCTGATCGAGCCCGATCCCGAGCGCGTCGATCTGCAGCGCCTCGCCGAGCTGCTCGAAGAGCTCTGGAGCTGCGTGCCCGGCGCCGAGCCCGCCGCGGACGACCCCCTGGCCCTGCTGGGCAGCCGCGAGGGCCGCCTGACCCTGGACGGCGGTCGCCTGCTGCCTGCCCTGCCCGAAGGCTGGAGCGCGCCGGAGGCCTGCCGGCTCCTCTCCGAGAGCCCCACCCCTCCGCCCGCTCCCCTCCCCCCCCCC
>ERZ761602.2882-NODE-2882-length-25715-cov-8.133866_pt1 | contig 25715 bp, 20 predicted proteins | sample MGYA00512165_ERZ761602 | MGnify/ENA primary metagenome ERZ761602 (study PRJEB28899, sample SAMN02445085) | bioreactor sludge metagenome | biome: EBPR sludge; isolation source: Thorneside wastewater treatment plant | place: Australia: Brisbane, Thorneside...
CACCACCACCCGCACCACGCCCGTGCCGTGCACCTGGCGCAGCCAGTGCGGCGGCGAAGGCAGGCCGGCGAGCACCGCCAGTCGTGCGCGGTTGCCGGCGACCGTGGCCGGATCGTCGCCGTCGGGCGTGCGGAAGTTGCCGAGGTTGAAATGGTCGAACGGCGCGCGCGAATCCCCCGCGCCGTGGCGCAGCGTGGTGAACGCGCGCACGCCCGGCGGCGCCGGCCACGCGGCCTCCACCCGCGGCGCGCCGCTCATCCGCGGTGCGCCCGGGTGTCGTCGCGCAGCGCGGCCATCAGCGCCGCCATGTCGGCCGGCACCGGCGCGGTGACGCGCACCGGTTCGCCGCTGGCGGGGTGGACGAACTCCAGGGTCTCGGCGTGCAGCGCCTGCCGCTTGAAGCCGCGCAGGGCCGCGACCAGCTCCTCGCTGGCGCCCTTGGGCAGCTTCAGCGGCCCGCCGTACAGCGGGTCGCCCACAATGGGGTAGCGGATGTGCGCCATGTGCACGCGGATCTGGTGGGTGCGGCCGGTTTCCAGCCGGCACTCCAGCGCGGTGTGGGCGCGGAAGCGCTCGCGCAGGCGGTAGTGGGTGACGGCGTCGCGGCCGTCCTCGCGCACGGCCATCTTCAAGCGATCGCGCGGGTGGCGGTCGATGGGCGCGTCGGCGGTGCCGCCGGAGACCATCGCGCCGACCACCACCGCCAGGTACTGGCGATGCACGTCGCGCGCGGCCAGTTGCGCCACCAGCGAGGTGTGCGCCTCCAGTGTGCGCGCCACCACCATGACGCCGGAAGTGTCCTTGTCCAGCCGGTGCACGATGCCGGCGCGCGGCAGCGCGGCCAGCGCCGGGTCGCGGTGCAGCAGCGCGTTGACCAGGGTGCCGGTGGGATTGCCCGCGCCCGGGTGCACCACCAGCCCGGCGGGCTTGTCCAGCACAAGGACCTGCGCGTCCTCGTACAGCACGTCCAGCGGGATGTCCTCCGGCAGCGCGTGGGTCTGGGTCTCCAGCACCACGTCCAGGCTGGCGGTCTCGCCGCCGCGCACGGGGTCGCGCGGCTTCACCGCCTGGCCGTCCAGGCGGGCGTCGCCGGACTTGATCCATTCGGCCAGGCGGGAGCGGGAGAATTCGGGAAACAGCTCGGCCAGCACGGCGTCGAAGCGGCGACCGGCGGCGCTGGCGGGCACCGTGGCGGTGCGGGGGGTATCGGGAGCGTCGTGGAGGTTGGGGTCTGTCATGCGGAATCGGCGGCGACCGGCCCGATATTGGCCGGCCGTTCATGGCGGGAGCGGCGCCTAGGCTATCATCCACAGTCCGTTTCCCTGCCGCGGCCCGCCGCCAGCCCATGACCCAGCGCGCTTCCACCCGCCTCTCCCGCTATTCCGCGCCCGCCCGCCTCGTCCTGCTCGCGCTGGCCATCGCCGTCGCCGGCACCGGCTGCGGCAAGATCTTCAAGAAGAAGGAAGCGCCGGAGAACCAGCCCGTCGAGGTCATGTACCAGGAAGCCCACGCGGCGATGATGAACAACAACTGGGACCGTGGCCTGACCGGCTTCCGCCGCCTGATCGCACAGTATCCCTACGGCCCGTACACCGAGCAGGCGCTGATGGAAACCGCCTACGCCGAGTACAAGGCCGGCAAGCTGGACGAAGCGGTGTCCACCATCGACCGCTTCATCCGCACCTACCCCACCCAGCGCAACATCCCGTACATGTACTACCTGCGCGGGCTGGCCAACTCCAACCGCGACACCGTGTTCCTGCAGAAGGTCTGGCGCCTGGACGCCAGCCGCCGCGACCTGGCCACGCCCATGCAGGGCTACAGCGACTTCAACATCGTCGCCGAGCGCTTCCCCAACAGCCGCTACGCCGCCGACGCGCGCCAGCGCATGATGGTCCTGCGCGACCAGTTCGCCCTGCACGAGCTCGACACCGCCGTCTACTACCTGCGCCGCGAGGCCTGGGTGTCGGCTGCCAGCCGCGCCCGCTACCTGCTGGAGACCTACCCGCAGAGCGCGCACCAGAACGACGCCGTCGCCGTGCTGGCCGAGGCGTACACCCGCCTGGGCAACAAGGCGCTGGCCGACGACGCCCGCCGCGTGCTGGAACTCAACGACCCGCAGCATCCGTGGCTGGCCGGCAAGTGGCCCGACTACCCCTGGATGGTCCGCAAGCTCAACCCGTTCTCCGGCGAGAAGTCAATCAACACCGCCGAGCGCCGCAAGCAGGACTGAGCGGCGCCGCGCCGGACCACGAAAAAAGGGCCGCGAGGCCCTTTTCCCATCGGGGTGCAGTGCGCGCCACGAAGGCCGGCCATCTCCTCTGTAGGAGCGACGTCAGTCGCGACCGAAAGAATCGCGAACAGCATCCGGCACGGATCAAGGCACATCAACGCGGATAAGGCTTTTGTCTTCATCCGCGTTGATGTGCCTTGATCCGTGTCGAAACGCTTTCCGCTTTCCTCGGACTTCCGGTCGCGACTGACGTCGCTCCTACAGGGGAAATCCGGCGGTGTGCCTTACAGGGAGTACTTGTTGGTGATGGGGTAGCGGCGCTCGCGGCCGAAGGCGCGGCGCGAGACCTTCGGCCCCGGCGCGGCCTGGTGGCGCTTCCATTCGTTGATCCGCACCAGCCGCAGCATGCGGTCCACGGTGGCGGCGTCGAAGCCGGCGGCGACGATCTCGTCGCGCGACTGCTCCAGGTCCACGTAGCGGTACAGGATGGCGTCCAGCACGTCGTAGGGCGGCAGCGAATCCTGGTCGGTCTGGTTCTCGCGCAGCTCGGCCGAGGGCGGCCGGTCGATCACCGCCGGCGGGATCACCGGCGCCCCGCCCACCGTGTTGCGCCAGCGCGCCAGCGCGAACACCTCGGTCTTGTACAGGTCCTTGATCGGCGCGTAGCCGCCGCACATGTCGCCGTAGATGGTGGCGTAGCCCACCGCGTACTCGCTCTTGTTGCCGGTGGTCAGCAGCAGCCCGCCGAACTTGTTGGCCAGCGCCATCATGATCGCGCCGCGGCTGCGCGACTGCAGGTTCTCCTCGGTGGTGTCGACGGGACGGTCGCCGAACGCCGGCCCCAGCGCTTCCAGGAAACCCTTGAACGGCGCCTCGATGGAGATCGTCTCCAGCCGCACGCCCAGCGCCGCGCACTGCTCGGCCGCCAGGTCGTTGGACAACCCCGCCGTGTAGCGCGACGGCAGCCGCACCGCGGTCACGTTGTCCGCGCCCAGCGCGTCCACCGCCAGCGCCAGCACCAGCGCCGAATCGATGCCGCCGGACAGGCCCAGCCACACCTTGGAAAACCCGTTCTTGCCGCAGTAGTCGCGCAGGCCGCGCACGATGGCGCGCCAGGCCAGCGCATCGCGGCTCTCGTCGCCGTCGTCCATCCACAGCACCGGGCTGAAGCGGCGCGTCGCGACGTCGAAGTCCACCACCAGCCACTGGTCGGTGAACGCCGCCGCGGCCGGATGCACCGTGCCGTCGCCGTCGGCCACCACCGAGGCGCCGTCGAACACCACCGCGTCCTGCCCGCCCACCACGTTGAGGTAGGCCAGCGCCGCGCCGGTGTCGCGCGTGCGCTCGGCCAGCAGCGCGTCGCGCTGCGCGTGCTTGTCGCGGTCGAACGGCGAAGCGTTGGGCACCAGAACCAGCACCGCGCCGGCCTTCGCCGTTTCGGCCAGGGGCTCGGGGAACCACAGGTCCTCGCAGATCACCAGGCCCAGCGGCACGCCGGCGACCTCGAAGGTACAGGCGCCCCCGTCCGGGTCCGCGTCGAAGTAACGGCGCTCGTCGAACACCGCGTAGTTGGGCAGTTCGCGCTTGCGGTAGGTCGCCTCCACGCCGCCGTTGCGCAGCACGCTGGCGGCGTTGTAGACCACGCTGCCGGCCGACTGCGGCCAGCCCACCACCGCCACGATGCCGTGGGTGGACACCGCGATCTCCTGCAACGTCGTCTCGCAATCGGCCAGGAAGCGCGGCCGCAGCAGCAGGTCCTCCGGCGGATAGCCGCTGACGGCGAGTTCAGGGAACAGCACCACGTCGGCGCCGTACTCGTCGCGCGCCTCGGCGATCATCCGCCGGATGGTCTCGCCGTTCTGCGCCACCGCCCCCACCGGGAAGTCGAACTGGGCCATGGCGATGCGGAGGATCTGGGACATGTCAGCCTGCTTGGTCTGCCCCTTCCCCCGCGTGCGGGGGAAGGCCGGGATGGGAGCGAACGTCCATGCACCTGCGGAGAATCAGCGCACGGACGCCTTCGAGGTTCGCCATGGCCTCATTATTCCAGAAGCGCAGGATGTGGAACCCCTCGCGTCGCAGGAAGGCGTCCCGCGACGCATCGCCGACCGAGTCCATGTGCAGGCCGCCGTCCGCTTCGGCGATGAGGTGCGCGTCCAGGCAGGCGAAGTCGGCGATGTAGGGGCCGACGGGGTGCTGGCGACGGAAGCGGAAGCCTTCGAGCTGGCGTCGGCAGAGGATGTTCCACAGCTTCCGTTCCGCGAGCGTCATGTTGCGGCGCAGTTCGCGGGCGCGGTCGCGTTTCTGTCCCTGGCGCATGGGCACGTCCTGTGCGGTGACGTTGGGGACATTTTGCCCCCAGCCCCGCCTTCCCCCGCAAGCGGGGGAAGGAGCCGACCGCGCATGGATCGGGATCGGGGGCTGGAGGCTGAGTTGGGGTTTGGGGTTTGAGGTTTGGGGTTGGAGGCCGGTGCCGGTGCCGGTGCCGGAAGAGCAGACCTGCCTCCTGGACAAGGCCCCCTCCCCCGCTCACGGGGGAGGGTTGGAGTGGGGGCCGACGGAGCCAGGGATCACTCACCGAACTTGGGGCGCGAACGCCGACTCCACCCTCTCTGCCTCAGCAAACCCACGCCCAGGCAAATCTCTCCCCTGCAAATCCACGGGACCCGAAAAAGCAGAAAGCCGCCCTGAGGCGGCTTTCTGCATAACGCAACACGGCTACGAAGCGCAGCCGGCTTACTTCTTCAACCGTGCCGCGATCGCTGCGCCCAGGTCGCCCGGCGAGCGCACCGTGGTGACGCCCGCGGCTTCCATCGCCGCGAACTTGCCCTCGGCCGTGCCCTTGCCGCCGCTGGCGATGGCGCCGGCGTGGCCCATGCGCTTGCCGGCCGGGGCCGAGGCGCCGGCGATGAAGCCGACGACCGGCTTCTTCACGTGCGCCTTGATGTACTCGGCGCCGGCTTCCTCGGCGTCACCGCCGATCTCGCCGACCATGATGATGCCCTCGGTCTGCGGGTCTTCGTTGAACAGCTTGAGGCAGTCGACGAAGTTCAGGCCGTTGATCGGGTCGCCGCCGATGCCGATGCAGGTCGATTGGCCCAGGCCCACCTCGGTGGTCTGCTTGACCGCTTCGTAGGTCAGCGTGCCGGAGCGCGAGACGATGCCGATCTTGCCCGGCATGTGGATGTGGCCCGGCATGATGCCGATCTTGCACTGGCCCGGGGTGATCACGCCGGGGCAGTTGGGCCCGATCAGCACGGTGTCCGGATGGCTGCGGGTCAGCACGTTCTTCACGCGCAGCATGTCCAGCACCGGGATGCCCTCGGTGATGCAGACGATGACCTTGATGCCGGCCGCGGCCGCTTCCAGGATCGCGTCGGCCGCGAACGGCGGCGGCACGTAGATCACCGACGCGTCCGCGCCGGTGCTTTTGACTGCATCGGCGACGGTGTCGAACACCGGCAGGTCGATGTGGGTGGTGCCGCCCTTGCCCGGGGTGACGCCGCCGACGACCTGGGTGCCGTACTCGATCATCTGGGTGGCGTGGAAGGTGCCCTGCTGGCCGGTGAAGCCCTGCACGATCACCTTGGTGTTCTTGTCAATCAGTACGCTCATGGGAATGTCCTAAGGTGGGCGTGGATCAGGCGGCGTTCTTGACCGCTGCGACGACCTTCTTCGCGCCGTCGTTGATGTCGTCGGCCGGGATGATGGCCATGCCGCTGTCGCGCAGCAGTTGCTTGCCCTCTTCCACGTTGGTGCCTTCCAGGCGCACCACCACCGGCACCTTGACGCCCACTTCCTTCACCGCGGCGATGATGCCCTCGGCGATCATGTCGCAGCGGACGATGCCACCGAAGATGTTGACGAAGATGCCCTCGACCTTGTCCGAGGACAGGATCAGCTTGAACGCCTCGATCACGCGCTGCTTGTTGGCGCCGCCGCCCACGTCCAGGAAGTTCGCCGGCTCGCCGCCGTTGAGCTTGATGACGTCCATGGTGGCCATCGCCAGGCCCGCGCCGTTGACCATGCAGCCGATGTTGCCGTCCATGGTCACGTAGTTGATGTCCAGTTCCGAGGCCGTCACTTCGGTCTCGTCCTCCTGGCTCTTGTCGCGCATGGCGACCAGGTCCTTGTGGCGGAAGCTGGCGTTGTCGTCGCTGTTGAACTTGCCGTCCAGCGCGTACAGGTTGCCGTCGTCCAGGATCGCCAGCGGGTTGATCTCGACCAGCGCCAGGTCCTTCTCGTTGAAGATGCGGTACAGGTTCACCATGATGTTGGCGAACTGGCCGGCCTGCTTGGCGGTCAGGCCCATCCTGAAACCGAATTCGCGGCCCTGGTACGGCTGCACGCCTTCGACGAAATCCACGTGCAGGGTGTGGATCTTGTCCGGCGTCTCGGCCGCGACCTGCTCGATCTCCACGCCGCCCTCGGACGAGGCGATGTAGGTGATGGTGCGGGTGCCGCGGTCGACCAGCACCGACAGGTACAGTTCCTTGACGATCTCGCCGGCGGTGGTCACCAGCACCAGGTTGACCGGCAGCTCGACGCCGGCGGTCTGGTAGGTGGCCATCTTCGTACCGAGCATCTTGGCGGCGGCCGCCTTCACGTCGTCGATGGTCTTGCAGAACTTGACGCCGCCGGCCTTGCCGCGGCCGCCCGCGTGGATCTGGGCCTTGACCATCCAGGGGCCGTTGCCGAGGGACTGCGCGGCCGCGACCGCCTCGTCCGCCGTCGCCGCGACTTTGCCGGCCGGAACCGGGATGCCGTACTCGGCCAGCAACTGCTTGGCCTGATATTCGTGGAAATTCATGCGTCACCGTGGGTAGGGAACAGAAGACACCGCCCACGGCCGGGGCCACGGGGGCGGCGGCGCGGACGAGCCCCCTATTGTGGCCGACGGCGGCGGGAGGCGCAAAACCCCGGACCTAAGTCTTTGGTGGAACAGGCGAAAGGCGGCCGCCCCGCGCGCAAACCGGGGCCGGCCTGCCTATACTGGCCGCCTCGCCCCGGGGGAAACACGCGTCTTGCGCCAGGCCCAGTCGCTCCTGTCCCGCATCGAATCGGTGCCGCGCCGGGAGCTGTATTTCTTCGCGCTGTACCGTCTGCTGGAAGCCGGCATCCTCGCCGCGCTGATGTTCAGCCCGCTCAGCAGCGTACTGGGCGAAGCGCGCCATCCCGAGCTGGGCGCGGCGGTCACCGTCGGCTACCTGCTGGCGGCGCTGCTGCTGTTCTTCATCGGCCGGGACGTGCAGCGGCTGGTGTGGATCGTGTTCGGCAGCGTCTGCCTGGACATCCTGGCCGCCGCGCTGGTCACCCACGCCATCCCCAACGCCAACGCCGGCATCGCCATGATGCTGCTGTTCAACGTGTCGGCCGCCGCCCTGCTGCTGCCGTCGGCGCGGCTGGCGCTGGCGGTGGCCGTGCTGGCGGTCGGCGCACTGTTCGGCGAATACCTGTGGAGCATCGTGCGCGACGGCGCCGCGGACCGCTCCTCCGCCGAGATCATCATGTTCGCTGCCAGCTACCTGGCCCTGGCCTACCTGTCGCACCAGGCCGGCCAGAAGGCGCGCGCCAGCCAGGCGCTGGCCGACAAGCGCGGCGAGGAAGTCGCCAACCTCTACGAGATCAACGAGCTGATCATCCGCCGCATGCGCACCGGCGTGCTGGTGGTGGACGCCGACAACCACATCCGCCTGGCCAACGAAGCCGCCAGCCTGCTGCTGGGCGACAGCGGCGACGGCAGCGACGACGGCAAAGGCGTCTCGCTGCTGCACGCCGCGCCGGAACTGGCCCGCCGCCTGCAGCGCTGGCGCAACGGCTGGCAGACCGACGAATCGCCCATGCAGTTCTCGCCCGACCAGCCGGAAGTGCAGCCGCGCTTCGCCCGCCTGCTGGCCGACAGCGAGACCTCGCTGATCTTCCTGGACGACGCCACCGTGGTCTCGCGCCGGGCCGAATCGCTGACCCTGGCCGCGCTGGGCCGCTTCTCGGCCAGCCTGGCCCACGAGATCCGCAACCCGCTGGCCGCCATCAACTACGCCGTGCAACTGCTGGAGGAATCCCAGCAGATCGTGGACGGCGACCGCCGCCTGCTGCAGATCATCCACCAGCAATGCCAGCGCACCAACGGCATCGTCGAGAGCGTGCTGGGCCTGGCCCGACGCGAACGCGCCTCGCCTGAGCACGTGGACCTCAACGCCTTCGTCCGCCGCTTCGTGGACGAGTACCAGCAGACCCTGTCCATCGAGACCGACACGCTGGAGGCCATCATCGGCGCCCGGCCGGTGCCGGCCCTGGTCGATACCCGCCACCTGCAGCAGGTGCTGACGGTGCTGGTGCAGAACGCGCTGAACTACGGCCGCCTGCCCGGCGAGCCGGCGCGGGTGCGGGTGCGCGTGTTCGCCGCCGGCGAGCGCCCGGCCATCGACGTGATGGACCGCGGCCCGGGCATCCCCGAGGCCGTGGCCGCGCAGTTGTTCCGCCCCTTCTTCACCACCTCCGAGCACGGCACCGGACTGGGCCTGTACATCGCCCGGGAGCTGACCCGCGCCAACCAGGCCACCCTGGAATACGTGCCCATGCCCGGCGGCGGCAGTTGCTTCCGGGTGACCCTGCCCGGCCCGCACGCGCTGCTGCCGGCGTAAGGCCTGCCCTGCTACACCACGCGGCCGGCACCTGCCGGAGCCCATGCATTGCGCCGAGGCCGCAGCCCCCTGCCCGCGGCCACCTTCCTACATACATATGCATATAGATGGGCTGCGGGTGGGGCCGACGGCCCCACCAACTCACCATTTATGTGCCACGACCGGCGCCAAGCCGGCGCGCCACAGCACGTGGGATTGCAACCCATCCACTGTGGCCCCCCTCATCCGGCCGGTCCCCTGCATACCCAGGCAGGCCGCTGGCACCGGCCTCGCGCCTACCACGATCCACGTTCAGCCGTTACACTGCCCGCACAGGGGCTACAGGGGGATGCATGACTCAAATCCGAAGCGCCCTGATCGTCGACGACGAGCGCGACATCCGTGAACTGCTGACGCTGACGCTGGGCCGCATGGGCCTGCGCATCGACACCGCTTCCAACCTTGGCGAAGCCCGCGAACTGCTGGCCCGCCACCGCTACGACCTCTGCTTCACCGACATGCGCCTGCCCGACGGCAACGGCATCGAACTGGTCGGCGAGATCGCCCGCAACCATCCACACACGCCGGTGGCGATGATCACCGCCTTCGGCAACATCGAACTGGCGGTGGAGGCCCTCAAGGCCGGCGCCTTCGACTTCGTCAGCAAGCCGGTCGACCTGACCGTGCTGCGCGGCCTGGTCAAGCACGCGCTGGAGCTCAACAACAGCGAGCGCGCCGCACCACCGCCGCCGCCGCCCGAGCAGGCCAGCCGGCTGCTGGGCAACTCCGCCGCCATGGCCACCCTGCGCGAGACCATCGGCAAGGTCGCGCGCAGCCAGGCGCCGGTCTACATCATGGGCGAGTCCGGCACCGGCAAGGAACTGGTCGCCCGCACCATCCACGAACAGGGCGCCCGCGCGGCCGGTCCGTTCGTGCCCGTCAACTGCGGTGCCATCCCGGCCGAGCTGATGGAAAGCGAGTTCTTCGGCCACAAGAAGGGCAGCTTCACCGGCGCCCACGCCGACAAGCAGGGTCTGTTCCAGGCCGCCAACGGCGGCACCCTGTTCCTGGACGAAGTGGCCGAGCTGCCGCTGCCCATGCAGGTCAAGCTGCTGCGCGCCATCCAGGAAAAGGCCGTGCGCCCGGTCGGTGCCTCCAGCGAGGTGCAGGTGGACGTGCGCATCCTCTCGGCCACCCACAAGGACCTGGGCGAACTGGCCGCCGACGGCCGTTTCCGCCACGACCTGTACTACCGCATCAATGTCATCGAACTGCGCGTGCCGCCGCTGCGCGAGCGCACCGGCGACCTGGCCCAGTTGACCACCGCCATCCTGGACCGGCTGGCCGGTCAGCACGGGCGCATGGCTCCCTCGGTGTCGCCGGAGGCGATGGAGGCGCTGGGGCGCTATCCCTTCCCGGGCAACGTGCGCGAACTGGAGAACATCCTGGAGCGCGCCTTGGCCATGTCCGAAGGCCACAGCATCGAGATCGACGACCTCTACCTGCCGCAGGCCCCCGCAGGCCGCAAGTCCGGCCACGACGCCGGCCCCGGCGAAGTGGTCCGCGATATCCCCGGCGCCGTGGATGTGGACCCGGCCGGCGGCGCCCTGCCCGACTACATCGAGCAACTGGAGCGGGCCGCCATCCAGAAGGCGCTGGAAGAGAACCGCTGGAACAAGACCAAGGCCGCCGCCCAGTTGGGCATCACCTTCCGCGCCCTGCGCTACAAGCTCAAGAAGCTGGGCATGGAATGAAAGTGCGCCGGGGGCGCGCAGGCCGCGCCCCGCGACGCGCCCGCACCGAACAGTGAACCGCATCCCACAGTGACCCAGGTGACGTGCAACGTCACTTTCTGACAAACCAAGTCATCTCACCAACGATGCGTCGGCTTGTTGACGGAAAGCCACCCAGAAAGCGCTGTCGGTTCTGTGACACACGCCGGCAATGGCCGCGTTTCCGGATACCCAACGCCTCCAAATGATGCGATAGTCGCCCCCGACTTCGGCGTCTGGGTTCCATTCCGGGGACGGTAGCGAGAGGGAATCGCGGGGGGCACCGAAAGTTGGCACGCATCCTGCTCTGCATCTCCGTGCACGCGTCGTAGTACCACGCGGCGCCCACGGTCCATGTAGGGACACGGGGCTTGTGTCCCTATCCATCAAGCCAATCCTGAAAGGGGAATTGTCATGAAGAAGAACGCCCAGGGCTTCACCCTGATCGAACTGATGATCGTGGTCGCGATCATTGCCATCCTGGCCGCCATCGCGCTGCCGGCTTACAACAACTACCGCATTCGTTCATCGGAAGGCGCCTGCCAGGCCGAAGCGAAGGCGTGGGTGAACTCGGCTGTCGCCGCCGCTCAGTCCGAGATGAACGTGCTGCCATTCCCCGCAACCGCTTGTGACGCCGACGCCGCCATCACCACTTGGCAGACGACTCCGGTCACCACCGCTGGCACGGAACTGTCCTTCTCTCCCTCTGGCCCCGGCGTGCGCACCACGACTTGTCAGATGGACAGTGCTACCTGCGAACTGGATCCGTAATAGCGCAAGCAGCTAAGCGCTACACACAAAGACCCCGCCAGTGGCGGGGTCTTTTTTGTATCGAGCGCTAGCGCATGTGTGATGCTTGAGCTTGTATTGGGCATTTCCGTGAGACTCATCACGCAATCAGGAATGCCTATAAGCCGATAGGCCTAGACCCGGTGACTTGGCGCATTCCTTGCATCAAATCTGACTGGGGCAATCTTTCAGGGGTCATCATGTTCAATAAGGCGCGCGGCTTCACCCTCATCGAACTGATGATTGTAGTGGCGATCATCGGCATCCTGGCAGCCATTGCCCTGCCTGCATATAACAACTATCGCATCCGCTCCTCCGAAGGAGCTTGCCAGATGGAAATGAAGAGCTATGCCAACTTCGCGCTGGCCACTATCCACAACGGAGACACTCCGGATGCGCCGCCAGTGGGCGCATGCAGCGCGGCTGACACAGCCACAGCGATCGGTGTCGATATTACGGGTACCCCCCAGTCGCCTGGTATCCGTCGTACGCTTTGCGACATGGATACGGGCAACTGCACGCTAGAGTAATCCGCACCATCCTGCGGATGGGCTGAAAGCTCCATTTGGGAACACATGAACCGTCACGCCGCTGGCGCTCGCATTCCCTGTACAGAGGCGTCAAGCTAAGGGCGCTGTTACATGCTGATCCGGAGATTTACATGAGTGCAGTTCCCGCTACCGCCAATCTGGTCGGCATCACCGGCCTCGCGCGACGATTGGTGCAGGACGGCGCTCTGGATGAGGCTGCTGCACGCGCCGCGATGGCTAACGCCTCCGAAGCCAAGATTCCACTCCCACAATGGATTGCTGACAAGCGCCTGGTAACTGCTCCGCAACTGGCCGCCGCCAACGCCATGGAATTCGGCATGCCGCTGCTGGACGCCCTGGCCTTCGATCCCGCGCATAGCGCATTGAAGTTGGTCAGCGAAGACTTGCTGCAGAAGCACCAGGTCCTACCCCTTTTCAAGCGAGGCGGCAAGCTGTTCGTCGGCGTGGCCGATCCCACCCGCAGCCATGGCGCGCTGGACGAGATCAAGTTCCACACCAACCTGATCGTCGAGCCGATCCTGGTGGACGAGGACCAGTTGCGCCGCACGCTGGATCAATGGCAGAACACTGCCAGCAATCTGTCCAGTGCCTTCGGCGACGACGACGACGGGCTGGACAGCCTGGAAGTGGACGCCTCCGACGAGGAAGGCGGCAGCGACAGTGCGGTGGACGCCAAGGGCGACGACACGCCAGTGGTGAAATTCGTCAACAAGGTGCTGGTGGACGCCATCAAGCGCGGCGCCTCGGACATCCACTTCGAACCCTACGAGACCGACTACCGCGTGCGCCTGCGTATCGACGGCATCCTGAAGCAGGTAGCCAAGGCGCCGACCAAGCTGAAGGACCGCATCGCCGCCCGCCTGAAGGTGATGTCGCAACTGGACATCGCCGAGAAGCGCGTGCCCCAGGACGGCCGCATCAAGCTGAACCTGTCCAAGACCAAGCAGGTGGACTTCCGCGTCAGCACCCTGCCCACCCTGTTCGGCGAGAAGATCGTGCTGCGCATCCTGGACGGCAGCGCCGCCAAGCTGGGCATCGACAAGCTGGGCTACGAGCCCGACCAGCAGAAGCTGTTCGAAGAGGCCATCCACAAGCCCTACGGCATGGTGCTGGTCACCGGCCCGACCGGCTCGGGCAAGACGGTGAGCCTGTATACCGCGCTGGGCATCCTGAACGACGAAACCCGCAACATCTCGACCGCCGAGGATCCGGTGGAAATCCGGCTGCCCGGCGTCAACCAGGTACAACAGAACAACAAGCGCGGCATGACCTTCGCCGCCGCCTTGCGCAGCTTCCTGCGCCAGGACCCGGACATCATCATGGTCGGCGAAATCCGCGACCTGGAAACCGCCGAGATCGCCATCAAGGCCGCCCAGACCGGCCACATGGTGCTGTCCACCCTGCACACCAACGACGCGCCGCAGACCATCGCCCGTCTGATGAACATGGGCATCGCGCCGTACAACATCACCAGTTCGGTGACCCTGGTCATCGCCCAGCGCCTGGCTCGGCGGCTGTGTCTCAAGTGCAAGACACCGGTACAGTTGCCCGCGAATGCGCTGCTGGCCGAAGGCTTCAGCCAGGAAGAGGTCGATGCCGGGTTCACCCTCTACGACGCCGTGGGCTGCGACGAATGCACCGGCGGGTACAAGGGCCGTACCGGCATCTACCAGGTCATGCCGATGAGCGAGGAGATCCAGACCATCGTGCTGGCCGGCGGCAATGCCCTGCAGATCGCCGAAGCGTCACAGAGGGCCGGCATCCGCGACCTGCGCCAGTCCGCCCTGCTCAAGGCACGCAACGGCATCACCAGCCTGGCCGAGATCAACCGCGTCACCAAGGACTGAACATCCTGCGGGCACGAGGGCTTCCTGCGGAAGCACTACGATGCCGTACCGGATACCGGGTGGGAGTAACAGAGGGCAGGCGCGTCCTCACAATACATAGCCAAACCCGGCCTCCCGTCACAGGCGGGGTGGTTCCCTCGGGCCGATAACCGGCTACCATGGGCCGGTGAAGTCCGGGTGGGGAAAACCGGACAGGGGAAAACCGATGGCCGTGACCCGATCCGCCGCCAAGAAAGCCGCTGCCGCGCCTGCTCGCGAGAATCCGCTGAACCTGTTCGTCTGGGAAGGCACCGACAAGCGCGGTGTCAAGATGAAGGGCGAGCAGACGTCCAAGAACGCCAACTATCTGCGTGCCGAGCTGCGCAAGCAAGGCATCACCCCTACGGTGGTCAAGCCAAAACCGAAGCCGCTGTTCGGGGCTGCCGGCAAGCCCATATCGCCAAAGGAAATCGCCTTCTTCAGCCGCCAGATGGCGACGATGATGAAATCCGGCGTGCCCATGGTCTCCTCTCTGGAAATCATCGAAGGCGGGCAGAAGAACGTCCGCATGAAGAAGATGGTCGAACAGATCCGCTTCGATATCGAAAGCGGTTCATCCATGCACGAGGCCATCAGCAAGCATCCCGTGCAGTTCGACGAGTTGTACCGCAACCTGGTGCGCGCGGGCGAATCGGCGGGCGTGCTGGAAACGGTGCTGGAAACCATCGCCAACTACAAGGAAAACCTCGAGGCGTTGAAGGGCAAGATCAAGAAGGCCCTGTTCTACCCGGCCGCGGTGATCGCGGTGGCCATTCTGGTCAGTTCCGTGATCCTGATGTTCGTGATCCCGGAGTTCGAGAAGACCTTTGCCAGCTTTGGCACCGAACTGCCGGCCTTTACCCAGATGATCATGGGCGCCTCGCGCTTCATGGTGAGTTGGTGGTGGGCAGTACTGATCTTGGTGGGCGGCGGTATCTTCTTGTCCATATTCATGTTTAAGCGTTCCCCTGCATTCCAGCATGCTGTGGACAGGACCATCCTGAAAGTGCCAGTGCTCGGACAGATCATGCACAATTCATCGATCGCTCGATTCGCTCGCACTACCGCAGTAACCTTCAAGGCCGGTGTACCACTGGTGGAAGCATTGGACACCGTAGCCGGCGCCACCGGCAATACCGTGTACGAGAAAGCTGTACACCGCATGCGCGACGATGTGTCGGTAGGCTATCCGCTTAACATGGCGATGAAACAGACGCATTTGTTTCCGCACATGGTGATCCAGATGACCGCCATTGGTGAGGAGGCCGGCGCACTGGACAGCATGCTGTTCAAGGTAGCCGAGTACTTCGAGCAGGAGGTCAACAACGCAGTGGACGCGCTGTCCAGCCTGATCGAGCCGTTCATCATGGTCATTATTGGTGTGTTGGTGGGCGGCTTGGTCATCGGCATGTACTTGCCGATCTTCAAAATCGCGGCGACTGTCGTCGGCTGACCAATGGCCTTCCTCGACCAGCACCCCGAACTCGGGTATCCGGTGGTGGCGGGCCTTGGCCTGCTGGTGGGCAGCTTCCTCAACGTGGTGATCCTGCGGCTGCCGCGGCGGCTGGAGTGGGAGTGGAAGCGCGACGCCCGCGAGGTGCTGGAGGAGCCGGAGATCTACGATCCGCCGCCACCCGGCATCGTGGTGGAGCGTTCGCACTGCCCGCACTGCAAGACACCGCTTTCCTGGTACGAGAACATCCCGCTGTTCAGTTGGCTGGTGCTGCGCGGCAAGTGCCGGCACTGCAAGGCACCCATCTCGGCGCAGTACCCATTGGTCGAGCTGTTGACCGCCCTGTTGGCGGCGGCCTCGGTGTGGCGCTTCGGCTTCGGCTGGCAGGGCTTCGGTGCGGCGCTGCTGGGCTGCTTCCTGGTCGCCCTGAGCGGGATCGACTTGCGCACGCGCCTGCTGCCTGACCAGTTGACCCTGCCGTTGATGTGGCTGGGCCTGATCGGCAGCCTGGACAATCTCTACATGCCGGCCAAGCCGGCGCTGCTGGGCGCCATCGCCGGCTATGTGTCGCTGTGGACGGTGTGGTGGCTGTTCAAGCAGATCACCGGCAAGGAAGGCATGGGCCGGGGCGACTTCAAGCTGCTGGCGGCGCTGGGCGCGTGGACGGGCCTGGTCGGCGTGCTGCCGATCATCCTGATCTCCTCACTGGTCGGCGCCGTGATCGGCTCGGCCTGGCTGGCCATCAAGGGCCGCGACCGCGCCACCCCCATTCCCTTCGGCCCTTACCTGGCCATCGCCGGCTGGATCGTGTTCTTCATCGGGCCGCAGCGGATCGTCGACGCCTACCTGGGCTTCGCGGGCATCCGCTAGGCAGCGCTACACCGCAGGCGCGGCTTCTCCGCCGCCTGCCCGGGCGGCGCGGTGCGCCATAATCCGCGCATGAGCCACTACTTCATCGGACTGACCGGCGGCGTCGCCTCGGGCAAGAGCGCACTGGAAAGGGCCTTCGCCCGCCATGGCGTCACCATCGCCGACGCCGACCTGATCGCGCGTGAAGTGGTCGAACCCGGGCAGCCGGCACTCGATGCCGTCGTGACGCGTTTCGGCCCGGGCATATTGCAGGCCGACGGCCGCCTGGACCGCGCCGCGCTGCGGGCGCGCGTGTTCGCCGACGAAGGCGAGCGCCGGGCGCTGGAGGCCCTGCTGCACCCGGCCATCCGCGCGCGCCTGCAAGCGATCTGCCGGGAAGCCGCCGGCCCCTACGCCATCGCCATGGTGCCGCTGCTGGCCGAGGGCGGCGGCCGCACCGCCTATCCCTGGCTGGACCGGATCCTGGTGGTGGACGCGCCCGAGGCCATGCGCAAGGCGCGCCTGATGCAGCGCGACGGCATCGACGCCGCGCTGGCCGAGCGGATGCTGGCGGCGCAGGCCACGCGCGCCGGGCGCCTGGCCATCGCCGCCGACATCGTGGTCAACGACGGCGACATCGGCCACCTGCAACGCAGCGCCGACGAACTGCATGCGCGCTACCTGGCGCTGGCCGGGGCGGCAGCGCCGCGCTGAGACTCAGGACGCCGCGGCCGGGGCCGCGCCGGCGGTGTCGCGGTCGGACGGCAGCTTGGCTTCCTCGCGCAGCAGCCGCCAGGCGCCGAAGGTCATCGCGCTGGCCACCAGCAGGCCGGCGCCGAACACCACGTGCGAGCCGAAGGCCGACAGCAGCTTGTGCAGCCAGACGAAGCTGAGGTCGCCGCCGCGGTAGATCACCGTATCGATGGCCGCGCCGGCCTTGTAGCGCCATTCGCGCCCCACCCGGGTATATATGGTCTCGCGCGCCGGCTTGGCCAAGCAGAACTCGCTGCTGCGGGTGACCACCTGCACGATGGCCACGATCATCGGCAGCGGCGAGGCCGACAACACGGCATAGCCCAGCACGATGGCGAAGCCCGGCAGCAGCAGCGCCGGCGCGATGCCGAAGCGCGACAGCAGCCAGCGGGTCACCACCAGTTGCACCAGCAGGGTCAGCCCGTTCACCGCCAGGTCGATGGTGGCGTAGTACGCGGTCGCAGCCTGGGCGTCGGGATAGAACCGGCGCACGATGGCCGCCTGCTCGTTGTACAGCAGGGTGCCCACGCCTACGCCCATCACCACCAGCACCGCCATCCAGCGCAGCAGCGGCTCGCGTGCGATCAGCTTCAGGCCACCCAGCACGTCGCCGCCCATGGCACTCTCGTTGTCGCGCCCGCGCCTCGCCTCGCGCACCAGCGCCCACCGGCGCAGGTGGACGATGCAGAACAGGCACACGGCCAGGAAGCAGGCCGACACCAGCATCAGGTTGGCGATGCCGATGCGCTCGACGAACGTGCGCGTCAGCACCGGCCCCAGGATCGCGCCCACCGTGCCCGCCGCGCCGATGTAGCCGTAGTAGCGGCGCGCCTCGGTGTTGCTGAAGACGTCGGCCATGAAGCTCCAGAACACCGCCACCGCGAACAGGTTGAACACGGTGATCCACAGGAAGAAGGCCATGCCCCGCCCCGGCACGCCGCTGTCGAACAGCACGTAGAACAGCAGCAGCGTGGCGATGAAGAAGCCGTACACCGCCGGCAGGAACACCCGCCGCGGATAGCGGCTGACCAGCCAGCCGTACACCGGCTGCAGCAGCAGCATGATCAGGAAGGTGCAGGTGAACAGCACCTGCAGGGTGAAATCCTTCAACGGCACGCCGCGCGCGGCGAAGAACTCGATCATCGCCGGCGGGAACACCGCCTGCACGTCGCTGGAAGCGCCCATCGCCTCGCGCACCGGCCGCAGCACGTAGTAGCCGCTCAGCAGGCAGAAGAAGTACACGAAGGCCCACAGCAGCGGGGGCGATTCGGACATCGCGGAGCGGAGCCGGCCGAACCGGGAGGATGCCGCGTCGGGAGCGTTCATGGGCTGGACCACTGTTCCTGCACTGCCGGGGGACGGGCGTCCCGCGGGTCCGCCATCGCGCGCAAGGTATCCGATGCACTGCAACATCGCCAGCGTTCCGTCGCTGGCGGACGCCGGTTGCCGCCGGCACCGGCACGCCCCCGCCAGAACCGGCTTGGACATGAGTCTCGCCACCACGTCGGCGGCGATATGGCGGCTTTATCTCCCCCGGACACCCGGGCGAGGCGTGTCCCACCATCCCCCTCTTCAGGGCGCCCCCGCTCCAGCAGGCGCACGAGCGGGAGCGCGCCTGCCCGGGAATACCCGAGCGACGGCGCGGCCGAGCATTTGCTCTATGCCCGCCGGCTAGGTTCGGGCGGTCTTCGCCACAGGGTCCGATGTGTACGACTACATCATCGTGGGTGCCGGTTCGGCCGGCTGCGTGCTCGCCCACCGCCTGAGCGAAGACCCCGCCTGCCGCGTCCTGCTGCTGGAAGCCGGCCCGCGCGATTGGCACCCCTTCATCCACATGCCCGCCGGCCTGGCCAAGCTGGTCGGCCAGAAGGGCGTCAACTGGAACTACGACACCGCGCCCGAGCCGCACCTGGACAACCGCCGCCTGTGGTGGCCGCGCGGACGCGTGCTGGGCGGTTCCAGTTCAATCAACGCGATGTGCTACATCCGCGGCGTGCCGCACGACTACGACGACTGGGCCGCCGCCGGCGCCGAGGGCTGGCACTGGGCCAACGTGCTGCCCTACTTCCGCCGCTCCGAGCGCAACAGCCGCGGTGCCAGCGCGCTGCACGGCGGCGACGGTCCGCTGTACGTCTCCGACCTGCGCTACGTGAACCCGCTCTCGCACGCCTTCGTCGAGGCCGGGGCGCAGGCGGGCTATGCGCGCAATGAAGACTTCAACGGCGCCGGGCAGGCCGGCTTCGGCCTGTACCAGGTGACCCAGAAGGACGGCGCGCGCTGCTCCAGCGCGGTCGCCTACCTGGACCCGGCCCGCGGGCGACCCAACCTGGACATCGTCACCGGCGCGCTGGTGCGCCGGGTGATGCTGCAGGACGGCCGCGCGATCGGCGTGTCCTATGCACGCGGCGGGCAGGAGGTGAGCGTGCGCTGCGCGCGCGAAGTGCTGCTGTGCGGCGGCGCGATCAATTCGCCGCAATTGCTGATGCTCTCGGGCGTCGGTCCGGCCGATCACCTGCGCGAACACGGCGTCACCGTGCGCGTGGACCTGCCCGGCGTGGGCGGCAACCTGCAGGACCACCTGGACATCTGCACCCTGCAGCACTGCACCCAGCCCATCACCTACGACCGCACCAGCGAGCTGAAGACCGCCTTCGACTATTTCCTGCGCGGCCGCCGTGGACCGGGCAGCAGCAACATCGCCGAGGCCGGCGCCTTCGTCCGCTCGGCGCTGGCGCCGGACGCGCGCGCCGACGTGCAGTTCCACTTCGTGCCGGCCATGCTGGACGACCATGGTCGCCACCGCCTGCCCGGCGACGGCTACACCGCGCACGCCTGCTTCCTGCGCCCGCGCAGCCGCGGCCGGATCCGCCTGGCCAGCGCCGACCCGCGCACCCATGCGCGGATCGAGGCCAATTACCTGGGCGACCCGGAAGGCTTCGACCTGAAGATGATGGTGGAATGCGCCAGGCTGACGCGCGAACTGTTCGCACAGCCGGCGTTCGACGCCTACCGCGGCGCCCCGATCCATCCCGCGCGCAGCGACCTGTCGGACGCCGAACTGGCCGATTTCGTCCGCGCCAAGGCCGAGACCGTCTACCACCCGGTCGGCACCTGTCGGATGGGCGGCGACGAACACGCCGTGGTCGATCCGCAACTGCGCGTGCGCGGCGTGGACGGGCTGCGGGTGGTGGACGCCTCGGTCATGCCCACTCTGATCGGCGGCAACACCAACGCGCCGACCATGATGATCGCCGAACGCGCCGCGGACCTGATCCGCGGGCTGCCGGGCACGCTGCCCCAGCCTGCCTAGAGCTGCCTGGCCGGAAGCGCCATGGCGCGCGGCCTGCGGCGGCATCCGGTGCGCGGGGGCGCACGGACGTTCCGTTCGCAAGGCTCGCAACGGCACCGGCATGCGGCGTGGATAGGCTCAGGCCCACCACTGTCCGTGACGCCTTCGTTATGCACTACTCCGCAGATAGCCGGACAGACCGCTCACCCGAACGTGCCCGGCCGCGGATACGGACGCGCCGATGCCACCTTCGCGAATGCATCCTTCACTGCGCCCTTCTCGGAGGAAGTGCGGCTCCATCGTGGACCCATGGTCATCCCGCCGCAGACAGGCGGCCCGCCACCGCAGCCGACGCTAATGCGCCTCCAGCATCGCCGGCAGCGGGCAATGCAGCACGGCGCAGACGGTGCGCAGCAGTTCCGCCTCGGCCACGCGCACCTGGCCGTCGTGGCGGACGGCGGCGGCGACGGCTTCGACCATCAGCTCCTTCGCCAGCGGGTCCAGTGCGTCCAGCGGCTCCCACACCTCGTCCAGCGCCAGCACGCCCTGCGCCGGCGGCGCATAGGGCATGTGATCGCGCGGCAGCACCCGTTGCAGGCCTGCCAGATAGGCGCGCTGCGCCTGCGCGGGCGTGTCGTTGCCGGCCTGGGCTACCACCGCCAGCAGCGTGGCGAAAGGCTGGCGGACGTCGTGCGGCTTGCGCCGGCCGAAGATGGGCGAGCGTCCGGGCGAGAGCGCTTCGCGCACCTGCACTTGCAACAGGCGCGCCAGGCAGTATTCGAACAGCGACACGCGGCCGTCGGCATGCACCGCGGCATCGACGGTGTCGATGAAGGCGTCCAGCTCCGGCCGCGGGAACCGCCGCAGCAGCGGGAACGCCAGCGAGGCCAGCGGCAGGCGGTGCATCGGGTGCAGCGATTGCAGGAGCCCGCCACGCAGTTCGTCGGCGCGCTGCGCAGTGGCTTCGCCCAGGCGGGCGGCGATCTCGAAGCGCTGGCGCGCAGCGACCTCGGGCGCGGCGTCCAGCACCAGGCCGAGCAGCAGCGGCATCACCTGGTCGCGCTGCCGCACCAGCGTGCGCAGCGCGTCCGGCAGGGTCTCGGCGATGACGTGCGCGCGGCTGTAGTCGTCGGCCGCCGGCGCGGCCACCTGCGCCGCCACCATCGGCGGCGTCAGCGCAACGCTGGCCGATAGCAGCGGCAAGGGCGGCGGCACGGCGCCGTCCGCCAGGCCCAGCGCGCGGTCCTCCATCAACCCGTCCGGCGGCGCCGCCGCCCAGCGCCGCGCCAGCTCGTCCAGTTGCGCCTGGCCGAACAGCGGGTCCAGCGTGCGGATACGCTGCAACAGCGGCGGATGGGTGGCGAACAGGCGCGAATAGGCGCGGCCTTCGCCGAACAGCATGTGGCTGACTTCCTCCACCTTGCCCTTGTCTTCCAGCGCCGAACCCGCGCCGAGGCCGGCGATCTTCTTCAGCGCCCCGGCCAGGCCTTGGGTCTGGCGGGTGAACTGCACCGCGGAGGCATCGGCCAGCAGTTCGCGCTGGCGGCTCACCCCGGCCTTGATCATGCGCCCGAAGAACAGCCCCACGCCGCCCGCCACCATCGCCGCCATCGCGATCAGCAGCACCGCCGCGCCGTCCTTGCCGCGGCCGCCGCGCCCGTACACCAGCACGCGCTGGCCGATGATGCTGAGCATCATGATGCCGAACAGCACGCCCATCAGGCGGATGTTCAGGCGCATGTCGCCGTTGAGGATGTGGCTGAACTCGTGCGCGATCACGCCTTGCAGCTCGTCGCGGTTGAGCCGGTCCAGCGCGCCGCGGGTCACCGCCACCGCCGCGTCGGCGGGCGAATAGCCGGCGGCGAAGGCGTTGATGCCGGCCTCGCCTTCCAGCACGAACACCCGCGGCACCGGCACGCCGGAGGCGATGGCGATTTCCTCCACCACGTTGCGCAGCCGCCGCAACGGCAGGTCGCCGGGGTCCTGCGGCACCTCGGTGGCGCCCATCTGCAGCGCCACCGCCTCGCCGCCGGCGCGCAGCGAGGCCAGCCGGTAGAGCGAGCCCAGTCCGATCACCGCCAGCGTGCCCAGCGTGGCCAGCGCCAGCAGCGCGGCCAACGCGCCGCCACCGCCTTCCTCCTGCCCCAGCGTGCGTGCGCCGAACAGCAGCAGCACCGCCAGGTCGACCACGGCGACGATGCCCGCCACCGCCAGCGCGAACAGCACCACCATCCGGAACGAACCGCGCCGCGCCGCCGCCTGGTGCTCGAAGAAGTTCATGCGGATGCCGGCATGCGCGGCGCGCCGCCAAGACTCCGCCGGCACCGACGCGATCGGCGGCCGGCAGGCGCTGTCGCGGGCGACTTCATCCCGGTCTCCCGGACGCACCTGTTCAGAACTGCACCTTGGGCGCCTCGCGCACTTGCGCCGCCTTGTCCGCGGGGATGTCCAGCAGCGCCGCCGGGGCGAAGTTGAACGCGCTCGCCACCACACTGGAGGGGAACACCTCGCGCTTGTTGTTGTAGGCCATGACCGCGTCGTTGTACGCCTGCCGCGCGAAGGCCACCTTGTTCTCGGTGGAAGTCAGCTCCTCGGTCAACTGCATCATGTTCTGGTTGGCCTTCAGGTCGGGATACGCCTCGGCCACCGCCAGCAGGCGGCCCAGCCCCGTATTCAGTTGCGCCTGCGCGGCGGCGAGTTGCGCCATCGCCTGCGGGTCGCCGGGGTTGGCCTTGGCCGCGGCCAGGCCCGACTGCGCGGCCGAACGCGCCGCCACCACGGCTTCCAGCGTCTCGCGCTCGTGGCTCATGTAGCCGCGGGCGGTTTCCACCAGGTTGGGGATCAGGTCGAAACGGCGCAGAAGTTGCACGTCGATCTGGGCGAAGGCATTCCTGAACGCGTTGCGTGCGGTCACCAGCCCGTTGTAGATGCCCACGCCCCACAGAATTGCGACGGCCGCCACACCCACAATCAGCAGCAGGATGAACAACATGGACATGGAACTTCTCCCTGTTTGTGCAATCGAAAAAAGCGGCGTTATGATCCCCCGACAGCAAGAGCTTACGCAGGCGTCACGCACGATGAAAGACATGGTTTCCCGGCGGCCACTGCGGTCCCTTCGCTTCGGGCTGGTCGGCCTGCTGTTGCCGCTGACCCTCTCCTCCACCGCGCAGACGCCGCTGCGCTGGCATGCAGTCCAGGCGGCGTCTACCGACGCCGCCGCGCAGCCCGCGGCATCCGCCCTGCCGCAGCCGCTCACCGGCGCCGCCGCGGCGCCGCTCGCGCCCGACTTCGACGTGCGTGCGTTCGAGGCGATGGCACAGCAACTGACCGTCGGCCAGCGCGTGCCCGGCATGGCGATGGCCATCGTGCACGAAGGCCGCGTGCTCAGCGCGCGCGGCTACGGCGTGACCGACGTGGCCGCGCCGCAGCCGATCGACGGGCATACGGTGTTCCGCCTGGCCTCGCTGTCCAAGGCCTTCGCCAGCACCCTGGCCGGGCTGATGGTGCAGGACGGCGCACTGCGCTGGGACAGCAAGGTCACCCAGTACGTGCCGGGCTTCCAGCTCAGCGACCCGGCCTCTTCCTCCCGCGTGACCGTCGCCGACCTGCTCAGCCACCGCGTCGGCCTGCAGGCGCACAACGCCTTCGACCGCGACATCGAGGCGAACGCGGAGTACTACGACGTCGCCCGCAAGCTGGCCCAGGCGCCGCTCAAGTGCACGCCGGGCGAGTGCTACGCCTACCAGAACGTCGCCTTCAGCCTGGTCGGCGACGTGGTGTTCGCGGCCAGCGGCACCTTCTACGAGCAGGCGGTCGACCGCCGCATCTTCAAGCCGCTGGGAATGAACGACGCGAGCATCGGCCTGGCGGGCATCGAGGCCAGCACGCGCTGGGCGCGCCCGCACGTGCGCAGCCGCAACGGCTGGGTCTCGCTGTCGCCCAAGCCCACCTACTACCGCCTGCCGCCCGCGGCCGGCGTCAACGCCAGCATCAGCGACCTGGCGCAATGGCTGGTGGCGCAGACCGGTCACCGGCCCGACGTGCTGCCGGCACCGCTGCTGGCCACGCTCCACGCACCGCTGATCGCCACGCCGGGCGAGATGCGCGCCGGCTGGCGCCGCGAACGCATCCAGTCGGCCAGCTACGGCCTGGGCTGGCGCGTGTTCGACTACGCCGGTCATCAGGTCGTCTTCCATGCCGGTGCGGTGCAGGGCTATCGCGGCCTGGTGGCGCTGGTGCCGGAACGCGATCTGGGCGTGGCGCTGGTCTGGAACAGCGAGAGCCCGCTGCCTTCCGGCCTGCTGCCCACCATCCTCGACCGCGCCATCGGACTGCCGGCGCAGCCGTGGGTCGATACGCCGGCCGACTACGACCTGATGCTGGCCGAATCGCCGGACGGCCGCGCGCCGGCCGAAGCCAGCGGCACTTCTTCGGGCCGCGCCACCGCGTCGCCGGAGTGACCAACGCGCGCGCCGTCGTCGCGGCGCGCTCGTTGCTTCCTGCACGGTCCGCCATCCGTGGCCGCGATGCGGCCACGCGCGGCGCGCTTCAGCCGCCGTCGCGTTCCAGCAACGCCTTCAGCCGGGCCAGTCCCTTCTCGTAATCCTTGCCGACCATCGCGTCGAACAGCAGGCCCAGCCAGCGGCTCAGCGGGTTGTAGCCATGGTCGCTGTCGAACGTCCACGTCAGCCGGCTGCCGGCCGGGTCTGGCTGGATCAGGTACGTCGCGCGCGCCGGATTGCCGTCAAAGACCAGCGCCACCGCGATGCGCCGGTGCGGTTCGCTGGCGACGATCTCCTGGCTGCCGCTGCCGACCGCGCGGTTGCCGCTCCAGCGCATGCGCGCGCCCACGCCCTGCGCCGGTCCCTCCAGGACGTACTCCGCCTGCGGGTCGTCCTCGGCCCAGGGCGACCAGGCCTGGAAGCGCTCGAACGAATTCAGCGCGGCGAACACCTGCTCCGGGCTGCGCCCGATGACGATGCTGCGCTCCACGTGCGTGCTGGCCGGCAGCAGCAGGCTGCCCAGCACGGCCACCAGCCCCAGCGCCAGCAGCACACCCAGCGTCCACTTGATCGGTTTCATGCTCGCTCCTCCACGCTCCGCGCGTGCCCGCAGGCTACCGCGCCGCCCATAAAAAAACTCCCTCCCCCTGGGCATCGGGGAGGGAGTCCATGGTGTTACGGCTAATCGGGGTCGGGCTTAGATCAGCGGAGCCGGGGTGGCCGGCAGCGCGACCGGGGCCGCTTTCTTCTTGGACTTCTTGGCAGGCTTCTTGGCGGCCTTCTTCGCAGGCTTCTTGGCGACCTTCTTGGCAGCCTTCTTGGCGGCCTTCTTCACGGTCTTCTTGGCCGGCTTCTTGGCGACCTTCTTGGCAGCCTTCTTCGCGGTCTTCTTGGCCGGCTTCTTGGCGACCTTCTTGGCAGCCTTCTTCGCGGTCTTCTTGGCCGGCTTCTTGGCGACCTTCTTGGCAGCCTTCTTCGCGGTCTTCTTGGCCGGCTTCTTGGCGACCTTCTTGGCAGCCTTCTTCGCGGTCTT
>ERZ761602.2883-NODE-2883-length-25712-cov-7.550532_pt1 | contig 25712 bp, 27 predicted proteins | sample MGYA00512165_ERZ761602 | MGnify/ENA primary metagenome ERZ761602 (study PRJEB28899, sample SAMN02445085) | bioreactor sludge metagenome | biome: EBPR sludge; isolation source: Thorneside wastewater treatment plant | place: Australia: Brisbane, Thorneside...
AGGCGTAGAACTTGAGCGCGTTGCCGCCCGTGGTGGTCTCGGGGTTGCCGAACATCACGCCGATCTTCATGCGGATCTGGTTGATGAAGATGACGAGCGTGTTGGAGCGCTTGATGTTGGCGGTGAGCTTGCGCAGCGCCTGGGACATGAGGCGCGCCTGCAGGCCCATCTGGGGCTCGCCCATCTCGCCTTCGATTTCCGCCTTGGGCGTGAGGGCCGCGACGGAATCGACCACCACGCAATCCACGGAGCCGGAGCGCACGAGCATGTCGGCGATCTCCAGGGCCTGCTCGCCGTTGTCCGGCTGGGAGAGCAGGAGCTCGGAGGTGTCCACGCCGAGCTTCTGGGCGTACTGCGGGTCCAGCGCATGCTCGGCGTCGATGAAGGCCGCGGTGCCGCCCAGCCGCTGGACGTTGGCGATGACCTGAAGCGTGAGGGTGGTCTTGCCCGAGGATTCCGGGCCGTAGATCTCGACGATGCGCCCGCGCGGCAGCCCGCCCACGCCGAGGGCGAGGTCCAGGCCGAGGGAGCCGGTGGAGACCACCTGGATGTCGCGGGCGACGTCCTGGTCGCCCATGCGCATGATGGAGCCCTTGCCGAACTGGCGCTCGATCTGGGTGAGCGCGGCCTGCAGGGCCTTGGATTTGTTCTCGTCCATCTTGGAGGATTCGGAAGGGGGGGTGGAGATGACTTTGAGCATGTGGATTATCCCATTTGTGGAAGGTTGCTTTCCGCCCAGGGCGGCCGGCGCTACCGCGTGCGCCGCACCAGCCCCGCCATCACACCGAAAATCTCCAGGCGCCCCTTCGGGCGAATGACCGGGAAGGCTTTGTTCGCGGGCTTCAGGACGAAACCGCCTTTTTCTCGATCCAGGGTTTTCACGGTGAACTCGTTGTCCACGATCGCCACGACGATGTCGCCGACGTTGGCGTTCGGTTGCTGCTCGACCACGATCAGGTCGCCGTCGTGGATGCCGGCGTCGATCATGGATTCGCCCTTGACCCGCACCAGGCTCGTCTTGGAGGGCACGCGGACGAGGTAGTCGTCCAGGGTGACGAGGTCGTAGCCGTCGGCGAGCGCCGGGTTGGGCAGGCCGGCCTGCACCGGGTCGTGGGCGAGACGCCGCTCGAAGAACCGGGGCCCGGGCTTCAACTGCCGGTCAGGGGTCCAGTCCAGGTAGCCCGCCTCCTCGAAGCGGCGCACGCACTCGGCAACCCACGACTTGGCGGAAATCCCCCAGAGGGTGGCGAGCACCGAATAGGAGGGGATGACCTTGTGCTCGGCGTAGTAGTCCTGGAGCTTTTCCAGGTACGCCGGGTCGAGGGGTTGCTGTTGCTTCAACGCCATGGGGGCTTGTCCGGTGGACAGAACGATTGTTCGGTAAATTACAGAACGATCGTTCTGGCTGTCAAGCACCGCCGGCGGTATTTTGATTTCCCTTTGCGGAACAATGCATTAGGGCATTTTAGGGCACCGGAGATGGCGCCTCATCGGTGCCTTCCGCGCTCCGAACGGGCGATCAGGGGCAGGCGTTCGCCAGGTCCGGCCGCGCCTTTTCCTCTTCCGTCACGGCCCTGCGGAACGCCTCGGTGGCGCGATCGACGGCCCGCCGGACCGCCGCAGGCTCCGGCGGCTTGCCGGCCGGCAGCACGCCCTCCCCCGCCCTGGCCCCCGCGATGCGCGCGCGAGACCCGAACGCCGCGCAGTCCTTGAGGATCGCGAGCTGCTTCGCGGTCCGGCCGTCGAGGGGGATCTTCGTGGAAGCCTGCAGCGCGATCTCGTAGGCGCGACGGGCGGCGGCGAAATCGCCACGGGCCTCGGCACGCGAGCCTTCGTCCCAGCGGGATTCGACGTCGCGGCCGAAGGGGCCGGCGAAGGCGGTGTGGGGAAGAAGGGCGAAAACCAGGAGTGCAGGGAACGCAGACCGAAATCCATGGGCGGGCGCCCCCATCGAATCAATGAACGGTCCCATCGCCCGCCGCCGGTTGCGCCTCCTCACCCGCCGCCATCCGGGCCAGCCCCCGAAGCGCCTCCGCCACCGCCTGCGCGCGAATCGCCGCACGGTCGCCGCCGAAGATCTCGAAGCGCGATTCCACCTTGCCCGCGAGGCTCGCCCACGCGAACCAGACGAGGCCGACGGGCTTCGCGGTCGTGCCGCCGTCGGGGCCCGCGATGCCCGTCACGGCGACGGCGATGTCGGCGTCGCTCTGCTGGAGCGCGCCCTTGGCCATCTCGCGGGCCGAGGCCTCGGAGACGGCGCCGTGGTTGCCGAGAGTCTCGGCCTTCACGCCCAGGATCTCGGCCTTCGCGTGGTCTGAATAGGTGACGAAGCCGCGGTCGTACCAGGCGGAGCTTCCGGGCACGCGGGTGATCGCCTCGCCCACGCCGCCGCCGGTGCACGATTCGGCCGTCACCACCTTGAAGCCCGAGGCGAGGCACGCCTCCCCCAGCGCCTTGGCCAGCGCGTCGATGTCGCTCATTGCCGCTCCCCTTCCCGACCGCGATACCAGTAACCATACGCCTTCGCGAAGCCGAAGCCCTCGTAGAGCGCGATCGCCGGCGCGTTGCCCGCATCCACCTGCAGGTACGCGCGGCGGGCGCCCTCGCCCCACGCCCAACGCAGCAGAGCGGCCACGACGGCACGCGCGAGCCCCCGCCGACGATGGGCATCGTGGGTCAGCACGTCGAACAGGCCCGCGTGGCCGTCCTCGAGGATGCAAAGGCCCGTGGCCACCGTGCGGCCGTCGACCTGGAGCGCGGCCGTGCGCAGCGCAAGGGGCAGCGCCGAGAGCCGCGCGAGATGCGCCGTGCGGTGCGCCACCGGCGAGCCCCGGAGCTCTCCCACGTGGTCGAACCAGTCAGCCAGCGGCGGCGCCGGGACCTCGGGGCCTTCCAGCGACGCCGGGTCGATGGCCGCGTGGCGCACGTCGGTCTCGTCGAAGCGGCCATAGCCCCGGGATTCGAGAAAGTCATCGAGCCCCGGCTCCGAAAGCGCCGAGAGACGGAATATCGCGGGCAGGCCCCGCTCGGCGAACGTGCGCTCGCAGTGGGCGAGCTTCTCCTCCCACGGAAGGCGCGAGGCGTAGACCGCGTTCACGCTGCGGGCACGCTTCGCCTTGCCGGGGGAAAAGCGCAGCAGCCAGCCGTCGTACAGGAGCTGGCCGGGGGGCGCGGAGGAATTGAGCGTCAGTTCCTCGAGACGCGCGAGCGACACGCCGCTCACGCCGAAATCCGCTTGCCGGTGTCCGTGTCGAAGAAGTACAGCCGCCCCGGCGCGGGGGCGAAGCGGGCGACGGACCCGATGGCCGGGGCCGAGTGGCCCTCGACCCGCGTGACGAGCATCGTGTCGCCCACGCGGCCGTGCACCATGGAATCGGCGCCCAGGGCCTCCACCGTCTCCACCGTGAAGGCGAAGGCGTCGTCGCCCTCCGCGCAGGCCGTGAAGTGCTCGGGCCGGATCCCGACCGTGACGCGCTCGGGAACCAATGGCCGCAGCGCCGGCGGCAGCGCGATGCGGTGCCCGCCGCCCACGTCGACGAAGTTCTCCGCCGCGCGGCCCGGCAGGAAATTCATCGCCGGCGAGCCGATGAAGCCCGCGACGAACATCGTGGCCGGGTTGTCGTACACCGCCATGGGCGCGCCCACCTGCTCCACGTTGCCGGCGTTCATCACGATCATGCGGTTGGCGAGCGTCATCGCCTCCACCTGGTCGTGGGTGACGAAGATGGAGGTGGTGCCGAGCTCGCGGTGCAGCTTCTGGATCTCCAGGCGCATCTGCACGCGCAGCTTCGCGTCCAGGTTGGACAACGGCTCGTCGAAGAGAAAGGCCGCGGGCTCGCGCACGATGGCCCGGCCCATCGCCACGCGCTGGCGCTGGCCGCCGGAAAGTTCCCGGGGCTTGCGCGCGAGGTAGGGCCCGAGTTCCAGGATCTTCGCCGCGCGCTGCACCCGCGCCTCGATGTCGGCCTTGGTGAAACCGCGGATGCGAAGCCCGTAGGCCATGTTGTCGTACACGCTCATGTGCGGGTAGAGCGCGTAGTTCTGGAAGACCATCGCGATGTTGCGGTCCTTGGGCTCGACGTCGTTCACGCGCCGCCCCCCGATGTGGATATCACCGTGGGTGACCGTCTCCAGGCCCGCGATCATCCGAAGGAGCGTGGACTTGCCGCAACCCGACGGGCCCACGATCACCACGAACTCGCCGTCGGCGATGGTGACGTCGACCCCGTGGATCACCCACGAGCCCTTCGTGTAGCTCTTCTTCACCCCGGCCAGCTCGATCTGCGCCATTACTTCTCCGTCTCCACGAGTCCCTTCACGAACCACTTCTGCATGAGCACGACCACCAGCGCGGGCGGCAGGAGCGCCAGCATCGCCGTGGCCATGACGAGGTTCCATTCCGTGAGGGCGTCGCCGCCCACGATCATTCGCTTGATGCCGATCACCACCGTGTACATCGACTCGTCCGTGGTGATGAGCAGCGGCCACAGGTACTGGTTCCAGCCGTAGATGAACTGGATCACGAAGAGCGCCGCCATGCTGGTGCGGGACAGGGGCAGCACCACGTCGCGGAAGAAGCGCATCGGGCCCGCGCCGTCGATGCGGGCGGCCTCCGCCAGCTCGTCCGGGATCGTCATGAAGAACTGCCGGAACAGGAACGTGGCCGTCGCCGACGCGATGAGCGGCAGCGTGAGGCCCGTGTAGGAATTGAGGATGCCCAGGTCCGCGACGACCTTGAACGTGGGGATGATCCGCACCTCCACCGGCAGCATCAGCGTGATGAAGATCATCCAGAAGAAGAACATCCGGAAGGGAAACCGGAAGTAGACGATCGCGAAGGCGGAGATGAGCGAGATCGCGATCTTGCCGATGGCGATCGACAAGGCCATCACGAGGCTGTTGGCCATCATCTGGCCCACGGGGGCCTGGGCGCCACGGGTGGACCCCGCGAAAAGCACCTGGGAATAGTTGTTCCAGAACTGGTCCCCGGGCACCAGGGGCATGGGCACCGAGAGGATCTGCTCGAGCGTGAGGGTGGAGGCGACGAAGGTCACCCACAGCGGGAAGGCGACGCAGGCGACGCCCGCGATCAGCACCGCGTGGCGAAGGAACCGCAGGACCGGACGGTTCTCGACCATGGCGCTAGTACTGCACCTTGCGCTCGATGTAGCGGAACTGCACCACCGTGAGCGCGATCACGATGGCCATGAGCACCACGGACTGGGCCGAGGACGAGCCCAGGTCCGCCGCCTTCACCCCGTCGTAGTACACCTTGTAGACGAGGATCTGGGTGGCGCCCGCGGGCCCGCCCTGCGTGGTCGCGTCGATCACGCCGAAGGTGTCGAAGAAGGCGTGCACGATGTTGACCACCAGCAGGAAGAACGTGGTGGGCGAGAGCAGCGGGAAGACGATCGTCCAGAAGCGCCGCACGGGCGAGGCCCCGTCGATGGCCGCCGCCTCGATCAGGGACTTGGGGATCGATTGCAGGCCCGCCAGGAAGAAGAGGAAGTTGTAGCTGATCTGCTTCCACACCGTGGCGACCACCACCAGCAGCATCGCCTGGTCGCCGCGCAGGACCCAGTTCCAGTCCACGCCCATCGCGCGCAGCGCGAAGGAGACGATGCCCACCGACGGCGCGAAGAGGAAGGCGAAGAGCACCCCCGCCACCGCCGAGGCCACCGCGTAGGGCCAGATGAGCAGCGTCTTGTAGGCGAGCGCGCCCTTGACCACCTTGTCGGCCGCCACGGCGAGCGCGAGCGCGACCGCGAGGCCCACGAAGGTGACGAGAACGCTGAAGACCGCCGTCACCTCGAAGGAGGAGCGGTAGGCCTCGTCCCGGAAGAGGTCCTTGAAGTTCTGGAACCAGACGAACTGCGTGCTGTTGCCGAACGCGTCCTGCAGCAGGAACGAGTAGTAGATCGCCTGGAAGGCCGGCCAGAAGAAGAAGATGACCGTGATGGCGATCTGCGGCGCCACCAGCGCGTAGGGCAGCCAGCTCGAGCGGAAGACGACGCGCTTTTCCATCGGCGATCAGCGGGCCCGGTGAGCGTGCGTCGAGGTCGATGTCATGGCATCGCCGGCAGCAGGGCGGGCATTGAACGGCAGGGTCCGTTCGAATGCCCGCGGTTGGTCGGGCGCCTTGGCGTCCCGATCAACCCTTGTTGGCGGCCTCGAACTTGCGCAGGATCTCGTTGCCGCGGCGCACCGCGTCGTCCATGGCCTGCTTGGCGCCCTTCTTGCCGGCGAGCACGGCCTCGATCTCCTCCTCGATCACTTCGCGCCCCTGCACGAAGTTGCCGAATCGAAGGCCCTTGGAATTGGCGGTGGGCGCCTTGTTCGTGAGCTGGCGGATCGAGACGTCCGTGCCGGGGTTCTTCTGGTAGTAGTCGGTCTTCTTCACCTTCTCGGCGGCCGCGAGGGTGATGGGCACGTAGCCCGTGGAGGTGTGCCACTCGGCCTGCAGGTCGGGGCTCGACAGGAAGCCCAGGAACTTCGCGATGCCCTTGTAGGCGTTGTTGGTCTTGCCGCCCATCACCCAGAAGGAGGCGCCGCCGATGATGGAGTTCTGGGGCGCGCCCTTGAGGTCCTCGTGGTACGGCAGGAAGTTCACGGAGAACTCGAACTTCGCGTTGCGGCGGATGTTGGCCTGGGCCGCGGAGCTCGAGGTGAGCATCGCGCACTCGCCCGAGAAGAACTTGGCCTCGGCCTCGTTGCGCCGGCCCGCGTAGGTGAACCAGCCCTTCTTCGCGTAGTCGGCGAGCATCGTGATGTGGCGGACGTGCTCGGGCGAATTCACCACGAACTGCGTGTCCATCCCGGCGATGCCGTTTTCCTTCGTGCCGATCGGCAGGTTGTGCCAGGCGGAGAAGTTCTCGACGTGAACCCAGGAAGGCCAGCCGGTCGTGTAGACGCAGGCCTGGCCCGCCCCCTTGAGCTTCTCGGCGGCGGCGGCGAACTCCTTCCAGGTCTTCGGCGCCTTGGCCGGATCCAGGCCCGCCTTCTTGTAAGCGTCCTTGTTGATGTAGAAGACCGGGGTGGAGCTGTTGAAGGGGAAGGACAGCATGTTCCCCTTGTAGTCCGTGTAGTAGCCGGCCACGGCCGGCATGTAGGCCTTCGGGTTGAAGGGCTCGTCGGCGTCCTTCATGAGCTTGTAGACCGGCACCACGGCGCCCTTGGCGGCCATCATCGTGGCGGTGCCCACCTCGAAGACCTGCAGGATGTGGGGCGCGTTGCCGGCCCGGTAGGCGGCGATGGCGGCCGTCATCGATTCCGGGTAGCTGCCCTTGTAGACGGGAACGACCTTGTAGTCCGCCTGGCTCTTGTTGAAGCGGCCGGCGAAGTCGTTGACCTTGTCGCCGAGGGCGCCGGTCATGGAATGCCACAGCTGGATCTCGGTCTGGGCCTGGGCGCCGGTCGCGGCGAACGCGGCCGCCACGAGCGCGGCCTGGAGGGCTTTGCGGGTCATGGTGCGGATCTCCTCGGAAGGGGATGGGGCGAAGGAAAAGGCGGGTTCACGGTCGGCCTCTGGGCGGGCGGTTCGTGACGGACGAATGGCATGGCCGCTATGTTACCCCGCCGGGCAGCGGGGCGTTTGACGGCGGCGTGACGGCCGGCGGGCGCCGGCCGGGCGCTCAGTCCTTCTTGATGAAGGAGCGCAGGGAACCGAACAGGCCCTTCTTTTCCTCGGCCGGCGGCGCGGCCGGCGCGGGCGGCGGCTGGACGTACTTGGGCTCGAGCCGGGGCTTGGGCGCCACGGGAGCGGCCGCCTTCCGGTTGAGCACCGAGGCCTTCACGATGTCGGCCCAGGTGTTGGGCCGGCCGATGAAGTACTTGGCGAACTCCTCGACGGCCTTCTCGTCGAATTCCGAGGCCATCATCTGGTAGACGTCGATCGTGAAGTCGCCCACGTTCTTCGCCATGATCTTGAGCTTGCCGGACTCGTGGTCGCCCTCGAACTTGGCCTGGATGCGGAAATCGCACTTGACCTCGAAGATCTCGTGCGTGATGACCTTGCGCTGGTCCCGGTACTGCTCGCTCTTGTGCTCGATGTTGTATTGCCAGAGCGTGTCCCGGAACTTCTCCATGTCGTCCGGGCTCTTCTTGATCGTGAGGATCTTGTCCGAGCCGCAGCGCGCCGCCAGGTGCACCTCGCCGTAGTAGTCCTTGTCGATGAAGTGCTTGCTGCGGTAGTCGCAGAAGAAATCCTTGAAGGCGAGCCCGGCGATGTCGCCGACGGTCGGCAGCTTGTAGACGAACGGGCTGGGCATCTGGACGACGTTGAGCTGCTTGCCCAGGTCGTTCATGTACTGGAAGGCCCGGCGCATCGCGTGATCCACGGCCACGGCATTGGCCCGGAGGCTCTCGGTGCGGTCGGTGTCCTGCGCCTTGACGGCGTCTGCCTGTTTCTTGAGGTCGTCTAGCAGTCCCACGGGTGAAACTCCTCGCGGTTCATGGCCGGTGCGCCGGCCTCAGGCGGATTTTAGCGTAACATCCTTCGGAAAACAGGGGCTTGCTGCCATGAAAGCCGTCCTCGCCCTGGACCAGGGCACCACCAGTTCGCGGGCCATCGCCTTCGGCCCGGCCGGCCTCCCCCTCGCCACCGCCCAGCAAGAATTCCGCCAGTTCTTTCCCCAGCCGGGCTGGGTGGAGCACGACGCCGACGAGATCTTCGCCACCCAGCGGGACACGGCCGCCCGCGCCCTCGCCGCGGCGGGCCTCGCCCCCGGCGAGACGGCCGCCATCGGCATCACCAACCAGCGGGAAACCACGGTGCTGTGGGACCGGGCCACGGGCCGTCCCGTGGCACCGGCCATCGTCTGGCAGGACCGACGCACCGCGTCCCGATGTGACGCGTTGCGGCAGGCGGGGCACGAAGCGCTGTTCCGGGACCGCACGGGCCTCGTCCTCGATGCCTACTTCTCGGGCACCAAGCTCGCGTGGCTCCTCGACAGCGTGCCCGGCGCCCGCGACAGGGCCCGGCGCGGCGAGCTCGCGTTCGGCACCGTCGATTCCTGGCTCGTCTGGAAGCTCACGGGCGGCGAGGCCCACGTCACGGACCCGAGCAACGCCTCCCGCACCCTCCTGTTCGACATCCACCGCCTCGACTGGGACGACGAGCTGCTTGCCGTGATGGACATCCCGCGGGCCGTACTGCCCCGCGTGGCGGCCTCGGGCGAGATCGTCGGGCACACGCGCTGCGAGGGCCTGCCCTCCGGAATCCCCATCGCCGGCATCGCCGGGGACCAGCAGGCGGCCCTCTTCGGCCAGGCCTGCCACCGGCCCGGCCTCGCGAAGAACACCTACGGCACCGGCTGCTTCCTGCTCATGAACACCGGCACGCGCCCTTCGCCCTCGCGCCACCGGCTGCTCACGACGGTCGCCTGGCGGCGCGGCGAACACGCGCACTACGCCCTCGAGGGGAGCGTCTTCATCGCGGGCGCCGCGGTGCAGTGGCTGCGCGACGGCCTCGGCCTCATCGCGAGCGCCGACGAGATGGGCCCGCTCGCCGCGAGCGTGCCGGACGCGGGCGGGGTCTTCTTCGTGCCGGCCCTCGCGGGCCTGGGCTCGCCCTACTGGGATCCCCACGCCCGGGGCACCATCGTCGGCCTCACGCGGGGCACGACCCGGGCGCACCTCGCGCGCGCCACGCTCGAGGCCATCGCCTTCCAGAGCGCCGAGCTGATCGAGGCGATGGCGAGCGATTCGGGCGTCGCACTCACGGAGCTGCGCGTGGATGGCGGCGCCACCGCCAACGACCTGCTCATGCAGGTGCAGGCGGACCTGCTGGGCGTTCCCGTCGTGCGGCCTCGGGTGACCGAGACGACCGCGCTGGGCGCGGCCTACCTCGCCGGGCTCGCCACGGGCTTCTGGCGGGACGAAGCCGAGATCGCATCGCTCTGGGCGCGGGACCGCACGTTCGAGCCGCGCATCCCCCGCGACCTCGCCGCGGCACGCCTCGCCGAATGGCGCCGGGCGGTGGAGCGGTCGCGGGACTGGGCGAGGGACTGACTCAGGCCGGTGGCGTATCCCGCAGGAAGTGCGCCCGGTAGTGGCGCAGTTCCGCGATGGATTCGTGCACGTCCGCGAGGGCCTCGTGCTTGCTCTCCTTCACGAGGGTGGCGAGCACGTCGGGACGCCAGCGCTTCGCGAGCTCCTTGAGGGTCGAGACATCCACGATCCGGTAATGCAGGTATTTCTCGAAGGCCGGCATGTAGCGCGCCATGAAGCGCCGGTCCTGGTGGACGGTGTTGCCCGCGAGGGGCGCCGTCCCCGCCGGGACCAGGGGCTTCAGGAACTCGAGGATGGCCGCTTCCACCTCGGCCTCGCTGAACTTCGAGGCGCGCACCTTGTCGATCAGGCCGGACTTGCCGTGGGTGCCCTTGTTCCAGGAATCCATGGCGTCCAGCACCGCATCGGGCTGGTGGACCACCCAGACCGGCGCCTCGGCCATCACGTTGAGCCCGGCGTCCGTCACGACGATCGCCACCTCGAGAATGCGCTCCCGCTCCGGGTCGAGGCCGGACATTTCCATGTCCACCCACACGAGCGGGGTTCCGTCCTGTGCCATAGAATTCCCTGTTCCGTTACGCGCCGCATTGTGTCACGCGCGGCCCCTTCCGCTCCAGACGAATCGTGCCACCGCTCGCCGCCGCCTTCGCCGCCCTCGCCCTCACCGCCCTCGCCGTCCACCTCTGGCTGCTGGCGCGCCACCGCCGTCACGTCGCCCGCCACCGGGATCGCGTGCCCGCCGATTTCACCGCCGTCGTTCCCCTGGAGGACCACCGTCGTGCAGCCGACTACACGGCGGAAAAGGTGCGGGTGGCCACCGTGGAAGCCGTGGCGGTCGAGGGCGTGCTGCTCCTCGCGCTCACGGTGGGCGGCGGGCTCGCGGCGATCGACGCGCTCGCCCGGTCCTTCGCCGGCGAGGGGCTCGCCCGCGATCTCGCGGCGTTCTTCGGCTTCCTCGCCGTGGGCGCCGTCGCGGGACTCCCCTTCGACCTGTGGCGGACCTTCGGCATCGAGGCGAAGTTCGGCTTCAACAAGACGACGCCCGCCCTCTTCGCGGCGGACCTCGCCAAGGGCGTCCTGCTCGCGCTCGTGCTGGGCGTTCCCGTGGTCGCCGCGTTCTCGTGGTTCGTGCGCTCCGCCGGCGGCCTGTGGTGGCTCTGGGCCTGGGCGGGCTGGGTGGCCTTCAGCCTGCTGCTCGCCGCCGCGTTCCCGCGCTGGATCGCGCCCCTCTTCAACCGCTTCACGCCGCTGGAGGACGGGGAGCTTCGCCGCCGCATCGAGTCGCTCGTCTCGCGCTGCGGCTTCCGCGCGAGCGGCCTTTTCGTGATGGACGGCTCGCGCCGTTCGAGCCACGGCAACGCCTACTTCACGGGTCTCGGTCGCACCAAGCGCATCGTGTTCTTCGACACGCTCGTCGAGCGCCTGTCGGCCGACGAGGTGGAAGCGGTCCTCGCCCACGAGCTCGGCCACTACGCGCGCGGCCACATTCCCCGCCTGCTCGCGGTGCGCTTCGGCATCGCGTTCGCCCTGCTCGCCGCGCTCGGCTGGGCCGCGGGCGAGCCCGCCTTCGCCGCCGCGCTGGGCCTCGCCCACCCCGTTTCGCCCGGGACGCTCCTCGCGGCGTTCCTCCTCGTGGTGCCCGTGATCGCCTTCCCGCTCCAGCCATTGGCGAGCGTGCTGTCGCGCCGGCACGAGTTCGAGGCCGACGCCTTCGCGGCCCGCCATGCCTCCGCCGATCATCTCGCGAGCGCGCTCGCCAAGCTCTACCGCGACAACGCCGCGACGCTCACGCCCGACCCGCTGCACTCCCTCGTGTATGATTCCCACCCGCCCGCCTCGCTGCGAATCGCGCGGCTTCGCGAGGCGATTCCGGAAGCCTCCGCCCCATGAACGAACTCGCCCGCAAGAAGTGCCTGCCCTGCGAAGGCGGCGTCGCGCCCCTTTCCGATGCGCAGGTCGGCCCGCTGCTCAAGGGGCTCTCGCCCGGCTGGGCCCGAGAGGGCGAGGCCATCGCGAAGACCTTCCGCTTCGCCGACTTCCACCAGACCATGTCGTTCGTGAACGCCGTGGCCTTTCTCGCGAACCGCGAGGACCACCACCCCGATCTCGCCGTGTCCTGGGGAAGCTGCAAGGTCTCCTGGTGGACCCACGCGATCGGCGGGCTGTCGGAGAACGACTTCATCTGCGCGGCGAAGGTCGACGCGCTGCTCGAGGACTGAAGCCGCCCCCGCCATGACGACGCGCCGCGAGCGGGAGCAACAGGTCGTCGTCGAGGGCCGCGTCGTCGCGGACTTCGGGCGGGAGTTCCTCGTCGAGACCCAGGACCGCCGCCAGATCGTCTGCACCCGCAAGGGCAAGAAGCAGGACGCGGCCTGCGGGGACTTCGTCGAGGTGCGCCTCACCGGCGCGGCCCAGGGCTCCATCGAGCGGGTCGGCACCCGGCGCAACATCCTCTACCGCTCGGACCAGTGGCGCGAGAAGACCCTCGCCGCCAACGTGGACCAGGCCGTGATCCTGCTCGCGCCCAAGCCCGCCTTCAGCGAGGCCTTCCTCAACCTGAGCCTCGTGGCCTGCGAGGCCGCGGGCATCCCGGCGATCATCGTGCTCAACAAGTCGGACCTGCCGGAGCACGCGGCCTCGCTCGGCTCCCTCGCGCCCTACGCGAAGGCCGGCTACCCCGTCATCTCGATGTCGGCGAAGTTCGATCCCGCGCCCCTGCTGCCCCACCTCGAAGGCAAGCTCTCGCTGCTCGTGGGCCAGAGCGGCATGGGCAAGTCGCGCACCGTGAACGCGCTGGTGATGAACGAGGTGGCCCGGGTGGGCGAGATCTCGGCGGCCCTGGGGGTCGGCACCCACACGACCACGTTCACGCGCCTGTACCGCATGGAGCGCGACACCGCCATCGTCGACACGCCCGGCTTCCAGTCCTTCGGCCTCTTCCATCTCACGGAAGGCCAGATCGCCGAGGCCATGCGGGACTTCCGGCCGTATCTCGGCCAGTGCAAGTTCAACGATTGCGCCCACATCACCGAGCCCGGCTGCGCCGTGCTGGCGGCCGCCGCGCGGGGGGATCTCGCGGCCGAGCGGCTCTCCTTCTACCAGGTGCTCATCGAGCAGCACCGGGAGCTGCACGACCAGCACCCGGGCTGGTCGCGCTAGCGCCGGCAGCGCCTCAGGCGCGCCGGCGGGACGCGATCCGGCGCCAGGCCCACGGCGCCACCAGGATCACCACCGTCAGCGCGAGCAGGCCCGCCGAGATCGGATGAGTGAGGAAGACCATCGGGTCGCCCTGGCTGATGGCGAGCGAGCGGCGCAGCTGCTCTTCCGCGAGGGGACCCAGGATCATGCCCACGATGACCGGCGCCGCCGGGAAGCCGTAGCGGCGCATCAGGAAGCCGGCCACCCCGATCGCGTACAGCAGGAACACGTCGAAGGCCGACTGCCTCATGCCGTACACGCCCATCGTCGCGAAGACGAGGATGCCCGCGTAGAGCTGGGGACGGGGAATCTCGAGGAGCTTGACCCACAGGCCCACCAGGGGAAGGTTCAGCACGAGCAGCATCACGTTGCCCACGTAGAAGCTCGCGATCAGGCCCCAGACCAGCGCCGCGTTCGATTCGAAGAGCAGCGGGCCCGGCTGCAGCCCGTACTGCTGGAAAGCCGAGAGCATGATGGCCGCCGTCGCCGAGGTGGGCAGCCCGAGGGTGAGCAGCGGCACCATCGAGCCCGTGGACGAGGCGTTGTTGGCGGCCTCGGGGCCGGCGACGCCTTCGATGGCGCCCTGGCCGAACTCCTCGGGCTTCTTCGAGAGCTTGCGCTCGATGGCGTAGGACAGGAACGTCGGAATTTCGGCGCCGCCCGCCGGGATGGTGCCGAAGGGAAAGCCGATCAGGGTGCCGCGGATCCACGCCTTCCAGGAACGCTTCCAGTCCTCGGCCTTCATCCAGATGGAGCCCGAAACCTTCTCGAGCGTTTCCTCGACCTGGTTCAATTTCGAGGCGAAGTAGAGCGTCTCGCCCACGGCGAACAGGCCGACGGCGACGGTCACGACCTCGATGCCGTCGAGCAGCTGGGGCGTGCCGAACGCGAATCTCGCCTGCCCCGTCTGGTTGTCGATGCCCACCAGGCCGATGGCGAGGCCGGCGAACAGGCTCACGAGCCCCCGCAGCGTCGATTCCCCGAGGACGGACGAAACCGTGGTGAAGGCGACGATCATCAGGGCGAAGTACTCGGGCGGTCCGAACTTGAGCCCCAGCTCCACCACCAGCGGCGACAGGAACGTGAGTCCGACGGTGGCGAGGGTGCCCGCGATGAAGGAGCCGATCGCGCTCGTGGCGAGGGCGGGTCCCGCGCGCCCGCGCTTGGCCATCTGGTTGCCTTCCATCGCCGTCACGATGGTGGCGCTTTCGCCCGGCGTGTTGAGCAGGATGGAGGTCGTCGACCCCCCGTACATCGCGCCGTAGTAGATGCCGGCGAAGAGGATGAGCGCGCCGCTCGCGTCCACCTTGGCGGTGATGGGCAGCAGGAGCGCCACGGTCACCGCGGGCCCCACGCCCGGCAGCACGCCCACGGCCGTGCCGAGCGTGACCCCGACCAACGCCCACATCAGGTTCTGGGCCGTGAGGGCGACGGCGAAGCCGTTGGCCAGGTGCGAAAGGACGTCCATCAGGGCAGGACCCCCCGCAGGATGCCGGGCGGCAACTGCAGGCCCAGCCCGTAGTTGAAGACGGTGAAGATGAAGGCCGCCACGGCGAGGCCCAGCGCGGCGTTCAGGAGCCATCGGCGGCTGAGGAAGCCGCGGCTCACCATCACGAACAGCAGCGTCGAGGCGATCAGGAAACCCGCGGGCTCCACGAGGACGCCGTAGAGGAGGATGCCCCCCGAGACCCACGCGAAGGCCCGCCAGTCCGTGGGCAGGTGGCGCTCGGCCTCCTCGTCCACGCCGCGGAAGCCGCCGGTGAGCGCCTCGCGAAGCAGCATCGCCCCCAGGATGAGCAGTCCGATGCCCACGAAGCGCGGCACGACCGCCGGCCCGACCTGAGCGTAGCCGCCCTCGGAGGGCAGCGTGAAGGAGCCGCCGAAGACGAGCGCACCGAGCACGAGCACGCCGGCGCCGAGCAGGGCCTGGCCCTTGGGAAGGGAACGGGACATGGGGAAGGCCGCGCCCGCCGCCGGGGCGGACGCGGCGCGAGGGTTACTTCTTGCCGAGGTTCAGGCCGGCGAGGATGTCGCCGATGCGCTTCATCTCGTCCTTCACGAACGCGCCGTAGGCGTCGCCCGGCTGCCAGAAATCCGTCCAGCCCTGCTTGGCGAGGGAATCCTGCCAGCTCTTGTGCTTGACCGCCGCCTCGACCGCCTTCACGAGCTCGGCCTGCTGGGCCTTCGTGATGCCGGGGGCGCCGAAGATGCCGCGCCAGTTGGCGAGCTCGACGTTGAAGCCCTGCTCCTTGAGGCTCGGGATCTTGTCGATGGCCTTGGCCGACGACACGGCGAGGGCGCGCATCTTGCCCGACTGCACGTGCTGGATGAATTCCGACAGGCCCGACACGCCCACGCTCACGTGGCCGCCGATGATGGCCGCGACCGCCTCCCCGCCGCCCTTGAAGGGGACGTAGTTGACCTTGCCCGGCTCGATGCCCACTTCCTTCGCGAGCAGGCCCGCCAGGATGTGGTCCGTGCCGCCGGCGCTGCCGCCGCCCCAGGAGATGCTGCCCGGGTTCGCCTTGAACTTCGCCATCAGGTCCTTCATGTCCTTGATGGGCGAATTGGCCGGAACGACGATGACCTCGTATTCCGAGGTGAGTCGCGCGATGGGCGTGACCTGCTCCATCGTGACGGCGGACTTGTTCTGGATCGTGCCGCCCACCATCACCATGCCGCCCATCATCAGCGCGTTCGGGTCGCCCTTGGAGGCGTTCACGAACTGCGCGAGGCCGATGGCTCCGGCCGCGCCGCCCTTGTTGTCGTACTGGATGTTCTTGGCCGAGCCGGCGGCGAGCATCGCCTTGCCGAGCTCGCGGCCCGTGGTGTCCCAGCCGCCGCCGGGGTTGGCCGGGATCATCATCTTCACGTTGTCGATGGCGAGCGCCGGGACGGCGATCGCGAGGGCCGCGCCGGCGAGAAGGGCGCGGAAGGTCGTGCGTTTCATGGAGTTCTCCTCGGGTGGCGGGATCGCGGCGAGCGCCGGAGCCCTGTTTTCGCCCGCCGAGTGTAGCAAATGGGGCGGCCCGCCCCTAGAAGGTGGCGACGGCCGCCGCCAGGAGGCAGCCCACGAGCCAGACCACGAGTGCGCGCCACAGCAGCCCCTCGAGGCTCGCGAGCGCGTCCTCGCCCGCCGGCTCGCCCGTGCCCAGGACCGGCCGCTCCACGAGCCCGCCATCGCGTTCTAACGCCTCGCCCAGACGGATCCCCAGGGCACCGGCGCCGCTCGCGAGGACGATGCCCTCCTCCGGCCGGAGCCAACGGGAGGCCTGCTCCCGCCAGCAGAGCATCGCGTCCTCGAAATCCCCCACGATCGCGAAGACGAAGGCGGTCACCCGCTGGGGCAGCCAGTCGAGCAATTCGAAGGCCCTCCGGGCGAAGGCACCGAACTCGTCGTCCCGGGGATCGGCCGGATTGCCCCAGAGCCGCGCCGCGCGGTGGGCCAGCGGATAGAGCACGAGCCCCAGGGGACCGGGAAGCAGGAGGAACCAGAACAGCGGCCCGAAGCTGCCGTGGTGCGCTTCGCGCAGGGCCTGCTCCGCGGTGAGCCGCGCGAGCGCCCCGGGATCCAGCGTGCCCGGCGATTCGCCCTGCCATTCCCCCAGGCGGCGCGACGCCCCGGCCACATCGCCCTCCCGCAGGGCCTTTTCGATGGCGCCGACCTGGGAGGCCGTCCGCAGGAATCCAATGGAACCGTAGGCCACCAGGGCCTCGAGCCCGAGAAGGACCACGGGGTGGATCGCCGCGGCAAGCCACGACACGAGGCCCACCGGGACGAGGACGAAGGCGACGAGCGCGAACCACGCGAGCAGGCCCGAATGGCGATCGCCCGCATTGAGCCGCTTGGCGGCCGACAGGCAGAGCCGGCCGTACAAGGCCGTGACCGGCGAGCGGGCCGGTGCCGGCCAGGCCGACTGGGCGACGAGGGCGACGAGGAGCGCGATGAGGGCCATGGGAAGGCGCAATTATAGGGGCGCGAGACTTCCGCCGGCCCCGAATCGATGGATAATCGGCTGCTCGCGGGTCGCGCAAGACGGCCCCGCCGCTCCCAATTCCCCTGGAGGATCGTGTCCATGTTCCGCAAGCTCGCCACCGCCGTCGCCGCGCTCGCCTTCTCGGCGGCCGCCACCGCGCAGGACTTCCCGTCGCGCACCGTCACCATCGTCGTGCCCTTCGCGGCCGGCGGTCCCACCGACACCGTCGCCCGCCTGGTCGGCCAGTCGATGTCCAAGGCCCTGGGCGGCACGGTCATCGTCGAGAACGTCGCCGGCGCCGGCGGAACCATCGGGCCGAAGCGCGTGGCCGCCGCCAAGCCCGACGGCTACCAGCTCGTGCTCATGCACATCGGCATTTCCACGAGCGTCTCGCTCTATCGCAATCTCGGCTACAACCCGGTCACGGACCTCGAGCCCATCGGCCTGATCACCGACGTTCCCATGACCTTCATCGCGAAGAAGGACTTCCCGCCGAAGGACATGAAGGAACTCATCGCCTACGTGAAGGCGAACAAGGACAAGGTCACCTATGCCAACGCCGGCGTGGGGGCCGCCTCGCACCTGTGCGGCATGCTCTTCATGACGGCCATCCAGGCGGACCTCACGACGGTCCCCTACAAGGGCACCGGCCCGGCGATGACCGATCTCATCGGCGGCCAGGTGGACTTCATGTGCGACCAGACCACCAACACCACGCCCCAGATCAAGGGGGGCAAGGTGAAGGCCTATGCCGTCACGACCTCCAAGCGCGTGAAGGCGCTCGCCGACCTCCCCACCGTCCAGGAATCGGGCCTGAAGGACTTCCACGTCGGCGTGTGGCACGGCCTCTGGGCGCCCAAGGGAACCCCGAAGCCCGTCATCGACAAGCTGGCGAGCGCGCTGCAGGCCGCGCTCAAGGACCCGGCCGTCGTCTCCAAGTTCGCCGACCTGGGCACCGAGCCCGTGTCCGCCGACCAGGCGACGCCCGCCGCCCTCGCCAAGCACCTCAAGGCCGAGGTCGACAAGTGGGCGCCGATCATCAAGAAGGCCGGTGTATATGCCGATTGAACGGGCACCCCGGTAACGCATGACGAAGGGCCCGCGCCGCGGGCCCTTTTTCATGGGGCATCGCGCCAAAAAAAACCCTCGCCGGTCTGGGACGGGCGAGGGTCAAACCGCTCTCGGAGGAGAAACTGCCGACCGCCCGTGAGGGCTGCCGACATCTCCGGTATTGCAGGGAGCGTGCCAAGGCCGGCGACGCGAAAAAATCGTTTTTCGATCAATGCGTTGTCGCGCGATGGGCCCGCCGCTGCGGCGCGGGCACGTGCTCGGCGCGCGCCGCGATGGTGCAACGCAGCACCGCGTTGGTTCGCGCCGGACCCGGGCGGGCTTTAGCGGTTGCGGCCGCGGAATCGCGCGAAGTGCGCCTCGATGCGCGCGCGCTCGGCTTCGATGTCGCCGCCGATGTCGAGCGTGGGGCCGATGCGGATCACCCGCGTTCCCCAATCGAGCGCGACCAGGGTCACCGGAACGCCCGCCCCGTGCGCGATGTGGAGGAAACCGGTCTTGAATCGCTCGACCTTGCTGCGCGTGCCCTCGGGGGCGATCACGAGCATGCGCCGCGGCGACGTCGCGAACGCACGCACCGCCTCGCCGACCACGCCGTGGGCGGCGCGCCGGTCCACCGGGATGCCGCCCATCCACCGCAGGAAGGCGGAAAAGGGCCAGACGAACAGCGTGTGCTTGCCGATGAAGGTGCAGCGCAGGTCGAGCGCGAACATGGCGGCCGCGCCGACCGGAAAATCCCAGTTGGATGTGTGGGGCGCGACGGCGACCACGCACTTGGCCACGTCCGGAAAGGCGCCCTCGAGGCGCCAGCCCCCCAGACCGAGCAGCGTGCGGCCGATCCAGCGCCAGGCGGCGTTGCCGCGCCGAGGGATCGCCGGCGGGACGTGGGCGTCCGCGAAGCTCACGCGAACAGGGCGGCGGCGGCGCGCAGGTCGACGTTTCCGCCGGACAGGATGATGCCGACGCGGGCGCCGCGCGTATCGAGCGCGCCGCCCAGGACTCCCGCCGTGGCGAGGGCCCCGGTGGGCTCCACCACGAGCTTCATGCGCTCCCACAGGAACCGCATGGCCTCCACGAGCGCCTCGTCCGTCACGGTGATCATCTCGTGGACGTGGGCGAGGACGAGCGGAAAGGTGAGCGCGCCGAGGGATTCGGTGCGTGCGCCGTCGGCGAGCGTCTTCGGGTTCGACACGCGCTGCAGCGTGCGGGTATGGAACGACCGGGTGCCGTCGTCGCCGGCCGCGGGCTCCACGCCCACGACCTTCACGCCCGGGGCGAGGTGGTTCGCCGCGATGGCGCAGCCCGAGAGCAGCCCGGCTCCGCCGCAACACACGAAGAGCCAGTCGAGCGGCCCGGTCTCCTCGATGAGTTCCTTGGCCGCCGTGCCCTGCCCCGCGATCACGTGGGGATGGTCGAAGGGCGGGATGAGCGTCGCGCCACGCTCGCGGGCGATGCGGGCGGCGACGGCCTCGCGATCCTCGCCCGAATCGCGGTCGTACAGCGCCACTTCGGCGCCGTAGCCCCGCGTCGCGGCCACCTTGACCGCCGGGGCGTCGGACGGCATCACGATGACGGCGGGGATGCCGAGCATCTGCCCGGCGAGCGCCACCGCCTGCGCGTGGTTGCCCGACGAGAAGGCCACGACGCCGGCCTGGCGCGCGCCGCCCTCGAGACGGGACAGCGCGTTGTAGGCGCCGCGGAACTTGAAGGCGCCCATGCGCTGGAAGTTCTCGCACTTGAAGAAGGCGCGCGTGCCCGTGCGCTCGTCGAACTGGCGCGAGGTCATGACGGGCGTGCGGTGCGCCACGCCCGCCAGGCGCTCCGCGGCCGAGGCGACGTCGGCCCAGGCGACGGGCAGGGGGCCGCCGGCTCGGTCGTTCATGGGGCTACTCCAGGGAGATCTTGCCGTCGATCACGACCTCGAGGGCGACGCCGCCCACGGTGAGCGTCACCTTGGCCGGCAGGCTCTCGTGGCCCTTGAGCGCGCCGGAGGCGAGCGCCTTCTCGACGGCGGACTCGATCTCGCGCTGGGACTGCACCCCCACGCGCTTTAGGAACGTGCGGATGCTCATGTTGAAGGCTTCGGGATTCATGGCGTCTCCTGCGAATGGCGGGTGATGGCGGCGAGCGCGTCGCGCAGCGTGTCCTCCGGCAGCGCGTTCACGCTCAGCGCGAGGATGTCGGCCTCCGTGGCCACGGAAGCGGGCAACTGGCCGCCTTCCATGACCGCGACGAACTGCGCGGCCGCGCCGGCGACGCGCAGCAATCGCGCCCGCTCGGCCATGAGGATGTCGAGTTCCTTGCCGAGCATGAAGCTGCCGGTGCTCTCGCCGACGGCGGGCGGGGTGTGGTCGTGGGTGCGTGTCATGCCGACATTCTACGCCCCGGCTCAGGTACGCCGGGCGAACGGCAGGTTCACGAGCAGGTTCTGGGGCTTCATCTTGAGCGTGTGGTCCTCGCGGAAGGCGAGGCCGAGCCACACGGGGCGCCCTGCGGCCTCCGGCAGTGCCTCCTCGCCCCGCAGGAACGAGAGCCGGAAGAGCGTCGCGAGGCGCGCGCGGCGCGTGTCGTCCACCGGCTCGCCCCGGTACAGGTCGTTCAGGATCGCGGTCGCCTCGGCGTCGAGGCCCGCGTGCCAGCGCCAGCGCTCGTCGTCGGCGCGCGCGACCGGCTCGACCCGCACCGCCGCGCCCGCGAGATGCCCGACCCACCGCTCGATGAGGCGTGCCAGGGCGTCGGCGCCTTCGCGGCCCGGCGTGAGATCCAGCAGGAATCCGAAGAGTTCGTCCCGCAGGTAGTAGAGCGGCGCGTTCTCGCGCGAGAGCACGTCCATCTTCACGCTCGCCGTGGGCGTCTTCTGCTGCCGCAGCAGCCGCCCCACGTTGCCGAAGCCGCCCGTCTCGGCGTAGGCCTCGATCGTCGCGCCATCGGCCGCGAGGACCTGGCCGCCCTCCACGCTCACGCGCTGGCGGCGGAAGAAGAGCTCGCCGGCGCGGGCGAGCCAGGGATCGTCCCCGCCGTCGAGCAGGCCGCGCACGATCGCCTGCGCCATCGCGTCGACGAAGGGCGGCGCGAGATCGACCGCGGGCCGGCGGAAGAGATCGACGTAGCAGGCCTCGATCGAGCCGCAGGCCGCGAGGCGGTCCCGCCAGCGCAGCCACTCGCGCCAGTTGTCCCGGGCATCGGGATCCTCGACGGACGCGAGCGCCGCCTCGTCAACGAGCAGCCGGGGCTTGTCGATGAGGCGCGAATGCAGGTGCCGCTCGCCGGGGCCGGCCTCGGGCGGCGGGGCGAGTTCCGGGCGGGAGAGGAAGAGGCGGTGCCAGTCGTCCGTCGGCGCGAGGGCGCCGTCGTCGCCGCGGACGAGGTGGCGAAAGCCGATTCCCGCCCAGAAATCCTGCGCCACGGGCGGCCCCGGCGCCCGGCCGTCAGGCCGGCGTGCCCAGGACGGCCACCTCGGGCAGGGGGAAGCCGTTGAAGTTGGAGGCGTAGGCCGTCGTGTAGGCGCCGGCGTTCTTGATGAAGATGAAATCGCCTTCCTGCAGGTCGCCCGGCAGGAGCTCCTCGCGCATCACGACGTCCACCGAGTCGCAGGTGGGTCCCGCGACGTTCCAGGCCACGGGCTCGCCGTCGCGGTCGGTGTAGAGGTTGTAGCGCAGGCCCTCGGTCGTCTCGATGACGCCGCCGAAGACGCCCGCGTCCCAGTACATCCAGCGCTGGCCGTTGCGCGTGGCGGTACCCACGACGCGGCAGATGAAGTAGCCGGCGTCGGAGACGAGGTAGCGCCCCGGCTCGGCGATCACCTGGATCTCCGGGCCGAAGTGGCGCAGCTCCTTGTTGATCACCTCGGCGATGGTCTCCATCGCGGGAATGGGCTTCACGTGCCGCACGGGATAGCCGCCGCCCAGGTTGAGCAGGCGCGGGTTGAGGCCGGCCGCGCGCATGGCGGCGAAGACCTTGCGCGCCCGCTCCATGCCGACGCGCCAGTTCTCCGGGTTCAGGCACTGGGAGCCCACGTGGAAGGTGACGCCCGCCAGGTCGGCCTTGCACTCGACGGCGGCCTCGACGAGCTCCGGGATGTCGTTCATGTGGGCGCCGAACTTGCCCGCGAGCGGCCAGTCGCTGCCGATGTTGGGCGCGTCGATGCGCAGGTAGAGCTTGGCGTCCGCCTTGACCGAGCGGACCTTGCGGATCTCCTCGACGGAGTCCACGACGTACCACTCCACGCCCTTGGCCGCGGCGTACTCCAGGTAGGCGCGCGACTTCATCGGGTTGGAGTAGAAGATCTCCGCGACGGGAACGCCCAGCGAGAGCAGCAGGTCCAGCTCGGCGATCGAGGCGATCTCGAATCCCGCCCCCTCCTGCATGAGCACCTTGAGCACGCGCGGGTCCGGGTTCGCCTTCACGGCGAAGTGCGGGCGCACGCGGGGCAGGCAGGCGCGGAAACGGCGGGTCTTCTGCCGGACGATGTCCAGGTCCACGAGCAGCACGGGCTTGCGGTAGGGGTGGCGCGCGAGGTACTGCTTCACGGCACCGAAATCGAGGCTGGTCTCGGGGTGGGTATCGAGGGGATACGCCGGCAGGGGCCGGAGCTTCTTGACGACGGCTCGGGTCATCGAGGTCTTTCGTGGCGGTGAGGCGGGAGGACGGCCGCGGGGGGGGCCCGGCGAAAAATGCGCGAAGTATAGGGCAAAAAACGCCGGGGGAAAGGGCGTTTCGCAAGGGGGCCGGCCGGGCGGCCCGCCCCCGCCGTCCTCACATCTTGGGAAGGGTCACGCCGCGCTGGCCCTGGTACTTGCCGCCGCGGTCGCGGTAGGAGGTCTCGCAGACCTCGTCGGACTCGAAGAAGACCACCTGCGCGCACCCCTCGCCCGCGTAGATCTTCGCCGGCAGCGGCGTGGTGTTGGAGAACTCGAGCGTCACGTAGCCTTCCCACTCCGGCTCGAAGGGCGTCACGTTCACGATGATCCCGCACCGGGCGTAGGTGCTCTTGCCCAGGCACACCGTGAGGACGCTGCGCGGGATGCGGAAGTACTCCACCGTGCGGGCGAGCGCGAAGGAATTGGGCGGGATGATGCACACGTCGCCCTCGAAGTCGACGAAGGACTTCTCGTCGAACGCCTTCGGGTCCACGATGGTCGCGTTGATGTTGGTGAAGATCTTGAATTCCCGCGAGCAGCGGATGTCGTAGCCGTAGCTCGACGTGCCGTAGGAGACGATGCGCTTGCCGTCCACGTGGCGCACCTGCCCCGGCTCGAAGGGTTCGATCATGCCGTGGGATTCCGCCATGCGGCGGATCCACTTGTCGCTCTTGATGCTCATGGGCGCCTAGGTGTTTTGGATGACGATCTTCGGGAAGATCGCCGAGCGGTCTTCCGAAAGCCGCGCGATCCGGGCGGCCACCTTGCGGGCGATCTCGCGGTAGGACGCGGCGACGGCCGAATCGGGCGCCGCCACCACCGTGGGCTTGCCGCCGTCGGCCTGCTGGCGGATCGCGAGGTCGAGCGGAAGGCTGCCGAGCAGCTCGACGCCGTAGTCCTCGCCCATGCGCGCGCCCCCGCCTTCGCCGAAGATGTGCTCGGCGTGCCCGCACTTCGAGCAGACGTGGACCGCCATGTTCTCGACGATGCCCAGGATCGGCACGCCGACCTTCTCGAACATCTTGAGCCCCTTGCGCGCGTCGATGAGGGCGATGTCCTGGGGCGTGGTCACGATCACCGCGCCGGTGACGGGCACCTTCTGCGCGAGGGTGAGCTGGATGTCGCCCGTGCCCGGCGGCAGGTCCACGACCAGGTAGTCGAGGTCGCGCCAACGGGTCTCGGTGAGCAGCTGCTCCAGGGCCTGGGTGACCATCGGGCCGCGCCAGACCATGGGCGTGTCGGCCTCGATCAGGAAGCCCACGCTCATCGCCTGGATGCCGTGGCCTTCCATGGGCTCCATCGTCTTGCCGTCCTGGGAGCTGGGCCGGCCCGTGATGCCGAGCATGGTGGGCTGGGACGGCCCGTAGATGTCGGCGTCCAGCATCCCGACGCTGGCCCCTTCGCTCGCCAGCGCGAGCGCGAGGTTCACGGCCGTGGTGCTCTTGCCCACGCCGCCCTTTCCGCTCGCCACCGCGATGATGTTCTTGATGCCGGGCACGAGCTTCACGCCGCGCTGGGCCTGGTGCGAGACGATCTTCGTCACGACGTTGACCGAGGCGTGGGTGATGCCCGGCAGCGCCTTGAGCCGCGCGGCGACCTGCTCGCGGACGGATTCGCGCACGCTGCGGGAGGGGTAGCCCAGCACGATGTCCAGCGAGACGAGCTCGCCCTCGATGCGCACGTTGCGCGCGCACTTGGCCTCGGCGTAGTTGCGGCCGGTGACCGGATCGACGAGCTCGGCGAGCGCGGCGATGACGTCCTTGTCGGTGATTGCCATGGTCCTTTGGAGGGGTAATGCCGGAGGGGGAAACGGCGACGCGCGCCGAGCGCGAATTCTAAAGCAATTTGCTACAATCCGGACGAACTCGAACCCTGCCGGGAACGCCGCACGCCGCGGCCCCCGCCCGCCTGCCGCGGCCCTCGGCGCCCGCCCCCACCCGCCCTCGAGGCCGCCCCGGTTTCATGCCCCGCAAGCTCTTCGTCACCACGGCGCTGCCGTACGCCAACGGCCCCTTCCACATCGGGCACATCATGGAGTACACCCAGGCCGACATCTGGGTGCGCTTCCAGCGGCTGCAGGGCCACAAGGTGAACTTCGTGTGCGCCGACGATACCCACGGCGCGCCGATCATGCTCAAGGCGGAGAGCGAGGGCATCACGCCCGAGGCCCTCATCGCGCGCGTGGCCGAGTCCCACAAGCGCGACCTCGCCCGCTTCGGGGTGAGCTTCGACCACTTCCATTCCACCCACTCCGACGAGAACCGGGAGCTCGCCGGCGAGATCTTCGCCGCCCTGAAGGCCGAGGGCTTCATCGTCTCGAAGACGATCGAGCAGTTCTTCGACCCGGTGAAGGGCATGTTCCTGCCGGACCGCTACATCAAGGGCGAGTGCCCCAAGTGCGGCGCGCCCGACCAGTACGGAGACTCCTGCGAGAACTGCGGCGCGGTCTACACGCCCACGGACCTGAAGAAGCCCTTCTCGGCCCTGACCGGCGCGACGCCCGTGATGAAGAAGTCCGATCACTTCTTCTTCCGGCTCTCGGACCCGCGCTGCGTCGAGTTCCTGAAGGCCTGGACGCAGGACGGCAAGCTCCAGCCCGAGGTCGCGAACAAGGTGCGCGAATGGCTCGACGGGGGCCTGAACGACTGGGACATCACCCGCGACGCGCCGTACTTCGGGATCGAGATCCCGGGCAGCCCGGGCAAGTACTTCTACGTCTGGCTCGACGCGCCCATCGGCTACCTCGCGTCGCTCCGCAGCCACCTGGAGAAGAAGGGCCAGGACTTCGCGAAGTACATCGCCGACCCGAAGGTCGAGCAGG
>ERZ761602.2884-NODE-2884-length-25699-cov-23.742708_pt1 | contig 25699 bp, 21 predicted proteins | sample MGYA00512165_ERZ761602 | MGnify/ENA primary metagenome ERZ761602 (study PRJEB28899, sample SAMN02445085) | bioreactor sludge metagenome | biome: EBPR sludge; isolation source: Thorneside wastewater treatment plant | place: Australia: Brisbane, Thorneside...
AGACTCATGATCCGCTTCACGTAGCCGCGCGTCTCGGCGTAGGGTGGCACGCCACGGTAGCGATTGACCGCGCCTTCGCCGGCGTTGTAGGCCGCCGCGACCAGGCTGACATCGCCCTCGAAATAGGCCAGCAGCCAGCGCAAGTAGGCGAGCCCGCCGCGCAGGTTCTGCTCCGGGTCAAAGGGCTTGGTGACCTTGAAGCGCGCCGAGGTATCCGGGATCAGCTGCATCAGCCCCTGCGCGTTCTTGTTCGACAGGGCCTGCGGATTGAAGTTGGATTCCGCCCGGATGACCGCCAGCGCCAGGCGTGGGCTGACGCCATATTCGGGCGCCAGCTGATTGACCAGGCCAAAGACCACCTTCTGCGCTTCGCTGCCGGCCACCAGCACATCGCGGCCATCGTCGGCCAGCACCGGCGGGCGCATGCATTCGGGCACCTCCGCCCCCGGCTCGCCAACGAAGCGTTGCATCTTCTGCGATTGCGGGTGCCCCTGTTTGGCGGCCAGGCTGAAAAAGTAAGCTGCCCGCGAGTCATCACGGTCGACGCCGCGACCATTGGCGTACATCCAGCCCAGATTGAACTGTGCCTCGGCGTCGCCCAGACGGGCGCCGTCGCAGTACAGGCTGGCTGCCCGAATCGGATCCCTGGGCACACCTTCGCCATGCTCGTAGCTCAGCGCCTCCTTGCGAATCGCCAGGCGACGCTCGCCATCCTGGTCACCGGAACCGTCGACGGCGGCATGCGCGGCGAGCGACGAACTGCCGACACTCAGCAATCCGCAAAAAACCAGCGCCCCACGGCGAAGCCGCAGCGGACAACACAAACAGGCGGTTTTCATCAGCTGACCTCGTCGGCTACGGCAAAACGTGACACATACCAAGGCATCGCCGCCCGAACGCCCTCTTCGAGCCGGTGGCTCGGCCGATAGCCGAGCAAGCGCCTGGCCTTGCCGATGTCCGCCTGCGAATGGCGCACGTCGCCGACGCGGAATTCCCTATGCACCGCTTGCACATCGCCCACTTCGGGGCGAAATTCCGCCAAGGCGTCGCGCAGGATTTCGAAAAGGCGATTGAGCGCCGTGCGGCCATCGACGGCGACGTTATAGACCTGATTGACGGCTGCCGGTTCGTCGCTCGTTGCCGCCAGGAGGTTGGCCTGCACGGCATTGTCAATGTAGCAGAAATCACGGCTGCTCTCGCCGTCGCCGTTGATCGTCACCTCCTCGCCAAGCAGCATCGCCCGCGTCCAGCGCGGAATCACCGCCGCGTAGGCTCCCTCCGGATCCTGCCGCGGACCGAAGACGTTGAAGTAACGCAGACCGATTGACGGGAATTCGTAACAGCGCGCAAAAACATCGGCGTAGAGTTCATTGACCAGCTTGCTCACGGCGTAGGGTGATAGCGGCCGACCGATGCGCTCTTCGACCTTGGGCAGCGCCTGATGATCGCCGTAGGTCGAACTCGAGGCGGCATAGACGAAGCGCCTGACACCGGCGTCCCGGGCCGCCACCAGCATGTTGAGGAAGCCATCGACGTTGGTGCTGTTGGTCGCCACGGGGTTGGCCAGCGAGCGCGGCACCGAACCCAGCGCCGCCTGATGCAGAACGAAATCGATCTCGCGGCACGCTTCGCGGCAGGCATCGAGGTCCCGGATATCGGCCTCGACGAAGCGATGACGCAACCACTGCCCGGGGGTCACCAGGGACCGCACTTCGTCGACGTTTCGACGATGACCGGTCGCGAAGTTGTCCAGACCGACCACGGTCTGGCCGTGGCCGAGCAGCGTCTGCACCAGATGCGAGCCAATGAATCCGGCACTACCGGTCACCAGCCAGCGTGCCGGCTGCGCCCGCAGGCGTTCGCCGAGCACCGCGCCGGCGCTCGGCGAATCGCTATCCGGGGAACTCAGAGCCGCCACAGGGTGACACCTTGCGCCGTCAACTCGGCGGCGTTGAACATGCTCTTGACGTCCGCCAGGACGCCGCCCCGCTGCAGCTTGCCGAGGTAGTCGGCCAGCGGCCGCTGCTTGAATTCACGATGCGCCACCGCCGCAACGATGGCCGCCGCCGGCGGCAACTGCTCCCACGTGAACAGCTCGACACCGTACTCGTGCCGTGCTTCAGCGGCATCGGCGACCGGCTCGTGGACCAGCACCTGCGCCCCGTACGACTCCAGTTCGCGGATCACGTCGATGACGTGCGAGTTACGCAGGTCGGGGCAGTCTTCCTTGAAGGTCAGACCGAGAACGATGATCGGCGCGCCCTTGACCTGCCAGCCATTGCGAATCATGTGCTTGATCGTCTGTTCGGCAACGAACTTGCCCATCCCGTCGTTGATCCGTCGTCCGGCGTTGATCACCTGCGGGTGATATCCCAGCATCTCGGCCTTGTGGGTCAGGTAATAGGGGTCTACCCCGATACAGTGGCCACCGACCAGACCAGGCCGGAAAGGGAGGAAGTTCCACTTGCTGCCGGCCGCCTCCAGCACCTCGACGGTGTCGATGCCGATGCGGTCGAAGATGATCGCCAACTCGTTCATCAGGGCGATATTCAGATCGCGCTGGGTGTTCTCGATGACCTTGGCGGCCTCGGCGACCTTGATGCTCGATGCCGGATAAACGCCAGCGGTGATCACCTCCTCATAGACCTGGCGGACCCGCGCGAGTGTCTCCGGGGTATCGCCGGATATCACCTTGACGATCTTGGTCAGCGTCCGCTCCTTGTCGCCGGGGTTGATCCGCTCGGGCGAATAGCCGACAAAGAAGTCCTTCTTCCACTTCATTCCGGAATGCTTCTCGATAATCGGAATACAAACATCTTCGGTGGCGCCCGGGTAGACCGTCGACTCGAAAACGACCGTCGCGCCGCGCTTGAGGTTCCTGCCGACGGCTTCCGAGGAACCGATCAGGGGACCGAAATCCGGCTGATGCGCCTGGTCGACGGGCGTCGGCACGGCGACAATCAGGAAGTCGGCCTCCGCCAACGCCGCCGGATCGGTACCGACCTCAAGGTGAACGGCGGCCTGGAGGTCGGCGCTGCTGACCTCGCCGGTGGGATCGACATACTGCCGATAATGCGCAACCTTGCTCGCCGACAGGTCGAAACCGATGGTCCGGCGCCGCTTGCCAAACTCGACCGCCAGTGGCAAGCCAACGTATCCCAGACCCACTACCGCAACAATAGTCATGAACTCTTCATCCTCTCCATACAAATCAAATCACCGTCAATCGCAACCGCGTCTACAGCGCCTTGAGCAGTTCCGCGACTTCGGCCTGTGCCGGGAACTGGTCGCCGAGCTTCACGAGTTGATCCAACTCCTTCCTGGCCTCGGCCTTCTGGCCGGCCTTGATCAGCGCCTTGGCGTAATTGAAGCGAATCTGCGTCGCCTGCGGAGCAAGTTCGAGAGCCTTCTTGAGTAGCTCCAGCCCGCGCGCGCTATCGCCCTTATCGACCAGCAGCACGCCGAGGGTATCCATCAGCGCCGGTTGATTCGGCGCCAGTTTGTTCGCCTTCTCGGCGTATTCGATGGCCTTCGGATCCTTGAGCTGTCCGGCCACCCACGCCAGATTGTTAAGTACGGCCGGGTCGTTCGGCTGCGCCTCGAGCAAGGCGCGATAGCGCTTGGCAGCGCCGGCATAGTCCTTGCGCGCGGTCGCCACTTCGGCCAGATACAGGCGGAAACGCGCATCCTTGGGATGATCCTTCTGCCAGGTCTCACCAAACCTTTCGGCGTCGGCCGGGCTGCCACTGCCGAGCAACGCGCCATACAGCTTGATCGCCAGTTCGCCGCTCCCGGGATCCGCCTTCAGGCCGGCGCGGTACGCCGCCACGGCCTCAGGCCAGGACTTCTTCGCAAGGTAGGTATCACCCTCGAAGAGGTAGCCGACCGCTTCCTTCGGTCTCTGCTTCTGCACCGCGCGCGCCATCGCCAGTGCCTCGTCGAGCCGACCGGCGTCGAGTTCGAGCATGATGATCCCGCGTTGCGCCTCGAGCGAATCCGGCTTGACCTTCAGCGCCTTGTGCAGACTCTGCAGCGCGCCTGGTTTGTTCTTCGCCGCCACTTCGATCTCGGCCATGCGCAGGAATGGCAGCGGACTGTCGGGCTGCAGCGCGGCGAGCTTGCCGTAGGTCGCCAGCGCCTGGTTGAAGTCGCCGGCCGCCTGCTGAGCACGTCCCGAACCATCGAGGATCTCCGGCCGATCCGGCAGCGCGGCGACGGCTTCCTGCGCCGCCGTAAGCGCGCTCTTGACGTCCTTCTTGCCAAGATAAAGACCGATCAGAGCCAGGCGCGGAGCCGACGCGGCAGGGTCGGCTGCCACCGCCTGTTTGATCAGGCCGGCCACTTCTTCGGTCGTGCCGCCGGCCTTGGCACTCAGCTGGGCCATCGCCAGCAGGGCCTGCGCGTTCTTGGGATCTTTGGCCAGCAAGGCCTCGAAACGCTTCTTCGCTTCCCCGGGCTTTTTCTCGTAAATGTCCAGATTGGCCAGATTGGCCGTCGCCGGGTAGTACACCGGGTTCAAGGAGAGCGCTTTTTCAAAGCTCTTCCGTGCCCCGGCGATGTCTTTCTTGCCGAGCAGCGCGGTCCCGCGCAGGTTAAACGTCAACGGGTTGTCGGGCTGTTTCTTCTCCAGCTCGGCGATCGCCTTCAGCGCCTTGTCGAACTCGCGACGCTGCAGGTGCGCGGCGATCAGAGCCAGATCCGCGCGGTTACCGGGGTCGGCTGCCGCCACCTGCTCGAGGTCGCGGAGCGCCACGTCGGTATCGCCGCTAGCCAGATTGACCAGGGCCAGCGAGGTCTTCTTGCCGATATTCTGCGGATCAAGGGCGGCAGCCCGCGCAAAGTACTTGCCGCCTCTCTCGACATCGCCATTCTGCAGAAAGACCTGGCCGGCGAGCGCCAGCATGTTCGAATCCTTGTCGATCTTGTCGAGCACCGGCTCCAGGATGTTCAGCGCCTTGCCCGGCTGCGCGTTGCGCAGGTAGCTGGCGATCAGCACACGGCGAGCCATGCCGAGCGGTGGCGTCTTCGGCAACGCCTTGAGCAGGTAGGCTTCCGCCTGCGGGAAGGCCTTCAATTCGTACTCGATGAGCCCGGCCAACTGCAGCCCGAGGGGACTTTCCGGGGCAACCTTGAGCACTTGGAGGATGGCTTCCTTGGCCGCCGCATAGTCCTTCTGCTGATAGGCAAGCGTTGCCCGCAGGTAACTGGTCTGTGGATTGTTGGGCGCGATCTTCTGCATCGCGGCCAGTTCCCTGGCGGCCTCGTCGTTCTTGCCCTCGGCCAACAGGAGCTTGACCATGGCGGCGTAAGCGGGCAGATAGTCGGCCTTGATTTCCAGCGCCTTGCGATAGGCCTGCATGGCACCCGCCGCGTCACCCTGTGCCGACAACAGCTCGCCCTTGAGCTGCCAGGCGTCATTTAGCCCTGGCGATTTCGCAAGGGCCGCGTCGACCAGCGCCAGAGCACCCGGCAAATCGCCCCGGCTCGCCCTTGCCGCCGCCTGGCCGATCAGCGCCGGCGGGTAACCGTCCTGCGCCGCCAGGGCCGCCGTATACGCGGCATCGGCCAGGTCGGCCTTGCCCTGTGCCAGATAGGCTTGCGCCACCGTCGTCTTGAGATCGGCGACCGCCGCCGGTGTCGACAGGTCAGACTTGGCCAATTCGTCGGTCACCTTCTTCGCCTGCCCGAGCGCCAGCATGGTGCGGGCCAACAGCGGGGTTACCTGGTCGGCCGGATAGTTCAAGCTCTGGGCCTTGCGCAATTCAACTTCGGCGCCGGTCGGATCGCCGGCGTCGAGCAGCGCCTCGCCGAGCAGAAAGCGCGCCTCTGCCAGATCGGGCTTCTGCTGCAAGGCGTTCTTCAACTGGATGGTCGCCGCCTTGTGGTCATGCTTCGCCAGATACTCCTTGGCCGATGCCAGCATCGCTTCCGGCTTGTCTCCGCCACAGCCAACCAGCAGCAGCGCGGCGAGCAAACCTGAGACCGTCGCTTTACGCAGCATGTGTATCGAGGTACGAGTGTTCATGATGATCCCCACAGAGTGGCAAAGATTGTCCGTCAAGAAAAAGGCTACTTCAGTCCGAAACGATGCATCAGATCGTACAGGGTCGGGCGGCTGACGCCAATCAACTCGGCGGCCCTGACAACGTTCCCGTCGGCGCGCGCCAAAGCGGTGATGATCACCCGCCTTTCGGCGTCGTCACGAGCGTGTCGCAGGTCCAGCAGCATCGCGTCCTGCGCTCCGCCACCAGCCAGTCCAATGTCATCGGCGGTGAGCTGATTGCCATCGGCCATGATCACCGCCCGTTTGATGCAATTCTCGAGTTCGCGAACGTTGCCCGGCCAGCTGTGCGCCTCAATCGCCCGCAGGGCATCTTCGCGAATGGTCATCGCGCCGCGATTCTGTTCTGCCGCGAAACGCCTGACGAAGGCGTGTGCCAGCAGCGTGGCATCGCCTGAGCGAGCACGCAATGGCGGAATATTGACCACAATTTCCGCCAGTCGATAGTACAAATCCTCACGGAAGCGCCCTTCAGCGATCAGCGATTTCAGGTCCTGGTGCGTCGCGCAGACGATCCGCACGTTGACCGGTATCTCGTTGCGTCCGCCGATCCGCTCGATTACGCGTTCCTGCAGAAAGCGCAGCAGCTTGGCTTGCAGGGCGTGCGGGAGGTCGCCGATCTCGTCGAGCATCAAAGTGCCGCCGTTCGCGGTTTCGATCTTCCCCAGCGTGGTCCGGGCAGCGCCCGTGAAAGCGCCCTTCTCGTACCCGAAAAGCTCGCTTTCCAGCAGATTGTCGGGGATCGCCGCACAGTTGATGGCCACGAATCGCTCTCGGCGCCGCGGCGACGACTCGTGCACCGCACGCGCCAGGACTTCCTTGCCGGTACCGCTCTCGCCGAGCAGCAGTACCGTCGCATCGCTGACCGCAACTTTTTCGATCGTGCGACAGACGCGCAGCAAGTCCGGGTCACGCGTCAGCAGACCAGACAGGACATCGGGCTGCTGCATCGCCTGCAGCCGCCGGTTCTCCTGTTGCAGCTCATAGAGACGATAGGCACGCTGGATTGTCAAGCCGAGCATCTCAATCTCGAAGGGCTTGGCGAAAAAGTCGTAAGCACCCAGCGAAACAGCGCGCAAGGCGTTGGCCCGGTCGTTCTGCCCGGTAAGAACGATGACCTTGGTGTCGGGCGCCAGCGTCAGAATCTCTTCCAGCAGCTTGAAACCTTCCGAGACAGAATCGGCATCGGGCGGCAAACCGAGATCCATCGTCACCACCGGCGGGTGGTGGCGACGGACCTGTGCCAGCGCGCCCTCGCGATCATCTGCGGTCAGCGCTTCGTACTGATCGAAAGCCCAGCGGATCTGTTTCTGCAGCGCCCGATCGTCCTCGACGATCAGCAGGTGGGGCAACTTCTCGGAACTCATTCCGGCTCCTTCGGAGCGTCAGCGGCGTCGATGCCCGAACCCGCGTCAAACAGTGGCAACAGCAGTTTCACCTGCGTCCCGGCATCGACGGCGCTGTCGACCGACAGCGTGCCCCCCAACTCATTGACATACTGGAAACTCTCGTAGGCGCCGATCCCCATCCCCGTCGGCTTGGTCGTCTGAAAGGGCTTGAACAGCCGCTCGCGGACGAATTCGGGACTCATTCCATGGCCGGTGTCGCCGACCTCGACCAAGGCGTTGGTCCCCTGCCGGGCGATCCGCAGCCACACCCGCCCGCCCTCTTCCGTCGCTTCCAGGGCGTTCTGCACCAGGTGGCCGATCACCCGTTCGATCCGGTCTTCGTGCCCACGGGCAACAAGTCGCTCCTCGATCGTCAATTCCACGTCCCTTCCCTGCCCGGACTTGGCGGTCTGGATGCGTCGCGCCGCATCAGTCAGATCGATCCCGCGCGGGCCGTCGAGCGGGGTGGCGCCTTCGCGCAGTTGCAGCATCAACTGTCGCATCCGCTCGACGGAGTTCTCTACGGTCATCAGCATGTCCTTCTGGAACTCCGGGTTGTCGCGATGGCGCTCGGCGTTCTTGAGCATCAGCGACAACTGCGCGACGATGTTCTTCAGGTCATGGACGACAAACGCCGACATCCGGTTGAACGAGTCGAACTTGCGGACTTCGAGCAACGCTTCGCTGCCCTGCATCTGCCCGAGAAAGGCGCCGGCCTGACGGCCAGCGGTCTTCAGGAGGTCATTTACCTCCCAATTCACGTCGATCCTGGCGCGCGCCGTGGCCAGCACCACAAAAGCGATCAACTCGTTGCCGGTGGTCAACGGCACGACCAGCCAGGCGTTCGGCACCTCGACCAGCCAGGAAGGCAGCGTCAGTCCATCGTAGCGCCGTGGCAGCGAACGATACTCCTCGAGGTTGATCACCCAGCCGCTATCGACCAGGAACTTGCACAAGGCACTTCCGTGATCCTCGGTGGCCACCGACACCGGCATGTTCCAGCACGCCGCCTGGGCAAAGAAACGACCCGAGGGATCCTTCAGCCACAGCGCACCGCCCGGGCTCTCGACCATGTCGGCAAGGCCGCGCACGGCATGACGCCCCATACCCGAGAAGCCATCCTGCGAGGAAAGCGTCTGCGTGAAGCGCAGCCACTCTTCGCGATAGTCGTAGCGGTAGCTGAAGAAGTGCTTGCCGACCTGGACCCGCAGCCGTGCCCGCATCGAACCCGAGAAGGTCAGAGCGACCAGCACCAGCATCGCGGCAAAAAGCAGCGCCAGTTGCAGAGCACGCCCCCATTCACCGCCAAACAGGCGCACGTAATAGCCCGCCGAAGCCATGAACAGGAGGTAGATGCCAACGATGACCAGCGTCGCGGACTGCAGGGCGGCGCGCTGCGACATCACCAGTCGGCGCTTCCAGTCATGGCTTCGGATCGCCGACAAGGCGACCAGCGGCAGGCCAACCGCATGCGCAAAACCGCGGATGCTGAAGGCGTCCACGTCAACCCGGTTGAACAACAGCGCATCGGAGTACAGATACAGGTCGAACAGAAATGTCCCGCCCAGGCCGAGGCACAGGGGCTTGATGCTCCAGCGAAAATCTGGTGACACCTTGCGAAACAACTGCTCGATCAGCACCAGGCCGAAGACGCTCATGGCCAGCGACGCGAACAGGGCCACGCGTTGCGATGGCAGCACCATGTAGGCAATCACCAGATCGATCCCCGAGACCACCAGGAGCTGCGACCCGAAGCCGACGACGAACAGCAGCACCGCGACCGCGCCCAACCAGCCGCAGCGGCCCGGAGAACGTTGGCCCTCGGGCGCCTCCGGCTTCATCAGAACGAGCAGGAACAGATACCAGCCGCCGAAGCGCAGTGCATCTGCCAACAGGCCGCCAGCAAAGAAGATCGCCTGGCCGGTGATCGCGAAGGTCATCCCGAGCAAGCCCCATAGCGCACACAGGCTAACCGCCAGGAACATCGCGCGGCTGCGACCGCCAGCGCGCCAGCCGGACGCCAGGTAGAGCGCCAGTAAGGCCGCCAGGATGCCAGCCAAGCCGTAACTCCAGGTGGAGATGATTGCCATCTTGCTGTCCATCACCGGCAGCGCTCCTCCCGAATCGACACCGGCGAACACGCCGCGCCCAGCAGCAGAAGCGTCATTGGGCGCCTTTCCCGGTCAAGACGACGCCGACCGTCTGAAAGAGAATCACGATATCCAGGAACAGGCTGTGGTTCTTGACATAGAACAAGTCATATTGCAGCTTCTGGATCGAATCGTCGACCGTCGAACCGTAGTGGTAACTGACCTGCGCCCAGCCGGTCACCCCGGGCTTGACGCTGTGGCGCACGGCATAGAAGGGGACGTCACGGGTCAGCTGGTCGACGAAAAACGGGCGCTCGGGACGCGGCCCAACCAGACTCATATCGCCGGTGAGCACACTGTACAGCTGCGGCAATTCGTCGATGCGCAGCTTGCGGATGAACCTCCCGACCCGCGTCACGCGACTGTCGTTGGCCGTCGCCCAGCGCGGTTGGCCATCGCTTTCTGCATCGTTGCGCATGCTGCGAAACTTGATGACATTGAACAAGCGGCCATCGAGGCCAACCCGCTCCTGCCGGTAGAAGACAGGAAAGCCATCCTCGATAACGATCAGGATCGCCGTCAGCAGCATCACCGGCATGGCCAGCAGCAGCAAGAAAGCCGCGACGACGATATCGAACAGGCGCTTGATGCTGGTTCGCCGCCAGCTCTGCCGAAAGCCCTCGCCGAAAATCAGCCAGCTGACACGCAGCGAATCGATCCGGATCTGCCCGAGCGCACGTTCGAAGTAGCTGGCCAGATCGAGGACCTTGACGCCCGAAAGCTTGCAGTCCAGCAGTTCACGCAGGGGCAGCGCGCCACCGCGGCGTTCGCGAACGGCGACGATGATTTCATCCACCTTCAGGGAATGCGCGGTGTCCGACAGCGACATCTCGCGCGGCAGCAGGACCTGTGCCGGAACGATGATCTCCAGGTCGGTAGGGCTGGGATAGAAACCGACGATCTGGATCTCCGGATCGGACTTGCGCAGCACGCGGCCGACGTTCTCCGCCTCCTCGCCGGCACCAAAAACCAGTACCCGGTGACTGAGCAGCAAACCCGTGCGGCTGTGTGCCGAATGAACCCGGTGAACCAGCGTCGCAAACAGCGCCGCCAATCCGGAAAGGAGCAGGTAACCCCGATCGACCTCGGCTACCGACAACAGCGCAAAAACGGCATAGGCCAGCGGAATTGCCAGGTAGAGGGACAACACCGCCCGCGCCCTGGTCTCTGTCCGGGTACGGCTGTGGACCCGTTGATAGATGCCCAGCCAGGCGCTGAAGACGATCGTCGCGAGCGCAAAGATCACCGCATAGAAAGCCACTTTCTCAAGGGCGAGCTGACCTCCGCGCCCAATCCAGATGGCGGCAAGGATCACACAGAGCACCGGGAACATCAGGTCGATCACCACCCGGGCTATGGTCGTCCGATAAAACCAATGATTGAACACCTTGATCACGATAGACCCCTTGCAAGTGCGAACCTGAAAACTTGTCGTTGATGACCGGCCTGCGGAAACCTGGAGTGAGACCAGGACAACTCGGCGAACGTCACGAAACGAAGGCTATCAGTGCAGAGAAATGAAGACCGTGACCTAATGCACAGGGAGCGGGCAATACGCCTTGTGGCAAACCGCCAGGCGCCCCTCCGGGACAACGAAACCAACTTGAGAAATAGTCATAAGCGTATGATAAAACATGTTATTGTATTATTGCTCCGAATGGCTTATGCCGTAATTTTACTCTGCGAGAGGTCTGCAATCGCTTTTTCCGGCGGGCAGACAGGCGTTCGGGGAGGGTCCGCGGCGGGCTCCTCGTCGAGGAACAGGGCAAAGCATAGCAGCAAGAAGAACAGGAAAGCAGTCCGCGGCATGTCGAGCAGGCTCGAAACCATACCAACCACCACAGCAGCCAGCAGCGAGGCCAGCAGGTAGGGCGCCAGCGTCTGCGCTCGGCCGGGACCGCCAAGCAGGTTGGCAAAGGCCAGAACCAGCAGGCCGAGCAGCAGCAGCAGCCCGATCGCTCCCTGATCAATCAGCAGTTCGAGAAACAGGTTGTCGATATGCCAGGGGACGAAGTAGTCGTGCCCGGCAAAGAACCAATGCCTCAGCCCGTCCGAAAAGGCGGCATTGCGCAGCAGCTCGCGACCATCGGCGGCGAGCACGCTGACCTTGCCGATATCAATGAAGTCGGCCGGTCCGGCGAACTGCAAGCTGATGAATCCGGGCCCGGCCTGCCGCCACCAGCCGCCCGTCTGCTTGCTCGCCGTCAGCCCCAGCGACACCTGTTGCCATTGCTCGCCGCCCTGGTGCACCAAGACGCCGCTACGACCGCAGGGCACGGCGTACAGCAGGTGCCGCTGGCACAGCTCGACGCGCAGCCGCGCCAGTCGCGCCGACCGCAGTTCGATGACTACCGTGTAAGTCCCCTCAGCCAGCGACGGCACGCGCTGCAGCAGGTCGAAGGCGCCGCGCAGGTGCTCGCTGTGGCGCGGACCGAAGAGGCGCAGGTAGCTTCCCTGAGCCTGCCCCGGTAGATCGATGACGCGCAGGCGACCCGGCAGCTCGCGCCCGGGCACCGCCTGCGAGTAGTTGGCCGGAAAACGCCCGAGTCCCCTGCCGAACAGGACCTCCGCCGGACTGCGCAGCAGGCTCAACCCTTCGGACCAGTGCTGCAGGCGCCCACCCAGATCGCGCGCACTGGCCGACAAGCGACGGCCCATGAAGTCCCCGAGCGCCAGCACCGCGACCAGCTCGCAGATCAGCACTCCCACCAACACCCGGCCACCCCACACCCGCCAGCGCTCCGACGGCCGGACAACGGCCGCCTGAGCCGGCTGCGAAGCCCCCGTTGCAGTCGAGCACAGCAGGCCCGCCAGGACGGTCAAGGAAAACCCGACGCTCAGATAGACGCCGCGCGAAAAACTGGTCAGCCCAGCGTAGGCGGCAATCAACGCCAGCGCTGCGGCGAGTAGCCAGGCGAGCGGGCCGGGCGCGCGCAGCACGGCATGCACCGCAAACGGCACGGCCATGGCGAGAAAGGCATCCAGCGCCGCGCCACCAACGTGCATCTCCCAGAACAGCGCCGTGCTGCGATACGCAGTCGAGAAATCCAGCAGCCCCGGATAGCCGGCGCGCTCGACGAGAATCGCCAGCGACGCCAGCGCCAGTCCGGTCGCGACGCCCGCCGCGAGGCGTCGCGCCAGCAGTTCGGGCGCCCCGTCGAGCAGGCTGCGCAGCGAAGGCAGGAGCAACAGCATCAGCAGCAGGCTCTTGGCCGTTCGCAGGCTGTTCAAGGGATCTTCGTAACCAGCGAACCACCCCGGCGGAACGCTGTCAGGACCGGCGCCGGCACTGGCAGCCATCAGGCCACGCACCAGGGCCAGCAGCCAGGACGCCGCCAGCAGGCCGAGCCCGATCCGGGCCAGAGCAAACCACCGGGCCCGCCGCGGCCGGCTCTGGCGCCACGGCACCACGCCGGCGACGGCCCGGCCCGCCGGCGGCGATCGCCGGAGGACCAGCCGGGCATGGCATCCCAGCGCGGCGCCGAGCGCCAGCAGATCGAACTCTTCGACAACGATCCAGCCGGTCCACGGCGCCAGGCCGGCGACCGGCAGCAAGGCCGGCAAGACCAGCGGCCAGATCGCCGGACGCAGGCAGACCGCCGTCGACCAGGCCAGAAAGGTCACCGTCAGCGGCAGTGGCCACAGCGGATGGTGCAGCGCGATGAAGCCGCCCAGTGCGCCAGCGAAGACGGCCAGAGCCGCGTGCAGCGCCACCTGCAGGCCCGGACTCACGCGCAGGCTCCAGCGCCGACGCGCGACACCGCCGCAATCGCCGCTGACGACCACTGCGGCATCTGCAGGAGTGGTCGCACGCCCGCTAACACTCTTCGCGGGCTATCCTCAAGGCTTCGCGCAGCACACCGAGGTCACCGAGGTGATTGGCCATGAGAAGGATCAGGCGCGCATTGAGCAGCGTACTCTGCTCGTCCGAAAGCTCGCGATGGGCATCGAGCAGCGCGGCGTAGAAGTCGTCACCGGGGGAAAAAGCGCGCCGGTAGCTATTGCCCGGCTCGCCGAAATTCGCTTCGGTAATCAGTGTCGCCATGCCGCCGCCTCCTCCAGAACCGTGCACGTGGCGCGCGCCAGCGCCGCCGCGACCGGATCGCAATCGATACTGCGCCAGCGGGCGCTGACGTGCTGGCCCGGCCGGCACAGGTCCACCGTGCGCGGCCTGGCGTCATAGCGATCGGCGTAGCAACCGCGATAGTCCTCGAAGACGCGCCAGCCGGCCGGCGCCACGCCTGACCGGGGTGCCAGCAGCGCAACGTCGAGCGGAATCGGACCGTCGGCCAGTGCGCAGAGCGTCGCCACGGTCGACGCATCGACGGCAGCCGGATCATCGACCGCGCACAGCAACATGAAATGGTTGCCAATCGAATCAAGCAACCAGCCGTCGCTGCCGGAGACACGGATCGGTGCATCGTCGATCGGCGCGCCGGGATGCATCTGGCCAGCAAAGAGATCGGCGTCGGGCGTGTTGAGCGAGGATTCGGAAAGAAAGGCCGGAACCGAAAGGCGACCCGAGTTGACCAGCGCACGGGCGAAGGGGAACTTGCGCGGCAGTCCCAGCACGGCGTTGCGAAAGCTCAGCGAGGTCCGGCTCTTGGGCGTGATGAAGTTGGTCGATCGCGTCGAGTTCAGCAGCTTCTCGTCGGCCGCGAACTCGCGCTCCTCGGCGTAGCTGTCGAGCAGCACCCGCCGGTGTCGGAAACTGCTCATCCGCCGGCACTGGGAGGTGTACACGCTGACCCATTCGACCTCGAATACGCGGTCGTCGCCCAGCATCGCCTTGATCCTCAGGATGACCCTCTCGGGTTTCTTCTCATCTTCGGGATCGGCCTGCCGGCCGAGCTGGAAGTCGATCCGCCAGACGTTGTCGGCCTGACCGTGCAGCAACACCGACCGCCCGGGGTGAAAAGGCGGGTAGAACCCGAACCAGCGCTCGGCGGGTAACACGGCCTTCATCACCACCTCGGCGATCAGCAAGCGGTCCATGAGCACTTTGCCCTCGACCTCGAGCTTCAGCATCGCGCGAATGCTGCTGCGTGCGCCGTCAGCGACGATCAGCCAGTCGCATGCGACCGCGTAGGGGCCATCCGGCGTGTCGATCTGCACGACGCCGCCGTCCTGATCACCGCTGCCGTCCTCGACCACCGCCCTCTGCTGCACCGCGACGACCCTGTTCTTCCAGCGCAGATCGATGCCGGGCAACTCCTGGGCGCGCCTGACGAGAAACTCTTCGAGGTAATGCTGCTGCAGGTTGATCATCCCCGGACGCTTGTGGTCCGGCTGCGCCAACAGCGTGAAGTTATCAACCTCCTCCTCGCGAGAGAAGGTGCGCCCGACGTTCCAGCTGACGCCCCTGGCGACGCAGCAATCACCGACCCCCAGGCGATCGAGCACTTGCAGCGCCCGCTTGGCGTAGCAGACGCCCCGCCAGCCGACCGAGGCGCGGTTGTCGTCGTCGAGCGGCAGCACCGGAGTCCCCTGCTGCGCCAGGTCGATCGCCAGCGCCAGACCGGCCGGGCCAGCGCCGACAACGCCCAGCGGATGCCGGCGCACGAGTCCGCCCTGCAGTTCGGCCGGCCGCCGATACTCGTACTCTGAATAGAGGTAGGCACTCAGCATGACTCGCGTGCTCGCTCGCGCAGGACTTGCCCGGAACCCGGAGGTTCAGTCGGCGGCCTGCAGGCCGTGCCACATTTCCCGGTCGCGCGCTGCCGTCCAGATCCGCGGATGCCGGATGCCGTTGGCTTCGTCGATCGCCCGCACGACGTCGAACGGCAGGAAGTGCTCGGAGATGAATACCTGCGCGAACTTCGGGTCCATCGCCCGGCGGGTGTGCGCCATGGCCTGCTTCAGGTTCATCCCGGCGGCTGCCGCTTGCCTGACACAGGCGAACAGGGTGGCCACGAAGTCGGTGGTGTAGTCGAGGCCACGGGCCACTTCGGCCAGTCGGCGAGTTGCGCGTCGCCGGTGTAGCACGCCGCGTCGCGCTCGACCAGGTCGCCCGAAAACAGCGCCTTCTCGGACGGCACCCAGACCACGACGGTGCCGCCGCGGGTGTGGTCGGCGCCGGACCTCCAGCCCGCCCATCCACAGCGTCATCGTCTCCTTGAAGACCAGCGTCGGCCGGGTCAGCCCCGGGATCGACCCGAACGCCTGGAACAGGCGCGGAAAGCGCTCGTACTCCGACGGCATGTCCTGGGCACCGCGTTCAACGATCATCTCGTAAGTACCCTGGCTGGCGATCACCTCCTGCAGGACCTCGGCCCGGTAGGCCGACGCGCCAAGCACGCGCACCGCGTGATAGTGCGAAAGCACAACGTGCTTGATCGGCTTGTCGGTCAGCCGGCGAATCTCGGCGACCAGGCGAGCAGCCATCACCGGCGTCGCCTGGGTATCGACGATCAACACGCTGTCATCGCCGATGATGATGATGATGATGACGCCGGTATTCGGATCGCCCGCGGCGGTATAGCCCCGGCAATGCTCGGAAAGCCGGACGAAAGTCGCTTGCTTCTCTTCGAGGTCGGCGACCGAGGCGAACTTCGCTTTCATGCGCTGCTCCAGGAGTGATGGAAATGACCAAACACCAAGCACCGCATCCTGCCGGCGCCCGACGCCGGGCGACGCAATCGGTGTCCCGCAACCGGCTTCTCCGTCCCGATCCAGGCCGATTCTGTCTTTCGGTGTGGCTCCTGTCAATGAACCATCACGCCGCTCTCAGCCAAGGCGGGGGCGTCGATCAGTCGAACGACCGAACCCAGCGAACCAGGCTGGCACCATCGATGGCCCCGGCCTGACGCGCCACTTCCTTGCCCTGCCTGAATAGCGCCAGGGTCGGAATCGAGCGGATGGCGAAGCGCGCAGCCAGCGACGGCTCTTCCTCGGTGTTGACCTTGGCCAGCCGGAAAGCGGGTTCGAGTTGCCGCGCCGCCGCAGCGAACGCCGGCGCCATGGCCCGGCACGGACCGCACCAGGGCGCCCAGAAGTCGACCACCACCGGCAGTTCGGAGCGCTCGATGTGCCGGTCAAAGCTGGCCGCCGTCAAGACCGTTGGCGTGCCGTCAAAAAGTACCTGCTGGCAGTGACCGCAACGCCCCTGATCGCCGAGTCGCGCTTCGGGGACCCGGTTCGGGCGATGGCAATGCGGGCAAACGACTATCTTCGAGGTACTCATGGCGTCCCCCGCCGGCGTCCCCGCCTCGACACTCGACGCTCACCGCCCACCGCAGCCCGGCACCGCGACCTTGCGAAACCCCTGCGGTGAGGCGACCGCGCTGGACGGGTAAGGCCCAGCTGGCTCTGGAAATCAGGGTTGTCGATGAGACGCCGGCAGTGCTCGGTCGATTCCCATACCGCGTGGTTCACGAACACACAGCCGCCACCAAGGCCACGATGCGGCCGGGTCGAACTGTCGTCGGGCTGCCGCCACATCGCTGCTGCATCGGCTGTCCAGGCCTTGAGCAGTTGCCCGACCTGGTCCGCTTTGACCTGGAACCTGTTGATCGGCACCAGCGGAGCAGCGGTGTCCTCCATCTGCCCGGCCAGCGTAACCAGGTCGTCCATTTCAACGAAGCGTGGCATCGTAGGTCTCCTTTCGTTTGTGGCGCGAGTTACTGCATCGGTGCCGTCGCGCGGTGCCGCGCCCCGGCAGCGGCCTCTTCGCACCCGGCCCGGTCGTGCTTCCGATCCTGCCGGTCAGGCGCAGGGCATCAGCAGCAAGGCGCCCAACGGACCGGTGATCATCATCCGCCGCTTCCTGGCCAAGGGCCAGCGCGTCGCTGCGCCCCTTGAACACGCCGGGACCGTTTTCCCCGGCGGTCGCCAGCGCCAACACCGGCAACAACGTGCGCCACCGTGTAGTCAGCTCGACGATGGCCACCGAGCGCTCGCTGCCGAACGGTTCGGAAAGCGCGGTCAAGGTCCCGGAGCAAGGAAGGGTCAGGAAGCCGAGCAAACGCCTGCGGCGTGCACTCGGCGAATCATCGCCTCTCCGGCGCGTCTCGCTCGACGATGCTCCCAGCGAGCGGCTTGCCGATTTCGCGAACCACCGAAAGCGCATTCGCGATGGTCTCGGCCGACCGGCCCCTGGCCAGCTGATTGGCCCATTGTACCCGGCGTTCGGCGGCCGCATGAAAGGTGCCGATCCCGCGCTCGCCGAGAGCGACAGGCCTCGCGCGCCGATGGCGCAGCCGGCCGCATGACGGGCGCTTCGCGACGCAGGGGACCTCAGACGCCGATTCGAAGCCCCGTCTTCTTGAGAATCCTGGTCGAAAAAAGGACATCGTGCGCCCGGCAATCGGCACCCAGCAACTCGGCGATGGTCGCCACTTTGGCCAGCACTTCGGCACGCGAACTGCCATGCACCATCGCAAACAAGCTGTACGGCCACTCGGGAAGCTGGCGCGGGCGATGGTAGCAGTGGGTGACGAAGTCCAGTGCGCCGACCCGCGCGCCGAGCTCGTCGATGCGCTCGTCCGGGACATCCCAGACGCTCATCCCGTTGGCGGTGTAGCCGATCGCGTAGTGGTTGGGCACCGCGCCGATCCGGCGGATGATGCCGCAGTCGAGCATCCGCCTCAGCCGGGCCATCACTTCCTGCGGCTCGATGCCGAGCTGCCCGGCCAGCTGGTGATACGGTCGGGCGACCAGCGGCAGGCCACTCTGGGTGGCCAGCACCAGGCGGCGGTCGACCGCGTCGAGCGCCTCGCCCGGGCTCGCCAGGGCGCTCATGCGCGTACCGCCAGCTTCATCTCGACGAAGTACTCGCGCAACTTCGGAAACGCGAAGACCTGTAGACCGCTGGCTTCCTCGATGCCACGCCGCGCGGCCGCGATGCCGTCGGCGGTCTCGGTCGCCAGCACGAACCACATGTTGAAGCGACAGTCGAGGTCGCTCTCGCGCCGATAGTTGTGGGCCACTTCGGGAAAGGCGTTGACCACCTCGAGTACCCGCTGCCAATCGTCCTCGGGAACGCACATCGCCGCGAGGACGAAGGCGCCGCCCATCCGCTCGACCTGAAACATCGGTCCAAAGCGGGTCAGCACGCGGGCATCAAGCATCGCCTGCAAACGTTCGAGGAGGTCTTGCTCGCCGATCCCGAGCGCTCCTGCGACTTCGGCGTAGGGCAGCTCGCAGATCGGGAAGTCGCCCTGCAGGCCGTCGATGATCGCGCGATCGATGGCGTCGATGGCCACCCTGTCACGCATAGCGTGCTCCACCCTGCTTGAAGCGGGTCACTGAAAAGAGGGTCGCGTGGGCGTAGTCGCGCAGCTGCAGGCGCGATCGCAGTTGGCTGATCCTGGCCTCGACTTCGCCGCGGAGCTGGCCGTGGATCATGCAGAACAGGTTGTAGCGCCAGTCCGGCAGCACCCGCGGGCGCTGATAGCACAGGGTAACTCCCGGCTCGCGGGCCAGCGTCTCGCCGATTCCGGCGACGGCGTCGTCGGGGACGTCGTGCACCAGCATCGCGTTGGCCGTGTAGCCGAGTTCGTGATGCCTGACGACCACCCCGAAGCGCTTGATGATCCCCTCGGCGCACCAGTGACGGATACGTTCGAGAACCTCGCTCTCGTCGCAACCGACCCGGCTGGCGAGCACCGAAAACGGACGAATGAACAGTGGCAAACCCTCCTGCAAAGCCATCACCAGCCGCCGTTCGAACTCGTCCAGCGGTCGCGGCGGCACGAAGGCCCGCCGGCGGGAATCGCCCGGCAGCACCTTGTCGGTCTTGCCGTCCAGCGAGAAACCGAGGTCGATGTGGAATTCGTGCAGCAAGGGGAGTCGCAGCAGCGGGTAGCCTGCCACCTGCTCGATCGCCCCCAAGGCAGCCTGCAGCCGCCCCTCCGAACCCGCGGTGACGACAAACCAAAGGTTGAAGCGGTGCTCGCGCTCGTAGTTGTGGTTGACCTCGGGAAAGCGATTGACCGTCTCGGCCACCGCGACCAGCCGCTCCGGCGGCACCGCCATCGCCGCCAGCGTGCTGGCGCCGATCCGCTTGGGTGCAAAGACCGCGCCGACGCGAGCGATCTTGCCCTCGCGGCGCAAGCCCTCGAGCAGCCGCAGGACAGCACTTTCAGCAACGCCGAGGCGCGCGGCCAGCTCGGCGAAGGGCGCCGGGCAGAGCGGAAAGTCGCGCTGGAAATCGTTCAGCAAGCGAAAATCGAGGGCCTCGTCGGTCATCGCCCTCAAAACCCCGTCCGCTGCGCGCGGCTGGTGAAGAAGATGCCGCTCGGCGCCTGCGCGGCAAACTCGCCGACCTTGGTCAAGGTCGCCGTATCGTAGATAACCACCTTGTTGTCGTCGCGGGCGGAAAGCCAGACCTGTTCCCCGCGCGGCGTGAACTCCATGTGCAGAATGGCTCTTCCCGGCTCGAACGTCTTCACCACTTTTCCGGTCAGCGTGTCGATCACCTCGACCCAGCCATTGTCGGGGAAAGCGTAATTGACCCACACCTGCCGGCCATCGGGGCGAGCCATTACGAACACCGGCTGGCCCTTGACCTTGATTCGACCGACTTCCTGCCAGCTGCTGCCGGAAACAACCAGTACCTCGTGCCGACCGACTGCCGGCAGATAGGCATTGCCCTGTGCCATCGACCAGCCGCGCAGATGCGGCATCTTGAATACCGGCAGCTTCTCCTCGCCGCGCCCATAGTTCTGCAGGATCCGGCGCGTCCCCTGCTCGGGCTGCCAGGTGTCGAGCAGGACCACGCCATCCTCTCCGAACAGCCCGGCCAGGTAATAGCGCCCATCGGGACTTACCAGTCCGTCATAGGGCTGCAGGCCGGCCGGAAAACGTTGGGTCTGCGGCTTTCTGGGGTCGGAAAAGTCGCTGACCCAGATTTCGCCACCGTCGAACAGCGCATAGGCGAAGCGGTTGCCGGACAGATCGGCCAGCCCGACGACCTTGGAAAAGCTTCCGGGTGCGTACTCGGCCGGCACTTCGGAGAGCAGCTCCAGGCTTTCGGAGTCGAACGCCTTGATGCCGCCCGGTTTGTAGTTCTGGGCGACGACGATGCGGCCATCCTGCGAAATCGATCCGCCGATGGCATTGCCCGACTGCAGCACGCGCTTGACGATTCGTGACTCAAGCAAGTCGACCTTGGTCAGCCCGCCGTCACGGCCAAAGACGTAAGCGTAGCGGCCATCGCGCGAATAGACCACCGAGGCGTGCGACAGGTCGCCCAGTCCGTCGATGCGCGCGTACGGCACACCGCGGCTGGTATCGATCAGGGTGACCTGCCCGCTGGCGCGTTCGATGACCAGCCCGAGGTCGCCGGTGCCACGCAGCTGCGGCGCCGCACAGCCCGCGAGGAGTACTACCGACAGCAAGCCAAACGCTCTTCTAATCATGGTCGTCACTCAAATGGCGCCTGCGGCGCATCATCAAAAAATGGCGCCGGCGGTGCCGGCCGGCGGTCGACGCTACCTGCTATCCTAGCACCCGCGCAGCACACACCGGGTAGCGGCGCCTGTCACTCAGAAGATCGGCCGTACTGCGGCGTCCATCTCGGAGGCACTCATCGCGCCGAGTTTGCTGCCTCGTATCCGGCCATCCCGGTCGATGACCACCGTAAATGGCAGGCCAGCCTTGCTGTTGCCGAGCGACCGCATCAGCTCGATGCTCGTCTCGACGCCGCCGATCAGCGCCGTGTAGCTCATCTCGTAGGCGCGGGCGAAGTCGCGGATTTTCTCGTGCTGCTCGACGTCCTCGACGGCGATGCCGACGACCAGCAACCCCCGTTCCTTGTACCGGGCGTGCAGAGCGGCGAGATCGGGGATCTCCTGGCGACACGGAGCGCACCAGCGGGCCCAGAAATTGACGACCAGTGGCTGGCCCTTGAACGACGCCAGCGCTACCGGACGCCGATCGACACCCGGCAGGCTCAAGGCAAAGAACGGCGCGGCGGACAACTGCTCCGCGGCGCCGGCCGAAACGGCCTGCACGGCGAACAGCAGGCCGGCAATCAGACGCTTCATCGCACGCACCCGGTCAAGGCAGGTCGCTACGGCGAAAAGTCAGGTAGCCGAGCAGCGCACACAGCGAACCGATGGCCAGCGGATAGAGCAATGCATAGAAGCGGTAGCCGGTACTGCCGAAGAGGTCGAGAATGACGTACGCGGACGGCCCGAGGACGATCAGCTGCGGATCGAACATGGCCAGCGAAGCGGTACGGAAGACCTGCAGCGGATTGAGCAGCGCGATGCCAACGGCGACTTCCGGAGCGACCCGCCCCTGGATCATCACCCCGAGCAGGATCAGATCGAGGAACAGCAGCATGCTCAGCCAGACCATGAAGGCCGCGCCCTGAGCGACATCGGTGCTGCGCGCCAGCGTCGAGATCAGCATGCCAATGCCCAGGAAGCACCAGGCCATTGCCGCCAGAAGGCCGGTGTAATAGAAGAACATTTCCCACGGCACCTCGATGGCCTTGAACAGCGCCCACAGCACCGCGCCGAACATGGCCACGAAAACCGGCAGAAAGATGGTCACGTAGCGCCCGACGATTTTTCCCCAGAACCAGGCCGACAGCGATACCGGCAAGGACAGCAGGTACTCGAAGACCCCCGCCTCGCGGTCACCGGCCACCGAGCGCACCGTCGTGATCAGCACAAAGACTGGCAGGATGGCCATGGTCAGCTGGATATAGGTCACCAGCAGCCGGGACAGGCCGATGAAACCCAGCACCCGCGACTCGGTCAGGCCAAAGGCGAACAGCAGCGCCACGATGCCGCCGAAAACCAGGCTGTAGAGCATGAACCAGCGCGCCCGCAACGATTCAACGATATCCAGGCGAGCCGTCAACAGGAGGGCATTCATCGCAGTCTCTTCACTTGCCACGCGCCAGGATGGTCCGCTTCATTTCCTGATACGAAACCGTCCCGGCTTCGGGCATCGCCAGCGCTGCGAAGTGGTAACCCATCGGGCTCTTGCTGCCTGGCAGGTAGTGTGCCCGGCGGGCATCGATCCAGCCACCGGTGCGATAGTCGGCGACCCAATACTCGGTGTTCGCGGTCTCCTCGTTGAAAGAGCTTTGCGCCAGCCAGAACATCGCGCAACCAATGTCGTCGAATTTCCAGGGCTTGCCATCGGGGTCGCGAATCTGGGCCGCGAAACGCTTGTCGCTAATGATCATCCCACAGCGCGCGTCGGTGTCGCGGTCCCACTTGACCTGAGCCGGTCCGCTGCTCGGCTCGCCGCTACAGCCAGCCAGCGACCAGCCCGCGCCGACGCCGAGTAGCGGCCCAAGACAAGGCGCAAGGCTCAGCGCCGGGAGAGCTGCAATGAACTGGCGTCGATTGATGGGTCGTTTCATTGTTGCGATTCCTGCTTCCTTCCTGCTTCCTTCCTGCTTCCTTGCGGCTTCATTACTGGAGGACGACAGCCGGGTCGACTTCCTTCATTTCAATGCGTGACAACAGCCCGACATAGCGCGACACCATCCCCAGAAAACGCAGGCGGTCGGGTCCGGAAACGTTGCCGTGCCACTCGACGCCATCGGCGCGATCGGCAAACTGCCAGGCGGCAAGCGTCTTGGCAATGGCCGCGTCGGCGCGGGCCAGCGTCAAGCGCACCTGGAACAGCGCCGAGAGCTTCGACTCCTCGGCGACGCGGTCGTCGAGGACGATCCTGCCGGTGTCCATCTCAACCACCCGATTGACCAGTGGTGCGACCTCGTCGAGGCGGTGGCTGGAAATAATCATGGTCGTGCTTTCGAGACGCTCGGCGAGCAGCGCGAAGAAGATGTGGCGTGCTTCGGGGTCGAGGTTGGCCGCCGGCTCGTCCATGACCAGCACCTGTGCATCACGGCCAAGGGCGATGGCGATCAACAGCTTCTGCTTCATTCCCCCCGACAGGCGGTTGAACGGCCTGGCCAGGATCGGCTCGACCTCGAGTCCGAGCCGTCGCGCCACAGCATGGATCCGTTGGGCATCCGACCGGCAAACAGCCGCCGCAAAGCTGACCAGTTGACCGACCGGCATTTTCAACGGCGGCGGCAACTGCGGTACGAAGCCGACCTTGCCGAGCACCTGCGTGCGCTCGCGGCGTGGTTCCTGGCCATCGATGGTCACCGTGCCCTGGTGCGTATACTCGCCCAACAGGCAGCGGATCAAGGTCGTCTTGCCGGCGCCGTTGGAACCGATCAGCGCGATGCGCTCGCCGAGTTCGACCTCCAGATGAACACTGTCCAGTACCCGGTTCTTACGGAAATCCTTACCGACGTTTTCGAAACGAATCATTCGCAACCTTGTTCACAGCAGCTTGCTCAAGCCCTTGACCTCAAAAACCAGCGCCCCGCTTGGGCAGACATCGACGCACAGGCCGCAGCGCGTACAGTCGGGTCCGATCGGCGTGCTCAGGTCGGCTGCCCTCCCCTTGATTACCACGTCGAGGACGTGCGGGACCAGACAGACCTTGCGGCAATCACCTTCATGGAAGCACTTGTCGAGCTGATACTTGACGCGTACCGGCGAAATGGCGCCCACCATACCATAGGTCAGACCGATCGGGCAGACGTAGCGGCACCACGCGCGGCGGGAGTAGACCACCTCGAAGAGCAGCAGCAGCAGGACCCAGCCCAGCGCCAGCGAGGGGCCGTAAATCAAGGCCCGCGAAAGAATGCCGGTCGGTGAGATGGTTTCGAAGACGGTGTAGCCGCTAAGTGCCGCCAGCAGCGCAAAAACGATCCAGAAGACGGTGCGGGTGCCGCGATGGAACTCGTGATCGCTGACCAGTTTCTTGCTCACCAGTTTCAGATGCAGCCATTCGAACCACTCCGCGAGCAGGTGGTACGGACAGACCCACGAACAGAACGAGCGGCCGCCGAGCACCGCCCAGAGCACGAAGACGGTTGCCGTGCCAATGAACAGATTGACGATGACGTGCTTGTGCGCCAGCATCACCTGCAGTGCGGAATTGAGGTCAATCAGGTGAAAGCCGACGAAGCGCGACGCGGTCAGCGCCCCCTCGAGCATCTGGATATCGAGCCAGAACGACAAGGTGAACAACAGGTTGGTCAGGATTAACACCGCCCAGCGCCGATTGCGCCACTTGTGCGTCACCAGCTGGTGGTCGTGGGCGTGCTGCTTGAGGGCCTCGAAGTCCGCCTTGGTCATCCGCTTCAAACTGTGCACCTGCTTTACCTCGGGCTTGACGATGCGCGGCTTCTGCGGCGCCGCGCCGAACATCACCTTGATCCGTTCAAGCTGGCTCATCACGCTCTCCACGGCTCGCGGTGATCGACGACGATCGCCGCCGGCGCGACCGGGCAGATCATTTCGCAAACGCCGCAGCCAACGCACTGCTCGAGGACTTGCGGCCGATATCGCTTGCTGCCGTCGGCGGCCTGCGACTCGTCCATGCGGATCGCCTCCTTGATCGGACACTCGGTGACGCACAGGTCGCAGAGATCGCGCTGGTAAGGATGCTCGCGGACCCGCACCGGCTGCCAGCGATCGACCGCCACGTAGCGCAAGCGGCCCCGGAAGTCGGCCCCACGCGCCTGGCCGCTGAACCCCTTGCCTTGTACAGCCAGGCAGGCCTCCGGGCGCGCCAGACGAGCGACGCCGATTCGCTCCTTGAGATTCAGCGTCGGCTCGGGGTCATTTTCCTTGGCCTTGAGCACCGGTGGCTGTGCCAGCAGCATTCCCGGACGGGTCTCGACGGCCGCGGGTTTCCGATAGGTCAGCGACCCGGTGGGACACGCCAGGATGCATTGGACGGCGTCACAGGAGAAATCGCAGGCCTGCTGGCGAGCGTCGATGTACGGCACGCCAATGCCAAAACCCTGGTCGATGTCGTCGAGTTTGATCGCCGCCACCGGGCAAACCTGCACACACTGCCCGCACTTGATGCACGAGGACAGGAAGTCACTCTCTTCGAGCGCGCCAGGAGGTCGCAGGCGGGACTTCCGGGCGCTGGCCACCGGGATATAGCCGAGCATCGCCAGGCCGAGAACGCCGCCGATCATCACCGTCGAGCGAATGAACTTGCGGCGGTTGGCCTGCTGGCGCACCGGCGCCTTGGCGCGCCTGCTGACGGCGCCCTGGACTGCTTCAGCGGGCGAAACGCGTGCGGCATCAGCCGCCTGG
>ERZ761602.2885-NODE-2885-length-25694-cov-51.695074_pt1 | contig 25694 bp, 31 predicted proteins | sample MGYA00512165_ERZ761602 | MGnify/ENA primary metagenome ERZ761602 (study PRJEB28899, sample SAMN02445085) | bioreactor sludge metagenome | biome: EBPR sludge; isolation source: Thorneside wastewater treatment plant | place: Australia: Brisbane, Thorneside...
TGGTCGATTCATGGTGCGAAGACAAGCAAGGCGAGCTGTTGGGCAGCCATCGACTGCCCGCGCGCCAGGCGCCGGAAAAAGGCGCGAAAGCCGAAAGCGCCCAAAGCGAAACCGTAGGGTGAACGCATGCCCGGACGGTGGTGGCGCCGTGCCCGCCAGGCAAGCGCTGGTCCATTCAAAATGTGCCATTCCGGCACCGGCCGGAATCCGGAAATAGCAACGAACCGGACCCCGGCCTTCGCCGGGGTGACGACTGGTTCAGTCTTCCCCTATCCGCCATGCGCCGCCCTGACGAAGGCGGTGCCCCAGTAGTTGTAGGTGAGCGGCCGTGGTCCGGGCAGGTACATCGTCTTCAGGTCGGGGCAGGCGAACCCGGCTTCTTCCAGCAGGGACGCGATGTCGCGGTCGAGATGACAGCCGCCGGCGACCTTCTTCCACCACGGCGTGAGGCGTTCCTGCCAGCGCCGCACGCCCGCGTCGGGGGCGCGTCCGTGTTCGCAGAAGATCAACTGGCCGCCGGGAACGAGGACGCGCCGCATTTCCTTCAGGGCGGCCAGCGGGTCGGGGATCGAGCACAGCGTGTAGGTGACGATGACCGTGTCGAAGCTGGCGTCGGCGCGCGGAATGCGCTCGGCGGAAAGCCCGACCAGATCGACCTCGAGGCCGGCCCTGCGGATGCGCTTCTTGGCCAGCGTGTGCATCTCCAGCGCCGGGTCGAGCCCGGTGAGCGACCGAATTCGGGACTTGTCGTAATGGCGCATGTTGAGGCCGGTGCCGATGCCGATCTCCAGCACCCGCCCATGCGCCAGCGGCACGACCTTCTCGCGCTGTCGGCGCACCGTCCCATGGCTGCACGCCGAATCGATCAGCCAGGGCAGCAGCGTCCGCTCATACCAGTTGGGCTTCATTTCGGATCAGGCTGTGGCCAAGTGATCGTTTTCCGGCTGCGCGTGCAGCTTGATCCTCAATGCCTTGATGACCTTGAGGATCGTCGAGAATTCCGGATTGCCGGCAGGCGATAGCGCCTTGTACAGGCCTTCGCGGCTGATTCCCGTTTCGCGGGCCAGTTGGGTCATGCCCCGCGCTCTGGCGATGTCGTTCAAGGCGGCGCGAACCACGCTGCCGTCGCCGGGGTCTTCCTCCAGGCAGGCATCGAGGTACATGGCCATGTCTTCGTCGCTCTGGAGGTGGTCGACGGGGTCAAAGCGGGTGAATTTCTCGGTCATGGCTTCCACTCCTTGGCAATCTCTATGGCGCGTTTGATGTCGGCATCCTGTGTGCTCTTGTCGCCACCGGCCAGCAGAACCACGATCACCGGGCCGCTCTGGATGAAATAGAGACGGTAGCCGGGGCCATGGTCGATCCGTATTTCGCTGATGCCTTCCCCGACTGGCTTGGCGTCGCCGAAGCTGCCGGTCTCGGTCAGTCGCCGAATCCGGGCATTGATCCGCATTACGGCAACGCGGTCCTTCAGCCTGCCCAGCCAGCGCGCGAAAGTTTCACTTATGGATGACCTCCATCATGGCTGAATTGTAATCCATGGATTACGGTTCTTCAAGCCATGAAGAGCCCGCCTCGGGGCGGGCGTTTACGCGGGGTTACCGGCTTTGTCGAACTCGGCCGGAAAATTCCTGGTACCCCCAGGTGGAATCGAACCACCAATTCGCCCTTAGGAGGGGCGTGTTATGTCCATTTAACTATGGAGGCCGCGCACGCGTCCGGGACGGACGCCATCGGCAAGGTGCGTATTGTAACGGTGCACGGGCAGGTTCGGATAGGTGCCGCGTGGCCGGCGCATCTTGAGGCGAATGCGTCGCGCGCGGCGCCAAGCGGATAGAATGGCGCCTCCCAGGCTTGGCGCTGCGGTCGGGCGCCGTCCTCACCATTCCGATGCCTTATCTCAAACTCTCCAACGCCAGTATCGCGTATGGTCACGTTCCGCTGCTCGATCATGCGGATTTTCTGCTCGACCCGGGCGAGCGCGTCGCGCTGATCGGCCGCAACGGGACCGGCAAGTCCTCCATGCTGGCGGCGCTGGCAACCGGGCCGGGAAGCGGCAGGCTGGACGACGGCGAAGTCTGGGTGCAGCCGGGAATTCGCGTCGGCTACGTGCCGCAGGAACCGCCCTTCGATCCGCGGTCGACGGTGTTCGAGACAGTGATTTCGGGGATGGGCGAGGCGTCCCGGCTGCTTGCCGCGTATCACGAGGTGTCGCAGCGGATGGCCGAAAGCGGGGGCGATCACGATGCGCTGCTGGCGCGGATGGAAGCCCTGCAGCACGAACTGGAGGCTTGCGGCGCGTGGACCTACGAGGCGCAGGCGGAGAAGGTCATCGATCGCTTCGGTCTCGACCCGGACGCCGGTGTCGGCAGTCTTTCCGGCGGCCAGAAGAAGCGCCTGGCGCTGGCCCGGGCGCTGGCCGTCACGCCGGAGGTGCTGCTCCTCGACGAGCCGACCAACCACCTCGACATCGCCGCCATCGAATGGCTGGAGAGCATGCTGATCGAGAGCGGTGTCACGCTGCTCTTCATCACCCATGACCGCTCCTTCCTCGATCGCGTGTGCACGCGCATCGTCGAACTCGATCGCGGCAAGCTGGCCAGTTTTCCCGGCAGTTTCAGCGACTATCAGCGGCGCAAGGAGTTGCTGCTGCACGAGGAGGCGCTGGCCAACGCGCGCGCCGACAAGTTGCTCAAGGAAGAGGAAGTCTGGATCCGCAAGGGCGTCGAGGCGCGGCGGACGCGGGCGGTGTTCCGGGTGCAGCGGCTCGACAAGCTGCGCGCCGAACGCCAGGCGCGGCGCGAACGCCTGGGCAAGGTCAATCTGCAGCTCGATGCCGGCGAGCGCAGCGGCAAGCTGGTCGCCGATCTGGAGCATGTCGGCAAGTCCTTCGGTCAACTGCCGGTCGTGCGCGATTTTTCGGCGCGCATCCAGCGCGGCGACAAGATCGGCGTGATCGGCCCCAATGGCGCCGGCAAGACGACGCTGCTGCGCCTGATTCTCGGCGAACTGAAGCCGGATACCGGCGTCGTCCGGCTGGGAACGAAGATCGATGTCGCCTATTTCGACCAGTTCCGCACCCAGCTCGATCCGGATTCGTCGCTGGTCGACGTCATCTCGCCCGGTTCCGACTTCGTCGAGTTCGGCGGTGCGCGCAAGCACGTGATCGGCTACCTCGAGGACTTCCTGTTCCGGCCCGAGCGGGCAAGATCGCCCGTCAGTTCGCTGTCCGGCGGCGAGCGCAACCGCCTGCTGCTGGCCCGGCTGTTTGCCAGGCCGGCCAACGTGCTGGTTCTCGACGAGCCGACCAACGACCTCGACATCGAAACGCTGGAACTGCTCGAGGAACTGCTCGCCAACTACGACGGCACGCTGTTCCTGGTCAGCCACGACCGGACTTTCCTCGACAACGTGGTGACCCAGACCATCGCCGCCGAAGGCGACGGCTGCTGGAAGGAATATGCCGGTGGCTACAGCGACTGGGCGGCCGGCCAGGCGAGCGTGGCCAAGGGGGCGGCAAGGCAGAAGACCGAAACCAGGGAGGTCAAGGGTCCCGAGCCGGCCAAAGCCAGGGGCGACAAGCTGTCGTGGAAGGAACAGCGCGAACTCGAGGCTCTGCCCGCAAGGATCGCCGCACTGGAAGGCGAACAGGGCGATCTGACCCGGCGTATCGGGGACGCGTCGATCTACCAGAGCGATCCGCAGGCGGCGCAGAAGGCGGCCGAGCGGCTGGCGGTCATCGACGATGAACTGATGGCGCTGCTCGAGCGCTGGGAAGCGCTCGAAGCGCGTGCCGGGAACGCCGCCTGAGCCGCGTGTTCGAGACCGCACCGGGTACTCTTTCCCATGCACAAACGAGCTTGGTGATCGCCACCTCGCCGCTGGCCATCGATTCCTCGGCGGCGTGCGATAATGCCCGCCACCCTGTCCTTTCCTTCCCGCCATGCGCTACGCCATCATTCCCGTCACTCCCTTCGAGCAGAACTGCACCATCTTCTGGTGCGAGAAGACCCGCCAGGCGGCGGTCATCGACCCGGGCGGCGAGATCGAGCGCGTCCTCGACTTCCTCGACCAGGAGAAGTTGACGCTGGCGAAAATACTCGTCACCCACGGCCATGTCGACCATGCCGGCGGGGTCGCCGCGCTGGCCGCGCGCACCGGCGCGCCGATCGAGGGGCCGCAGGAGGAAGACCGTTTCTGGATCCAGAGCATGCCCCAGCAAAGCAGGATGTTCGGCGTGGCGAGCGCGCTCAGCTTCGAGCCGGACCGCTGGCTGCACGCCGGTGACAAGGTCGGCTTCGGCGAAATCCAACTCGACGTCCTGCATTGTCCGGGCCACACGCCGGGGCATGTCGTCTTCTTCCATGAGCCGAGCCGGCTGGCGCAGGTCGGCGACGTGCTGTTCCAGGGGTCGATCGGCCGCACCGACTTTCCGCGCGGCGACTACGACACGCTGATCCGCTCGATCAAGGAGCGCCTGTTCCCGCTCGGCGACGATGTCGAATTCATCTGCGGGCATGGCCCGATGTCCACGCTGGGTGAAGAGCGGCGCCATAACCCCTTCCTGAGCGGCAGATACGGCTGATTCCGTTACCGGAGCAACCGTGACCTTGTCGACTTCACCTTGTCGTGCGGGTTGCACGGTCCGCGGCTCGTCCTCGCGCCACGATGGCTCCGGAAACGGAATGCTTGCGGACTTCCGGCTGCTGCGGTCGACAGCATTTTGCGGCCGGTTTTCGCGGCGGCGGCGATGATCCCTTCCTACTGGCAGCAGGCCGCGCGCGAGCTGGCAGCCGCCGACGAGCGCATGGGCGAACTGGTCGAACGCTACGCCGGCGCCGGCCTCGTCTCGCGCGGCGACCCGTTCGCCACGCTGGCGCGCTCGATCGTCGGGCAACAGATCTCGGTGAAGGCGGCGGATGCGGTGTGGGGGCGGTTTGTCGCGGCGCTTGCCGATGTCTCACCGCGCGCCGTTCTCGCGGCCGGAGAAGAGGGTCTTGCCGGTTGCGGCCTGTCGCGGCGCAAGAGCGAGTACGTGCGCGATCTGGCGGCGCATTTTGTCGCCGGGCGACTCGATCCGTCCGCCTGGGCCGCGCTCGATGACGAGGCGCTGATCGCCGCGCTCACCGGTGTGCGCGGCATCGGCCGGTGGACGGCCGAGATGTTCCTGATCTTCAACCAGTTGCGTCCGGATGTTTTTCCGCTCGACGATCTCGGCCTGCAGCGCGCGATTTTCGAGCGTTACTTCGCCGGCGCCAGGCAGCCGCGTCAGGCCATTGCCGAATTTGGCGAACGCTGGCGGCCCTGGCGCTCGGTCGCGACCTGGCACCTGTGGCGCAGCCTCGACCCGTTGCCGGTCGAGTATTGAGCCGGGCGTTTCGGGCTTTGGGTTAGAATACGCGCCAATCCAGCAACCGGGCTGTCCATGAAAACGACCTTTCTCGACTTCGAACAGTCGATCGCCGACCTCGAATCCAAGATCGAGGAGTTGCGCTTCGTTCAGGACGATTCCGCCGTGGACATCGCCGAAGAAATCGAGCGGCTCGAGAAGAAGAGCGCCCAGCTGACCAGGGACATCTATGCCAAGCTTTCGCCATGGCAGATTTCCCAGGTGGCGCGCCACCCGCAGCGCCCCTACACGCTGGATTACCTGGCGCTGATCTTCACCGATTTCGAGGAACTGCACGGCGACCGCGCCTTTGCCGACGACCATGCGATCGTCGGCGGACTGGCCCGTTTCAACGGCCAGCCGGTGATGGTGATCGGCCATCAGAAGGGTCGCGACACCAAGGAGAAGATCCACCGCAATTTCGGCATGCCGCGTCCCGAAGGCTATCGCAAGGCGCTGCGCCTGATGAACCTTGCCGAGAAATTCGGCCTGCCGGTGCTGACCTTCGTCGACACGCCCGGCGCCTATCCCGGCATCGATGCCGAGGAGCGCGGCCAGTCCGAGGCGATCGGCCGCAATCTCTACGTCATGGCCGGGCTCAAGGTGCCGGTCATCGTCACCATCATCGGCGAGGGCGGCTCCGGCGGCGCGCTGGCGATCGCCGTCGGCGACGTCCTGCAGATGCTGCAGTATTCGACCTACTCGGTGATCTCGCCGGAAGGCTGCGCCTCGATTCTCTGGAAGAGCGCCGACAAGGCGCCCGAGGCGGCGGAGACCATGGGCATCACCGCACAGCGCCTGAAGACGCTGGGACTGGTCGACCGGATCGTCAGCGAACCGCTCGGCGGCGCGCATCGCGACCACGTGGCGATGGCGCAAACCCTGAAGAAGGCGCTGCAGGATGCGCTGGCCAACGTCTCCGCGCTGGCGACCACGGAACTGCTTGCCAGGCGCTACGAGCGGCTGATGAGCTATGGCCGCTTCAAGGAACAGCCCGCGAAGTAGCCTCGCGGCCCGGATTGCCGCATTTCTCGCGGCCCGCGGCGCGCCGGATGCCGACCTGTGCGTCGGCCTTTCCGGCGGTTGCGATTCGGTCGTCCTTCTGCATGTCGTGGCCAACCTTGACCTGGGCGGGCGGGTGCGGGCCGTGCACGTCCATCATGGCCTTTCGGCGAACGCCGATCGCTGGGCCGCTTTCTGTACCGGCTATTGCCGGGATCTCGGCATCGACCTGCTGGTCGAACGCGTCACGGTCGACCGGCGCAGTGGCCACGGACTCGAAGCGGCGGCGCGCGAGGCGCGCTACCGGGCCTTTGCGCAGGCGGCCGGAGAATGGCTCCTGCTCGGGCATCATCGCGGCGACCAGGCGGAAACCCTGCTCTTCAACCTGCTGCGCGGGACCGGGGTGGCCGGGGCCGCCGCCATTCCCGCCGAACGGCGCGGGCAGCAGCCGCGCATCCTGCGTCCCCTGCTCGACGTTCCACGCGCCGACATCGAAGCCTATGCGCGACATCACCGCCTCGACTGGGTCGACGACGAAAGCAACCGTGATACCGGGCTGTCGCGCAATTTCCTGCGCCATCAGGTGTTGACCGCGCTGGCCGCGCGCTTCCCCGCCGCCGAACGGAATCTGGCGCGGGCGGCAGGGCGCTTTGCCGAAGCCGATGCCCTGCTCGGCGAACTGGCGCTCGGCGACTGGCAGGCGGCCGCCGACGGAGAAGCCCTGAAGCTGGCGAAGTTGCGCGGGATGTCCGTGCCGCGCCTGAAGAACCTGCTGCGCTTCCGGCTGCGCGAGTTGGGTTGGCGCGCTCCCGCCGCGGCCCGCCTCGAGGAATTTGCCCGGCAACTCCGGAGCGCCGGCGCCGACCGTCATCCGGCGCTCGATCTCGCCGAGGGCAGCATGGTCGCCGGTCGCGGCCTCTTGCGCTGGGTCGCCCGCAGGTAACAATCTGTTACCAAGCGCCTTTCCGCCACCGGGGCCCTTCAGTTACAATCCCCAAGTTATCTTCTTGCCGAACCTCAGACCATGATTACCGGATCCATTGTCGCCATTGTCACACCCATGCACGAGGATGGCAGCCTCGACCTGAATTCCCTGCACAATCTGATCGATCTCCACGTGCGCGAGGGGACCGATGGCATCGTCGTCGTGGGCACCACCGGCGAGTCGCCGACCGTCGATGTCGCCGAGCACTGCGAACTGATCCGGGTCACGGTCAACCATGCCGCCGGGCGGATTCCCGTGATTGCCGGCACCGGCGCCAATTCCACCGATGAAGCGATCGAGCTGACCGAGTACGCGAAGAGGGCCGGCGCCGACATGGCGCTTTCGGTCGTTCCCTACTACAACAAGCCGACGCAGGAAGGTCTGTATCGCCACTTCAAGGCGATCGCCGAGGCGGTCGAATTGCCGGTTCTGCTCTACAACGTGCCCGGCCGCACGGTGGCCGACATGTCCAATGACACCATACTGCGCCTGGCGCAGGTGCCGGGTATCGTCGGCGTCAAGGACGCGACCGGCAACCTCGACCGCGCCTGCGACCTCATCGCCCGCCGGCCCGAGGGCTTCGCGCTCTACAGCGGCGACGACATGACCTGCGTCGCATCGATCCTGCTCGGCTTCCACGGCAACATCTCGGTCACCGCCAATGTCGCGCCGCGTCTGATGCACGAGATGTGCGTCGCGGCGATTGCCGGCGACGTCGCGCGGGCGCGCGAGATCCACTTCCGGCTGCTCGGCCTGCATCGCGACCTCTTCTGCGAAGCCAACCCGATTCCCGTCAAGTGGGCTGTCCAGCAACTCGGGCTGATGCCGGGCGGCATCCGCCTGCCGCTGACCCCCCTGTCCGAAGCCAACCATGACCGGGTTCTGGCCGCCATGCGCCATGCCGGCCTGCTCGCCTGACGGAGTGAACATGAATCACCGACTTTCGAAGTCCGTACCCCTGCTGACGTTGCTGGCCGTCGCCGTCGCCGGATGCAGCGTCGTTCCGGATTCAAAGAAGATCGACTACAAGTCCGCGGGCAAGGTTCCTTCGCTCGAGGTCCCGCCGGACCTTACGCAGGTGACGCGTGACGATCGCTATGCGGTTCCCGATGCGGCAGGCAAGGGCAGCGCCACCTTCTCGGCCTATACGGCCGAGCGCACGCCGGCGGCCCAGGCGAAGAATTCCGTGGTTCTGCCGCAGGTCGACAAGGTCCGGGTCGAGCGTTCCGGCAACCAGCGCTGGCTGGTGGTGGCTGCGCCCGCGGACAAGCTGTGGGGTCCGGTCAAGGATTTCTGGCAGGAGAACGGCTTCATCATCGCCATCGAACGGCCAGATGCCGGGGTGATGGAGACCGACTGGGCCGAGGATCGCGCCAAGATCGATGACGACATCATCCGCGGCACGCTGGGAAAATTCCTCGATTCCCTGTATTCGACCGGTGAGCGCGACAAGTTCCGGACCCGCTTCGAAGCCGGCGCCGAGCCCGGAACCACCGACATTTTCGTCAGCCATCGCGGCATGGAGGAAGTCTATACCTCGACCTCCAAGGACGAGACGCGCTGGCAACCGCGGGCGGCCAATCCGGAGCTCGAGGCGGAGATGCTGCGGCGCCTGATGGTCAGCCTTGGCGCGGAAAACAAGCGCGCCGAGGCCAGCGTCGCCGCGGCCAAGGCCGAGCCGCGCGCCAGGCTGGCAAGCAGCAACGAAGGGAGCGGAACGCTGGAAGTCTACGAAAGGTTCGATCGCGCGTGGCGCCGGGTTGGCCTGGCTCTGGATCGTGTCGGATTCACCGTCGAGGACCGCGACCGTTCCAAGGGGCTGTACTACGTTCGCTATGTCGATCCGGATGCGAACCTGAAGAAGGGCACCGGCTGGCTCGACAAGCTCAGCTTCTGGAAGAGTTCCGAGCCGGTGGGCAGCGGCAAACCGCAGTACCGCATCCATGTCAGCGAGGCGGGACAGAACAGTGTCGTCCAGGTTCTCTCCAGCGAGGGCGGCACCGACAAGTCGGAAACGGCCAAGAGGATCCTGAGCCTGCTCTATCAGCAGTTGCAGTGATCGGCTTCGCGTCGCTCGGCAGCGGCAGCGCGGGCAATGCGCTGCTCGTCGAAAGCGGCGCCACCTGCCTGATGGTCGATTGCGGTTTCGGGCAGCGCGAGACGTTGCGGCGGCTCGCGCGTCTCCGGCGCGATCCGGCGGACCTGAGCGGGATTCTGGTTACCCACGAGCATGGTGACCATGTCGGCGGCGTATTTCCGTTGGCCCGGCGTTATCGCCTTCCCGTCTGGTTGAGTCACGGAACCCTCGCGGCATGCGCATCCGCGGCGGCCGGCGTCGATGTGCGGATCATCGACAGCCATTTCACCTTCGTGGTCGGATCGCTGGAGATTCAGCCTTTTCCGGTTCCGCACGATGCTCGGGAGCCGGTTCAGTACGTGTTCTCCGACGGTGTCCGGCGACTCGGGCTGCTGACCGATGCCGGTGACGTCACCCGGCACATGCGGGACGTCCTGTCCGGAGTCGACGGGCTGATCCTCGAATGCAATCACGACGCGGCGCTGTTGGCGGCGTCGAACTACCCGCCTTCATTACGGCGCCGGATAGCCGGCCGTCTCGGGCATCTGGAGAATGGCGCGGCGGCGGGACTGTTGCGGGAAATCGATTGCAGCAGGTTGCAACACGTGGTCGCCGCCCATCTGAGCGAGCGCAACAACCATCCTTCGCTGGCAATCCGCGCCCTCGCGACTGTGCTCGGCGATGCCGCCGAACGGGTCAGCGTGGCCTGCCAGGAAGCGGGCTTCGACTGGCGCCAACTGGCCTGACGGTCAACAAAAAAGCGGGGCCGCAGCCCCGCTTTCACCGACGACCGAAGAATTACTTCTTGGCTTCCATGCCGGCCATGCCAGCTTGCGGAGCGGCGGCGCCAGCCATGCCAGCCTGTTCGCCGGGCTTGGCGGCTTCCATGCCGGCCATGCCGCCTTGCTTGCCGGCTTCCATGCCAGCCATGCCGGCTTGCGGAGCGGCGGCGCCGGCCATGCCAGCCTGTTCGCCGGGTTTGGCGGCTTCCATGCCGGCCATGCCACCTTGCTTGCCGGCTTCCATGCCAGCCATGCCGGCTTGCGGAGCGGCAGCCGGAGCCGGAGCGGCGGCGGCAGGAGCGGGAGCCGGAGCAGCAGCCTTCGGCTCTTCCTTCTTGCCACAGGCAGTCAGGGCAACGGCAAGCAGAGCAGCAACGAGAACGGACTTATTCATAGGGATATCCTTATCGACAAGAAGAAAAAGTAAGGCAAATATCGATGGTCCTCAGGACCGATCATCGGCCATTATACCGATTTTTCGAATCACAACGGAAAATCAGCCATCTCTTCCTGTACCCGGTGTTCACAGGCCGAGGGTTGTCGGGCTGACCGGCGTCCCGCCTTCGGCCCAGATCTCGGAAAACCGACGCCGATAGGGCATGACCTCGTCCGGTTCGTCGATCAGCAGTTTGCCGCGCGGCTGATTCCGGTCGAAGCGGATCAATGCGTGCGCGTCGTCGACGAGGATCAGCGAATCGCGCAGGTGGGCGAGGTGATCCGGCGTCTGTTGCGCTGCGCAGTTGTGGCTGTAGACGGTCAGCAAGCGGCCGATCAGCGGTTGCCGCTGCTGCAGCGGCTCGCTGTTGCGCAACGCGATGCGCAGAGAGTCCGCTTGCTGTGAAACGAGGTGGGTCGTGAGCGCATCGATGCGCTCCGGCGTCTCGAGGCGCAGCATCGCGAGGTCTTCGTCATAGATCCAGACCTGCCTGGCGGCGAGAGCCAGGATCCGGTCGATCGCCGACTGGTAGTCGCTCCAGGAAGTGATTAGTTCGCGGGACATGATGCGAAGTTTAGACCATTGGTAGAATTTGTGCTTTTTTCGGGGCCGTTCATGCCGATCGCCGTCATCGAGTCCGTCGACCGCGAAGCACGTGGGATCACTCGTCGGGAGGGCCGGACGGTCTTCGTCGACGGCGCCCTCCCGGGTGAAATTGTAGAGTACGCAAGCTTCCGGAGAAAGCGGAGTTATGAAATCGCGCATCTCGTCCGGGTCCACCGCGCTTCGCCTTCCAGGGTCGAGCCACGCTGCGAATATTTCGGCATCTGCGGCGGATGTGCCATGCAGCACCTCGATCTGTCGGCGCAGGTCGCCGTCAAGCAGCGCTTTCTCGAGGACAGCCTGAGCGATATTGGCGGTGTCCGGGCGACGCAGATGCTCCCGCCGGTTCACGGTGTGCCGTGGGGTTATCGGCATCGCGCCCGTCTCGGCGTGCGCAATGTGCCGAAGAGGGGAGGCGTGCTGGTCGGCTTCCACGAGTGCCGCAGCAGCTACATCGCCGACATGCGTTCCTGTGCCGTGCTGCCGCCGCATGTCTCGGATCTGTTGCCGCCGCTGCGCGAACTGGTCGCCACCCTCTCGGTATCCGAGCGCCTGCCGCAGATCGAAGTGGCTGTCGGCGAGGAATGCACCGCCCTGGTTCTGCGCATCCTCGAGCCGTTGACCGGCAATGACGAGGAACTCCTGAGAGGGTTTGCCGACCGGCATCGCATCGTCTTCTACTTGCAGCCCAAGGGCCCGGATACGGCGGTTCGCTTCCACCCCGTCTCCGGTCCTGGTCTGTCGTATCTGCTTCCCGAGTTCGGCCTCGAATACGAGTTCCGGCCGACCGATTTCACCCAGGTCAATCATGCGGTGAACCGCATTCTGGTGCGCCGGGCAATGGGTCTGCTCGATCCGCAGCCGGGCGAGCGGGTCGCCGACCTGTTCTGCGGCCTGGGCAATTTCACGCTGCCGATTGCCTGTTCGGGCGCTTCGGTGATCGGGGTGGAAGGCAATCGGGCGCTCGTCGAGCGCGGGCGAGAAACCGCGGTCGCCAACGGCCTCGCCGATCGCGCCGAGTTCAGGGTCGCCAACCTGTTCGCATGCACGCCGGAAACGCTGGCAGCCCTCGGGCAGTTCGACAGGATGCTGATCGACCCGCCGCGCGAGGGCGCGATCGCGGTGGTCAAGGCGCTTCCGGCAGACGGCCCGCGGCGCATCGTCTATGTCTCATGCAATCCGGCAACGCTGGCGCGTGACGCGGCGGTGCTCGTTCACGTCAAGGGCTATTCCTTCAGGGCCGCCGGGGTCGTGAACATGTTCCCGCAGACCGGCCATGTCGAGTCGCTCGCGGTTTTCGACAAGGCATGAAAAAGGGCGGCCGCAGCCGCCCTCCCGTGCGCGAGACGACGATCAGTCGCGGTCGCCGGTAAAGGCCATGATCAACTGCAGCAGGCTGACGAAAACATTGTAGACGTCGAGGTAGACCGCGAGCGTCGCCGAGATGTAATTGGTTTCGCCGCCCTGGACGATACGGCTGATGTCGTAGAGGATGTAAGCGGAAAACAGGACGACGACGACGGTGGCGATGGTCAGCGAGAGTGCCGGAATCTGGAAGAAGATGTTGGCAACCGCCGCCAGCAGGACGACGATCATCCCGACGAACAGGAACTTGCCCATCCCGCTGAAGTCACGCTTGCTGACCGAGGCGATGGTCGCCATCGTCACGAAGATGGCGCCGGTTCCGCCGGCCGCCATCGCGATCATCGACCCGCCGTTCGAGAAGCCGAGGGCGACCTGCAGGATGCGCGACAGCATCAGGCCCATGAAGAAGGTAAAGCCGAGCAGGAGGGCAACGCCGAGGCCGCTGTCCTTGTTCCTCTCGATGCCCCACATGAAGCCCCAGGCGATGCCAAGGAACAGCATGAAGGCGATGAACGGGCTACCCGCCAGGAAACTGAACTGCATCTGGATGCCGGCCAGGGCGCCGATGACCGTCGGCACCATCGACAAACCGAGCAGCATGTAGGTATTGCGGAGAACCCGGTTTTGCTGGAGGGCAAGTTCCCGGGAGCCTTGACCGGCGACTTGGAAGTCGGTTTGCATGCAGAATCTCGCTTTCGGAAGGTTGATATGATCGCTAAGACTAATCGAGCGGGGCAAAAGTTTCAACACATTGTCGACTGTCCAGGTCGGGTATTCCTGCGCCGCGCCATGCTATGATTGCCGCTTGTCGGCGCAGTGCGCGCGCTGTCGGGCGCACCGACGCGGATGCTTGTGGCAGGCGGGCGCTGGAGGTGTGGCAGAGTGGTCGATTGCACCGGTCTTGAAAACCGGCAAAGGGAAACCTTTCGTGAGTTCGAATCTCACCGCCTCCGCCAGCAAGACCAAACCACGGCAGGCCTCGCGTGCCGTGCCGCATTCCAATCCGGCGCCACCCGAGTCCGGACCTTCGGGGCGAATTGGGGACGCGGTTCGACCGTCCCGGATCCTCAGCGCCAGCCGGATGTCGTTTCCGCTGACCGGGGAACGATTCAACCGGGGCCGGCGACAACTGGATGAAAGACCCCCTCCGGCGCTCGACGTAAGCGGACGAATTGCTGGCACAATACGGCATCGGTTTCCTTGGCAAAGGACCCTGATCGTGAATCATCGTGCAGCGCCAGCCTGTCGCCGGGATTCGTGTCCGGACATCATCGCCGGCTGGTCGGTGCGCACCGGCCGGCATGGCGGGCCTCGCGGCGTCGGGGTCCTGGTTGCAGGTTGCGTGCGGACGACGAGTGAAGGCCCGGGTTGTGAGTGAATGCGGATCACCCGCCGCGAGTCAGGATCCCCCTTGCCCGCTGCCCGGGTGGTCGTCTCTGGGGGTGATCGAGGAAGTTCAGGGGCCGGTGATCGATGTCCTGTGCTCCTGGTTGCCGCCACTGCACCGGGCCATCTATGTCTGCGTGAACGGGGAGCGTTACACCTTCGAGGTGCATCGCCATCTGGACGAGCAGCGGGTGCGGGCGATTGCCCTGCATCGGACGAGTGGGCTCAAGCGGCAGATGCCCGTCTTCGACAGCGGGGACGGCTTGCAGATCCCGGTAACGCCGGACTGCCTGGGGCGTCTGCTCGACATGTTCGGGCGACCGCTCGATGGCGGTCCGCCGCTGATCGCCGAATCCTTCCGCCCGATCGTTGCGCCGCCCGTGTCATTGTCCGAAGCGGCTGGCGCGGGCGATGTCCTGCCAACGGGAATCAAGGTCATCGACCTGCTCTGTCCGTTCGTTCGCGGGGGCAAGACGGGACTGTTCGGCGGCGCCGGCGTCGGCAAGACGGTACTGATCATGGAATTCATGAACGCCATCGTCCGTCTGCATCAGGGCGTTTCGGTCTTTGCCGGTGTTGGCGAGCGGATCCGCGAAGGGCACGAGCTCTGGCACGACATGCGGGATGCGGGAGTGATGCCGCGCACCTTGATGGTTTTCGGGCAGATGGACGAGTCGCCGGGGGTCCGCTTCCGGATCGGGCTGGCGGCGCTGACCTATGCCGAGTACCTGCGCGACTCGGTGGCGAGGGAGGTGCTCTTCCTGATGGACAACGCCTTCCGCTTTGTCCAGGCGGGCAGCGAACTGTCGGGGCTGCTCGGGCGCATGCCGGCGACCGTGGGCTACCAGCCCACACTGCTTTCCGAAGTGGCGGAACTGGAGGAGCGCATTCTCTCGACCAGAGCGGGCAGCATCACCGCCGTGGAAGCGGTCTACGTGCCGGCCGACGACATGACCGATCCCGCCGTCGGGGCGATTCTCGCCCACCTCGACACCATCGTCATTCTGTCCCGCGCTCACGCCGCCAAGGGGATCTATCCCGCGGTCGACCCGCTGCTATCCAGCAGCAGCGCGATGGACCGCCGCGTGATCGGTGACCGCCATTATCGCGTCGCCCAGGGGGTCCGGGAGTATCTGGCGCGCTACCGCGAACTCGAAGACATCATCGCCATGCTCGGACTGGAGGCGCTGTCCGAGGCCGATCGCCGCACGGTGCACCGCGCGCGGCGGCTGGAGCGTTATCTCAGCCAGCCGTTCTTCGTGGTCGCCGAGCACACCGGGATTGCCGGCGCCTCGGTGTCCCTGGAAACCACGCTGACCGATTGCGAAGCCTTGCTGCGCGGCGAGTACGATGCCCTTCCCGAAGACGCCTGCTACATGCGCGGCAGCATGGCCGGCGCGGGAGCCACGCGGTGAGCCGGTCCTTCACCCTGCACCTGCAGAGCGCCTCGCGCTACGAGCCCATCGCGGCCGTTGCCAGTTTTGTCGGCCAGGATGCCAGCGGCAGTTTCGGCATTCTGCCGGGGCGGGCCGGCTTCATGACCGTCCTCGACTACGGCCTGGCCCGCTTCCGCCTGCTCGAGGGCGGCTGGCAATATCTGGCCTGCCCGGGCGCCGTCCTTTCGTTTGCCGACGATCAACTGTTCCTCAATACGCGGCGCTATCTGCGCGACGACGACTACGGCAGGGTCCTGCGCCTGCTGACCGGCCAGCTGGCCGACGAAGAACGCTCGCTCAAGGCGGTCAAGGACAATCTGCAGCGGCTGGAACAGGAGTTGTTCCGTCGCCTGCGCCAGCTCGACCGGTGGCTGGCATGAATGACGAAAAGTGGCGCAGCGAGGTCGGACGGGACGCGGCCAGGCTCAAGGAGGCCGAGCATCAACGCCGTTCGCTGCTGGCGCAGACGGTCTTTCTCGGCACGCTGTCGGCGATCTTTCTGGTGCCACTGATCGGCGGCGCCTACCTGGGGCGCTGGCTGGACGGGCTGAGCGAGGGCTATTCGGTACGCTGGACCATCAACCTGATCATTCTTGGCCTGGCCCTCGGCGTACTGAATGTCTATGCGTTCATCAGGAGGCACTGGTGATGGAAACGCTGAGCGTCCTCTTCAGTATCGGCCCCTTCGGCATCACCCGCACGGTCGTCACCACCTGGGGCATCATGCTGGTTCTCGGCCTGGGAAGCTGGCTGGGAACGCGGCGGCTCTCCATGGAGCGTCCCGGATTGCTGCAGAGCGCCGTGGAAGGGGCCGTGCAAGGCGTTGAAGCGGCCATCGCCGTCGTCCTGCCCGATCATGCCGGACGTTTGCTGCCCTTTGTCGGCACCTTGTGGCTGTTCATCGCCGTCGCCAATCTCACCGGACTCATCCCCGGCCTGCACGGGCCGACCGGCGACCTGTCCGCCACCGCCGCCCTGGCGATCCTGGTCTTCCTTTCGGTGCATTGGTACGGCATCGGCAGCGCCGGGCTCGGCAGTTACCTGCGCCACTATCTTGCTCCCAGCCCGATCCTGCTGCCCTTCCATCTGGTCGGCGAACTGTCGCGCACACTGGCGCTCGCCGTGCGCCTGTTCGGCAACATCATGAGCCTCGAAATGGCGGCCCTGCTCGTGCTGCTGGTGGCCGGACTGCTCGTCCCGGTGCCCCTGCTGATGCTCCACGTCGTGGAAGCGCTGGTCCAGGCCTACATTTTCGGCATGCTCGCGCTGATCTACATCGCCGGCGGCATGCAGTCCCAGGCTGCCCGGGAATCCCCCGATTCGACCACGAAAGGAAATACGACATGAGCGACATGAGCTGGTTTGTCCTGATTTCAACGGGGGCAGCGGCCCTGGCCATTGCGCTGGGGGTCATGTTCCCGGCGCTGGCCATGGGCAAAGCCATCGCCCAGGCCCTGGAAGCGCTGGCGCGCCAGCCGGAAGCGGAGAAATCGATCACCCGCACGCTGTTCATCGGGCTGGCGATGATCGAATCGCTGGCCATCTATGTGCTGGTGATCGTCCTGATCGTCCTCTTCCGCAATCCGCTGCTGGAATACCTGCTGAAGTAGCGCCGTCATGCAGATCGACTGGACCACCTTCGCCCTCGAGATCATCAACTTCCTGGCGCTGGTCTGGATACTCAAGCGCTTTCTCTACCGGCCGGTGCTGGACACCCTGGCCCGGCGCCGGGCGAGCGTCGAGCGTACCCTGGCCGAGGCCGGCGAGATCGAGGCGCGGGCGACGACCGTGCAGGCGCAGTACGAGAGCCGTCTGGCCGACTGGGAGAAGGAAAAGGCGCGGGCCAGGGAACAGCTGGACGCCGATCTGGCGCTGGAGCGATCGCGGCAGATGCAGGCCCTGACCAGGACCCTGGCCGAGGAGCGGGCGCGGAATGCCGCGGTCGACGCGCATGAACGGCAGGAAATCGAGCGCGCGCAGGAAGTCCGTGCGCTGGCCCAGGCCCAGCGATTCGCGGCAAGCTTGCTCGGCCGGCTGGCCAATCCCGCGGTCGAGGCGCGCCTCGTCGATCTTCTCCTCGAAGACTGGGAATTGCTTCCGGAAATGGAAGTCGCGGGGTTGCGAACCGCCGCTGCGGCGAAAGGCGCCGGGGTTGCCGTGACCAGCGCCTTTGCGCTGGCGCCGGACCAGCGCCGGCGGATCACGGTGGCGCTCGTGGACAAACTGGGGCAGGGCATTCCCGTGACCTTCAACGAGGACGGCCAGTTGCTGTCGGGCCTGCGCCTGTCGCTCGGTTCCTGGCGTCTGCATCTGAACTTCGCCGACGAACTCGCCGCCTTTGCGGCGTCCCCGAATCATGTCAACTGACTCGACCGCCTTTTCGCCGCTGTCCCGCCAGGCCGACTGGCTGGACAAGTACGACTTCCGCCTGCGGATGGCCGAACAGGGACGGGTGGTATCGGTCGGCGACGGCATCGCCTGGGTCGAGGGTCTGCCTTCGGCGGCCATGGACGAGGTGCTGCGCTTTGACGACGGCAGCCGCGGGCTGGTCTTCCATCTCGGCAGCGAACGCGTCGGCGCGATACTGCTCAGCCAGGGCAGCGGTCAGCAGGGGCTGACCGCCGGGACGGCGGCATTCCTCAGCGGCCGCAATCTGGAGATCGGCGTCGGCGACGGCTATCTCGGCCGGGTCGTCGACCCGATGGGAATGCCGCTTGATGGGGGGGAGGCGATCCAGACAATGGCCCGGCGGCCGCTGGAGCCCGACTCGCCGCCGATCACCGCGCGCGATTTCGTCAATCGGCCCCTGGTTTCCGGCGGCAAGATGGTCGATACGATGATCCCGATCGGCAAGGGCCAGCGCCAGCTGTTGATCGGCGATGCCGGCACCGGCAAGAGCGCGCTGGCCCTCGATGCGATCGTTGCCCAGAAAGGCCGCAACGTCCTCTGCGTCTATGTGCTGATCAGCCAGAAACGCTCGGCCGTGGTGGCGACGATCGAAACGCTGCGCCGGACGGAATCTCTCGCGTTCACCTGCGTGGTCGTGGCCGAGGCGACGGCGATGCCGGGACTGAAATACATCGCGCCTTTTGCCGGTTGTGCGCTGGCCGAGGGCTGGATGCATGCGGGGCGGGATGTCCTGGTGGTCTATGACGATCTCACCACCCACGCCCGGGCCTATCGCGAGCTTTCACTGCTGCTGCGGCGGCCGCCGGGGCGCGAGGCCTATCCCGGCGATATCTTCTTCCTCCACTCGCGCCTGCTCGAGCGCTCGACCTCCCTGGCGGCCGAATGTGGCGGCGGCAGCATGACGGCGCTGCCGCTGGTCGAAACGGAACAGGGGGAAATCGCCGCCTACATTCCGACCAACCTGATCTCGATCACCGACGGTCAGGTCTATCTCGATCCGCGTCTGTTCGCCGCCGGTTTCCTGCCGGCGATCGACGTTACGCGCTCGGTCTCGCGCATCGGCGGCAAGGCGCAGCATCCGGCGATCAAGGCCGAAGCCGGACGGATGAAGCTGGATTACCTGCAGTTTCAGGAACTGGAAATCTTCACCCGCTTTGGTTCGCGCCTGGAAGCCAGCGTCGAGGCCAGGATCCGGCGCGGCCGGCTGCTGCGGGAACTGCTCAAACAGGATCGCCTCTGCCCGCTGACGCCGGAGCAGCACATGGCCTGGCTGGTCGCCTATAACGAGAATCTGTTCGATGGGCTGGACGGCGTCCGGCTCGCCGAACGGGCGGCGATCCTCTTCCGGGCGCTGGCGGACCGGCCGGTCGGTCTCGACGAGCCACGCGAGACCTGGCTCGCCGCCGTCAGGTCGGGTCTCGAAGGCGCGGGCGATGAGCCGTCGACGTGAGCTTGCCCGGCGCCTGGCGTCGCTGACCGAGATTGCCGGCATCATGTCGGCGATGAAGGGCCTGGCGCTGATGGAAATCCGTGTCCTCCAGGATTTCCTCGCCACCCAGCGACGCATGGTGACCGGCATCGAAACGGCCGCCGCGCAGTTCTTCGCCTGGCACGGCGACCTCGCCGTGACGCCGCCGCCGGATTCGGAACTGTGCATCGTTGTCGGCTCGGAACAGGGCTTCTGCGGCGACTTCAACGAAACCGTGCTCAAGCGCTGGGAGACCGTCTCTGCCGGGACTCCGCGGAAGGCGGCATGCCTGATCGTCGGCCAGCGCCTGGCAAGCCGCTTCCAGGAAGGGGCGCCACCGCTGCTGCAACTGCCGGGCGCCAGCGTGGCCGACGAAGTGCCCGGCGTATTGTTGCGGCTGACCAGTGAACTGAGCCATTTCCTGACTTCCGGGGAAATGCGTGGTAGCGGTGTTTCCGTGCTCTACCACTGCGACGCGACGGGCGAGACCCGCCTGCGCCGACTGTTGCCTCTGCGCGACCTGCCGCCACCGGCACGCTCCGGCTACCCGCCGGACCTCAATCTTCCGGCCGCGGACTTTCTCGCGGGTCTTACCCGGCACTACCTCCATGCCGCGCTCAACGAGGTGCTCTACAGTTCGCTGCTGGCCGAAAGCCGCCAGCGCCATGCCCACATGGATAGCGCGCTGAACAAGCTGGACGAAGACAGCGACCGGCTGCGTCTTGCCTACAACGCCCAGCGCCAGGAAGACATCACCGAGGAAATCGAGGTGATCCTGCTGTCGGCGGGCCTGTTGCAGGAGGAGCCGGCGCGGCAGGGGCGACACAGTGGCTGACAAGCCGGTCGGGCGATCCTCGTCCCATTTCCCAACCAGGCGCGATCTTGTCGACTTCGCCTTATCGTGCTGCCTGCACGGCCGGCGGCTCGTCTTCGCGTCACAATGGATACGGAAACGGAATCAGTCTGCCGCCGGGCGCACGGCATCGGCCCAGCAGTTGGGCGTCTCGTAGAGGCGAACGCGCTCCAGTCGCAGGTGATTCCCGTAGCTGTCGCGGTAAACGGCGTGCAAGCGGTCAAAAGCGATGCGGGCGAGGTTCTCCGCCGTCGGCACGCGGTCGAGCAGGGCCGTCTTGTGGTCGGGAAGCGAGTTCAGGAAATCGATGACGGCGGTATCGCCCGAATACGCCAGAAAGGCGTGGTCCCAGGCGTCGACCAGATGTTCCCGCGCCAGTTGCTTGACCTGCGAGAAGTCCATGACCATGCCGTTGGCCGCATCGCCGGCTTCGTCGATGATGTTTCCCGACAGCGTGATCTCGATGACGTAGCGGTGGCCATGGAGGTGCCGGCACTGGCTGCGGTGGTCGGGGATGCGGTGGCCCGCGTCGAATTCGAGGCGGCGGGTGATCAACATGGCTGAGTGGTCTTCCTGGGCGGTCGCGGATTATACAATGGAGCCATGCTGACGATCGAAGACCACCGGCGTGACAGCGCCGGCTTGCGCTACGTGTATCCCGTGATCTCCCGCCGCGCCGGTGGCGTATCGGTGGGCATCAACCTCAATGTCAACAACGCCTGCAACTGGGCCTGTGTCTATTGCCAGGTCGATAACCTGACGCGCGGCGGGCCGCCGGCGATCGATCTCGAACTTTTCGAACGCGAACTGACGACCTTTCTCGAGGATGCGCTGACGGGCGATTTCATGGCGCGCGCGGTGCCTGCCGGCGACCGCCGCCTGGTGGACGTGGCGTTCTCCGGGAACGGCGAACCGACCAGCGCCGCCGAGTTTCCCGAAGTGGTCCGGCGGGTCAGGCGTGTCCTGGAGCGGCACGGGCTGGCCGGCAAGTTGCCGCTGCGCCTGATCACCAATGGCAGCCTGTTGCATCGCCGGGCGGTGCAGGACGGGATTCGCGCGTTGGGCGAACAGGGCGGTGAAGTCTGGTTCAAGCTCGATCGCGGCACACCTGCCGAAGTCGCGGCGATCAATGGTGTCCCGCTGGATGCGCAGCGCATTCGCCGCAATCTGGCGAGATGCGCGACGCTGGCCACGACCTGGGTCCAGACCTGCTGGTTCGCCATGGATGGGGCGGCGCCGGACGCCGAGGCGCGCGCCGCCTATTGCGCCCAACTCGCGGCGCTGGCGACCCGCCTGGCGGGTGTTCACCTTTACGGACTGGCGCGCCCATCCATGCAATCATCCGCTCCGCGCCTGCAGCGCCTGGCTGCGGACGATCTGGACGATTTCGCCGGCGAAATCCGGAAAAAGACAGGTCTCCGGGTTCTGGTCTCCCCGTAGTGCCTGTCCTTGTCACCCGAAGCGCCTTCGTCCATGCTCCCGGTCAGGCCGGGAATGGTAGCGCCTGCCGACGGGGTGCCGCGGTCGACGGCCTTTTCAGGCCGATTTTCAGGCGGCCTTCTTGGCCTTGCCGTGCGCCGACTTCTTCAGGGACTTGTACATCTCGGGTTCCTTGGTCTTCAGGTACTCGATGACTTCCCAGTCGTCCCGCGTGATCGCCGCAATGTTGATTCCCTCGACGTGCACCAGCCGCAACAGTTCGCGCACCGGCTTCGGCATGTTGCGCCCGCTCTCGTAGCGGGATCCGCCACTCTGGGTCACGCCGAGCGTCGACCAGAACTGTTGCTGATTGAGCCCGAGTCTGCGGCGAATTTCCCGGGCATCGATGTTTTCCATCGTCCTTACGTTTGCCATCATTCAATCTCCATGCGCCAGTATTTTCAGGATACCCAGGCATCCTAGCGAACTATGCCTAAGGTCATACGAGCCATTATATCGGCCAATATGACATAGGACAAGTGCCAATGCCATAAAGTTTCGGGACATGGGGCGGCTGGCTCACCCGCGAACCATCGAGCCCCCCGATCTTACGTGGCGAGGGGTGTGGCCTTGCTGCCGGTCCTTCCCCAAACTTGCCGGATGCACTAACATCACAGGCTGGAGCATCCAAACTACCCGGAGAAAAGTCATGCAGGTCAGGGAGATCATCAATCTCAAGGGCGGCGGCCTGTTTACCGCAACACCGCAGCAGTCGCTCGGCGAGGCCATCGACGCCATGGCGGAATTCGATGTCGGTTCGCTGGTGGTCATGGAGTCCGGCAAGATGGCCGGCATGCTGACTTTCCGGGAAGTCCTGCAGGCGCTGAAGGTGCATGGCTGCGACCCGGTCGGCGTGACGGTCGGCGACGTCATGGTCCACGACCCGGTCACCGTCTTTCCCGACATGGAAGTCGATGACCTGCGCCGCCTGATGATCGCCAAGCGCTCGCGCTATCTGCCCGTGATGGATGGCAACACGCTGATCGGCGTCATCTCCTTTCTCGACGTTGCCAAGACGGTTCTCGAAGAACGGAACTTCGAGAACAAGATGCTCAAGAACTACATCAAGAACTGGCCGGACGACCCGCAGATCTGAGCGCGTGCCGGTCTGGCGTGAAGAAAGGCGGCCCCGGCCGCCTTTCCTGCGTTTCCGGCCAACGGCCATCCGGGCCTTGGCGTCTGCTGCGCCGCCAGGCGAACATCCGCCGCCTGGCGGGGATACGCGGCCGGATCTTCCGGCCTGCCGCGAACCTGCGTACCGGTCGCGGTCGACACCCCGGAAAGAGGCTTTTCCCTCGCCATGGTAAACTCTTGACTCCGTTCCAGACCGACCGCTCCCATGTCCGGCAACACATTCGGCACCCTGTTCACTGTCACCTCCTTTGGCGAATCGCACGGCCCGGCGATCGGCTGCGTCGTCGATGGCTGTCCGCCCGGACTGGACTTGTGCGCCGCCGACATCCAGGGTGAACTGGATCGCCGCAAGCCGGGCACCTCCCGGCATGTGACGCAGCGCCGCGAGCCGGATGCCGTCGAGATCCTCTCCGGCGTTTTCGCGGGCAGGACCACGGGAACGCCGATTGCCTTGCTGATCCGCAACCAGGACCAGCGCAGCAGGGATTACGGCAATATCGCCGACACCTTCCGGCCCGGCCACGCCGACTACACCTATACCCAGAAGTACGGTTTCCGCGACCATCGCGGCGGCGGCCGCTCCTCGGCGCGCGAGACGGCGGTTCGCGTGGCCGCCGGGGCGATCGCCCGCAAATGGCTGCGCGAGCGCCATGGCGTCGCCATCCGCGGCTGGATGAGCGCGCTCGGGCCGATCGGGATTCCCTTCGTTTCGCTCGACGACATCGACGGCAACGCCTTCTTCGCCCCCAATGCGGCGCTCGTGCCGCAACTCGAGGCCTACATGGACGACCTGCGCAAGTCGCGCGATTCGGTCGGCGCCCGGATCGCCGTCGTCGCGTCGGGTGTTCCGCCGGGCTGGGGCGAGCCGGTCTATGATCGTCTGGATGCCGAGATCGCCTACGCGATGATGGGCATCAATGCCGTCAAGGGTGTCGAGATCGGCGCCGGCTTCGCCGCGGTTGCGCAGCGCGGCAGCCAGCACGGCGACGAAATGACGCCGCGGGGCTTCGTCACCAACCACGCCGGCGGCATACTCGGCGGCATATCGACCGGGCAGGACATCGTCGTCAGCGTGGCGATCAAGCCGACCTCGTCGATCGCCCAGCCGCGGCGCTCGATCGATCGTCACGGGAACGCCATCGAGGTGGTCACCGAAGGCCGGCACGATCCCTGTGTCGGCATCCGCGCGACGCCGATCGCCGAAGCGATGCTCGCGCTGGTGCTGATGGACCACGCCCTGCGGCACCGGGCGCAGTGCGCCGATGTCGTCGTTGCGACGCCGCGCATTCCGGGAAAAATCGCGTAAAATCTGAAAATTTGCCGCTGCTCAAGGCGGAAAAGCCGCAAAGGGAGACCAACATGCAAGTCGAACACCACGACCTTCACAACGAATTTCCTGAAATGAACGATGCGATCGATGCGCTGAAGACCGGCAATGCGCATTTCGCCAGGCTGTTCGATAGCTACAATCGCCTCACCGGCAGGGTCGAGGATCTCGAAGAGCATGACATGCCGGTCGCCGATTTCACTCTCGAAGACATGAAGAAGCAACGCGTCAGGCTCAAGGACGAGTTGTACCACCTGCTGCTGGCCTTCCGTGCCGGCCAGAAGTCGGTCAGCGCCTGAGCGCGCTTCTGGCCGCCCGCGCATCCGGTAACATTGCCGGATGCACGCTCTGCCTTACTGGCGCCTCTCGGGCTATTATTTCTTCTACTTCGCCTTTCTCGGCGCGTTTTCGCCCTATTTCGGGCTCTATCTTCAATCCCTGAGCTTTTCCGCCTGGGACATCGGCCTGCTGATGTCGCAGATGCAGTTCATGCGCCTGTTCGGCCCCTATCTCTGGGGCTGGCTCGCCGACCGCTTCGGCCGGCGCCTGGCGATCATCCGCTTCGCGGCCGTGGCCGGACTGGCCGGGTTCACCGCCTTCTTCTGGCTTGACCGGCTCGGCGGAATGCTGGCGGCGATGGCGGTTCTTGCCTTCTTCTGGAGCGCCGCGCTGCCGCTCGTCGAGACGCTGACCTTCGACCACCTGCGCGACGAGCGCGGGCGCTACAGCCGCATCCGGCTGTGGGGGTCGGTCGGCTTCATCGTTGCCGTGACGGGTACCGGCGCCATACTCGACGTGTTGCCGCTCACCGGCATGCTCTGGGTCTGCTGGGGAATTCTGGCCGGCATCGTCCTGCTCGCCGCCGTCGTGCCCGATGCGCCCGCCGCGCCGCAAGCGCATGACAGTCCGCTGCTCGGCGACATCCTGCGCCAGCCGCGGGTGCGGGCGCTGCTCGCCGCCTGTTTCGCCATGTCGGCGGCGCATGGCGCGCTCTATGTCTTCTACTCGATCCATCTCGCTGACCACGCTTACAGCAAGGCCGAGGTCGGCGCGCTGTGGTCGCTCGGCGTGCTCGCCGAGATCGTCGTCTTCATCCTGATGACCCGGCTGGCCCGGCGCTATTCGCTGCGCGCCCTGCTGCTCGCCAGCTTCGCTGCGGCCGTATTGCGCTTCCTGCTGATCGGCTGGGGCGTCGAGTCGCCGGCCGTCGTGGTCATGGCGCAGCTGATGCATGGCCTGACCTTCGGCGCCTACCACGCGTCGTCGATCGCCGCGATCAACCTGTGGTTTCCCGGTCGGGCACAGGGGCGGGGGCAGGCACTCTATTCCAGCATCTCATTCGGCGCCGGCGGGCTGCTCGGCGCGTTGATCAGCGGCTGGACCTGGGATGCCATCGGCGCCGGCTGGACGTTCACGCTGGCCTCGCTCTTCGCCGCGCTCGGGTGGGCGCTGGTCTGGCGCTGGGTGAGCGGGGATGCGGGCGCGCTGGGGGATTTCCAGCGGGGCGCGGCCGACTCCGCCAGCGCGGCAAGAAACGTCGATCCTGTGCGATAATTCAATACT